>ENA-OFCE01000179-OFCE01000179.1-metagenomes-genome-assembly--contig:-NODE-179-length-45154-cov-5.202687_pt1 | contig 45154 bp, 46 predicted proteins | sample MGYA00153388_OFCE01 | MGnify analysis MGYA00153388 | reverse complement strand
CATCGGCGTTGAAGCGGCGGGTTACGGCATCGAAACCGGCAAGCACGCAGCCAGCCTCAACGGCGGCGAGCCGGGCGTATTGCACGGCAACCGTACCTTCCTGCTGCAGGATGACGATGGCCAGATCATCGACGCACACTCGATTTCCGCCGGCCTGGACTACCCGGGTATCGGCCCTGAGCACGCGTGGTTGCATGATATCGGCCGCGTCGAATACACCTCGGTGACTGACGAAGAAGCCCTCGATGCGTTCCACAAGTGCTGCCGTCTTGAAGGCATTATTCCGGCACTGGAAAGCGCCCACGCGCTGGCCGAAGTGTTCAAGCGTGCGCCAACCCTGCCCGCCGATCACCTAATGGTGGTCAACCTGTCCGGCCGGGGCGACAAGGACATTGGCACGGTCGCTGATTTGAGCAACGCCGATTTTTATTGCCGCCCGAGTTGCAAGGGCCAGTCCGTCAAGGGCGGAGAGCAGGTTGTGGAATTTGCAAAATGAGCCGCATCGACGCCACCTTTTCAAAGCTCAAAGCGCACAATAAAACAGCATTGATTCCGTATGTGATGGCCGGCTTTCCGTTTGCAGACGTCACGCCCGACCTGATGCACGGCATGGTCAAGGCCGGGGCCGATGTGATTGAACTCGGCATCCCGTTTTCAGACCCCAGCGCCGACGGACCGGTGATTCAAAAAGCCGGTGAAAAAGCACTGGCACTCGGCATTGGCCTGGCCAAGGTGCTGGACATGGTTGCAGCCTTCCGCATCCAAGACAAAAGCACGCCTGTCGTACTGATGGGTTACGCCAACCCTGTGGAGCGCTACGAGATCAAAAACGGCGCAGGCAGCTTTATCAAAAACGCGTCTGAAGCAGGCGTAGACGGCATGCTCATCGTCGATTACCCACCCGAAGAATGCGAGGCTTTTGCCGCCAGCTTGCGCGCCCGCAATATGGACCTGATCTTTTTGCTGGCGCCCACCAGCACAGACGAACGCATGGCCCAAGTTGCGCGCGTTGCCAGCGGCTACGTGTACTACGTGTCGCTCAAAGGCGTGACCGGCGCAGGCAACCTCGACACGGGCGCTGTTGAAGCCATGCTGCCCCGCATTCGTCAGCATGTCAGCATCCCCGTCGGTGTGGGTTTCGGCATACGCGATGCGGCAACCGCCAAAGCGGTGGGCAAAGTCGCTGACGCGGTGGTGATAGGCAGCAAGATCATTCAGCTGATTGAAAATGCGCCGAGGGACAAGGTGGCGGGTGTAGCGCACAACTTCCTGGTGGAGATTCGGGCGGCGCTGGATTCTTGAGGTGTTTGCGTTCCATGCGCTACGATTTATATATCTGGTTGTGCCGGTATTTATTGGTCTATAGGCTTAAAACACATCTACAAACGAGTCAAGAATTTCTTTTTCAGACTTTTGACTTGCTGCGTTTGCCGGACGGATGCTAGATAAAACTACTCAATCGTCATTTATAAGTGTCAAAATTGCTTCCAGGTCAGAGAATTCGGGCACGAGCAGCTACGAAATATGTAGCTACTCGACCGTAAGGGGTAGCCCAGTAGGATTGCTGTGACATGTTGCAAGCGTAAAACCCTCTCATGCGTCCCTACTTGGACAACTGTTGCCTACAACGACCTCTGGACGACCAGACGCATCCGCGCATCAGGGTAGAAACAGAGGCAGTTTTTTCCATCTTGGCTGCAATTCAGTCGGGTGATCATCAAATGATCAGCTCAGAAGCACTTGAGTATGAGATACAGCGCATACCTGACAGTGACAGGCGAGCCGAAGTCATTTCTTTCCTGACGCTAGCGTCCGAGCGTCTTGAAATTAGCGACGCCACTGAAGCAATAGCATTATCTTTTGAGCACGGCGGAATCCGTGCAATGGACGCCGTTCATCTGGCTTTAGCGTCGAATGCCAAAGTAGACTATTTCTGCACCTCTTTTAGGCCTCGTGCCAGAGGTAACCAAATAAGCGTAGGTATCCAACCTATCGCCGAGCTAACTCACCGTGCAAAAAATGTATTGGTCAACGAGCTCGGCGCTATCGACGCCATGCGATTTTTGAATCAGTTCAGGGCGGGTAACGGCGATTACACAAAAGACAGGCTTGACTTGTTCAAAACAGACACAGTCAAGTGCCTAGTTGCGGAGATTAAAGCGCTGAGAAAGAACTGAAGTTTTGGGAATTGGAGATTAAATGGAAATCTGACGCAAATGACTCTGAAATGCAGCAATTTCAAGCCGATTTGCTTCAATCCGCAAGCGACATGAAGGCTCGCCGCGTTAGCCTAGTACATCGCGTGGAGCTCGCGGCTGCGGCGCAGGCTCACATCAAATCTGGCAACAAGGGCGTACCCAGCCCAGTGGCGCAGCCACCACCTTAATCAAAGTAGCGATGTACTCGCCAAAAGTACTGGTGAAGGCGATGGCTGTAGCCTGATGCCTTTGTACGATTCTGTAGGGTTTATGGCATTCAGCCAGCGTATTTATTAGCTATGAAAAAATTACCCCCCATCCACCCAGGCGAGCAACTGCGTGAAGAATTCAGGCTGCCATTGGGTTTGTCAAGCAACGCCCTCGCGCGAGCATTGAATGCAACCCCAGCCCGTATCAACAAAATGTGCGGGAAAGGCGCGGCATTAGCGCTGACACCGCGTTGCGACTAGCGCGTTTTTTTAACACTTCGCATCAGTTCTGGTTAAACCTGCAAAGCAATTACGACGTGAAATGCGACGAAGATGCGGCGGACAAAGTGATCTCCCTCATTCGGCCCTGGAGTGAACTTGCCGCGCATGCTGCCGCATGAAGAATTCTCATGTTTTTAAGGTCTGACAGCAGCGAATTGTTGTATTGCAGGGCACAACGCAGAGACTGTTTCAATCATGAGGTGTTTAATTGGAGTCTGACCCAATACTGTTCAGTTAGAGGCAATTAAAGTAAGCTTGCGTTCCAGTTGCATCACCAACTGGAAGCGTCGTGGCAAGAACCAAAGCAGTGCTGCTCGCAGGCACACGTATTGCTGATTACTTAAGCGTCGGCCTGCTGGAACAGGTCTGTCCGCTGGCCAAGATTCACCAGATACTTTAAAACACTGGCAGGCAGTCCCAAAGACAGCGCGATTTGCCTGCGCATGGCGTTGTTTACTACGTCCTGGCTCTCGGGCTTTACGTGGGCGTGGCTTACGAAGCAGTCTGGCACTGGTGTTGTGCAGCGCGAGCTGGCGGCTTTGCTTGATGCGGGTTTGCTGCTGATGACCAAGCGCGGCAATCAAAAGCACTTTCAGGCCAACGCGGCTGCGCGGTGTGAGCTGTTTGCATGGCGTGCAACGGCTGAAGGCTGCCTTGCTGAAATCGTGGTGCTTGACCAGTTCTCGCGCAACATATACCGCGACACACCGCGCGCTTTTGCGCAAGACGCGCTGGCGCTGGCCTTGGCCCAAGCGTTAGTGGCCAGCGGGCAGCACTTGGGCCTGAGCGTTTTCCAGCGCCGCTTAGCCTACATGCCGTACATGCACAGTGAGTCGCCTGTGATTCATGCGGAGGCCGCAAAATTGTTTGCGCAACCGGGGCTGGAAAACGCCCTGGACTTTGAGTTGCGGCACCAGGCCATCATCACGCGCTTTGGCCGCTACCCGCACCGTAACCAGATTTTGAGGCGGGTATCGACGGCAGAAGAAATCGCTTTTTTTAACGAGCCCGGCTCTTCTTTTTAGTTGAGGTGCGTGCACGCGGTGCCAGCCTTCAGCTTCAGCATCGACAAAGCCGCACTTCAATCTCTGCATCCACCAGCCACCACCCACCCGCAAGTTAAGGCATCCATCAATAGCTGTAATATTCCGGAATGCAATTCAAAACGCTTCTTAAAACCGACCGAACGTTTGACCCACCCGCTGCGCAGCGCGCCGCTGCAACCGTTCGGGATTTCCGTCTTGAAAATAAACGCTCACTTGACAACCCGGTTGCTTTCTGGGGCCTTGAGGCTGCCAGGCACCATTGGTTTGAGCCGTGGACGAGCGTGCTTGAACACAATTTTCCAGACCATGCCTGGTTCGTGGGTGGCAAAACCAACATCACCTACAACTGCCTGGACAGGCATGCCAGCGGCCCAAAACGCGATCAAAACGCCATCGTTTGGTACGGTGAAGACGGCTCAAGACGCGCATTGACTTACGCGCAGTTGTTGGATCAGGTCTGCAGGTTCGCATCGGCTTTGCGGTCGTTGGGGGTGGGGCATGGCGATCGCGTGATCATCTACATGCCCCTGACACTTGAGGGTGTCATATCCATGCTGGCGTGTGCAAGATTGGGCGCGGTTCACAGCGTTATTTACGCGGGCCTTGGGGTCAGCGCAATTCGAGATCGCATACAGGACGCGGGCGCAAAAGTCGTGGTTGCAGGTGATCTTGGATACCGGCGCGGCAAGCCAGTCGAGTTGCGCTCCATTGTTGTAGAGGCTACCCAAGACCTGGCGCTGGACGCCATCATCTGGTTCACGCGGGGTGAGGTTTTTAGCCGCTCAAGCCGCGATTATGAATTTCAGGAATTGCTTGACGCACACCCGGCCGACGAAAAATTGGTACAGGCGGTGCCAGTTGATTCAGAACACCCCTTGTACATTTTGTACACCAGCGGCAGCACTGGCAAACCCAAAGGCGTAGTGCATGTTCACGGTGGCTACATGGTCGGCACGGCCTACCACCTACGCACATTTTTTGATAGCAAAGAAGGTGACATTTTTTTGGGCAACGTCTGACATCGGCTGGATTGTTGGCCACTCCTACATCGTGTGTGGCCCCCTGCTTGAGGGGCTGACCAGCGTCATGCGCGAGGGTGCACCAGACTTTCCTGATGCGGGCGCGATCTGGAACGTAGTCGAGCGCGAACGCGTCAACGTGATGTTTACCGCACCCACGGCCGTGCGGATGTTCATGAAATTCGGCGCGCAATACCCGGCCGGTCATGATTTGTCGAGCTTGCGCTTTATTGGTAATGCCGGCGAAACCATGAATCCCGAAGCCTGCGAATGGGCGTTTGAACACCTCATGGACAAAGGCAAACGCGGCTTCATTGCCGACAACTGGTGGCAAACCGAGCTGGGCGCGCCAACGCTTGGCACACCGATTGGCGTGAGTGCTAAACCCGGCGCGGTCGGCATTGCACTGGCCGGGGTGGATGCCGCTGTGGTCGATGAAAACGGGGTAGAGGTTGCGCCGGGCGCGGGCGGCCTGCTGGTATTGCGCTGCCCGTTGCCCAGCTTGATGCGAACCTTGTGGGGCGATCATGAGCGCTACCGGCAGTATTTTATGGAGATTCCGGGCAACGTCTACAGCGCGGGTGACGTTGCAAGCCGCGACAGCAATGGTTACTTTTCAGTGATGGGGCGCGCTGACGATGTGCTGAATGTTGCAGGCTACAGAATCGTCACGGCTGATGTTGAAAGTGCGCTTGTCTCGCACGCCAGCGTTGCCGAAGCCGCTGTCATTGGCGTTCCAGACGAGATAAAAGGCGAAGCGATTTATGCCTTCGTGGTGCTGCGGGCAGGCCTTGGCGCTCGCCTGCCAGGTGCCGCGCCGCTGGAGGCAGAATTGATTGCGCATGTGCGGCACGAGCTTGGGTCGATTGCTACTCCCAGCAAACTTGACATAGTGGTCAAGTTACCTAAAACGCGGTCTGGCAAGATTTTGCGCAGGTTGCTCAAAGCCCAGGCAATGGGCCGCGACCCGGGCGACCTGTCGACGCTGGAAGAATAAACATAATGCAATTGACCGGGCAGGCCATCATGTCGGCTCAGCTTTCTTGGCGTCTTGTTTAAATTTCGCAAAATCAGACTTTAGCCGACAGACACGGCCCTGCGCTGGTGTAGTAATAGAGGCTTTACTTCGCAATAGAAAGAGCCCGCACATGCCGCAAATCGCACAAATCGTTGGACTGGTCACTTACCGCCCCGGCGACGGCGCGCCGATTGAAATCCCGGTAGGGCAAGTTGAGGTGGAACTTGCGCCTGACAGTGCCACCATGAGCTGGGGCACGCCTGAGGGAGTGGCGGGTTTGACGGCGATACCCTTAACGCAATTTAACGACTATGTGCGTGATGGCAAAATTACGATGGATGGCTACCATCCGCCAGCGGCTGCTATTTAAAAAGTAGCTGCTTGCGCCCGTTTTAATTGGGCCAGGAATGGATTTGACTTAAAATAACGGCGTGTTGACCAATTCGCCCCGCTCGCAAACCCTGCTGCGTTTTAACAAGCCCTACGGCGTGCTGAGCCAGTTCACGCCGGAAGGCCGCTGGCGGGGGCTGAGTGACTTCATTGACCTGCCCGGCGTGTATCCGTGTGGGCGGCTCGATGGCGACAGCGAAGGCTTGTTACTGCTCACCAGCGACGGCGCGCTGCAGGCGCGCATCAGTGACCCGCGCTTCAAGATGGAAAAAACCTACCGAGTGCAAGTTGAAGGTACGCCGAGCGACGCCGCGCTGCATGCGCTGCGCGTGGGTGTGCAGTTAAACGACGGATTGAGTCTGCCCGCGAAAGCGCGTTTGATTGACGAGCCTGCGGGGCTATGGGCACGCACGCCGCCAGTGCGGGTGCGCCAAAAAATTCCGACGGCGTGGCTGGAGTTGACCATTTCTGAAGGGCGCAACCGCCAGGTGCGCCGTATGACAGCGGCCGTTGGCTTGCCCTGCTTGCGCCTGATCCGCTCAGCGATTGGGCCGTACACGCTCGATGGCTTGGCCCCTGGTGCGTGTGATTGGGTGGCTTGAGACTTCAGCTTTCAAACGCATCGAGCACATTGGCCGCATTGCTGCCAAGTTCTTCTGCCGCGTAACCTCCTTCCAAAATAAACACGGTGGGCAAGCCAAGCAAGGCAAGCCGCGCGCCGAGGCGGCTGAAATCACCCGCCAACAGCGCAAAAGCTGAAATCGGATCGCCAGCGAATGTGTCCAGGCCGAGCGAGACCACCAGCGCGTCGGCGCTGTGGTGTGCAACGCGTGCGCAGGCCACTTCAAGCGCGGCAAACCACTGCGTCGCCGTGCTGCCTGCAGCCAGCGGCAAATTCAAGTTAAAACCGTGGCCTGGCCCAGTGCCCAGTTCATCCGCATGGCCTAAGTAAAACGGATATTCAGTGCGCGGGTCGCCATGCAGGCTGACGAAAAGCACGTCTGCACGGTCATAAAAAATGCTTTGCGTGCCGTTGCCGTGGTGGTAGTCCACATCCAAAATTGCAACGCGCTTGCAGCCACCATCTAGCAGTGCCTGCGCGGCAACGGCGGCATTGTTCAAAAAGCAATAGCCGCCCATAAAGTCAGCCCCAGCATGGTGGCCCGGCGGGCGCGTGGCGCAAAACGCTGCGCGTTCGCCCGCTTGCAAAACCACCGCTGCGCTAACGGCGGCATCAGCACCGGCCTTGGCTGCGGCCCATGTGCCGCTGGAGATGGGGCAGCCGTTGTCCATTGAATACAGCCCCAACTGCGCAACGAAGTTGGTGGGCACCGCATCGCTGCGCAGCGTGCGCACTGGCCACACCGATGGGAAAGGCTGGCGCGCGGCATTGGCGGCGTCCAATGCCAACCATTTGCCCCAGGCTGACTCCAAAAAATCAAGATAACGCGCGGTGTGAACCTGCTTGAGCACGGCGTTGCTGTCCTGCGCAGGCTCTGTCAAGACACGGCCGCCCGCCAGCAATGCGGCGCGTACAAACTCCGCACGTGAAGGCGTTTCAAAACACGCAACACGTTCGCCCCGAAAAAACTCGAACTGTGGGGCATGGGCGGCGTGCGCGTTGGAGAAAAATATCTTCATGGTGGGCCAATACTCCGCATGGGTTTGTGCTGTGCTTCTCGTAAGGTATTTTTCAGTTTAACAACGCTATTATTTATATAGCTGTTCACGCTCATATTTAATGGGCCAAACACCTAAAACATTTACATTTTTAAAGCTGCGCACCTTGGATAAAGGCAATTAGCTACGGTACGCCTCCGCGAGGCGATATCGGGCAAAATCCAAAAAGAGCCGCCTAGCGAACCGTACCACCATGCCTTCCCATCAACACCACATTCAGCGCGCGTTCATCCCCTGGGTGCTGAGCATTTGCGCATTGTTGATAGCCACTACCGCAGCCGCGCAGTCACCGCAAGCGCCCCTCAAAGAAGCATTTAAGGACGACATAGCCCAACGCGTTTTAGCCTGCACGGGCTGCCACGGCCCACAGGGCCGCGCTGCGCCTGATGGCTACTACCCGCGCTTGGCGGGCAAGCCCGCGGGCTACCTGTACAACCAGCTTATCAACTTCAGGGACGGCAAACGCAACTATGGCTTGATGACGCAACTGCTCGCGCCGCTGACCGACGCTTATCTGATGGAAATAGCGCAGCACTTTTCCAGCCTGGATGTGCCCTACCCTCCGCCGCACCCTGGTTCATCACCCAGCACGCAAAGCGCCCAGCAGCTTGCGCGCGGCAAACAGTTGGTGCTGGGCGGTGAGGCAGCACGCGGCATACCGGCTTGCGTGCAGTGCCACGGCGCAGCCATGACAGGTGTTGCCCCAAACGTGCCCGGCTTGCTGGGCCTGCCGCGCGATTATGTAAACGCCCAACTCGGCGCGTGGAAAACTGGCCAGCGCCGCGCACAGGCGCCCGACTGCATGCACTCAATCGTCAAGCTCTTGTCCACCGACGACATTAACGCGGCCAGCAGCTACCTTGCGGCTTTGAAATTGCCGCTTGACACCAATCCTGCAACTAATGCGCCGCCGCTGGCAAAAGGCATGGTGGCGATGGAATGCGGCAGCGCGCCGCTGAACGCCAATTCAGTGAAACCCAAACCATGAAACGCGCCATCCGCATCGCCATGGTCGCAGCCGCCTTGCTGGTGGCAGCGGCGATTTGGCTGTGGCATGAAAACACGCAAGATGAATCGCCACTGGAGGCACCGCAAGCATCCAACGCAGCAAGCCTTGAGCCACTAGCACGCGGCGCATACCTTGCCCGCGTCGGCAACTGTGCGGGCTGCCACACCACACGCGGCGGTGCGGCGTACGCAGGCGGCTTAAGCATCAACACGCCGTTTGGCGCGGTGTACGCCAGCAATTTAACGCCTGATGTGGCGAGTGGCATCGGCAGTTGGTCTAGCCAAGACTTTTGGCGCGCCATGCACAACGGCAAATCAAAAAGCGGGCGCTTGCTGTACCCGGCTTTTCCGTACACCAACACCACGCTATTGAGCCGCGTTGACTCTGACGCGCTGTTTGCGTTTCTGGGCAGCCTGGCTGCTGCGCCGCAGCCCAACACACCGCACACGGTGCGCTTTCCTTACAACTCGCAACTTGCATTAGCCGTGTGGCGCGCGCTGTACTTCAAGCCGGGTGTCTATAAAAATGACGCGGCGCAAAGCGCTGAGTTCAATCGCGGTGCGTACCTGGTGGGCGGGCTGGGCCACTGCAGCGCTTGCCATGCCGCGCGCAATGCACTTGGCGCAACTGCAGGGCCCGATTTGGCGGGCGGGCTGATACCGCTGCAAAACTGGTACGCACCGTCGCTGGTGTCAGGCGCTGAGGCGGGCCTGGGCGACTGGAAGATTGAGGACATCAAGACGCTTTTTAAAACTGGCGTGTCGGACAACGCATCGGTCATTGGCCCCATGGCTGAAGTGGTACTGGGCAGCACCCAGCACTGGAGCGATGCAGACCTTTCCGCCATGGCGCAATACTTAAAAGCAATGGGTAATGTGGCCCAAGCACCCCGCCGGGCTCAAGAGCCCGCGCTGTCATTGATGTCAGCATCACCCACGGTCTTGCCCGGCTTGGTGCCCAAAGCGTTGGCCAGCCAGGGCGCTAGGCTGTACGAGCAGCACTGCGCACAATGCCACGGCGCGGGCGGCATGGGCCAGCGAGTGGGTGACCAGCTGGCCTACCCAGCGCTAGCGGGCAACCGCGCAGTGGTGATGCCGCAGGCCACGAATTTGGTGCAAATCGTCTTGAATGGCGGTTATGCACCCGCCACAGCAGGCAATCCGCGCCCTTTTGGTATGCCGCCGTACGTGCTGACGCTGAACGACACCGAGATTGCCAGCGTATTGAGCCATATCCGCAGCGCCTGGGGCAACCAGGCCAGCGGTGTGAGCGCACTCGACGTCAACCGGGTGCGGGCCAATCCGCGCTGATTTGGCTAGAAAGGTTATGAGGCATCGGCATAACGCTATTACTTTAATAGCTGTTTGCGCCCGTATTTATTGCGCCAGTGGGCTAAAATACTTGAGGTAATCGATTTTTTGCGAAAACAGAACACAAGTGACAGAGGGAATGTATGCAACGTATCGTTATCGTCGGCGGAGGGGCTGGCGGGCTGGCACTGGCCACGCAATTGGGCAAGCGGCTGGGCAAAAAAAACAAAGCCCACATCACCCTGGTGGACAGTGCACGCACCCATGTTTGGAAGCCCTTGTTTCACCAACTTGCGGCTGGCAGTTTTGACACCCATGCCGAGGAAATTGAATACCTGGCCCAAGCGCGCTGGAACCATTTTAAATTTCGCCTGGGCAAGCTGACCAGCGTTGACCGAGCGACTAAAACCGTTCAACTGGCAGCAACGCACGACGCCATGCGCCGTGAAATTACGCCAGCACAAACCATTGCATACGACACGCTGGTGATCGCCGTAGGCAGCCAAACCAACGACTTTGGCACGCTGGGTGCAGCCGAGCACACCATCAAACTTGATAGCCCAGCGGCTGCCAAATACTTCAATGCCCGGTTGATTAACGAATGTTTGCGTGCACAAACATTGCCTCGGGTGCCCGGCCAAAGCATGCTTTCCGTCACCATCGTCGGCGGCGGCGCCACGGGTGTTGAGCTGGCTGCAGAGCTGCATTCAGCCGCCCGCATTATGGGCAACTACGGGTTTGAAAACATCAACCCTGAAAAAGACCTGCAAATTGTGCTGGTCGAGGCCGGGCCGCGTCTGCTGGCGCAACTGCCTGAGCGCCTGGGCCATGCTGCTGAAAAAGAACTGCGCAAACTGGCTATTGACGTACACACCAATGAAAAAGTCGTCGAGGTAACCAGCAACAGCTTGAAAATGGCCAGTGGCAAAGTCATTCCATCAACGCTGACCGTGTGGGCAGCAGGCGTGAAAGCCGCCGACTTTTTAGCAACCTTGGGCGGCGCAGAACCCTTGGAAGTCAACCGGCTTAACCAGTTGATGGTCAACAGCAACCTGCAATCGAGCCGGGACACCAGCATTTATGCGTTTGGTGACTGCGCAGCTTGCCAGCAGCCAGACGGCTCTTGGGTGCCACCGCGTGCTCAGTCGGCGTACCAGCAGGCGATGTATTTGGCGCGCCACTTACCGCAGCTGATGGCGGGCGAACCGGTCAAACCGTACATCTACACCGACCAGGGCTCGCTGGTGTCGCTGGCCGAATATTCGTCAGTCGGCAGCCTGATGGGTAGCTTAAGCAAAGGCAGCTTTTTTGTTGAAGGCCAGATAGCCAAGTTCATGTACTGGGCGCTGCACAAGCAGCACCAGTTGGCGTTAGGTGGTGTGAAAAAAACGCTGCTCATTACGCTGTCTGAATTGCTGGACCGCACGCACCGCCCGCGCATCAAATTGCATTGATTTCACACATAATCTAGTCTTCAAAAACCTGACGGAGAACGCTATGGCAAAAGGTCAACAGAACACCAGCAAAATGGTTAAAAAACCAAAGAAAGACACCTCTCCGCCCAAGGCTGTGTCACCAGACGCGGTACGCCCCACCGTCGTCACGCAAGTACCGGTGCGCGGCAAACTGAAAAACAAGTGACAACGCATGACCAGCTTGAGAACACTCAGGCTGGCAATCCATTGCACGGTGTCACCCTGGAGGCTGTAGTAACTGCCCTGCATGCCCACTACGGCTGGGACGGTTTAGCCCAACGCATTGCCATCCGCTGCTTTCAAAGCGAGCCAAGCGTGGCATCCAGCTTGAAGTTTTTGCGCCGAACGCCTTGGGCACGCGAGAAGGTCGAAAGCCTTTACCTTTTCATGCTGCGCGAGGTCAAATGCAGCAGCCCGACGGTACACAACTTTCCACCACCACGTGACCCCCCTTCACGCGTGTGAAGTCACTGAGTTGGCTGAAGACGTTTTCAGGTTAGAGACTATTTACTTTGACGCGCATTTACTGGTTTTTAACAAACCCGCAGGCCTGCTTTCAGTGCCTGGGCGTGGCGCAGACAAGCAAGACTGCCTGAGCTTGCGAGCCCAGCACCACTACCCCGATGCGCTGGTTGTTCACCGGCTAGACATGTCAACCTCTGGCTTGATGCTGATGGCACGCGGTGCGGCCACACAAACCGCTTTAAGCAAACTTTTTGAAGCGCGACAGGTCTTCAAAAGCTACACCGCCGTGGTCAATGGGCAATTGCCTGTTGCCAACGACTGGCAATTGATTGACCTGCCCATAGCGCTCGACTGGCCAAGAAGGCCGCTGCGCATCATCAGCCTGGGTCTGGGCAAACCCAGCCAAACCCGCTGGCGCGCGGTGGCAAACGACATCGCGGCCGACACCTCTCGGCTTGAGTTGCGGCCCGTTACTGGCCGCTCGCACCAGCTGCGGGTACACCTTTTGGCACTTGGCCACCCGATATTGGGTGACGCGCTGTACGCTCCTGCAAGCGTGCAAGCCAAAAGTGCACGTCTGCTGCTGCACGCAAGCGAGCTGCGCTTCGCGCACCCCAAGAGCGGCGCAAACATGGCGTTCGTATCACCACCGCCGTTTTGAAGTGCGGAACTTCATGCGCCGCTTTTGCGTCTTAAAACCCATGCACACCACCAACACCACCCCGCCCCTTTTGCAACGCCGCGCTGCGGCAGCTGCGCTGGTATTGGCCCCTGCATTGTGGCTGTGCGCACCTGCTCAGACCCGGCCCGCGCTGCGTGCCACACCCATGCAGACCGAGGGACCGTTTTACCCGACTGTGCTCCCCAAAGACGCCGACTTTGATCTGCTCAAAAACGGCGATCAAAACTACCCAAAAGGCCAGGCTGCGTGGCTGGAAGGCATTGTCAGTGACCTGAACGGCAAACCAATTTCGGGTGCGCAGGTAGAAATTTGGCAGTGTGACCACGACGGTCACTACCACCACCCAGGCGACGGCGGCAAAGCCGACCAGCGCTTTCAAGGCTTTGGGCGGGCAGTTGCTGGCAGCGACGGGCGTTACCGGTTTCGCACCATGCGGCCAGTGCCGTATTCAGGCCGTACCCCGCATATTCACGTCAAGGTCAAGCTCGGCCAACGCGAGCTGTTGACCACCCAACTGTACGTGGCTGGCGATGCGGGTAACGCGCGCGACTTTTTATGGCGCAGCATGAGCGACGCCGATCGCGCTGCGCTGGCCGTTCCCTTTACAACCGGTAACGACGGAATACGCGCAAACTTCCCTATAGTTCTGGCTGTCTGAGCTTGACTTTTATTTCCATCTCCAACGCCCCTTCTGAATGACGCAACACCTATTTATATTGACTGGAGCGTCCCGCGGTATGGGCCTTGCCATGGCGCAACAACTGCTACAACCTGGCAATTCTGTCTTGTGTATTTCGCGCAGCACAAATGACGCATTGGCAGAGCAGGCCAACGAAGCGCGCGTAAAGCTGGTGCAGTGGAGCCAGGACTTGGCACTGAGCACCCGTGCTGGCGCACGGCTGGAGCAGTGGCTGCGGGAACAAGACGGCAAAAATTTTGCAAGCGCGACACTCATCAACAATGCCGGTGTGGTGGCCCGAATCGGCCCCTTAAGCGATGCCGACGCAGACGACCTGAGCCGTGCGCTGCGGGTTGGTCTGGAGTCACCCATGCAGCTCACCAGCGCTTTTTTGCGCGCTACGCAAAACTGGGCTGGAGCACGGCGCGTTCTGAATATTTCATCGGGCCTCGGCCGCCGCGCAATGGCTGCCCAGGCAGGTTATTGCGCCGCCAAAGCCGGCATAGACCATTTCACGCGCTGCGTGGCGCTTGACGAAGCGTTAAAACCCAGCGGTGCGAAAGTGTGCTCGCTCGCACCTGGTGTGATCGATACCGACATGCAAAGCCAGATGCGCAACGCTGATGCAAATGCCTTTGCCGACCGCGCTGCGTTTGTGCGCATGAAGGAAAGCGGTGCGCTGGCATCTCCCGAGCAAGCAGCGCGCAGTGTATTGAACTATCTGGCCCGCAGCGACTTTGGAAGTGAGCCGGTGGCAGACGTGCGCGGCTAAAGACTCACCGCACGCAGCCAGCGGCGAGCAGATCAATAAACATCAGGCACCAAAATATCTTCGCGCACCGCATTGCGCTTGTAGTCGTCGTGGCGCACACGCTCCGGCAGCACAATGGGCGGATGCTCGGTTTCACCGTACGGCATTTGCCCCAGCAAATGGTGAATGCAGTTAAGCCGAGCTTTCTTCTTATCATCTGCTTGCACCACCCACCACGGCGCCTGAAGAATGTGGGTGCGCTCCAGCATAATTTCTTTGGCCTTGGTGTAGTCTTCCCAACGGCTGCGTGATTCGAGGTCCATCGGGCTGAGCTTCCACTGCTTGAGCGGGTCGTGAATTCGCCCCAAAAAGCGTGAGTGCTGCTCTTCATCAGAAATAGAAAACCAGTATTTGATGAGCTGAATGCCGGAGCTGACCAGCATTTTTTCAAACTCGGGCACGGTTCTGAAAAACTCTTCGTACTGCTCGTCAGTGCAAAATCCCATCACCCTTTCAACCCCAGCGCGGTTGTACCAGCTGCGGTCAAACAGCACAATTTCTCCTGCGGCTGGCAGGTACGAAACGTAGCGCTGAAAGTACCACTGCGTGCGTTCACGGTCATTCGGTGCGGATAAGGCGGCCACGCGGCAAACGCGCGGGTTGAGTCGCTGCGTAATGCGTTTGATCACGCCGCCCTTGCCCGCCGCGTCACGGCCTTCAAACAATATAACGACCTTGTGGCCGGTATTTTTTACCCAGTCTTGGAGCTTGACCAGCTCGCCCTGGAGGCGGAACAATTCACGAAAGTACTGCCGCCGATCTTCTTTTTCTTGGGGGGTGTGCTGGCGCACTTCCTCACCAGTCAGCTCGGCAATCGTGCGGTCTTCAAGCTCCATTTCCAGCTCTTCGTCGTAACTGTCAATCAGGTCGTTGCGGATTCGCCGCATGAGCTGCTCATCAATTGACTGCATAAAAATGTCCTGGAAACGGTAGTTTTACAACTGTGCAGACTAGCGCGTCGATGTTAAAAATTCATGACAAATCAAGATTCTTGTCAAGTGCGCTGCAAAATTTTGTAGATTTCGTCCTTCAGTACGAGCCGTTTCTTCTTCAGTTCTTCCAGGCCTTCGTCGCTGATCGCAGCCGCGCCCAGTTCGTATTTTTTGACGTCGTAATTGCCCTCGTCGTATTCAGTGAACAGCTTGGCAAAGTGGGCGTCTGTGGCTTTTAATTCGCGCATTTTTTCCAGATGCTCTGGAAATTCGTGGGCCAAATCGTGGTTAAGCAAATCCATAGGGGGTCCTGGTGGCAACCAGGCGATAAGCCGCCCGGCTTCCGTCAAGTGTGCGGCCAGCTAAGGGTGCGTGCTATCAGACAACGCGCCGTCGCACCTGCGGTCATCAAGCCTCAATTTTTACACCCTTCCAGAAAGCGACGTGGCCTTTGATTTCTTCCGCTTCGGGCTTTGGATCAGGATAAAACCACACTGCATCTGTATTCATCTCGCCATTGACTAGCAGTGAGTAATAGCTGGCCTGGCCCTTCCAGTGGCACATGGTGTGGTGGTTGCTGAACGTGGTGTAGTCTCGGTTAAGAGACGACGCTGGAAAGTAATGGTTGCCTTCGAGCACCACGGTGGTGTCGCTTTCGGCGATGGTGACGCCGTTCCAAGTTGCTTTCATGCTTTGAACTCCTGCTGCTTTGATAATGGTGAAATCGTGACACTCCACTTTAGCGCGGTAGTCAACAGCACGCTGCAAAGCAAAAAATTAGTTGTCGCCTTTGTGTTTTCCATTGCCATTCCCGTTGCCGTTGTATTTTTCTTTTTAGTACATATGCTCTTTGATTTCATTACGCTCCATGCATTGCCTGTACTGCACCCGCTCAAAGCTGTCGTCGCCATCTACTTTGACAAAATGCACTGGCCTGCCGCATGCGTTGTAGCGACCGCAGTGCTTTGACCATTTTTTGGCGTGGGCCGGTGGCACGTGCAGGTAAAGCGGTACTTGCTGCACAAGCACGGGCTGCTGAATAATCACAATAGGCTGCGGGTAAAGCAGCGGTGGTGGCGGCGCGGTGCCAATTTCAATTCGGTCATAGACACCCGGAAGCAGCGCGCCCTAAGCCGTGGCATTTGCATACGGCGTAGCGGCTATCGCGACGTTGGCGGCTACGGCCAATAACGTGGCTCCTATAACGGCAATCCAGACCAACAAGGGCTTGCCGCGTGAGTGCGAACGCGATTGACCACTACCCAGTTCAGAAGGCTCGTCGAAATATCTTTCCAGCGGGTGTTGCTCTGCATTTTTCATTGTTAATTCCAGTGATCTCATTAATGAATCTATTGTTAACAACAACGGTGGTAAAGCTGGGTAAGACGACATCGACTTGTAAGCAAATGGCGCGTTTATCGCCATTCGCCTACATAAATGATTCCGCTCAGGCGTAACGCTCGCGCGCCAGCGCAGCACCCAAGCCCAGTGCGTGCAGCTTTTTAATCGCAATCTCGCGGCTCATCGGTGCCAGTCCGCAATTGGTGCAGGGTATCAAGCGGTTTTTAGGCACAAATTCAAGCGCCTTGCCAATTGTGTCGGCGATCTGCTCAGGCGTTTCAATCTCGTCGCTCGCCACATCAATCACGCCTACCATCACGTCTTTACCTGCCAGCAACGCCATCAATTGCGGGGGCACATGCGAGTGGTAGCACTCCAGGCTGACTTGCTGAATGCTGCTTTTTGCCAGCGCGGGCAGCACCTCTTCGTATTGCCGCCACTGCTCACCCAAGGTTTTTTTCCAGTCGTCGTTGGCCTTGATGCCGTAGCCGTAGCAAATATGCACCGCGGTGGTGCAGGTCAAGCCGCGGGCGGCAACTTCAAGCGCCTTGACACCCCAGTCGGCGGCTTCTTTCATGTAGACGTTGAAGGCAGGTTCGTCGAACTGAACGATGTCTACGCCGTCGGCTTGCAGCGCCAGCGCTTCTTCATTGAGAAGCTCAGCAAAGGCCATAGCCATTTTGATTTTGTCGCCATAAAACTGGTCCGACACGGTGTCGACAATCGTCATTGGGCCGGGCAGCGTGAACTTGATTTTTTTGCGGGTGTGGGCGCGCAGCAGTTGCGCCTCAGCGGCGTGCACGCGGCCTTTTAATTTGAGGGTTGAAACGACTTGCGGCACCATCGCGTCGTAGCGGTTATTGCGGATGCCCATTTTGACTTTGTGATCAAAGTCAATGCCTTCAACTTGCTCTAAAAAGCCATGGACAAAATGCTGGCGCGACTGCTCGCCGTCGCCAATCACATCGAGCCCTGCGTCTTCTTGGGCTTTGATCCACAGCAGTGTGGCGTCTGCCTTGGCTTGTTTGAGTTCTTCGCCTTCAGCCTTCCATTGTGGCCAGAGCTTGTTGGTTTCTGACAGCCACGCTGGTTTGGGCAAGCTGCCTGCTATGGCGGTGTTGAAGAGCTTTGTGGTCATTGGTTTTGTCTCGTTGTTGTAAAAAGAAATTATAAAAATTCATATGAATTGCTCCGCCAGCAACTCGTAGGAGCGCCGCTGCGCAGCGGGGTCATGCGTCCAGGTAATCACCACCAACTCGTCCACTTCAAGCGACTTAGCCAGTGCACGCAATTTAGCCGCCACTTGCGGGCCGCTGCCCACCAGCGCGTTTGTCCTCAATTGATCAACTTGCACTTGTTCAGCGGCGGTATACGGCCGCGTTGCAACCTCTTCGGGCGACGGCAGCGGCCCCAGCGCGCCCGTGTTGCGGTCAAGCTTCCAGCGCTCACGGCTTGAAAATTGGTGCCACGCCTCTCCTTCAGTGTCAGCAGCCAGCGCCCACACGCACAGCGCCGCTTGCGGCTTGGGGTGCAGCGCGCTCGGCCGATACAACTGGCGGTACAAATCAAGCGCTTGGTGCGCGCCCTGCCCGTCGGTAATAAAGTACGCAAAGGCATACGGCAAACCGTAGTGCGCGGCCAGTTGCGCACCATAGTCAGAGCTGCCCAGCATCCACAGCGTGGGGTCGGTGGGCCCAGTGGGGTTGGCAGTCACGCCGTGGCCAGGGTGGCCAGCGGGCAAGTCGATGCCTGACACCCAAGCTTGCAGCTCGCGTACCTGAATCGGGAAATCGTCACTCGACTGCTGTGGGCTTTGCCTGAGCAGCCGCGCCGTACGCATGTCTGAGCCTGGCGCACGCCCCACACCCAGGTCAATGCGGCCGGGGGCCAGTGCTTCGAGCACCCGAAACTGCTCGGCCACCTTTAGCGGTGCATAGTGCGGCAGCATCACGCCTGCGCTGCCTATGCGAATGCGGCTGGTGGTGGCGGCGATAGCGGCCATGAGCACTTCAGGGGCCGAGCCAACAATACTCGGGTGGCTGTGGTGCTCACTGACCCAGAATCGGTGGTAGCCCAGCGATTCGGCATGTTGGGCGAGGGCCAGGGTTTGGCGGATAGAGGCGTCTTCGGCTCGGCCCGTTGCGGCAACGGATTGGTCGAGAACAGATAACTTGATGGCCATGACAGGACTATAGCTATTGAAGCTGGAGACTGCTGGGTCTGCGCTCTGTTCCAATACAGGGTTTAGCGCAACCAAAAGAAGAGTTCTATGGCACTGAAAGCCACCATTTACAAAGCCCAGCTGGCCATTGCCGACATGGACCGGGGCGTGTACGCCGACCACAACGTCATCATTGCCCGCCATCCTTCAGAGGCAGACGAACGCATGATGATTCGGCTGCTGGCGTTTGCCCTGAATGTCCCGGCAGACGACAAAAACGGCAAGCTCGACTTTGCCAAAGACCTGTGGGACGTAGACGAGGCCGCCCTTTGGCACAAGGATTACACCGAGCAAATTCTGCACTGGATAGACGTAGGTCAGCCAGACGATAAACGTTTGATGAAGGCCGCAGGCAAGGCCGACCGCGTCACCGCCTACAGCTTTTCAAGCAGCACGCCGGTGTGGTGGAAAGGCATTGAGACCAAACTCACCCGCGCCAGCAACTTGGTCGTGTGGCAAATCGAAGCCGCGCAAAGCCAAGCGCTGGCCAAGCTGGCTGAACGCAGCATGCAACTGCAAGTGACGGTGCAAGACGGTACGGTGTGGATGAGTACGACCACTGATTCGGTGGAGATCACACCGAAGCGGTTGACGGCTGGAGTTTAAATTTTAGATTCGTAATTCTTGAATGATCATAAAAATCGATGATTTGCGCGGCCCCGAGATAGCCGCACTGCTAGACGAGCACATGCGCGGCATGCATGCGGTGTCGCCACCTGAAAGCTGCCATGTGCTCGACCTGGATGCTTTGCGCCAGTCAGACATCACCTTCTGGAGTGCTTGGGAAGGCGCCAACTTGCTGGGCTGCGGCGCTCTGAAGGAATTGCGTGCTGAGCATGGTGAAGTCAAATCCATGCGCACCGCAACCGGGCAGTTGCGTTCAGGCGTCGCATCAACACTTCTTCAGGCGATTGTTGATGAAGCACAGCGTCGTGGTTACAGCCGATTGAGTTTGGAAACCGGATCGATGACAGCCTTCACGCCAGCGCAATCCCTGTACGCAAAGTTTAGTTTTAAATTTTGCGAGCCGTTTGAAGGCTACGCCGAAGATCCGAACAGTGTTTTCATGACCAGAGCGCTTGGGCACATCGAGAGCCAATAGACAACACGGTCGTCCTCAAGCCAGACAGCGACGGAAAAACCGTGCGGCAGTCACAATCTGCGCCCCTGCATGTTGGCGCAGCGCAAGCAAGCCGCTTTTGTCGCCGGCGACCACATAGCGGGCACTACCGGCTTGCGCCAACGCCAAAATAAAATCGTCTTTCGGGTCGGGCGAGAGTTGCACTAAAGGCAAATCGTCAAGCACGACCGCAACATCACGCAAACTATTTACCAATCTGCCAGCTTCTGCAGGCTTGATGCGCAGGGCCACAGCCACCCGCCAGGTGACTTCGCGCACTTCAACCAGCTGCTTTGCACAGGTTAATACCGTCAGGCGTTTGTCTCGCCAAGCTTGGTAAATGTGATGCGGAGCCGCCGTTTTACTGATCAATGCCGAAATGAGAATGTTGGTGTCCAGCACCACCTTCATGGGTGGCGTACCGCGTCCAGTGCCTGGTCTATCAATGCCTGCATGTCTGCGTCGCTGTGATCTGCGTTGCGCTGCTTGATACCTTGCACCGTGGCATCCATCATGCGCCAGCGCACTGCCTCTTCTACAAAGCGCGACAGATCGCCTTTTTTCATACCTTGCGCCCCCAAATACTCGCGCAGACTTGCATCAGTTTCAGGGCTGATGGCCAGACTCCAGCGCACTGGAGTGTGAATGACTTGACTGGTGACCGTTGTTGGGGACATAAACGCATATACCCACAAGTGTTTATGTACATATTTTGTGGTGTTTGTAGTTTTTTGCGTGCTTGGAGCGAGACTTGCTAAAAACTCTATTTGCAAATATGCAAATATGCAAATTTGCTATAAATTAAATAGCTGCTGGCACCCGTATTTGTTGCGCTATAGGCATAAAAAACTTAAAAAACAGATAAAAGATACCTCTAGTCGCCTTTGGCAACCTCCGCCTCTTGCAGCGCCCGCCACATGACTTTGCCTGCGCCGCTTTTCGGCAGCGCGTCAACAAACTGCACCACGCGCGGGTATTTGTAGGCGGCCATGTTGGCTTTGCACCAGGCGATGATCTCAAGCTCAGTGACCTGGCCTTTGAAGGCTGCGCGCAGTACCACCACGGCTTTTACTGACTCGCCCCGGTACGCATCTACGGTTGAAATAATGCAGGCCTCTTGTATGGCGGGGTGTTTGAACATCAGCGCTTCTACCTCTGCTGGCCACACTTTGAAACCTGACGCGTTGATCATGCGTTTTAAGCGGTCGGTGATGAAGAAATAGCCGTCTTCATCGACCCGGCCCAAATCGCCAGAGCGAAAAAACCGCTTGCCGTCGCGCTCAATAAATGCCTCTGCCGTTGCTTCTGGCCGCTTCCAGTAGCCACTGAAAATTTGCGGGCCACTCATGATGATTTCGCCCTGCTCGCCTTGCGGCATGTCTTCAAGCGTTGTCGGGTCAATCACGCGGGAATCCACACCGATGAACGGCACGCCCAGGCATTGTTGCTTGGTGGCGTCGTGCGGGTTGCTGTGGGACGGTGCGGCGGTTTCTGTCAGGCCGTAGCCTTCGGCGTAATGCAGGCCGTAGCTTTCAAACAGGCGCTGCGCAACCGCTTGCGGCATGGCCGCGCCGCCGCCGCCAATGTAGACCAGGCTGCTCACATCGAACTGGTCAAAACTCGGGCTGGCCAGCAAATCAATCACCATCGTCGGGATGTTCGTCCAGTGCGTGACGCGCCAGCGCGAAATCAAATGCCCTGCCAGCTCACGGTCCCAGCGCGGCATGATGAGCAGCGTTGCGCCGCCGTAAATGGCGCAATGCATGACCGATACGTGCCCGGTGATGTGAAACATCGGCACCACCGACAAAACGACGCTTTCAAACGTGGCGCTGCCCCACAGCGCGGTGCCGACTGCGTTGTGCATGATGGACGCGTGCGTGTGCATGCAACCCTTGGGCAAACCAGTGGTGCCGCTGGTGTAGGGCAGCACTGCAAGGTCACGACCGCTGGCCGAGGGTTCGGGCAAATCGCGAGCTGCGTGGTAGGTAGCGTCATGCCACTGCACAACTTTGCCGCTGGGCAATTCGGGCATCGCGTGGCGCGTGCCCAGCCAGTCGCGCCACGCGGCGGGCAGCATGTCGGCACTGGTGTTGTCAAAATCAAATCCATCGCGCAGGTGCGTCACCACCATGCCGGTCAACTGCTCACTTGGCGCAAGCTGCGCGTTGGCTTTGGCCAGCTCGCCGGCCAGGTCGGCTGAAGTGATGGCCACCCTGGCGTCGGGATCGAGGATGTAATGCTTGAGCTCTTCCGCCCGGTTCATCGGGTTGACGGGTACCACCACGGCGTCAAGCCGTAAAATCGCAAAGCATGCAATCACCCACTGCGGCGAGTTCTGCATATTGAGCAGCACGCGGTCGCCTTTTTTTACCCCCAAGCCTTGCAGCGTGGCAGCCACAGATTCGGCCTGCTGCACCACCTGCCGGTAGGTGTAAATCTGATCGAAGAACACCAGCGCGGGCTTGTCTGGAAAACGCAGACCGGAGACGGCGAGGTTGTGCCACAGTGATGTTGCAGGCGGCGTGATGCTTTTGGGCACACGATTTGGCCAAACAGCGTGGTGACGCTGGTGAGCGGGAAAGCTTGGCGAAGAGGTTGGCGAAAGCGTTTGTGTCAAACCGGGCACTCCAAAATAGCTCTAAAGCTTACGCGCACTTTGGCCCGGCGGGTGTCGCGCGTTTTTGGATGCAGACACTTGGCTTGCGCTAGAGGCCAAGCGGCAGGCGTGTGGTGTTTTTGACCTCTTCCATCACGGCGTAAGTCCGCGTTTCGCGTACGCCCGGAAGCTGCCACAGCGCGCTGCCTGCAAACGCGCGGTACGCAGCCATGTCGCGCATGCGGGTTTTGAGCAAGTAGTCAAACCCGCCGGCCACCATATGGCATTCGGTGATTTCAGGGTACACCTGCACTGCCGCTTTAAACGCATCAAACACATTGGACGTGGTGCGGTCTAACAACACCTCTACAAATACCGTCAGCCCCAAGCCCAGTTTGGCTGGATTCAAACGCGCCTCATATCCCAGCAAATAGCCGTCACGCGTCAAGCGCTGCAGGCGGGCCAACACTGCGGTAGGAGACAGACCAACGGTCTCGGCGAGCTTTAGATTGCTGATGCGCCCATCAAGCTGCAACGCATGCAAAATCCGAATATCCAGGCGATCAATATCAGCGGCAGAAGGGGTCATTTGTAGTGATTAATTTGTTGATTTTGCGTATTTTAGTGAATAATTTCATTAAATTGGATAAAAAATAGCGTTATTGACAAATACTAACACTTCCTAAATATGCCCAACTTACCGACCCGTCCCCAACGCTTGCCCACCCCGTATCGCCCTGAAGCTGACGTCGTTAACGCGCACTTGCAGTCGCTTGGCGATGCGCTTGATTGGGCGGCGGCCGCCGTTGCGGCCAGGCCCTGGGTGGCTGCAGTGCGCGCCAACCCGCCGCCGTTTTGGGCGATGGAAAGTCTGCTCAAGGAATACCCAATCTCAAGTGCTGAAGGCTTGGCGCTGATGCGGCTGGCCGAGGCGCTGCTGCGCGTGCCGGACATCGACACGGCAATTGCTTTGACGGCCGACCAGTTGGGCCGCGCCGACTTTGCCGCAAGCGATGAAAAATCCGCCAAAGCGCTGGCGCGGCTGTCGTCCAGCGCGATTGGTTTGTCCAAGAAGTTTTTGCCCTCCGCTGGCGCGCAAGGTGGCACGCTGGGCAGGCTGGGCGCGCGTGCAGTGGTGGCGGCAACACTGCGTGCGGTGCAATTGCTGGGCAAACAGTTTGTGCTCGGCCAAACCATTGCCGATGCGATGGCTGAGGCCACCAGCGCGCGCAAGAAAATGATGAAACTGCGCGTTTCGACGCCGGGCCGCCCCAATTCGGAACCGGCCCCCCGGGGGGCAGCGCAGGACGCAGAGCGCCAAGCGTGGGGGCTTCGCTTTTCCTACGACATGCTGGGTGAAGGCGCACGCACCGAGCTTGATGCGCAAGCGTACCTGGCCAGCTACACCAACGCTATTCATTCAATAGCTGCTTGCGCACGTAACGATTGCGCTACAGAGCTAAATGATGGTATTTCCATCAAACTCAGCGCGCTCCACCCGCGCTTTGAACACACGCAGCACACTCGCGTGATGGCAGAACTCGTGCCACGCGTCTGGGGCCTGTGTGCGCTGGCCGCGCGCGCCAACATCAACCTGACGATTGATGCGGAAGAAGTCGACCGGCTGGAGTTGTCACTTGATGTTTTTGAAGCGCTTGCCGTACTGGTCGCGCAACACCACCCCGACTGGCGCGGCTTTGGCCTGGCGTTGCAGGCCTACCAAACCCGGGCGCTTGACCTGGTGCAGCACGTGATTGTGCTGGCCCGCAAATACAAACTGCGCCTGATGTGCCGCCTGGTAAAAGGTGCCTACTGGGACGCTGAGATCAAACGTACCCAAGAACTTGGCTTGCCGCATTACCCGGTTTTCACCCACAAAAACCACACCGACGTTGCTTACCTGGCCTGCGCAAAAGCGCTGCTGGATGCGCCCGATGCCATTTACCCGCAGTTTGCCGGGCACAACGCAGGCACGATTGCGGCGATTATTGAAATGGCCAAGCCAAATAACGCGCCGTATGAATTGCAACGCCTGCACGGCATGGGCGAAGGGGTCTACCGCGAAATATCGCGGCGCCCCCTTTCGGGTGAATCGACGTCCCCCCCCTTCCATCCTCCCCCTCCTGGGGGAGGCGTCAGTCAAACGCGGGCATGGGAAGTCCCGGTTCGCATTTACGCGCCGGTCGGTTCGCACCGCGACTTGCTGGCCTACCTGGTACGCCGCCTGCTGGAAAACGGTGCCAACTCTTCCTTCGTGCACCAGTTGGCCGATGAGTCGGTCGGCATGGATACGTTGCTCACAACGCCGCTGCTGCTGCACCCCGCGCCATCGCTGCCCTTGCCGCTTGACCTGTTCGGGCCAGCACGCGCAAACAGTCTGGGTTTGGACTTGAGCGTTGACAGCATGTGCCAGCCGCTGCGGGTTGCGTATGCGGCTACCAGTGTTCCCCATGTCGCTGAATTTGATACCAAATTGGCCTCTGGCGCAATTAAAACGGGCGCAAGCAGCTATCATAAATGGAGCAATACTCCGGTAGCCGAGCGCGCCGCTATTTTGCGCAAAGCCGCTGACGCGATGCAGCGCGAGCTTCCGAGCCTGAGCGCCCTGCTGGTCAAAGAGGCATTTAAAACCTGGGGCGACGCAATCTCCGAGGTGCGTGAAGCGATTGATTTTTTACGCTACTACGCAGGCGAGGCAGAACGCATCATGGCGCCTGTCCATCTGCCGCAAAGCCACGGCGGTGCGGCGTTTGGCATCACAGGTGAAACCAATGTGCTGCAACTCAAGGCACGCGGCGTGTGGCTGTGCATCAGCCCGTGGAACTTCCCGCTGGCTATTTTTGTCGGGCAGGTGGCGGCGGCGCTTGCTACCGGCAACGCAGTGATTGCCAAACCTGCCGAGCAAACACCGGGCGTTGCGCAAGCCGCCGTTCAAATGCTGATCGACGCTGGCGTGCCCAGTGGCGTGCTGCAACTGGCGCACGGCCCGGGCGACACGGTGGGAGCGGCGCTGGTGGCGCAACCGGGCCTTGCTGGCGTGGTGTTTACCGGCTCAACCCAAGTGGCCAAAATCATCAACCGCGCATTGGCCGCCAAGGACGGCCCCATCACCCCACTGATTGCCGAGACCGGCGGCATCAACGCCATGCTGGTAGACAGCAGCGCCCTGCCCGAACAAGTGGCTGACGCCGTGATGCACAGCGCCTTTAAAAGCGCAGGCCAGCGCTGCTCGGCACTGCGGCTTTTGTGTGTGCACAACAGCATCGCTGAACGCGTCATCGAGATGGTGCACGGCGCAGCGCTCGAGCTGGCCACAGGCGACGCCGCCGACTTGCAAACCGACGTGGGGCCGGTGATTGATCTTGACGCGTTTGAAGCCATCAAAACGCAGATAAAACGCTTAAATTCAGAGTCAAAAGTGCTTTTTAACCAACAAATACGGGCGCAAGCAGCTCCATTATCAATAGCAAACTGCATACCGCCTACAGCGTTTGAAGTTGCCAGCATTTCAAACGTGCGCGAAGAAATCTTCGGCCCGGTGCTGCAAATTGTGCGCTGGGCTGGTGAGCCAGAAGCAGTGATTGAAAAAATCAATGCGCTCGGTTACGGCCTGACGTTGGGTATTCAAACCCGCATTGACTCACGCGCCCAGGCTCTTGCCGCCAGCGCGCACATTGGCAACGTGTACGTCAACCGCGCCATGACGGGCGCGGTGGTCGGCCTGCAGCCTTTTGGTGGTGAAGGCTTGAGCGGCACCGGCCCCAAAGCCGGCGGGCCACATTATTTGTACCGTTTTTGTGCCGAGCAAACGGTAACGGTAAACACCACAGCGGCGGGAGGAAATGCGGCGCTTTTGGCGGGCTAGGGGTCTTCAAAAACTGGGTACTGTTGATTTTGACTTTATATAGAAAGCTCTATGACCAACAGCCTTATGCAGCACCCTGCGTTTCAAGCGCTGCTGAACTACGCCCAATTCGCCAAGCAAGGCGATCGGGAGGATGCCTGGAAATTGAAGGCGATGGATTTTCCCGAACAAGAAGCCATAGTCAACTACCTCAACGAAGCGGAGGAAGTCGCCTTCGAGGTGTTCTTTGGCGATGCCTTTTTTGGTGTGCGTTTTCGCGGGACAGCTGAAGATGTCAGGCGTGGGGCTTTCGCTTAGATAAAAGCATGCCATTTTCGCTCTGTCGATGCGCCGATTTTTTTTTACCCTCTCAAAGCTCCTTTATGTGCCGACTTGGGGGCAAACTGTTTAGCTTGCCGAGTTTGGTGCGGTCAATTTTTGGAAAAGCGTCGGGCCCTACCGATTGCCCGACTTGAAACAAGTAAAAAGCAATCCTGCTGCTACTTTTCAAGATCTGCTGGCGACTCCTGCTGGTCTGAACCGTCAACACCCAAAAGCACTGGAACTGGTATGCGATGGCCCGCTCCAGCACTGGTTCGGTTTACCTGTTTCGGAGCAGCTGCCGCCCTATGCGCTTTCCCGTGAATTTTTTCAGACGCGTTGGGTTATGCGTGATCTCCAACGGATCGCTGCCCTGAGCATTCCAAATCTTGCAGACAACGCGCCTTGACAGTTGCGCTTGCGCTTGCACTTGCAACTGCACTTTCGCGTGCACTCGCTGGTGGTGGTTTGGCCTTCATGCGGCCTTCCCCGCAACGCCAATCAGCTCCCATGCAGCGCGGGCGGCGACCCGACCCTCGTCGGTGGGCACGACCCACACCTCCACGGCACTGTCAGCGGCGTGAATAGCCTCCACCTGGCTGCCGTTAGCGCTGGTGTTGGCATGCGGGTTGAGACGCACCCCCACCCAGGCCAGGCTCTGGGCAAGTTCGGTCCGCAATTGGGCATCGTGTTCACCGATTCCGCCCGTGAAGCCGATGACATCGACACCCCCCAAAACAGCCAGCATGGCTCCCGATTCGCGCAACAGCCGACGCTCGAACAGCGCTATCGCCTGCACGGCAGCAGGATCGCCGCTGGCGCGCAGACTGCGCATGTCTGCCGACAGACCTGAAACACCTTTGAGGCCCGACTCACGATACAGCAGCGTTTCGACCGACTCGCGGCTCCAGCCTTCGCGCCAGAGGTGCAGCAGCACACCGGGATCAAGGCTGCCGCTGCGCGTGCCCATCATCAGGCCGTCCAGGGTAGAAAAACCCATTGACGTGGCAATGGAACGACCGCTCTGCGTGGCGCAGACACTGGCACCGTTGCCAAGGTGGGCCAGCAACACGCGGCCCTGGGCACGCTGGCTGCGCTGTTGCAGCACCTGCTGCACATACTGGTAGGACAGGCCGTGAAAACCGTAACGCCGAAGGCCTTGGTCTGCAAGCGCGCGCGCGATGGGCAGGCGACGCTCAACTTCGGGGATGCTGGCATGAAAGGCAGTGTCGAAACAGCCCACTTGGGGCACGTCAGGCATGGCGCAGGCCAGGGCTTCGACCCCGGCCAGGTTGTGCGGCTGGTGCAGCGGTGCCAAAAACTGCAGGCTGGTCAAATAGGCGAGCGTGTCTGCATCCAGCAGGCACGGCTGGGTGCACTTTGCGCCGCCGTGCACAATGCGGTGCGCCACTGCCTGCACGCGCAGCGCCAGCGGCTTCAGGCGGCTCACCAGCAGAGCCAGCGCCGAATCAAAACTGCCTTGCCCTGCGGCTACGTCCAAGATGTGATCTGGCTCCCCGCGCACCACCAGCTTGGGCGCACCGCCAGGCTCCAGCCCCTCAAACTGACCTGCCCAGAGCGCCGGGCCCGGCGGGTCGCCATACAGCCCGAATTTCAGTGACGAGGACCCAAAATTGACCGCCAGCACCACGGATTGACTTTGCACATTGGTCGCAGTTGGATTGTCCATTTGCATGCTTAGGCTCCTGGTATGTCCGCTGCCTGCACACCCCGCGCCACCAGCATGGCCAGTGCCGCCGATGCCATGCGTGAAGCTGCGCTGTCGGCCCGGCTGGTCAGCGCAATCGGCACCTTGGCGCCCAGCACCACGCCGCAGCCAGAGGCACCTGCCAGGTACTCGAGCTGCTTGGCCAGCATGTTGCCAGCTTCCAGATCGGGCACGACCAGGATATCCGCCGCACCGGCCACCCGCGACGTGATCCCCTTGATGCGAGCGGCTTCCGCAGAAATGGCGTTGTCAAACGCCAGTGGCCCGTCCAGCCAGGCGCCAGTAATCTGACCCCGATCCGCCATCTTGCACAGCGCGGCGGCATCCAGCGTGGACGTAATACGCGGCGTTACGGTCTCCACCGCGGACAAAATTGCCACCTTTGGACGCGCCACTCCCATGAAGTGGGCCAGATCGATCGCGTTGCGCACAATATCGGCCTTGACCAGCAGGTCAGGCGCGATGTTGATCGCCGCATCGGTCACCAGCAATGGCTTGGCGTAGGCAGGCACTTCAAACCGAAAGACGTGCGACATGCGCCGGCCGGTGCGTAAAGCGGGCTCCGCCAGCACCGCGTTCATCAATTCGTCGGTGTGCAGGCTGCCCTTCATCAGCATGTCCACCTCGCCGCGCGCTGCCATTTGCGCGGCGGCGGCGGCCGAAGCATGGCTGTGCGGTGTGTCGAGTCTGGCCAAACCATCCAGGCAAACCCCGATTGCCTGAGCCAAAGCGTTGATACGCGCCGGTGGGCCAACCAGCACCGGAACAATCAGGCCCTGCGCGGCAGCATCGAGCGCACCACGCAACGACTCTTCATCGCACGGATGCACCACCGCACAGGAGATGGCCGGGCCATCAGCCAGGCTGTTGACCCACTCCAAAAGCCGGGCCTCAGGGTCAAACAGATGCAGCGTCGGCATGGCGGCACGAGCGCGCTTGATCTTGTGGCGTGGGGCGCGTACCAGCGCTGTACCGCTGACCACTTCGTCGTTGTGCTGGTTGCGTACGCTACAGTCGAATTCCACATTGCCCTGGGCCGCGTTCTTGGCACGCACCACCAGCCGCACGGTCAAGGTGTCGCCTACCCGCACCGGCAGCTCAAACTTCAGGCTTTGCGCCAGATAAATCGTGCCCGGGCCCGGGAACTCGGTACCCAGCAGCGAGGAGATCAAGGCACCGGCGAACATACCGTGGGCAATCACCCCGTGAAAGCGGCTGGCCTGTGCGTATTCTTCATCCACGTGTGCGGGGTTGACATCGCCCGACACCAGTGCAAAGGCCTGTATGTCGGCCATGGTGATCTCCCGCTGCAGCAGGGCTTCCTGGCCAATGCGCAGCTCGTCGAAGGTCAGGTTCTCGATGAAGTCAGTTATTGGCATGGAAGGTTTAGGGTTGGTTAGGGCGCGAAGAGGATTTGAGCAAGCAGATTTCAACGCACCGCGTGCAAACCGCCGTCCACGTAGATGGTCTGCCCAGTCATGCCGCTGGCATCAGGGCCGACAAGAAACGCGACACAGCCACCGATCTCGTCGATCGTGACCACGCGGCCCAACGGCGCGGAGTGGGCACTGCGCGCCATCAGGGCATAAAAATCAGGCAGACCCGAAGCGGCCCGTGTGGGCACCGGTCCGGGAGACACCGCATGGACACGCAACTGGCGAGGGCCCAGCTCCAGCGCCATATAACGAACCAAAGACTCCAGCGCGGCTTTGACTGGCCCCATCAGGCCATAACTCGGAACTGCGCCATCCGCCCCTATGTAGCTCATGGTGATGAGGGTGCCGCCAGTAGCCATGTGCGGCTCTGCCAGCTTGGCCAGCTCTGCAAACGAATGGCAGGAGACCTGCATGGCCCGGTTAAAGCCATTGGCCGAGCTGTCTGTCACTCGTCCGATCAAATCCTCTTTGGGAGCCCATGCGATGCAGTGAACCACAAAGTCCAGGCCCCCCAGTTTCTGCACTGCACCGGCCACCACTGCAGCCAAATCCCCCGGCTGCTCAACGTCGCAGCACATCAGCGGTGCACCAATGCTGTCCGCCAAAATCTGGCTGTAGGGCCGCGCTTTATCGTTTAGACACGACAGCACCAGACTTGCTCCGCGCGCCTGCAGAATCCGCGCGCACCCCCATGCGATGCTGTGTTCGTTGGCAATGCCGAGCACCAGACCGCGGCGCCCCGCCAACGGAAAAAAGGCGGGTGCGGAGCTGACCAGCGGATGGGCTGCTGCAGTTTTTGTGGTGTTCATCGTGCGACTGTGCCGCACACTCGTGACCTTGCGATGACTTTTGCGCAAAATAAGCACTTTGTTTGATCTCGGTCAAGTCCAGCGGCAAAAAACTCTGCGCCATGGCATGCCCTGCGCGGTAGCGGCACACTAAAGGCAAACCAAAGCTTACTGGGCAATCCATAGGGGAACACGACGCGCAAATACGGCCGTCAAAAAGCGCTCATGCCGCTCGCAACCGCCCTTGCCGGAGAACCAAACAGCTGACGCCAGGCGCTTTCCGTCCGGCGCTGTGCGTCTGACAACAGGGAGTTCTGAAGATTTGAAGTTTTGCGAAGCGCGGGCTAACGCAAGTTTCCGGTGTGCCCGAAAGAAAAGCGCCCCGGCTGCGGCCACACCGTGAGGCCGTGCGGCTCACGGCCCACGGCAATTTTGTCTACCGCGCCGGTGTCGGTGTTGAAGCGGTACACCTCGTTGTCGTAGCGCCCACCTAGCCACAGGTATTTACCGTCCAAGCTAATGTTGCCCATGTCGGGACTGCCGCCGCCGGGCACTGGCCAGTTTTTAATGACTTTGCGGGTTGCAAAATCAATCACGCTGACGCTGCCTTTGCCGCCTGGTGTGCCGCGAATTTTGTTGCTGCCGCGATTGGCCACGTACATGGATTTGCCGTCGCGGCTGGGGTACAAACCGTGCGCGCCCTTGCCGGTTGGAATAAAGCCGATTTGCTTGAAAGTTTCACCATCAACCACGTGTACGCCGTCCACCATCATGTCGGCCACATAAAAAATCTTGCCGTCGGGTGAAATACGCACGTCTTGCGGCATGCCGGGTGTGGTGCAAATATCAGCGCCTGCCGGGTTTTTAGGGTCGGGAATGTATTTCGCTTTTTTGCCGGGCGAGGCGAGCAGCGCCAGCACATCGGGCCGATCAAAATAGGCGTCCAACTTGAGCGTGTCCACCACTTTGCGGTTGACCAAGTCAATCTTGGTGATGGAGCCATTGAACTCGCAGGTAAACAACGCAAATTTCCCGTCGATTGAAAAATCGGCATGGTTAATACCCGCGCACTTGGGTGTGGGAAGGGTGAACTTCATGGCCAGCGTTTTGGCATCACGAAAGTCGAGGCGTTTGTAGGCTTCAGCCACCACAATCGCGAATTGGCCGTCAGGCGACCAGTACAGGTTGTAAGGGTCATCCACCGGAATAGACACGCCGGGTTTCCCGGTTTTCGGGTCAATCGGCGTCAGGCTGCCGTCCAGGCGGCCTTCGGCGTTGTTGGCAACCCAGAGCGTTTTCAAATCCCAGCTTGGCACGATATGCTGCGGGTGCACACCGACTTTAAATTTGTCGATGACTTTTAGCGTGTTGGGGTCAATGACCGACACGGTGTTTTCACCCCGGTTAGGCACGTACACGCGCTCTAGTGCGCCCGCTACGTTGGGACTGAGTTTGTTGGAAGCAATTTCGCTGTACAAATTGGCTGGGTTGACCGCTGGCGGCATGCCGGAGAACATATCAAGCGCGCCGGTTGGCAGCGGGCCGGGCGGCGGGATCAACGATTTGGCAGGTGCGGCGTAAGGCGTAGCCGAGGGCTTGGCTGCAGTCGCAGTGGAAGATGTGCCACTTAAGGGGCCGCCTGGCGTTTGCGCCAAGGCCAACGACACCGTAGCGGCGCAGCCAGCAGCTGCAAACAATCCCGCTTTCCAGTAATTTTTACGCATGATGATCGACTTTAAAACCTGTGTGTTGGACAAACGTGAATCTGAACGATAACGCGCTAACGCGGAGCGGCGATTACATTCTTGATGGCATCTACGGATATTTTAACAACCGCATCCACCCCCAATTGGCCATTGGCCGCAGTCGAAGCGCGGGGGTCACCACCAGTACCGCCACTTTTGCCCAAGCGTATGGCCTCTGCAAAGCGTTCGGGTTTGACGAGGCCAGCGTCCACCGCCATTGCCAACGACGTATCGGCAGACCCGGCGTGGGTGCCAATCTCCAGATTGCTCAAGCCTTTGGCTTTGAGCGCGTCAACATACGTGGTTTGCGCGGCGCGGTAGTAGGCAGCAAGGTGGTGAACGCGCGTGGGCGACTTCGCGCCCTGGCGGTTAAAGGAGTCGGCAACCTGGGCAAGCAGCTTTTGGTAATTGCCGCTATCGCCCAGCAGCACCACGTTGGTGAAGCCGTGCTTTTGAAAGCTGCGGGCCGCGCCCTGCAATACCGATTTGAATGCGTCGTCTGAAATGGAAATAGTGCCGGCAAAACCCATGTGCTCAGTGGGTGGGTCAATGTTGCCCTCGGGCGTGTAGGCCAGCACTGGTGCCACGAGTGCGTTGCCCAGCTGTGCGGCAATCTTGCCAGCCAACACTTTGGCGCGGACATTGTGTTTGCCCAGCACCATGTGCGGGCCGTTTTGCTCGGTACCACCAATCGGAATCAACACCGTGGTTTTACCGGATTTAAGCGCTTGGCTGATCTCCTGCGTGGTCAGCTCTTCAATGTAGACGCTGCCTTGCGCAAAAACGGCCCCCTGCAATCCAGCGAAATTCAAAAAAGCAACTACCGCCCACCTGCGAATTTTCAACATGCGCACTTTCAAATCAAACCCGTATTGTCGCTGGCGGCGCAGCAGGTTTGTGCCAGCGGCGGCACAATTAAGCCATGCCGAAAATTTTGTATTTCTTTGCCCTGTGCAACCTGGTCATAGGCAGTGGCGCTTTTATTTTGGGCGGTATTTTGCAGCCCGTCAGTACGGCGCTAGGCATTAGCGTGGCAGCAGTCGGGCAAGCCATGACGGCGTATGCGGTGGCGACGGCAGTCATTGCGCCGTTTTTAATCGTGCTCACTGCCAACTGGCCGCGCAAACGCGCCATTCAGTTGGCGCTGGGGTTGTTTACTGCGGGCAACCTGGTGTGTGCACTGGCACCAAGCTTGACCGTACTGCTGCTGGGCCGGGTGCTGATGGGCGCGGGGGCGATGTTTACCGCCGCAGTGTCGGCGCTTGCAGTCACACTGGTGGCCCCCGCGCTCGTGGGGCGGGCGCTGTCGACCACTTTTTTGGGCATGAGCATCAGCTACGCGGTAGCCCTGCCAATTGGCGCGTGGCTGGGTTTTGAATACGGCTGGCGCGTACCAGTGTGGCTGTGTGTGGCTGCCAGCCTGACCGCACTGCTGGCCGCGACGGTTTTGCTGCCCAAAGGTGCAGCCACTGCGCGCATCAGTTTTTCGGGGTTCAAAACTGCTGCGGGCCAAAGCGCGGTGCTGCGCGTGTGGCTGCGCACGCTGCTGTTTTTCATCGCCATCTTCAGCGTGTTCGCTTATGTGGGCCCGGTGCTGTTGGCACTCAACGCCATGAGCTCCGTCACGCTGTCGGTAGTGCTGGCCTTTTTCGGCGTGGCTGGTGTCGCAGGTACGCTACTGGGCGGGTGGGCCAACGACCGGTTTGGATCTTTGCGAACGATCAGCGTGCAGCTGTCGGTACTGGTCACGATGATGTGTGTGCTGCCGCTCACTGAAGGTCACCTGGCCTGGACGGTGGCCACACTGGTAGTGTGGGGCGTTGCTGGTTTCGGCCTGACCGCACCGCAGCAAAGTCGCCTCGTCAGCTTGTCACCAAAAAATGCGCCGCTGCTGCTGAGTTTAAACAGCTCGATGTTGTACCTGGGCACTGCTTTGGGTGCGGTGGTCAGCGGCGCGTCGGTCGGCATGGTCGGGTTTGCGCATTTGGGCTGGATCGGCGCACCGTTTGGCTTGCTGGCGTTGCTGACGCTGGCGTTTGACCGTGCGCCTGCCGCAACCGTTGGGACACAAGCGGCTTAAACGTGGCGCAGGCCCGCCTTGGCCGCCGCGCGGCGCGGCAGGCTGTCGGCTCGCTCGTGCAGGGCTTCAATGATGTGGCATTTGGCGTCCTGCCCATCACAGCGGCTGCGCAGGGCTTTCAGGTCTTTTTCAAGCGCCTTTAACTCCGCCAGGCGTGTACGCACATGCTCCAAATGCTCGTCGAGCGCACTGCGCGCCGTGCTGCAATCAGCCTTGGTATTTAAATCCAATCCCAGCAATGTGCGTACCTCGTCAAGCGACATGTCCAGTGCCCGACATGCGCGTATAAAACGCAGCTGGTGCAATTCGCCATCGCTATACATTCGGTAGCTGTTGTCGCTTCGCCCTTGTGGGATCAGCAGCTTTTCTTTTTCATAAAAGCGGATGTTGGCAGGCGTCACACCCGTCATTGCAGCAGCCTGACTGATGCGGTAGTGCGCAGGCGTATCGCGCGCAGGAGGCCTAGTGGCCATGGCGGTGGTGGGCATCGGGGTAATGGGTGTGTTCATGGGTGAGAGCCTCGTGGTGGTGCGCGTGCGCATGTGGCTGGGCGGTGTCTTCGCCCAAGGCATGCTCGTGCATGTGGTGCCCATCATGGTCGTTTGCGTGCACATGCGGGTGCGCATGGCTGTGCGCGGTGTGCTGGTGCAGGTGTGCATGGTGTTCTGTCAAATGCAGCCACACGCCCAGCCCCATCAGGGCACTTGCAGCCACGAGTTGCCACGTTACAGGTTCTGCAAAAGCCAGTATCGACACGACTGCGCCCACAAAAGGCGCCGTCGAAAAATAAGCCCCAGTGCGTGACGCACCCAAGTGGCGAAGCGCCACCACAAACAGCGCCAGGCTAACACCGTAGGCCAGAAAACCAACCGCCATGGCAGCAGAAATTCCCGCCAGCGACGGCCATACCGCACCCAGTAAAAAAGCCAGCAGTAGATTGGTCACACCAGCCGACAGACCTTTAACACAGGCAATCCACGACGCATCCGCGTGCGCCACCTTACGGGTGAAGTTGTTGTCTAGCGCCCAGAATGCGCAGGCCAGCAGCACCGCCAGCGCAGGCCACGCATCGTCCGTTAGCAAAGCCGCGCTCATACCGCCGTGCGGCCAACTGAGCAGCAGTGCGCCCGCCACAATCAGCACCATACCTGCTGCGATGCGGCTGCCAAGATGTTCCCTAAACAACGCCCAGGCCAAAACCGTTGTCAGCACGGCCTCGGCATTGAGCAGCAAAGACGCATGGCTGGCGGCCATCCCCGACAGACCAAACATCAACAGCACAGGAGCAGCCCCGCCGCCACACACTGTGGCAGCGATTAGCCAAAGTGATTCACTGCGATTCAGGCGCGGGGTGGGGAGTTTTTTAACCGCTCGGTACAGCAGCAGCCCCAAGCCCGAGCCCGCATACAGCAACCCTGCCAGCAGCCAGGGACTGATCTGGCCCAGCAAGCCCTTGGCCAGCGGCGTACCAGCACCAAACAAAACTGCGGATACCAGTGCCGCCCAAACGCCCATGTCCCCAACGTTTAAGCGTGTAATTTTCACGGCGCTTGACCTTCAAGTGAGTTTAAGGTTTCCAATCATGCCATGAACACAACAAAGCCGACACTTGACGACAGCAATACATCCTTGACTGCCATCACTGAATTGCTGGACTACAGCCACCCCGCAATCCAAAACCTGATTACGGACAAGAAATGGCTGGCAATGGGCGATTACGAACGCATCGGGCGCATTTACGATTTTGTGCGCAACGACATCGCATTTGGCTACAACGAAGACGACACCTTGCCCGCGTCAAAGGTTCTAGCCGATGGCTTTGGTCAATGCAACACCAAGGCCACGCTGTTCATGGCCTTGTTGCGCGCAAACGGCATAGCCTGCCGCTTTCACGGCTTTACCATCGACAAGTCTTTGCAAAAAGGGGTTGTGACCGGTTTGGCGTATGCGCTGGCACCGCGCAGCATCATTCACAGCTGGGTTGAAGTGCAACTTGATGGACGCTGGATCAACCTGGAGGGCTTCATACTTGACGAGGACTACCTGCGCAGCTTGCAACACATGTTTCCTGAGATGACGGCATTTTGCGGGTTTGGTGTTGGCACGCTCAATTTAAAAGCGCCTGCGGTTAAGTGGCAAGGCACTGATACATACATCCAGAAAGAAGGCATCAACAACGACCTGGGTATCTTTGACAATCCTGATGCTTTCTATGCGCAGCACGGCGCTAACCTCAGTGGTTTCAAGCGCTGGGTATACAGCCACTTTGTACGTCATTGGATGAGCAAAAAAGTGCAAAGCATTCGGAGCGGGGTTTTAATCAGCTCAAATACCGGCGCCGCTGGCCAAGGAGAACACTGATGTCAGCCCAATGCGGAAACTCGCACAACAATAACCTTGCCAACAGCCCGCGCTATCGCAAAATTTTGTGGGTAGCGCTTATTGTCAATCTGGCCATGTTTGTTATTGAAATTAGCGCAGGTTTCAAGTCCGGCTCCACCTCCTTGCTGGCCGATGCCATTGATTTTTTTGGCGATGCGGCAAATTACGGTGTGTCCCTGGCAGTGCTGTCTGCTGGTGTTGTTTTACGCGCTCGCGCTGCACTTTTAAAAGGCGTTTGCATGATGGCATTTGGCCTGTTTGTATTGGGCCGGGCAGCCTGGATGCACAGCCTCGGCGGAACGCCTGAAGCATTGACCATGGGCAGCATCGGTTTTCTGGCACTTGTGGCGAATGTGGCTGTGGCGGCGATGCTGTATGCGTACCGCGAGGGTGATGCCAACATGCGCAGTGTTTGGCTGTGCTCCCGCAATGACGCGATAGGCAATATCGCTGTGATGCTAGCGGCGCTAGGAGTGGTGGGAACGGGCAGTGCCTGGCCTGATTTGCTGGTGGCCTGCGGTATGGCAATGTTGGCGTTAACAGGCGGCTGGTCCGTGCTTGCACAGGCCCTGCGTGAGATGAAGCTTCCTGCCGCAGCGTAAAAGGAAAACATTGCCTTGACAACCCAAACTTTTGCCTTGACAGGCCTGCACTGCGGCGCTTGCATCAACAAGGTCACACAAGCTCTCTTGCCGCTAGCCTCAAACGTTGTGGTCAGCCTGCAACCCATGCAAGTCGTGCTGACAGGTGCCAAAGCTGGCTTTGAAACCCTGAAAACGGCAGTCGAAGGCGCTGGAAAGTACGGTTTGGTGCCAAATCAGGCATCAAATACGACTCCAGCCCATTTAATACGTGCGCAAGAAGCTCCTGAAATAATAGCGCTTATCGCTCCTAATACAAACTGGCTGACCACTTACAGCCCACTACTTCTGATCGTGGCGTACATCCTGGGCGGCAGTCTGCTGGTTCAGATTGGCATGGACGGGCTGGCCGGTGTGACCATGATGGAAACCATGCGTTACTTCATGGCGGGTTTCTTTTTGGTGTTTTCGTTTTTCAAGCTGCTGGACATCAACGCCTTCGCCAATGCGTATTCTGGTTATGACCTGCTGGCCAGGCGCTGGCGTGGCTGGGGATTGATTTACCCCTTTGTCGAACTCGCGCTGGGCATGGCCTATCTTGCCAACTTCAACCCAGTATTTACACACTGGGCAACCATCATCGTTATGGGCTTTTCAGCCATTGGCGTGATCAAAGCCGTGGCCAGCAAGACGCAAATTCAGTGCGCCTGCCTGGGCACGGTGTTCAAGTTGCCGATGAGCACGGTGACAATTATTGAAGATGTGGGCATGGTGCTGATGGCGGCTGGCATGTTGTGGGTGATGTAGCTGCTAGGGATAATCTATTGCAATTTAGATCTCGCGGTAGGCAAAGTGCCGCACAAACCATGAATGCTAATTTTTTCAGTTCGTTCTTGGCTGTTACAACGCAGGACAAATCGATTACTGTCGGGTGAAGTAAATACACCAGGCGAATAATGCGTTGTCAACTTTATTGCACCAAAATTAAGCATGAGAGCACAACCCGTAAGCCGCCTGGGGGCAATCACCCGACCGCGATTGTTCACTGTTGCACGGCGCAACGCAAAACGGATTGGTTGTAGTGATCTGTCGCAACGGGGCCATGGTGGGAGTGTTGACCATGACAAATTTTGTCCTGCACGTTGCTTAATGTCTTGGAAATATTTGCACCGGCCCGGCTGCAAAAGTAATAACCGGCAAAGTAACTTCCTGCGACCCGCAAAATGAACTGCGCGATGTTTTGCCCAAAATGGGAAACAGCGATTTCGCGCTGGGAAAATGAAGGCGGCGCGCAGGGCAATCATGCATCAGAGCACGCGGCGTTAGGCAATGTGCAAACAGAGGTAAATTTGACGAATGTCGAGCTGGTGCAATTGCAAGTTCGCGTCATCGCACTTGAAAATCTGGTGGTCGCTCTCTTGGCTGATTCGCCAGATCAAGCCCCACACATTGCCCGGACCTTGGCGGCGTATATTTCTCCGCGCAATGGACGCACGGCGCACCGCCTACCCATCCACGCTAAAGAATTGATCATGCATATGATTAAACGTTCCTCCCGAATATCAGATCTGCTGAAGACGAAATAAGGTCAGGCAAGTTTCCGACGCCGATATTTGGGCTTATTTTTAACCCACAATCCGTGTGCTATAAGTTTTAACCAATCCCGCTGGCTCATTGCGGCTTAAGTCCAACATCGCGCGCCACGGTTTGCCAGCGGTCAGACTCGCTGCGCATAAAGCCGCGCAGTGCGTCCCTTGATGTGCCCTTCAAATCTACACCCAGTGTGGACATGCGGGCTTGAACCCCTGCGCTGGCCAATGCACCGATGGTCTCCAGCCGCAGCTTGTCGAGCACGTCAATCGGCGTAGTGATAGGCGCAACCAGAGCCCACCACTGGTTGAGCACCAGGTCTTTGACACCCAGTTCGGTAAACGTCGGCACGTCGCGCAGCGCGGGCACACCCATGCGGGCGTTGCTGGTCACGCCCAGCGCGCGTATTTTGCCCGCTGACAGCAGCGCCGCGCCGCTGGCCAGCGTGGCAAAGTGGGCGGCTACCGTGCCTGCAGCCACGTCAATCAGCGCTGGCGCAGAACCGCGATACGGCACCATGTTGAACTTGATTTTGGTGCGCTGTGCAAACATTTCGCCGACCAGGTGGCTGACGGTGCCAGAGCCGCTGTGCGCAATGGCGGGCGGGCCGCCTTTGGTGGTGGTGGCATTTTTCAAAAACGTTTTCAGGTCTTTGCTGTCATCGCCCACGCCGGTGAACAAAATCAGCGGCGAGGTTCCAATCAGTGTGATGGGCGAAAAGTCGCGCAGCAAGTCGTATGGCAACTTGGCCACCACTGCAGGCGCAATTGCGTGCGGCAACTCGACAATACCCAGCGTGTAGCCGTCAGCCGCAGACTTGGCCAGCGCATCTGTACCGATTTGCCCGGCAGCGCCAGCCTTGTTGTCAACCACCACCGCCTGCCCCAGCGTTTCAGAAAGGCGCTGCGCCAATGCCCTGCCAATCGCGTCGGTACTTCCGCCTGGTGCCCAGGGCACGATGATTTTGATGGCTTTGTCGGGGTAAGCGGCCCAGGCAAAAGGGCTGGCAGTCGCCAGAGCGGCGGCGGCGCTGGCCATGAAAGTGCGGCGTTGAAGAGTTGACATGGTTTGCTCCTGGAGGTTATTGAGTATCGGGAAAACTTGGGTCACGAGATGCGTTGGCAGTTAACACCAGCATCACTTTTGAATGGGCTGTAACGGCCTGCAAAGCATGCAATTGCTCGATGGCGGCAAAAGCTGCGGCTGCACAAAGCTCAGTGCTGATGCCGTGACTGCCCAGCAGCGTGCGTGCAGCTTTGGCTTGAGCATCTGGAACCACCAGCGCGCCGCCGCCACTGCTTGTGGCGGCCTGCCATTGCAAATAAGTGACAGTGGCGCCAGCGGTTGAAAACTGTGCGGTGTGGCCAGCGTAACTCTGATGCAAACCCCGCCCTGCCAGCACATTTGACAGGCGTGCAAACGGCTCAACCACCCAAATTTTGGGCAACGCCTTAATGACGCCAGCTTGAAACAAATCACGAAAACCTGCGTAAATTCCCCAAGCCAAGTCCCCGCGCGCTGTCGGCACCATGATGTGTTCAGGCAGGTAACCATCGACATGGCATTCGTAGGCGATGGCCTTGTAGCCTTCAATGGCCAATGGTGCGCTGCCGAGTGCCGGCAAGTGGTAATTGGTCAACGCAAAGTAACCGGGTAGTACTGCGCGCTTGGCCACAAAACGCCAGCGCCCAGCATTATCTTCAAAAGCAAAACGCTGGGCACCATATGCATCCAGCTCGTCTGCGTAAGCAGCAGGCATATCCACATACGTGGCGACCTCACAAGCCAGTCCGGCTGCCTGCGCATACCGGGCGGCGGAGATAGCTGCGTTGCCAGACGAAGCCAGCACAACGGTATGCGCGCAAAAGTCAATTGCCTGTGTGATGCCGATGGCCGACATACGATCTTTGTGCGAGCCAGTAGGGTTTGCCGATTCATCCTTGATGTGCAGACTGCCAACATGGGCGGCTTGTGCCAGACGGAAAGCATTTGTCAAAGGCGTATTGCCTTCACCCAGATTGATGCCAGCTGCATAAGGCAAGAAGTGTGTCATGCCAACCACTTTGTTGTAGTGGGCACACAAGCTGACGTACACACCGTCTGCAGCACACACCGGGCAGCCCTCATGCACCAGCGTGAGCGGGAAAACTGCATCACAGCGCAGACATTGCAAGCCAGCCAGGTTTGGATTGCGCACAGTGGCGACCTGCAGGACAGAAGAGGTTGAGATGACAGCGTTCACGATGCAAATCGTAGCCTGGGTAAAATAATATAAACGCTTGATGACTTATAAATCGATAAAATTATTTATATATTGAATAACAACCGGGCGTATGCGCTTTACAGAAATTGAAACCTTTCGCGCCCTGATGCGCAGTGGTTCGACCCGCAAAGCGGCGGCTTTGCTGGGCGTGACGCAGCCCGCCATCAGTCAATCGCTCAAACGTCTGGAGGCTCAGGCCAGCCTGTCGCTGTTTCAACGCAGCGGTGGGCGTTTGTTGCCGACGCCAGAGGCACACGCCCTGATGCTTGAAATTGACCGCGTCTTTATAGGCATGGACGCGATTGAGCACCGCCTGGCCAGCCTGCGCAACTTTGGTGTGAACCAGCTGGACATCAGTTGCTACCCAGCTTTTGGCCTGGGGTTCATGCCCCGCGTGCTGGCCCGACTCAGGCAGCAAACCGCTACCCATCACTGGCCCACCGTGTCGCTGCAAATATTGAGCTCAAAAGATGTAAAAAGCCGTGTCGCCAGCGGCTTGTCAGACTTTGGTTTACTTGCCGACGAAATGGCCCTTGAAGGTCTGGAACATTCAACCTTTGCGCGTTTTCCGGGTGTAGTGGTCATGCCCCCCGGCCACACGCTGGCGCGCTTTAAAACCATCAAACCCGCGCAACTGGCTGAAGTCAGCTTTCTGGCTTTAAATCCCGAAGACGCATCCCGAAGGCGGCTGGAGGCCACCATGGCCGAACATGGCGCGAGCCTGCGCATTGCGGTGCAAACGCCCTACGCCGCCAGCGTGTGTGAGCTGGCGTTACGCGGGCTGGGTGTTGGTCTGGTCAATCCGATCACGGCACTCGATTACGCCGAGCGAGGCTTGCTGGTGCGCAAATTTTCAATCGATGTGTCATTTGCCTGCCTGCTGGCACTGCCTGCGGGCAAAGTGCTGTCAACCACTGCGCGTGAGTTTTTGTCACTGATGCGGCTTCAACTTCGTGATGACGAACAGCGGCTGCGCACGTATCTGACATAAAAGGACCTGACGGGCGCTTGAACTTTTATTGACAAGAACTATCATTACGTCATGCGTTATTTTGTTCTTGCCCTCATGATCTTTCTGCTACCGTTGCGCGGCTGGGCGGGTGATGTGATGGCTACACAAATGGCAGGCTCGGCAATTGCTATTGAAAAAGTAGCTGCTCGCGCCCATGAAACGGGTGCTAAAGCCTCTTTTCATCACCAAAAACAGGCAGTAAATATTTCGCCAGCTGTGCCGGATTGCCATGAGCAGGTGGTCAGTCATTCAGATACCGCCGATACCCCAACCAACGACCACTGCAGCACTTGCGCGGCTTGCCAGTCTTGCCACACAGTGGCGCTGTCGCCCACCTCACCGGGGTTAGCAACTTCGTTCAACCGACCCCAAGTTCGGCAAGTCATCGCCGCCAGATTCACCAGCGCAGACGCAGCGCTGGGTCAAAAACCACCGATTACCTAGAAACCAGGCCCAAATTGGGCCTGTACATTGCCGTTTGACTGGCTGCTTGCACAGGCGCTCGTCAAAACACCGCGATTCGACCGTCGCTTGTGATTATTTGCAATTGTTTCAGGAATTTTCATCATGGTTTTATTCACATTTAAAAAACACTGCCGGCTGAGTGCGGCAGCCCTTGGCGTCATGTTGGCCAGCGCGTCCCATGCACAACCGGGCCCTACCGCTCCAGCAGCCGCATCACAAGCGTCATTTCCAGCGCCAGCGACACCCGCAGCAAAATTTGGCGCTAATCCATCAGCGTTTGATGGTTTCAAGCCATATACCGACGAGCCACCCGGTAACTGGAAAGCTGCCAACGACAACGTGGCCCGGATAGGCGGCTGGCGCGAATACGCCAAGCAGGCGCAGCAACCTGACGACACGCCCGCTCCTACAAACAAGGCTGGTGAAAACATGCCTAAACCCGCCACAGTTCCCATGACAAAGGCCAAACCATGACGCTCAAATTTTTTAAGCTGACGGCGCTGGCCGCCTCAGCTTTGATTCTTGCAGGTTGCGCCTCAGTTGACTTTGACAAAGCCGTCAACATAGCCAACCAAACAACTGGCAGCTTTACCGGCGGCGCGCTGGAACTTAGCCGCAGTGCTCAGCAAAACGACGCCAGGAGCAAACTGGCTGCCGATCTGCTGTCAAAACCCCTGAGTCTTGACGACGCTGTGCAACTTGCCTTGGCCAACAGCCCAGCGGTGCAAACCATGCTGGCGCAAAGCTGGGCCGACATGTCAGCTGCCAACCAGGCGGCGCGCATCAGCAACCCCATGTTCACGTTTGAGCGCGTCACTTTCAAGGACGAACTTGAGCTGGGGCGCTTGCTGTCGTTTGGCTTGCTGGATTTGCTCACGTTGCCGCGCCGCTTTGCCATTGCGCAAAGTCAAATTGCGCAGTCGCAAGTGCAGCTGTCAGCAAGTGTCATTGAGCAGGTCACCCAAACGCGCCAAGCCTGGGTGCGCGCAGTTGCAGCCGGTCAGGTGCTGCAATATGCGAGCCAAATCAACACCACCGCCGAGGCCAGCGCGGAGCTGGCCAAGCGCATGCAGCAGGTCGGTAATTTCAACAAACTGCAACGCGCACGCCAGCAGGTTTTTTATGCAGACAGCACCGCCCAGCTGGCAGCGGCGCAGCACGGCGCATTGGCAGCGCGTGAAGAACTGGTGCGGCAACTCGGTTTGACGGATGCGCAGGCCAACCAGATGAAGTTGCCAGACAGACTGCCCGACTTGCCGAAAGACGCTCGCACGCCAGCGCTGGTTAGCAGCACTGCCACTGAACAGCGACTGGATGTCAAATTGGCGCGTGGCCAGCTGGACGCTGCGGGCAAAGCCCAAGGCTTGAGTCTGCTGACCAGCCTGGTCGATGTTGAATTGGGCATTATTCGGGGCACCACTTTTGACAACGCTGGCGGTGTGGGCACAGCTTTTGCCAAGCGCGGTTTTGAGTTGGGCATAAGGCTACCAATTTTTGACTGGGGCAACGCCAAGCGTGATGCCATGAACGCCCAGTCACTGGCAGCTGCCAACAGGTATGAAAGCACGGTGCGAAGTGCCACCTCGCAACTGCGCGAAAGTTATTCGGCTTACCGCACAGCTTATGACGTAGCTCGCCATCACCGTGATGAAATCGTGCCCCTGCGCAAAACCATGGCTGAAGAAAACCTGCTGCGTTACAACGGCATGTTGATAGGCGTCTTTGAATTGCTGGCCGACACACGTGACCAGATCAGCAGCGTGGTAGCGGCGATTAACGCCTACCAGCAGTTCTGGCTGGCCGATGCAGCGCTCAGCGCATCCATGACAGGCAAACCCACGGCAGTGATGATGGCCGCCCCCGCTGCAGCGGGTGGTGGCGCCAAGCCCCACTAAAACATTTGACAAGAATCACCATGAACAACAGAAGAAACTTTTTGGCGAGCGCAGGCGTTATTACGGCCATCAGTGCCGCCGTAAACACTGCAGTTGTGAGCCGTGTCGCCATGGCTGCATTGCCAGAGCCCACGATGCAGACCAAACCTGACACTATGGCGCCGCTGGTGCCCAACACGGGTCGCCCGTACAACCCGGTCGTCACGCTTAATGGCTGGACATTGCCCTGGCGCATGAACAACGGCGTGAAAGAATTCCACCTGGTGGCCGAGCCTGTGGTGCGCGAATTTGCACCCGGGTTCAAGGGGCATTTGTGGGGTTACAACGGCCAGTCCCCTGGCCCCACAATTGAAGTGGTGGAAGGCGACCGCGTGCGTATTTTTGTCACCAACAAACTGCCCGAGCACACCAGCATTCACTGGCACGGTCAGCGCCTGCCAAACGGCATGGACGGCGTGGCGGGTTTGAACCAGCCCGCTATTCCGGTCGGTAAAACCTTTGTGTATGAGTTTGTGGCGCGCCGCCCCGGCACCTTCA
>ENA-OFCE01000177-OFCE01000177.1-metagenomes-genome-assembly--contig:-NODE-177-length-45849-cov-5.287963_pt1 | contig 45849 bp, 44 predicted proteins | sample MGYA00153388_OFCE01 | MGnify analysis MGYA00153388 | reverse complement strand
GCCGATCCGCGAAAAGACCGGCGGCTCCACCTTCAAGAACCCGCTCGGCCATTCCTCGTGGAAACTGGTCGACGAGGCCGGCTGGCGCGGAAAGCTCCATGCCGTCACGGGCGGCGGCGCCATGTTCAGCGAGCTCCACTCCAATTTCATGATCAATCCGGGCGAGGCCACGGCCGCCGATATCGAGGGACTGGGCGAAATCGTCCGCGCCGACGTTCAAAGTAAACTGAACGTAAACCTCGAATGGGAGATCAAGAGGATCGGCCGCCCGCTCTGAGTTGATCCCCCCATGACCCGCCCGTTCGCAGACCTGCACGTCGCCGTCCTGATGGGCGGGTGGTCGGCCGAGCGTGAGGTGTCGCTGATGAGCGGCACAGGCGTAGTCGAGGCGCTGACCGCGCGCGGCTGGAGCAAGGTCACGCCGGTCGACATGGATCGCAACATCGGCGCGGTGCTGACCGCGCTTCGGCCGGACGTGGTGTTCAACGCGCTTCATGGCACGCCGGGCGAGGACGGGACGGTTCAGGGGATGCTCGATTTGATGCAGATCCCCTACACTCATTCGGGCTGCACGACCTCGGCGATCGCGATTGACAAGGAATTGACCAAGGCGGTGCTGGTGCCGCACGGGATCCGTATGCCGGCGGGCAAGATGGTCGACAGCGCGCGGCTCTACGAGGGCGACCCGATGCCGCGGCCCTATGTGCTCAAGCCGGTCAACGAGGGATCGTCGGTCGGGGTCGCGATCGTCACCGACGGGTCCAATTATGGCCACCCGATCAGCGCCAAGGCCGAAGGACCGTGGATGCATTTCGAGCGGTTGCTGGCCGAGCCGTTCATCCGCGGGCGCGAGTTGACGGTGGCGGTGCTGAGCGACGAGGCCTTGTGCGTCACCGAGCTTGTCCCGCACGGCGAATTCTATGATTTCGCGGCCAAATATACCGATGGCGAAACCGATCATATCTGCCCCGCCGAGGTGCCCGCCAATATCGCCAAGGCGATGATGGACATGGCGCTGGCGTCGCACCGGCTGCTCGGCTGCAAGGGCGCGTCGCGGTCGGACTTCCGCTGGGACGACAGCCAAGGCGAGGCGGGGATTTACCTGCTCGAGGTCAATACCCAGCCGGGGATGACCGCGCTGAGCCTGGTGCCCGAGCAGGCCAGGCAGCGCGGGATCGACTATGGCGAGCTGGTCGAGCGGCTGATCGCCGAGGCCTTGGCCGGTGCGACAAACAACGCTGAGGCCTTGGCCGGTGCGACAAACAACGCTGAGGCCCTGGCCGGTGCGACAAACAGCACCGATGCGCTGAACGAAAACGCGCCATGAGCGGTGCGCGGGTCCGTCGCGGATCGCCGGGCAAAGCACGGCCGCGCGCGCGCAACGGCGGACCGCGGGTCAATGTGCCAAAGCGGCTGGTCGCCAAATTGCCGGTCGACCAGCGCGGCGCCAACCGGCTCGCCCAATGGACGGTCGGGCTGTTCGCGCTGGCGATCATCGCGGTGGCGCTGATCGCGCTCAAGGTGCCGGCGATGGTCGGGGCGAGCCTGGGCGAAGCGATGGGCGATGCCGGCTTTCGGGTGAAGAGCATCAACGTCACCGGTATCCACCGGATGGACAGCAAGCCGATCTTCGCGCTGGCCGCAGACCAGAAAAGCACCGCAATGCCACTGGTCGACGTATCGTCGATCCGCCAGAAATTGCTCGGTTACGGCTGGGTCAAGGATGCGCGGGTGTCGCGGCGGCTGCCCGATACGTTGGTGATCGATATCGTCGAGCGCACCCCCGCGGCGCTGTGGCAGGATGCCGACAAATTGTCGCTGATCGACAGCGAGGGCGTCGTTCTCGACAAGGTCAAGGTCAGCGACATGCCCGACTTGCCGTTGCTGGTCGGGCCGGGGGCCAATGCGCATAGCGGCGGGCTCAATGCGTTGCTCGCCGGCGTGCCGAGCCTCAAGCCGCAGCTGGAATCGGCCAATTGGGTCGGCGGTCGGCGCTGGGACCTCAATTTCCAGTCGGGCGAGACGGTCGTGCTGCCCGAAGGCGATGAAGAAGCGAGACAAGCGCTTGCAAAATTCGCCAAGCTGGACAAATCGGCGGGATTGCTCGGGCGCGGGATCAAGCGCTTCGACCTTCGCATCCCCGGCAAGATGATCGTCCGCCTGCCGCAAGTCCCCGAAACCGCCGCCAAGCACGAAAGCTGAACCACCAACCATCATGGCCGCACCGACCCAGCAACCCCTCATCACCGCGCTCGATATCGGATCGTCGAAGGTCAGCGCGCTGATCGTCACCCGCGACGAGGACGGGCGGCTGCGGGTGCTCGGGTCGGGCCAGCGCGAAAGCCGCGGGGTCAAGCGCGGCTATGTCACCGATATGGAATCGAGCGAAGTCGCGGTGCGCGAGGCGGTCGAAAGCGCCGAGCGGATGAGCCAGGTGACGATCGACGATGTGTGGGCGAGCTTCGGTGCGGGCGGGCTGGTCAGCGATGTCGCCAATGTCGAGGTCGAGCTCGGCGGGCACCAGGTCGAGCAATCGGACATCGAGGAACTGCTGCGCGGCGGCAAGGCGGCAATCCACAGCGGCGATCGCACCGTGCTCCACGCCCATCCGGCGCTGTACACGATCGACGGGGTCGAAGGCGTCAAGCATCCGATCGGGCTTCACGCCGACCGGCTGGGGGTCGATATCCACGTCGTCGCGGCCGATCCGGCACCGTTGCGCAATCTCGATTTCGTGATCCGATCGGCGCACCTTGGCGTGACCGCGATCGTCGCGTCGCCGGTGGCGGCGGCGCTGGCGTGCCTGACGACCGAGGAGCGCGAGCTTGGCGTGGCATTGGTCGAGCTTGGCGCGGAGGTGACCAACGTCTCGCTCCATGCCGGGGGGATGCTCGTCGGACTGCGGTCGATCCCGCTCGGCGCGAAGGACATTACCGACGACATCGCCTGCGCCTTCGGGGTGCAGCGGCGCGACGCCGAGCGGCTGAAATGCTTTTACGGATCGGCGATGACCAGCCCGCGCGACAATCACGAGATGATCGAGGCCAATCTGATGGGCGCCGAGGATGGCGACGAGCCGACCCGCATCACCCGCGCGCAATTGATGACTGTGATCCGCCAGCAGGTCGAAAGCCTGACCTGCCAGATCGACGCAGCGCTGAAGAGCCTGGGATTCACCGGCCCGGTCGGGCGCCAGGTGGTGTTGACCGGGGGCGGCGCGGAATTGAAGAATATCGCCGATTACATGCAGGGCGTGCTCGGCCGCGCGGTCAGGGTCGGGCGGCCGCGGTCGATCACCGGACTGCCCGAAGCGCATAGCGGGCCGGCGTTCGCGACCTTGGTCGGGCTGGCAATGCTGGCGTCGGGGGCGTCGGGCGACATTCGCGATATCGCGCTCGGCAATACGGTCGAGCGAAAGACCGGTGGCGGGTTCGTGTCGCGGCTGATGAATGCGCTTAAGCAGGGATACTGACCAGAAGCGGGGGACGGACATGGCGAGCAGTGCAATCGAGGGGAGAAGCACGCGATCGATGAGCGTCGGGCTGGTGCTGTTGCTCGGGTTGGCGATCCTGCTCAATTACGTCGACCGCGGCGCGATCGCGATTGCAGCGCCCAAGCTCAAGCCCGAGCTCGGCCTCAACGCCACCCAGTTCGGCATTGCGGTGTCGGCCTTCGCGTGGATTTACGTGCCGATGCAGTTCGTCGTCGGCTGGATGTGCGACCGGTGGTGCGTTTACCGGCTGATGGCCGCGGGGATCGCCCTGTGGGCAGTGAGCACGATGGCGATGGGGCTAGTCGGCGGACTGGGCCTGCTGGTGGTATTGCGGATCGGGCTCGGTCTGGGCGAGAGCATCACCTTCCCCGGCGCGACCAGCATCATTGCGCGGCATGTCGAGCCGGCCAATCGCGGCATGGCCTATAGCGTGGTCGCGGCAGGGATCGCGCTCGGGCCGGTGGTCGGGACGTTCGCCGGCGGGATGCTGGTGGCCTCGGCCGGATGGCGGACGATGTTCGTCCTCTTCGGCGCGGTGACCTTGTTGTGGGTGGTGCCGTGGCTACTGACCGCGCGGCGCTTGCCCGACTTCGCGCCAGAAGTGCGCGAACCCGCAGTCCCGATCAGGAAAGTGGCTAGCCAGTTCGCGGTGTGGGCGATGGGCATCGCGCATTTCTGCGCCACCTATCCGCTGTACTTCATCATCGCCTGGCTGCCATTGTACCTGGTCCAGAGCCGCGGCTTCTCGATCCCGCAGATGACCTGGCTCGCGACGCTGGGCTTCATTGCGCAGGCGGTATCGGCGTTGTTGCTCGGCTGGGGGTCGGACGCGTGGACCCGGTCGGGACGGAGCGAGGCGTTCATCCGCCGCGCGATCCTGGCCACCGGCAGCGCAGTTGAAGTGGTCGCGGTGCTGGGAATCCTGTTCGCCACCTCGACCCCGCAGATCGCCGGCTGGCTGATCCTGTTCGGGGCGGCGGCGGCGACCTCGGGCAGCAACCTCTATGCGGTCGCGCAAATGTTCACCGGCCCGCGATCGACCGGCAGCTTCATCGGCATCCAGAACGGCATCGGCAACATTCCGGGGATCGTCATGCCGATCATCACCGGGATGATCGTCGATTACACCGGGCTCTACGACAATGCATTCTATGTCACCGCCGCAGTGTGCGCGTTGGGGGCGTTGTGGGCGCTGCTGGGCATCCCCGCGATTCGCCAGCTCGACTTTGGCGAGTCCCGTTTTGAATCACCAGTGAGTCGCTAGCGCCACGGCGGAGCAGTTTTTTCGCTTCCGTTAACGTTTTCGCTTGCCGCTAGACTCACGATGATTCAAAGATTCATCCTGAAGGTTCAACGCACTACGCGACCAGGGGAGGGTCCAGACCCATGAGCATCGATTTCATCCGGCCGGAAGTCGACGAGCTTCGTCCGCGGATCAGCGTGATCGGCGTCGGCGGAGCCGGCGGCAACGCGGTCGCCAACATGATCAAGCGCGACGTGCAGGGGGTCGACTTCATCGTCGCCAACACCGACGCGCAGGCATTGAACGCCTCGGAAGCCGATCGGCGGATCCAGCTCGGGCTAAAGATTACGCAGGGTCTTGGCGCCGGGTCGCGCCCCGAAATCGGCCGCGCCGCAGCCGAAGAAACGATCGAGGAAATCGAAAAGGCGCTCGAGGGCGCGCACATGTGCTTCATCGCTGCGGGCATGGGCGGGGGCACCGGCACCGGTGCCGCGCCGGTGATCGCCAAGATCGCGCGCGATCGCGGCATCCTGACCGTGGGCGTGGTGACCAAGCCGTTCGCCTTCGAAGGCGCGCGCCGTGGCCGATCGGCCGATAGCGGGATCGAAGAATTGCAGCAGCATGTCGATACGTTGATCGTCATCCCCAACCAGAATCTGTTCCGCCTCGCCAATTCGGACACGACCTTCAAGGAAGCGTTCGAAATGGCCGACGAGGTGCTCCAACAGGGCGTCCGCGGGATCACCGACTTGATGGTCATGCCTGGCCTGATCAACCTCGACTTCGCCGACGTCCGATCGGTAATGGGTGAAATGGGCAAGGCAATGATGGGCACGGGCGAAGCATCGGGCGAGAATCGCGCCATCGAAGCCGCCGAAAAGGCCATCTCCAACCCGTTGCTAGACGGAGTCAGCATGAAGGGCGCCAAGGGCGTGATCATCTCGATCACCGGTGGCGAGGACATGAAGCTGATGGAAGTCGACGAGGCCGCCAGCCATATCAAGGAATTGGTCGACCCCGATGCCAATATCATCTGGGGATCGGCGTTCAACAACAGCCTCGAAGGCAAGATCCGCGTCAGCGTCGTCGCTACCGGAATCGAAGCCGAAACCGGGACGATGGCGACGCCGGCCAAAGTGTTCAGCTTCCCGGGTCGCAATCCGACCCCCGTCGCGGTGACGACGACTGCGCCGACGACTCCGACGTCCACCGAGACTTCGGCTGCGACGTCGAACGACGACAATATGCTCGAGCTGACGCAGGACGACGAGGCCGAGGAACTGGTGCTCGACGGCGACGATATCCTGACCCAGCCGGTCGGATCGGTCCCGGTCGGGCCGCCGGCTGACGAGGAAGCGATGCCGTTCGACACCCATATGGAGGTCGAGATCGACAAGCCCAAGCTGGCGTCGGGTGGCGGCACGTTGTTCGAGCGCATGTCGAACATCGCGCGCGGCGCGGCGCAGGCCGAGGCGACCGACGGCGAGGCTCCGGCCATTCGCCGCGAGCCGCTCGACATTCCGCGCTTCCTCAATCGGCAGAATAACCAATAACGCTGGCGCTTTCCCGCCGACGGGTCGGCGGGGCGACGAGGTGGAGCTTCCGCTCATCGCCGCCCGGCAACCATTTGGCGCGTCTTAACCTCGAGCAATGTTGGAGCAAGGCGGGGTCGGGCATGGCGTTGGTCATGCTCAATCACCGTGTCCGCGCGACCCGCGCCTTGATTGCCCTCGCAACGCTTGGCGCTTCGGCCAGTCCGGCGGCGGCACAATATTCGCCCACCGTTGCAGCCCCGGTGCAGGCCGACCCCGGCGCCGCGCTGGCGGACGCGATGCGCACGCTTGCCACCCAGCCCAAGGATCTGGCGGCCTTGCTCGCGGCGGGCCGTGCCTCGGCCGACATGGGCGACATGCAGGCGGCGGCGGGATTTTTCGGCCGCGCGGAAGAATATTATCCGGCCAGCCCGGCGGCCAAGATCGGGGTCGGCGCGGCCATGACGATGATGGGCGATGCCAAGGGCGCGATGGTTGCGTTCGACCGGGCGCATGCGCTCGGTGCGCCGCAGGCGATGCTCGGGCTCGATCGCGGGCTGGCGTATGATTTGCTCGGCCAGCAGGCGCGCGCGCAGGCCGATTATCGAGCGGTGTTGTCAGGCGCGCACGGCGACGAGGCACGGCGGCGGCTGGCGCTGAGCCTGGCGATTTCGAAGGACATTCGTGGGGCTGCGGCGATGCTCGAGCCATTGCTCGTGCGGCGCGACGCTGCGGCGGTGCGGACCAATGCGTTCGTCCTCGCGCTGGCGGGCGACCGCGAGGGGGCGCGGCGGACGATCGAGGCGGCGCTGCCCGGCGCGGGCGCGCGGTTCGAGCCATTCTTCCGCATGCTCCCGGTGCTCCGCCCCGAGGAGAAAGCGGCGGCGGTCCACCTTGGCGAATTCCCCAAGGATGCGGCGCAGCGTTATGCCCAGGCCGCGCCGATCCCGTCGTCGCCGGTGGTGTCGATCGGTAATCGCGCCGAGGTGGAGATTGCGCCGCGGCCGGCGTTCACTCAGATTCGAATGACGCCGCCGAAGAATGCCAAGGTGGTGGCGTTACCGCCGCCGCCGGTTAAGGTCGCTTCGGTCGATGCGCCGCTTCGCGCGGTGCGGATGGCGCCGGTGCCGTCGACCTATTTCGCGATGAGCCGACCGTCGCTTGACCCGTCGCAATGGGCATCGCGGCGACGCAAGGCGGACGCTGCAGCGGTGTCCTCGACGCCGTCGGCCAAGGCCGTCGAGCAGGCGCCGAAACCGGGGTTCAAGTTCGACGATCTGGCGCCGGTCGATGACACGCCCGAGCCGCTGGTGGTGGTCAGCCAGAACGGGGCGATCAACCGCGATGGCGAACCGATCGTTACCGACGGCGCCGTGGTGGAACCGCCGCCGCCGCCGCTGCCCAAGGTTGAAAGGGCCCGGCCGAAGCCGAAGGCCAAGGAAGTCGCCAAAAAGGTCGACCCCGCAAAGGCCAAGGAATTGGCCAAGCCCAAGGAGCCGGCAAGCCTGCTCTACGTCCAGCTAGCGAGCGGGGCGCATCCCGACCGGATGGGGACCGAGTATAAAAGGATCAGGGCCAAGAAGCCGGGGCTGTTCGCAGGGCGGAGCGCGCGCGTCACCAACGGCAAGGAACTGTTCCGGCTGGTGATCGGCCCGTTCAAGACCCGCGATGACAGCGATGCGTTCGTCAACCAGCTGTCGAAGGCGGGGATCAGCGGCTTCAGCTACACCGCGCCAGGCGGCATGACGTTCGACAATATTCCGACCAAGTGAGCGCATTCGGGGGCCTTGCCGCGCAGCCAGCAACATCGCGCGGCCGGGCCCATGCCGAACGCGCCGACGGCCCGCGCAGTCCGCGCGATGCCTTCCAGCGCGATCGCGACCGGATCGTCCATTCGGTCGCGTTCCGCCGCCTGCGCCACAAGACGCAAGTGTTCGTCGCGCCCGATGGCGATCATTTCCGGGTCCGCCTGACGCACTCGATCGAGGTCGCACAGATCGGGCGATCGATGGCGCGCGCGCTGGGGCTCAACGAGGATCTGACCGAGGCCTTGTGCCTGGCGCACGACCTTGGCCACCCGCCGTTCGGCCATGCCGGGGAGGATGCGCTGTCGGCGGCGCTGGCCGACGGCGGCGGGTTCGATCACAACGGCCATACGCTGCGGATCGTGACGCGGATCGAAGCGCCGTATCCCGATTTCGCGGGGCTCAACCTCAGCTGGGAAACGCTTGAGGGGCTGGCCAAGCATAATGGGCCGGTCAGCAAGCCGGGCTGGGCGCTAAACGAGGCCGACGCGGCGTTCGGGCTGGAGCTTGGGGCGTGGCCGAGCCTGGAGGCGCAGGTGGCGGCGATCGCGGACGATATCGCCTATGATAATCACGACATCGACGACGGATTGCGCGCGGGCATCCTCAATCTCGATGAATTGCTCGAACTGCCTGTGGTGGCGCGATTATGGGCGGCGATCGAGGCGCGGCATCCGGGGCTGAGCGAGGCGCTCAAGGTCAAGGCTTTGGTCCGCGACGGGATCGGGACGATGGTCGGCGACGTGCTCGACGAAAGCCGGCGGCGCGTGTCCGAGGCCGACTTGACGAGCATCGACGAGGTGCGCGGCGCAGGGCGGCAATTGGTCGGTTTCTCGGCCGGGCTCGGCGCGGAGGAGCGGGCGCTCAAGCGGTTCCTCTACGACCGGCTGTACAATAGCGCGACGTTGCAGCCGGTGCGGATCGAGGCGCAGCGCGTCATCACCAACCTCGCCGCCGCGTATTGCGCCGACGCGTTGCTGCTGCCCGACGGCTGGGCAGGCGAGGGCGAGACCGGGCGGCTGCGCGGCATCGCCGATTATATCGCGGGGATGACCGACGGCTTCGCTATCCGCCAGCATGAACGATTGTGCGGCCCGGTGACGCTTCCGGATCGGTTCTGATGCGGATTGCGATGATCGGCGCGACCGGGCTGATCGGGCGGGCGTTGGCGCCGAGGCTGGCGGCGGCGCATGACGTGCTGCTGATCGGGCGGCGGCCGGCGGGGATCAGCGGGGCCGAAGAGCGAGTTGCACCAGTCGACCAGTGGCCGGACGTGCTCGCCGGGGAGACCGTCGATATTGCAATTTCGACCTTGGGCACGACCATCAAGCAGGCGGGCAGCTGGGAAGCCTTTCGAGCGGTCGATGTCGACGCGGTGCTTGGCTTTGCGCGGGCAGCCAAAGCGGCCGGCGCGCGGCAAATGCTGAGCGTCTCCTCGGTCGGCGCGATGGCCGGGGCACGCAACAACTATCTGGCGATGAAGGGCGAGACCGAGCGCGAATTGGGAAAGATCGGCTTCGAGCGGCTGGATATTATCCGACCCGGTTTGCTGCGCGGGGATCGCGGCGGGGAACAGCGGGTTGGCGAGCGGATCGGCCTTGCAATCAGCCCGCTCGCCAACCTGCTGCTACGCGGATCGCTCGACCGGTTCGCGGCGATCGACGCCGACACGGTCGCGGCGGCGATGGCGATGCTGGTTGGAGCAGCGGGAGCAAAGCGGCAAATCCACTTCAACCGCGACCTCAAGCAGCTCCTCAGCTGAGCGCTCACGGGCGGAGCTCGCTGCGCCAGATTTACCCCCGCCGCTTGACGGGTTTGACGTGGCGTGGCTCAACCCGGTCATGTCGATCAACAGCGTCCAGCAGCATTTGGCTCAGGCGGAGCGCGCGAACCGTTCCGGGTTGCGCGACGAGGCGCGGGGTCATTTCGAAGCGGTGCTGGGGATTGACGATGCGCAGGCCACCGCGCGCAACTGGCTGGGGGCCGACGCGTTGGCACGGGCGGATGCGGCGACGGCTGCGATGCATTTCGACATCGCCTGCAAAAGCGAGCCCAATGAACGGTCGCACTGGATGAATTTGGCGTTGGCGCAACGCACGCTCGCCGATGTGGAAGGCGAACGTCATGCGCTTGAGGAAGCGCTCGCGATCGATCAATCCGACCTCTTGGCGCTGGTCCGGATGGCCGAGCTTCACGAACGGCTGGGGGAGGATGTTCCCGCGGCCGAGCGCTGGACGGCGGTTCTGATGCTGTCGGCGAGCATCAATGACCCGTCGTCCGAGTTCGCCGCGATCCTTCGTCATGCGAGAGACTATGTCGCCGGGCAGAAGCGCAAGCTCGACGAGTCGGTCGAGGCTGCGCTGGCCGGACCATTGTCCGCGGCCAGCACACGCGACCAGCGACGAATGACGACCGCCGCCGATGCCTGGCTGGGCCGGCGACCGGTGTACGCCAATCAATGCGAAGGACTGCACTATCCATTCCTTCCGGCGGACGAATTTTTCGATGCCGAGCATTTTGAATGGCTCAGCGAGCTGGAAGCCGCGACCGGGATGATCGCGGGCGAGCTCGAGGCCATTCTCGCTGCCCCGGAGACGGCGCTGACGCCGTATATTTCGCTGCCCTCGGGGGTGGCGGCGAACAAATGGTCGGGGCTGGACAAATCGCTCGACTGGGGAGCGTTCCATTTGTGGAAGGAGGGGGTGAGGTTCGACGACGCATGTGCGCGTGCGCCGCGGACCGCCGCCATGGTCGAGGCGCTGCCACTCTGTCATATCGACGGCCGGGCACCGAATGTGTTCTTCTCGATCCTGAAGGCCGGCAAGCACATCCCGGCCCACACCGGCGTGACCAATGTGCGAAGCGTAGTTCACTTGCCACTGATCGTTCCGCCAGGCTGCGCGTTCCGGGTCGGCGGCGAGACTCGCAAATGGATCAAGGGACGGGCGTTCGCGTTCGACGACACGATCGAGCATGAGGCGTGGAACCGCAGCGATCACGACCGCGCGGTATTGATCATCGACGTGTGGAATCCGTATCTCAGCGACGATGAGCGGGGCATGATTTGCCGCTTGTACGGCGCGGCCGACGCGGGGCGGAGCTAAGCCGGACGGGCTCTCATGCAGTCAGATCGGACGGGATAGCGCGCTCAGGCGGTTGCCGCTGCCCGGTCGGCTGCTGTCCGGGCGATTTGCCGTCGGCGCCGCAGGGCAATTCCGATGCCGCCGAAGCCGATCAGCATCATGGCCCAAGTCGAAGGCTCGGGAACCGCGCCGGTCCGGGCGCTGAGCGCGACCGTGCCGAGGCGATCCTCGCGGTAGGTCGGGCCGCCGGCGACCGAGTAGCTCAGGCTCTGCGACAGTCGCAGGGTAACGAGCGGTTCGAAGGTCTGGCCGGAATAGTAATTCAGCCCCTGGATGGCCGAGGTAAACAAGCTGTTCGACAAGCGAAATTCGAACGTGGTCAGGCCATTGGTGGTAACGCTAGCCGTGTTGAACAGCGAGGGACTGACCAGGGTGCTGAACCCCGGCTGCCCGTTGAGGCCGGGAATGAAGGCGGTCACTCCGTTCAGTCCCAGCTCAAAGCCAAGATCCGAGCCGTCACCGACGGTCGGGTTAAGATCGAAATATAGATTGGCAAACGGCCCGACAGCAGATCCGCCGGTTTGCGAAATCAGCCCGAACAGCGACCCGCTCGTGTCGGTCAGATGGATGGTATAGCCCGCCCTCGCGACATTGGTCGGCGCCTGGAAATTGCCGACCGGCGCATCGCTGTCGGTAACAATCACCGCGGTGGTGCCGCCAGCATATTCCCCGGACGTGAGGATTCCGTCGACTGTCTGGGCGAAAGCCGGGCACGCTACGCTGAGCGCCAAGACAGCTCCGCACATGAGAATCGGACGCATTAACTTCCCCCTGAAAGGCACGTTGTTAACGCAAATTAACGCTTAGTCAAATAGGTCAGTCGATCAGGGTTTCGCCGTAGCGACGTTTGTCCGGCGGGTGGTTCAGCATCCGCTGGACGCCTTGCTCGAGGCGATCGAGGTCGACTTCATACTGCCCTGCCTCGTCCATCTCGGTGCCGGTGTGGACATCGTAATAGCGCACGCCTTGAGTCCAGCCCTGCCAATAATATTCCGAGGTGATGCGGTCGCGCGGGGTCAATTCGAGGATGTGACCCTGCGGCCAGTCCATGAAGATCATCTGCGCCATGCCCATGCCCTGCAGCGCGACGAGGTGGGTGGTCTCCTCGAACAACGCCTGCTGCTGCTCGAGCGTGAGATGTTCGGCATAGACGGTTTCAAAGCCGTGGGTGGCGAGCAAGGCGGCAACCTCGGCCTCGTTGCGGATGCCGCGGCCGTAGCGTTTGGAATCGCGGCTGAGAAAGACGCGGCGGCCCTTGGGCTCGCTGAGGTGGCCGTAGAGCGCGCGGCTGCGGGCCAATGAGGCGTGGACATAAGGCGGCGGATCGAGGCGGTAGAGGCGGCCGACGCGGAGCCATTCGCCCGGCTCCTGAATGCGCCAGTTGAGCGCCGCGAACGCCGGTGAACGCTGGTAAAGGTAGGCGAAGAAGCGACTTTCGACCAGCCAGCGGTTGACGATCAACGGGATGTCGCGCGGCAGGCCGCTGCGCTCGAACAATAGTTCGATGATCGGCAGCATGTCGACCAGGTGATGGTAGAAATTGGTGCCGTGATAGCCGTCGTAGACGACCGCTTCGGGCAGCGCGACGCCCTTGCCGTGCATGGCATAGCGGAACGCCGAGGGGTACACCGGCACCACGCGGTGGGTCAGCGAGCGGCGCACCAGCCGTCCGTCGGGGCCGATCACCTGGCAACGACTGGGTTCGACCCAGGCATTGTCGATCGCGGTGATGGTCTCCTCGATCGCCGAACAATTGATCGATTCGGGGCCGATCATCGCGTTATAGGTGGGGTCGGCGAAGTCGGTCGGGATGCCGTCGAACATCTCGACGTGGCGGCTGTAAAGCTGGTGGATGTAGGGTGCCTCGGTCGTCGGCCGCCAGAATTTGCGGCCCAGGCGTTCGTACTGCCCGGTGCGGAACAGCAGGCTGCGCACCACATGGCCGGCGAGGCCGATTGGGTAATCGTTGCTCTTGCGGCGCACGTCAGCGGTCCAATCTCTTCAACCCGTTGCCGCCAGCTTGTACCAAGCCAAGGTCAATAGACAATTACTGACGCCGCGTTGAGCATGACGGCTCATCGGGCGTTCAGGCAAAGCGGCGCAATTTGCCCGGCTGGAGGTTGCCATGGTCGATCTGGCATTTGCCGAAAACAGGTTCGGGCTTGGGCCGCGCGGCGATGCGGCGGCTGGCGTTGCTGGCGATCCGCGTGGGTGGGCGGCGGCGCAATTGCGGGGCACGCAGCCGCAACTGGCGGGCGTGCCGAGCCGGCGTGAGGTGGCCGAGGGGCTGGCCGATTACCTCCAGATGCAGCGCGAGGCCAAGATGGAAGCGCGCGACGTGACGCCTGCCCCCGCGGCGATGATGACCAGGGCCGACATGCCCAAAGATGGCGCGGCGAAGGTTAAGAAAGAGGTCTCGCCCGAGGTCAAGGCGGCGCGGCGCGAGGGGCGCGATACGTATGCGCGGATGGTCGGGGCGCGGGTCAATGCGGCGCTGACCAGCGACACCCCGTTCCTCGAGCGTCTGACCCATTTCTGGGCCAATCATTTTGCGGTCTCCGCGCAGAAGCAGACCACGTTGGGTTTCGCGGGATTGCTCGAGATGGAGGCGATCCGGCCGCATGTGAACGGACGGTTCGGCGATATGCTCCTTGCCGTCGAGCGTCACCCGGCGATGCTGTTCTACCTCGACCAGGCGCAGTCGATCGGGCCGAACAGCGCCTTCGCGCAGCGTGCCGCGGCGCGCGGCAACAACCGCGGGCTCAACGAGAATCTGGCGCGCGAGATACTGGAATTGCACACGCTCGGGGTGCGCACCGGTTACGCGCAGGCCGATGTCACCGAATTTGCACGCGCGCTCACCGGGTGGACCGTGGCGGGGATTTCGCGCGGTCCCGGCGGGCGGTTCGCGAGCGGCGAGCCGGGCGATTTCGCGTTCGTCGACTTGCTCCACGAGCCGGGCGCGCGGACGATCATCGGGCGACGTTATGCCGAGGGCGGCGAGGCGCAGGGACGCGCGGTGCTCGAGACATTGGCGACCCATCCGGCGACCGCGCGGCACATCGCGACCAAGCTGGCGCGGCATTTCGCCGCCGACGACCCGCCGCCGGCGATGGTCGCGCGGCTCGAGCAGGCGTTCCTCAACAGCGGAGGCGATTTGCCGACGGTGTATCGCGCGCTGATCGACAGTCCCGAGGCGTGGGATCCGGCGTCGGTCAAGTTCCGCAGCCCGTGGGACTGGACGGTCGCGTCGCTGCGCGCGGTGGGGATAAAATCGCTCGAGCCGATGGTATCGGTCGGGACATTTCGCGAGCTTGGGCAGCCGGTGTGGATGCCGCCAAGTCCCGCCGGTTGGGATGATGATGCAGCGAGCTGGGCCGGGCCCGATGCCTTGGTGCGGCGGGTCGAGGCGGCGCAGCGGATCGCGCTCCGCGCTGGCGATCGCGTCGACGCGCGGGCGCTTGCGCCGACATTGCTCGGCAGGCGGCTGAGCGACACGACCAAGACCGCGATTGCGCGCTCGGAAAGCCCGATCACCGGGCTGGCGCTGTTGCTTGCATCCCCTGAAATGCTGCGGAGGTAGACATGCTGGATCGCCGCTTATTGCTGCAGATCGGCGGAGCGGGTGTCGCCATGCTCGGCTTGCCCAAGATAGCGTTCGCCGCCACCGCGCGGACCGACAAGCGCTTCCTGTTCATCATCCAGCGCGGTGCAGCCGACGGGCTGGCGACGCTCGGGCCGACTGGCGACCCGGCTTATGCGGGGTTGCGCGGGGACCTCGCCGCCGACCTGGCGAGCGGGACGAAACTCGATTCGATGTTCACGCTTCATCCGGCGCTGTCCGAGATCGCGAAGCTGTATGCCGCCCGCCAAGCATTGTTCGTCCAAGCGGTCGCCTCGCCGTATCGTGACCGGTCGCATTTCGACGGGCAGAACGTGCTCGAGAGCGGCGGGGCGGGGGCGTATCGGGTCAAGGACGGGTGGCTGAACCGGTTGCTGACCGAATTGCCGGGCGGCAAGGCAGTGGCGCTTGCGCCGACCGTGCCGCTGGCATTGCGCGGCGCGGTGCCGGTCGCGAGCTACGCACCGTCGAACTTGCCGCAAGCGGGCGACGATCTGCTGATCCGGATCGGCGATCTGTATGCGCAGGACCCGCAGCTTGGGCCTTTATGGACCCAGGCGCAGGCGGCGCGGATGAAGGCCGGAGAGCTTGGCGATGCCAAGGGCGGCGCGGCGGCCGGGCAACTCGCGGCCAGACTGATGGGCGGGGCCGACGGCGCGCGGATCGCGATGATCGAGACCAATGGCTGGGACACGCACAACGGCCAGCGCGGGCGGTTGGCGGCGCAATTGCGCGGGCTCGATGCATTGGTGGCGAGCCTCAAGGTCGGGCTCGGCGCGGACTGGGCCAATACGCTAGTGCTGGTGGCGACCGAATTCGGCCGCACGGCCAAGGCCAATGGCACTGGCGGGACCGACCATGGCACCGGGGCGATGGCGATGCTGATCGGCGGCGCGGTCAATGGCGGAAAGATCATCGCCGACTGGCCGGGGCTGAGCCAAGTCGCGCTCTACGAAGGCCGCGACCTGAAACCGACGATCGATCTCGACGTGCTGATCGCAAGTGCGCTGAGCCAGCATTTCGGGCTAGACGGCGCGCGAACGGCAGGGCTGCTGTTCCCCGAGACGCGGCCCGGGCCATTGGGGCAGCGGCTGGTCGCCTGATCCGCGCTTGGCAATCCAGGTTGTTCTGTTAGGCTAACCTTTCCGGCGAAGCGTCAGTCCGTCGGCAGGGGGGTGTGTATGGCGGATGTCGAACCTGGCGTGAAAGCGCGCCGCAAGCCGGCGGCCGAGCGGATGCCCGAAACTCCCAATGCGGTCGATATCGCGATGCACGCTGTTGCCTCGGGCAAGCCGCTGCCCGACGTGGCGCGGCGCCTGCTCGAAGAACAATCGGAACTGGTCCACGCGCAATGCTCGGAAATCCGCACCCGGCAGGTCGGCGAGCGGGTCCGCGCGGCGCTGTGGGCGGTGCTGGCAATCGCGGCGGCGGCAATCGTGGTGCTGATCGGGGTGATGCTGGTGCAGGCGGCGCGGACCGACGCGCTGGTGGTGCAGAGCTTCCGCGTCCCGCCTGCGATGCAGTCCAGGGGGCTGACCGGCGAGGTCGTCGCCACCCAATTGCTCGATAAATTGGCCGAGATGCAGGAGGCGTCGGAATCGACCCGCGCGGCTTCATCCTATGCCAATAATTGGGAGAATGACCTCAAAATCGATATCCCCAACACCGGCGCCACCGCCGAGCAGGTGTGGAAGTTGCTGCGCGGCTGGCTGGGCAAGGAAACGCGGATTTCGGGCGAAGTGATCGAGACCAAGGAAGGGCTGGCGCTGACCGCGCGGGTCGGGAGCCAGCCGGGCAAGAGGTTCGTCAACAAGGATGGCGACCTCGACGCGCTGATCGCCAAGGGCGCCGACCTGATCTACGCACGGACCCAGCCGTATCGGCACGCGGTCTATCTCATGAAGCAGCCCGACGGAAAAGCAGAGCGGATGGCGTCGCTCCAGCAATTGACCGGTAACGAATCGCCGATGGAGCGCAAGTGGGCGTACAACGGCTTGTCGGTCAGCCTGCGACGCGAGGGCGATTTCCGCGGCGCGATCGCGATGGCGCAAAAGGCGCTGGCGATCGATGCGGCGATGATCCCCGCGGTCGGCAACCTCGGCAGCGCGCACGGCCTGCTCGGGCACGACCAGCAACTGGTTGATTTGTACCGGTTGTGGCCGACGCTCGCCGTTAGCAAGGAATATGACGCGCGGATCGTCGCCGCCAACGAATGCCAGCAACGGAGCGAGTTAGGCCCGGCTATGCGCGATCCGGTGCTGGTCGATCAAGCTGGGGACTGCCTCGAGGAGTCGAACTCCTCAATGGCCGTCTGGGCGCAACCAGCACGGGTCGATGCCGCCTTGCTACGCAATGATCCGCGGCCGGCGCTGGCATATGACCCGAAGCCGGTCGCTGGCAGCAGTCCTGAAGAGAGCGGATTTGAAAAAATCCGTTACCGGTTGAACGGCGAGTTCATCCGTGGACCAAGTCCCGCGCTGGCCAAAGCACTCGACGATTATCGCGCGGCCCGCGCTAAGCTACTCGCTGATCCGGCCGGAGGACCTTACTATGCCGCGACTTTACCGGTTTTTAGCTGGCCGTACGAAGCGCAAGTGCTGGCCAAACTCGGGCGCATTGGCGAAGCGGCGTCGATGATCGGGCGTACGCCGCTCGATTGCTACGATTGCGTTCGGACGCGCGGGGTGGTGGCTGAAGCACGCGGGGATCGGCGGGGTGCGCAATTGTGGTACCTCGCCGCCGCCAAGCTCGGGCCGCGATTGCCGGCCGCGTTCGAAGATTGGGGGCGGCTGCTGGCCAGGGCGGGGCGCTATGCGTCCGCCGAAGTGAAATTGCGCGAGGCAGTGCGGCTGGCGCCCAACTGGGCCGATCCGCTCAAGGATTGGGGCGACATGCTCGCCGCTCAGGGCAAGCGCGATGCGGCGCTGGCCAAATATGATGCCGCGTTGAAGCTCGCGCCGAACTGGGATGCGCTGAGACAAGTGCGGGGCAAGATCGCCACACGCTAACGCCCATCGCCGGTAGCGTTCGCGTCCGCGAGCGGGCAGGGCTTGCAGCTAATGAATGCGAGGCCGACCCGATGAGTGCCTATCTACTGCTGTTCGCGATCGTGTTGGGGGTCAACTTGCTCCCCGCGTTCGGCCCCCCGACCTGGTCGATCGTCGCGCTCTACGGGTTGAATTCTAACCTTTCGCTGCCGGTGATCGTGGTCGTCGCGGCGCTCGGCGCGGCGCTTGGGCGGTACGCGCTGGCGCATGGCTTTCGCTTGCTTCGCCACCACATCCCGGGCCGAATGAAAGCCAATCTGGAGGCGGCGGGAAAAGCCTTGCAGCGGCGCAAGCGGCACGCTGTACTGGCGCTCGGCCTGTTCGCGCTGTCGCCCTTGCCCTCGGCGCAATTGTTCGAGGCGGCGGGCCTTACCGGGGTTCGCCTGTGGCCGTTCACCTTGGCCTTTTTCGCCGGGCGACTGATTTCCTATTCAATCTACGGTGCGACCGCGAAGGGTATCGGCACCAGCAGCCTTGGCGATGCCTTTCGCCACGAACTGACCAGTCCCCTCGGGATCGGCCTGCAATTGCTGATGATCGGTTTGCTGGTGGCGCTGGCGCAGGTCGATTGGGCCAAGAGATTGAATCCGGGCAAAGCGGACGCAAGCGAGGCGCACTGACCCCGTGACGCGCGGGCGGTCCTGCGCTAGGGCCCCGATATGTCACTTTATGCACGATATGGCGCGCTCCTGAACGGGGTGCTGAATCAGCTTGTTGCCGAGGGCGCGCTGCCTGCTGGCCTCGACCGGAAGAATGTCGCGGTCGAGCCGCCGCGCGATGCGGCGCATGGCGATTTGGCGACCAATGCGGCGATGGTGCTGGCCAAGGCGGCGGGGACCAATCCGCGTGCGCTGGCGGCGCTGATCGAGCCCAAGCTCAACGCGCTTCCGGGCATCACCGGGGTCGAGATCGCCGGGCCGGGGTTCATCAATCTTCGGATCGACGCGGGGATATGGCGCGACGAACTGCAGGCGGTGCTTGGCGAGGGCGCGAGCTATGGCTTGAGCACGATCGGCGCGGGCGAGCGGGTCAATGTCGAATATGTTTCGGCCAACCCGACCGGGCCGATGCACATGGGCCATTGCCGTGGCGCGGTGGTCGGCGATGCGCTGGCCAATGTGCTGGCGGCGGCGGGGTTCGCCGTCACCCGCGAATATTATGTCAACGATGCCGGCAGCCAGGTCGATACGTTGGCGCGGTCGGCACACCTGAGGTACCGCGAGGCGCTCGGCGAGGCCATCGGCGACATTCCCGAGGGACTGTATCCGGGGGATTATCTGGTCCCGGTGGGCGAGGCGCTGGCGGCGGAATTTGGCGACATGTATGTCAATGCGCCTGAGAGCCAGTGGCTGCAGCTGTTCAAGGCCAAGACCGTCGCGGCGATGATCGAGCTGATCAAGGCTGACCTCGCCTTGCTCGGGATCCACCACGATCTGTTCGCGTCGGAGGCCGAGCTGGCCGCCGCCGGAGGCCCGGATCGCGCCATGGAGGCGCTGAAGGCCAAGGGGCTGGTCTACCAGGGCGAGCTCGAGCGGCCCAAGAGCCTCGACGATCATGACGAGTGGGAGCCGGTCGAGCTGACATTGTTCCGGTCGACCCGGTTCGGCGACGACCAGGACCGGCCGCTCAAGAAATCGGACGGCAGCTGGACCTATTTCGGCGGCGACGCGGCGTACCATCTGCAGAAGGCCGAGAAAGCCGACCACCTGGTCAACATCTGGGGCGCCGACCATGCCGGGACGGTCAAAAGGGTGCAGGCGGCGGTGACCGCGCTGACTGACGGGCGGGTCGATCTGGACGTCAAGATCATCCAGATGGTCAAATTGCTGCGCGCTGGCGAGCCGATCAAGATGTCGAAGCGCTCGGGCAATTTCGTCACCCTGGCCGATGTTGTCCGCGAAGTCGGCAAGGACGTGGTTCGGTTCATGATGCTGACCAAGCGCGCCGACACGCCGCTCGAGTTCGACTTCGCCAAGGTGGTCGAGGCGTCGAAGGAAAATCCGGTCTTCTACGTCCAATATGCGCATGCGCGGATCGCGTCGCTGGGGCGCAAGGCGGCCGAGGCGGGGGTGTCGCTCGACATGCCGGCAGACCTCGATCTGCTCGACGCCGAGGAATTGGGGCTGGTCAAATTGATGGCGCAATATCCGCGCGCGATCGAGGCCGCGGCGATGGCGCACGAGCCGCACCGGATCGCTTTTTATCTCAACGATCTGGCGTCGGCGTTCCACAGCCTGTGGAACCGCGGCAATGATGATCCCTCACGGCGGTTCCTGATCGAGGATCGGCCCGATCTGACCCGCGCACGGCTGGAACTGGCGCGCGGAATAGGTCAGGTATTGAAGAACGGTCTGGGCTTGATGGGAGTCGAGGCCGCCGAGGAGATGCGCTGATGGCCTTTGCCAACCCCGCCAACGACTTGGAGCGGCTGCCGTGGCTCGAGCCGTATCGCGAGACGATGCAGGCGAAACGGCGGATCGCGCGGCGATCGCATGGCGGGCTGGTGGCGGTGGCGGGTGCGCTGGCGGTGCTGATCGCGGCGGGGGGCGGTTATTTTTTCGGGCAACACAGGTTTGTGCCCAACGCGCCGACAGTTGAAGTGGCGCTGACGCCGGCGGTTGTCACGCCGGTCGTGGTCACGCCGGTCGTGGTCGCGTCGCCGGTGGATCCTCGGCCGGTGCGCGTCGTTGAAGCTGAGCCGCCGCATCTCGTTCGCTCGCATGTCAACCGCAAGCCAGCGCCGGTCCGCGTGGCGCGCGTGGCGGTGCATCGCTTGCCAACGGTCGCTCCGCCGACGCGAGTCGTCGCTCGCTCATGGCCCAAGATGCCGTCGCCGGGGCCCGCGGGGCAGGTGATCCAGCTTGGCGCCTTCACCAATCCGGCGCGCGCCAACGAGACGCTTCGACTGCGGCTGTCGCGCTATCCGTTGCTCGGGCAAATGCCGAACGTGGTGGTGCCGGTGATCACTCAACCGCGCGGCGAAATTCTTTATGTCTTGCGCCTCGGCACGGCTTCGCGGCAACAGTCGGCGATCGTCTGCAAGAACCTTCGGGCCAGCGGCGACCATTGCCTGGTGATTGGCTGAAGGGGGAGCGCGCGATGAACGACCGGACTGGCTATGATGAGGCGCTGCCGTGGCTCGAGCCGGTCGATGACGAGGATGAGCCGCGCGGGGTATCGGGGCGAAAGATGGCCGCCGCCCTGCTGATGGTCGGGCTGGCGGTGGCGATCGTCGTCGGGACGATGTTCATCATGGGGCGCGAGCGAGGCGGATCCGGCCCGCCTGAACTGATCCGCGCCGAGGCCGGACCGTACAAGATCAAGCCGACCGACCCCGGCGGATTGGATGTTGCAGGCGATAGCGGGACCGCGTTCGCCACTGGCGCTGGCGAGGACCAGGACAGCAAGCTCGACGTCGGCAAGATGAGCGAACCACCGCCGCCATTGCCCGCGGCTGGCGAGGAGAAGACGGTTGTCGCGCCGCCGCCCCCGCCCAAGCCGGTGCCGGCCCCGGTGGTTGCCGAGGCTACTCAGGCGGTACCCGGCGCGAGCGGGCCGACGGTCCAGCTTGGCGCCTACGGATCGACCGCCAAGGCCGAGACCGCATGGCGGATGCTGTCGTCGCGCTTCCCCGCGGTGGCCGGCCTGTCGAAGCAGATCGTGCCGTATAGCGGCGGTGTGCGGCTGCGCGCTGGCGCGGCCTCGACCGAGCAGGCCAAGACGGCGTGCGCGGCGGTCACGGCGGGCGGTGAGAATTGCTTCGTGGTGCGGTAATGCAGGCGGCGATTTACGGCATTGAAGGGCTGGAACTGAACGCGGCGGAGCGGGGGTTTTTCGACGATGCCAAGCCCGCCGGCTACATCCTGTTCCGGCGCAATATCGAGACCCGCGAGCAACTGAAGCGGCTGACCGATTCGCTGCGCACGCTCGAGGGGCATGACGGGGTGCCGATCCTGATCGATCAGGAAGGCGGGCGCGTGGCGCGGATGCGACCGCCCGAATGGCATAGCTTCCCGAGCGGCGAGCAGTTCGATCGCTTGTACCAGCTGGCGCCATCGTCGGCGATCGAGGCGGCACTGGTCAATGCGCGGGCGCTCGGGCTGATGCTCCACGAGGTCGGGGTCAATGTCGATTGCCTGCCGATGCTCGACGTTCGCCAGCCGGGCGCGACCGACATCGTCGGCGACCGCGCTTTGGGGTCGGAGCCAATGCAGGTTGCGGCGCTTGGACGATCGATCCTCGACGGGCTGGCGTCGGCCGGGGTGCTCGGCGTGATCAAGCATATCCCCGGGCACGGGCGGGCATTGTTCGACAGTCATTTGACGCTGCCCGTGGTCGACGCCGGCGAGGATGAGCTGGCGATCGACCTCGAACCGTTCGAGCGATTGCGCGACGCGGCGATGGGGATGACCAGCCACTTGCTCTACACTCATTGGGACGCGGACCGGCCCGCGAGCCAGTCGCCGATCATCATCCACGACATCATCCGCGGGCGGATCGGCTTCGACGGCTTCCTGATGAGCGACGATATCGGGATGGAGGCACTCGCCGGGGATCATGGGGCGCGCGCTAAAGCTTGCGTCGAAGCCGGCTGCGACGTGGCGCTGCATTGCGATGGCAAGATGGCCAATATGATCGCGGTGGCGAAGGCGGTGCCAACACTGTCCGACGAGGGCGAGGCGCGGCTGACGCGAGCGATGGCAATGCGGTTTACGCCTGAGGATGGGCTCGATTATGCCGAGGCAGTGGCCAAGCGGGATGCGTTGCTGGCGCTGGTGTAGACACTACCCGCTCATCCTGAGTAGCCGCGCCAGCGGCGTATCTAAGGAGCAAACGGCGCGCGGGGCGCGGCTTTGGCCTTCGATACGCGTCTTTGGCGCTACTCAGGATGAGCGGTTTGGTTTTTTCTTGCTGCGGGTTACGTTGACTAATGGATAGCGAGTTCGACCTTCCCCTGCGCGACGACGACACCCTCACCCTGACCCTCGACGGGTGGGGGGGGCCGCTCGATTTGCTGCTGACGCTCGCGCGGGCGCAGAAGGTGGATCTGGCGCAAATCTCGATCCTCGCGCTGACCGACCAATATATCGCCTACATCGACGATGCGCGGGCGTTGAAGCTCGAGGTGGCGGCGGACTATCTGGTGATGGCAGCGTGGCTGGCCTACCTCAAATCGTGCCTGCTGCTGCCCAAGGACCCCGAGGTCGACCCGAGCCCCGAGGAGCTGGCGCTGCGGCTCCAGCTGAGGTTGCAGCGGCTCGATGCGATGCGCGAGGCGGGGGCGCGGCTGATGGGGCGCGACCGGACCGGGCGCGACGTGTTCGTCCGCGGATCGCCCGAGGGGCTGCGGCTAGTCAAGAAGGCGCTGTGGCAGGCGAATGCGTTCGACCTCTATGCGGCGTATGGGCGGGTGCGGGCGCGGACCCAGCCGGCGATGCACGTCGTCGCGCACCGGTCGGTGATGACGCTCGACGATGCCATCACCCGGGTGTCGGCATTGCTCGGCGCGGCGATCGACTGGACGATACTCGAATCGTTCCTGCCCGCGACTGTCGACGCCGCCTATCGCAAGTCGGCGTTGGCGAGTTCGTTCGTCGCCGCGCTCGAGCTGGCGCGACAGGGGCGGCTCGAGCTCGAGCAGGCCGAGGCGTTCGACGATCTGTACTTGCGGAAGGTGGCATGAACGAGCTCGAACGAGCGGTCGAAGCGACCTTGTTCGCCGCCGCCGAACCGATGAGCGCCGAGGATATTGCGGTGCATGTCGGCGCCGACGGCGTTGAGGAGGTGCTCGCCGGGCTGGCCGAGCGCTACGCCGGGCACGGGGTCGAGCTGGTGACACGCGGCGGGCGGTGGCATTTCCAGACCGCGCCCGACCTCGCGCATTTGCTCCGCCGGACGCGCGAGGAGCCACGGCGATTGTCGCGTGCGGCGACCGAGTGCCTCGCGATCATCGCCTATCACGAGCCGACCAGCCGCGCCGAAATTGAGGCGATTCGCGGGGTGCAAATCTCCAAGGGCACGCTCGACGTGCTGATGGAGGCGGGCTGGGTGCGCACCGCGGGCCGGCGCGAAGGGCCGGGGCGGCCGTTGCTCTATGCGACGACGCCCGACTTCCTGACGCATTTCGGCCTGGGGTCGCGCAAGGATCTGCCGGGGATCGACGATTTGAAGGCAGCGGGGCTGCTCGATCCGCTCGAGGAGGCAATGTTGGACCTCGATCGTGCCATCCTCGAAGAGGATGACGCGTGAATCGGGGTCCACTTTTGTTATGAGCCTGATTCACGCTCGGGCTTCGCCCGAACGATAAGGCTCAAGCTTCAACTGGAAAGCGGCGACGAGGAGGGCTAAGAGGGGAGCATATCCTCTTTCCTGCGGAGTAATCACATGGGTGGTTTCAGCCTCTGGCATATCCTGATCCTGGCAGTCCTCGTGCTCCTGTTGTTCGGCGGGAGCCGCTTTTCGAACATGATGGGCGACATCGCCAAGGGAATGAAGAGCTTCAAACAGGGCCTGTCTGACGATGACGAAGCGAAAGCGCGTCAGCAGCAGGCGCCGCCGCCACAGCAGCTTCCGCCGCAGGCTGGAGCGCCGCAGCCGCCGATCGACATTACCCCGCGGCCCGCTGATCCGGTTGCGCCTCCGCCGCCGCCACCCACTGACCAAGCCCGCTAGACCGGAGCAGCGCCGATGTTCGGCGTCGATTCCTCCGAGCTTTTGGTCGTGGCGGTGCTCGCCTTGCTGTTCATCGGCCCCAAGGATTTGCCGCGCGTGATGATGCAGGTCGGGCGCTGGGTCGGCAAGGCACGCGGCTATGCCCGGCATTTCACCTCGGGGATCGAGAATGTGATCCGCGAGGCCGAGCTCGAGGAAATGGAAAAGAAATGGCGCGAGGAGAATCAGAAGATTCTTGCCGCTTATCCGGCTGACGCGGTTTATCCCGAGCCGATCCCGGCAGCGACCGAGTTGCCGGGTGCAGCGGCGCCGGTGATGACCGCTTTGCCACCCGCCGCGGTCGAACTCGATGAGCCGACGCTGCCGTTCGAAGCGCCCGCCGCGCCCGCCGCGCCCGACCATGATCCGACCCCGCCGACCGAGCGGCCACTGCCATGATCCGCGACCTCGACGACAGCAAGGCGCCATTGCTCGACCATTTGATCGAGCTTCGCCGACGCTTGCTGTGGGTCGTCGCGACCTTGCTCGTCGGCTTCTTCATTTGCCTGTCGTTCGCCAAGCCGATCTTCGCGGTGCTGGTCCAGCCGTTGCTCAAGGCCGGGCAGGGCAAGCTCATTTACACCGACATTTTCGAAGCGTTTTTCGTCGAGGTGAAGGTCGCCTTCTTCGCCGCTTTGATGATCAGCTTTCCGGTGCTTGCGACGCAGATCTGGCGGTTCGTCGCGCCAGGGCTCTACGCCAAGGAGAAAAAGGCGTTCCTGCCATTCCTGCTGATGACCCCGGTCTTCTTCATCGGCGGGGCAAGCTTTGCTTATTATGTTGCGATGCCTTGGGCGCTCAAGTTCCTGCTCGGGTTCCAGGGCAATGTCGGCGGCGTGCAGCAGGAAGCACTTCCGGCGATCGGCAATTATCTCAATTTCGTGACCCGCTTCCTGTTCGGCTTCGGGGTCGCCTTCCTGTCGCCGGTGCTGCTGATGATTCTCGAGCGCGCGGGAATCGTGACGCGCGAGCAATTGTCCAACTCGCGGCGCTACGCGATCGTCGCCTGCGCGGCGGTGGCGGCGGTGCTGACCCCGCCCGACGTGGTGTCGATGATGCTTCTGCTGGTGCCGCTTTATTCGCTCTATGAATTCGCGATCCTGGCGATCCGGCTGACCCACTGGCGGGCAGCGCGCAAGGCGGTCACTGAACCGGATAAGCTCGACGAAGCCTGATAGGACCGACAAAGCCTGACGGCGCGGACACAATTTGGGCCCGAAATCGCCACCGGGGGGGGGAGGTTGACGATATCGGGCCCATTTACGTGGATAGCGAGAGCGGGGGGGCAAAAGTCGCTATCCGAATAACATAACGCCGACCCCCTTGGTGGGTTCCAAACTCCGACAAGTTTTTTTGAGAAAAGTGCGAAAAGTTGCGTTTTTCGCGCAGGTTAGTCGGGGAATACCGGCAAGTTGACGCTCATCCGCCCCAGCTTCTGATCGAGCGGAGAGCGCAATTGCCGCGCCAGCCCGCCGATCACGCGCTCGAACTGCTTGCGCTCGATGCTTGGCTCGGGGTCGTTGTCGACCAGGGCATCGCTCCCCACGGTGAGGCTCGCGGCCAGTTCGCTGACCCGCTTGAGGTCGATCTCGATCGGCTTGTCGGTCCCTTGGAGCATCGCGAATTCGATCAGCTCGGTGACGAAGAACGCGACCGCGACTGCTGCGTCCTGGGTAGTGTGGAGCGCGGCGGCGTCGAGGTGGATTTCGATGCTTGCGCGACCCTCTGGGGTCGACGCCTTGAGGATTTGCCCAAGTTCGGTCAGCAACGGCCGAAGCGCGATTCCGCGGGTCTCCTCGACTTCGGCGAAATGATTGCGGTGGACCACCGACAGCGCGTCGACTCGGCGACTGATCGCGGCATAAGCGGCACGCGATTCGGGGGTGTTGGCGCTGCGTCCGTGGATGTTGAGCAAGGAAGCGACGACCTGAAGGTTGTTCTTCACCCGGTGATGGACTTCACGCACCAGCCGCCGCTGGCCGTGCAGAGCCTCGGCCATTTGCTGCTCGCTTTGTTCGATGCGGTCGACCGCGCGTTCGAAGGCGCTGCCAAGCGAGCTGATTTCGTCGGCCGCGCCAAGATATTCGGGAAGCACCATGCTATCGCCGCCGGGACGATAATCGCTGACCGCGCGTTCGAGCCTGGCGAGCGGGACGAGCAGCAAGCGGCGTGCGAGAACCCAGCTGAGCACCGCTGCCACGACCCACATCAGGAGGGGCAGGAACACCGCCAGTTTGTCGATCAAGTCGGGGTCGCCGCTTGGGGCGCGGACGAGTACGGTCAGTTGGTCTTGGGCGATCGGGAATTGTAGCAAGCGGGTCGCGCCAAGGGAAGCAATTGTGATGACATCAAGCCCCGCCACCCGATCGCGGATCGAGACCGAATTGGTGTGACCGGTCGATTCGCGGATCGCCTTGGCAAGCTCGGCCTGGGTCAATTCTCCAGTCGCCATGCCGCCGTTGACCCCGACCCGATAGCGGATCGATTTGGCTTCCGTGTTAATCCATAATTTGTACTCGCCGGGGGCTACCTGGTCGGTGCGCGCGCTCGGGGAATAAACTCCGTGGACGCAGACCAGTTCACCCATCGTGTCGCGGATTGAAAAGCGGCCGGCGACCGCCGGGGTCAGGGCCAACGATCGGGCCGTCGCTTCGCATGGATTGGCCGGGTCGCTTTGAAGGGCGCCATTGGCAGCGATCCGCAGCGCTAGCCCGTTGCGCGCCAGCAAATTCTCGATCGCGCGCGCAGCGACACGGCCGTCCTGCAAAGAATCATCAAGTTCGGCATCGTGGGTCTCGACCAACGCGGCACGCGCCGTCCACGCCAGCGCCAGCCCGAGTGGGAACAGCGCCAGCGTCAGCAAGACGAGCAATTTCGTGCCCGTCGACCAATGACTGTAAAAAGTGGTGCGGCGCGCCATCAGTCAGGCCGCGCTGCCGAGCGTCAAGGCGCTAACTGAGCTTCCCGAGTAGATCGAGAAAATCGTCGGGAACGCGCTCGCCGAGCGTGGTGTCATAGACCGACCGCAACGCCTTGCCGACGTCGGTCGACTTGGATTTCGATGCGTGACGATCATTGGCATTGGACTTGGGCGATGCCGCCGCCGAGTCACGAACACGAGGTGTGCGCCGGGGATCCTTGTCAGTGGAATCACTCAACCTCTCGTCCCCCAAAGTGCCATAGCGATGCACAAAACATGACTCACCATTCGCTCTTGACGCCGCCCCGGGGGCATCGATTAATGCGCGCACCTATATCCCTGCAACACGCAACGTCAATTGAGCATAGGAATGTGGTGTTACGAAAAGGAAACCAAAGCCGCGATGCTTTGTTCCAGCCTCGAACGACGCCGGGGGATCGTTGTCACTTATATGACACGCGAAGCCGTTCCGGGGTTGCAACGCATTTCGCCACAGCCCAATAGGGCGCCAAGTTTTGAGGGAGCCTTTAATCTATGTCGCTTGGCCAGGAACTCGCCCCGCATCTTCCATTCTTGCGTCGCTATGCACGGGCACTGACCGGTAGCCAGACCCACGGCGATGCGTTTGTTCGTGCCGCGCTCGAGGCAATTGTCGCGTCGCCCGGCGACTTCCCGCGCGATGTCGATCCGCGGCTCGGGCTGTACCGCACGTTTCACGCCATCTGGTCGACCGCCAACATCGAAACCGGCGCCGATAATGACGGCGATGCCGGCTTTGGCGGCGTCGAAGGAATTGCCCAGGCGCGGCTGTCGCGGATCACCCCGCTGTCGCGCCAGGCGTTGTTGCTGACCAGCCTGGAGGGATTTTCGACCGAGGACACCGCGTACCTGATCGACAGCTCGCCCGCCGACGTCGACAGCCTGGTGGCCGAAGCGCTGACCGAAATCGAGCGCCAGACCCATGCCGAAGTGCTGATCATTGAAGACGAGCCGATCATCGCGATGGATATCGAGATGATTGTCCGCGATCTTGGCCACAACGTCACTGGCGTTGCGGTCACACGCTCGGAAGCCGTCGCGCAGGCGCGGCAATCGCCGCCGACATTGGTCCTGGCCGACATCCAGCTGGCCGACGATTCGAGCGGAATTGACGCGGTGAAGGACATTTTGGCCGAATTCAGCGTGCCGGTGATCTTCATCACCGCCTTCCCCGAGCGGTTGCTGACCGGATCGCGGCCCGAACCGACCTTCCTGATCACCAAGCCGTTCCAGCGTTCGACGGTCAAGGCGGCGATCAGCCAGGCGTTGTTCTTCGACGCCGCAACCGTTCCGGCGGCTTGACGCGAGCAGCGCTGCGTCTGATTTGTCGCTCAAGCGTTGGCGATCGGTAACAGAGTCGAGTCAGGAACAAACATCATGGACGACCCCGTTGAGCATGTGACCACCACCGAGGCACGCGCCGGTTCGTCATCCGACGTCAATCGCTATCCATTGTATATCGGGATGGCGTTGGTGGTGGTGATTTTCGCGGTTATCTTGGTGTACTTCAGCTAAGACCCTATCTTGAGCGCTGAGTGATCCAGCCGAGGAGTGATGTTTGTCGCTCTCCGACCGAATAAGCGGGTGGGAATTTGTCCGAACAGGTAGACGACGAAGATCAGGACGAGATCGAGGCGCCGCGCCCCGAGCTGGTGCCGCTCGACGATCCCGAATTCAAGATCGAGCTGGCGGCCGTGATCCCGCATCTGCGCGCGTTCGGTCGGTCGCTGTCGGGCAGCCGCGATCTCGCCGACGATCTGGTGCAGGAGACATTGCTCAAGGCGTGGGCGGCGCGCAAACGCTTCCAAGCCGGGACCAACATGCGCGCCTGGACCTTCATCATCCTGCGCAACCTGTTCCTCAGCCAGATGCGCCGCGCGCGGTTCAAGGGTGAGTGGGACGATGTCACCGCCGCCAAGATCCTCGCCGCGCCGGCCAGTCAGGACAAGCATATCGAACTGGGCGACATGCAGCGCGCGTTGCTCCATTTGCCGCAACCGCAGCGCGAGGCGCTGATCTTGGTTGGCGCGGGCGGGTTTGCCTATGAGGAAGCGGCCGATATTTGCGGCTGCGCGGTGGGCACGATCAAGAGCCGCGTCGCGCGTGGCCGAGTGGCGCTCGAGGCATTGCTCAACGGCGGGAAAATGCCCTCGCGCCGGCAGCATGTCAGCGACCCGAACGTCTCGGCACTGTCGGTGATCATGGCGCAAGTCGATGAGCTCAGCCGTGACAAGATGCCCGCCCCCGACCGTGGCAAGGGCGAGGATCTCGACGAGATCTGAGCGGGGTTAGTGGATCTGCTTCAGCAGGTCGGCGAATGGGTCATGATATTCGAAGCATGGATGGTCCATCCGCTTCGTGAACGCACGGCGCAGCGCGGCAGTAATGCCGACCTGGTCAAGCATCGGATCGATACGGATAATTCGACGTTCCATACGGTCCTCGCCGGAATCCTCTGCTGTTAAATCGAATGACATTGCTCGACCTAACGCTTGGTGAGGCGGTCGGTTTCGTTGGCTCGCGATTTGGGGCACAGCGTGCGACGTGAAAAGCACAGGTGACACTTGCGCCCGGACGCGGGCGACCGAGCGGGCGTTACGCTTCGCACCGTTCCTCCGCGACGGTCTTGCGGCGTTCCCCGACATTGCGAATCGATTTGCGGTGGACGGTGCCGCTGCTGCGATTGGCGACGCGCTTGCGCTGGGGGGTGCGAGCGTCGGCGAGGCGCTGCGCCACCAGCGGCGTGCGCTGGCGCTGTCGGTGGCCCTGGGGGACTTGTCGGGGGAGCTTCCGCTCGAACGGCTGACCGCGGCGCTGTCCGACTTCGCCGACCACGCCATCGACGCGGCGCTGGCGGCGGCGATCGACGATCGCTTCCCGGGGGTAGGGACTGACGGGTTTGCGGTGCTTGCGCTGGGCAAGCTCGGCAGCCGCGAGCTGAATTATTCATCCGATGTCGACCTGATCCTGTTGTTCGACCCCAATGTGCTGCCGCGCCGCGAGCGCGATGACCCGGGCGAGGCGGCGGTGCGGATCGGGCGGCGGCTGGTCGAACTGCTCCAGCAGCGCACCGAGCATGGCTATGTCGCGCGGGTCGACCTCAGGCTTCGCCCCTCGCCCGAGGTGACTCCAATTGTGCTCTCCGCCGATGCCGCAATTTCTTACTATGAATCGCAGGCGCTGCCGTGGGAGCGGGCGGCGTTTATCCGCGCCCGAGCTTGTGCGGGCGACATTGCGCTAGGCGAACGGTTCCTCGGCGAAATCCAGCCATTTATCTGGCGGCGGGCGTTGGACTTCGGGGCGATCGACGAAATTCGCGCGATCAGCAGCCGCATCCGCGACCATTATGCGCAAGGCGCCGCGCTTGCGCCGGGCTATGATCTGAAGCGCGGACTGGGGGGCATCCGCGAGGTCGAATTCTACACCCAGGTCCAGCAATTGATCCACGGCGGGCGCGACCCCGGCCTCCGCCAGCGCGCGGTGCTCGATGCCTTGCCGGCACTGGTCGCGGCGGGGCGGATGGAAAGCGACGTCGCTAAGGCTTTGGCCGACGCCTACCGCCGCCTTCGCACCGTCGAGCATCGAGTGCAGATGATCGACGACCAGCAGACCCATCGCTTGCCGGTCGCGCAAGAGCCGCTCGACGGGGTGGCGGCGCTCGATGGATTGGCCGACGGCGCGATGCTGATTGAGAGCCTGCGCCCGCATGTCGAATTCGTCCGCGCCAGGTTCGACGGCCTGTCGCCCGAGCGCGGATCGCAACTGTCCAATGATCCCGATTTGCTCGCCGAACAATTAGCGGCGATGGGCTATGCCGATGTCGGACAGGTGATCCGGATGATTGCCGGCTGGCGGTCGGGGCAGGTGCGCTCGCTGCGATCCCCGCCAGCGCGCGCCGCGTTCGAGGCGATGCTCCCGGTGCTGCTCGCGGCCATCGCCGACGGGCCCGATCCGGGGCATGCGCTCAACCGCTTCAGTGACATCGTCGAGCGATTGTCGAGCGGGGTGAACCTGTATCGCCTGCTCGAGGCGAAACCCGCGCTGGCCAAGATCCTCAGCCAGATATTGGTCCATGCCCCCGCACTCGCCGACCAGCTCGCGCGGCGGCCGGGATTGTTCGACGGGCTGATCGACGAATCGAGCTTCGCCGCGCCACCCGATGCGGCGACCGTGGCGCGCAAATTGGTCGAGGGGTTGGCGGGCGCGAGCTACGACGAACGGCTCGACCGGGTGCGGCGGCTGGTCGGCGAGCGGCGGTTCGCGCTCGGGGTCCAGCTGATCGCGCGGCACCGCGATCCGCTCGATATCACGCTTGGATATGCGGCGGTGGCCGAGGGCGCCATCGTCGCTTTGGCCGACGCTGCGCGTTACGAATTCGAATCTGCCCACGGGCGCGTCCCGGGCGGCGAGCTGATGATCCTCGGGCTTGGGCGACTAGGCGGGATGGCGCTGACCCACGCCAGCGACCTCGACCTCATTTTCCTGTTCGATGCGCCCGAAGATGCGGTGTCCGATGGCGTCAAATCGCTCGGCGCGACCGATTATTTCAACCGGCTGGCCAAGCGCGTGGTCGCGGCGCTGTCGGTCGCGACGGCGGCGGGGCCGCTGTACGATGTCGACACGCGGCTCCGGCCCGAGGGCGACAAGGGGATGCTCGCGGTAAGGCTCGATGCGTTCGAGAGGTATCAGCGCAGCGAGGCGTGGACGTGGGAGCATATGGCGTTGCTCCGGGCGCGGCCGCTGTACGGCACCCCGGCGGGCCGGGCGAAGATGTCGGCGACGATCGATCGAGTGCTGCGGATGGAGCGCGATCCGGCCAAGGTTCGCGCCGACGCGGCCAAGATGCGCGACGACATGGCGCGGCACAAACCGCCTGCCGGCCCGCTCGACATCAAGCTGGGCGCGGGCGGATTGGTCGACCTGGAATTCGCCGTCCACACGTTGCAGCTGACTCACCGAATCGGCTTCGACTCGCGGCTCGAATTTGCGATCGAGGCGTTGCACGATGCGGGACTGATCGAGGCACAGGCCGATGCCGACCTGCGTTTGCTGTCACGGATCCTGGTCACCAGCCGGCTGGTAACGCCGATTGGCGGGGTGCCGTTGCCGCAGTCGCAGGCGCTGGTAGCGCAGGTGTGCGGCCATGCCGACTGGCAGAGCCTGGTTGATGCGCATGACGCGGCGCGGCAAAGGATCGCTCAACTATGGACCAAGGTGAAGGACGAACAATGACCACAGGCGACAAGGCACCCGCGATCACCACCGCGTTGAGCGACGGATCGACCATCGATCTCGCTTCGCCCGGCGGCAAGTTGGTGCTCTATTTCTATCCCAAGGACGACACGTCGGGCTGCACGCGCGAGGCGCAGGATTTCACTGCGATGGCCGCCGACTTCGCCGCTGCGGGTACCAAGGTGGTCGGCGTATCGCGCGACGAGATGAAGAGGCATGACAAGTTCATCGCCAAATATGACCTCGCCGTCCCGCTCGCCGCCGACACCGACGGGGCGATCAGCGACGCCTTCGGCACCTGGACCGAGAAAAGCATGTACGGCCGCAAATATATGGGCATGGAGCGCGCCACCTTCCTGATCGGCGCCGACGGCAAGGTGATTCGCGAATGGCGCAAGGTGAAGGTGCCGGGCCATGCCGCCGAGGTGCTTGCGGCGGCGAAGGGCTGAGCTAGACTGATCTGCCAAAGGGGAATGTCGATGCGGTTGACGAAATTGGTGTTGCTGGCTGCGGCGGCGATGATTGGAGCGAGTGGCGTGGCGATGGCGCAAGGCGAGACCGACGACCCTTATCTGTGGCTCGAGCCGTTCGCCTCGCCCAGGATCAGTGACTGGATCAAGACTCATAACGACCAGACCTTCGCGGCGCTCGAGGCCGATCCGCGCTACAAATTGTTCTACGACCAGGCGCTGGGAATAGCCGAGGCCAAGGACCGCAACCCGACCGGGTCGTTCATCGGCGGCAAGATCTACAATTTCTGGCAGGATGCCGACCATGTCCGCGGCATCTGGCGGCGGACCAGTGCGGACAGCTATGCCACCGCGGCGCCCGAGTGGGAGACGGTGCTCGACCTCGACGCGCTGTCGGCGACGGAGAATGCCAATTGGGTATGGAAGGGCGCCGATTGCGCGCGCCCGGCAGAGCGGCGCTGCCTGGTCAGCCTGTCCGACGGCGGGGAGGACGCCGTCACGGTGCGTGAGTTCGATCTTGCAACGAATAGCTTCGTGACGGACGGCTTCATGCTTCCCAAGGGCAAGCAGGAGGTGAGCTGGGTCAACGAGAATGAACTGCTGGTCAGCCGCGAGTGGACCCCCGGATTGCTGACCAAGTCGGGCTATGCCTATGTCGTCAAATCGCTGAAGCGCGGCCAGCCGCTGGCGTCCGCGCGCGAAGTCTATCGCGGGACGGTCGACGATGTCGCCGCATCGGGCGGAGTGATCCGCGACGGGCAGGGCAAGACCTTGCCGTTCGTCCAGCGCGGGACCGATTTCTTCCACAACGAAACCTATGTGCTGACCGCCAAGGGGCCCAAGCGGCTGATAATGCCGGCCAAGGCCAACCTCGTCGACATGATCCACGGCCGGGTGATCATCCAGTCGCAGGAGGAATGGACCCCGGTCGGCAGCAAAAAGACTTTCCCCGCCGGGTCCCTGCTGTCGGTCGATCTGGCCGCCTTGCTGGCCGATCCGGCGCATCTCAAGCCGACCCTGATCTATGCCCCGGCGGCGCGCGAGGCGCTGCAGGTCGGGAGCGCGACCAATGGCGTACTGATGGCCTCGATCCTCGACAATGTCCAAAGCCGGACCCTGCTGTTCAAACCGGGACCGAAGGGGACGTGGACCCGCTCGATGCTCAAGCTGCCCCACAATTCGACCGTCGCCGTGGTGTCGACCAGCGCAACCGACAATCGCGCCTTGCTTCTGGTTACGGGCTTTCTCGATCCGCCGTCGCAATGGCTCGCCGATGCCGGCACCGGCGCCGCGCACCAAATCCGCCAGGAACCGTCGAAGTTCGACGCAGCTGGCCTCGTCGCCGAGCAGCGGCACGCGGTGTCGAGCGATGGTACCAGCATTCCCTACTTCCTGGTTCACCGCGCCAACATGAAACTCGACGGCACCAACCCGACATTGCTCTACGCTTACGGCGGGTTCGAGGTCAGCCAGACGCCCGGCTATAGCGCGACCAATGGAAAATTGTGGCTCGAGCGCGGCGGCGTTTTTGCGGTCGCCAACATCCGCGGCGGGGGTGAATTCGGACCGGCGTGGCATGAAGCCGGGCTGTCGACCAAACGCCAGATCGTCTATGACGATTTCGCCGCGGTCGGGCGCGACCTGATCGCCACCAGGGTCACCAGCCCGCGACGCCTGGGCATTCGCGGCGGCTCCAACGGCGGGTTGCTGATGGGGGTCGAATTCACCCAGCATCCCGAATTGTGGAACGCGGTGGTGATCGACATTCCGCTGCTCGACATGCTGCGCATCTCGAAGATCGCCGCCGGTGCCTCGTGGGAGGGCGAATATGGCAATGTCGAAGACCCCGCAGTGCGCAAATTCTGGGAGCGGGTGTCGCCCTATCACGCGCTGTCGAAGGACCGGAAATATCCAGTGCCGTTCATCTACACCACCACCAAGGACGACCGCGTCGGCCCGCAGCATGCGCGCAAATTTGCGGCGCGGATGGAGGAGTTTGGGTTACCGTTTTATTATTATGAAAATACCGAGGGCGGGCATGCCGCGGGGGCCAATCTGAAGCAGACCGCTCGGACCCAGGCGCTCGAATATGTCTATCTGACGCGCAAGCTGATGGACCCGGTCGAGCCGAAGTAGCTCAGGACAGGCCCTTTCGACTGCACTCAGGACAGAGGCTTAAAGTGACAAAAGTTGCCCAGTTCGACGGCTTTTCCGGGGGGTTTTGTAAACTTAAGGTTCTTCTGAGCAACGCCCGAGGGAACTGGCCACTAAGCCTGATCGAGCGAGGCGCGAGGCATCACTTCGGGTCGTAGAATCGACGATGTCAAATAGCCGGTCGAACGTTGCGCGACTGCGAGCCAAGCAGCCGAAATCCAATTTTGGAAGCATTTTCGTATCGGCGCTGGCGTTGAAGCCGGTGCGGCACCATGTTAGCGGCTTCGCAGTTGCACATCGAGGAGTGATCGTGGCCGAATTCGCGCTTCCCAGGAACAGCAAGATCAAGTCGGGCAAGGCCTATCCGGGCCAAGGCGGGCGCACCAAGGCGTTCAAGGTCTATCGCTACGACCCCGACAGCGGCGCCAACCCGCGGTTCGACACTTACTCGATCGATCTCGACAAATGCGGGCCGATGGTGCTCGACGCGCTGATCAAGATCAAGAATGAGATCGACCCGACATTGACCTTCCGCCGCTCGTGCCGCGAGGGGATTTGCGGGTCGTGCTCGATGAACATGGACGGCCGCAATGGCCTCGCCTGCACCACTGCGATCGAGGATATAAAGGGCGAGATCCGGATCACCCCGTTGCCGCATATGGACGTGGTCAAGGACCTGGTCCCCGATCTGACCCACGCTTACGCCCAGTTTGCCTCGATCGAGCCGTGGCTCAAGACCAAGACCCCCGCGCCATCGGGCAAGGAACGGCTGCAATCGCCCGACGACCGCGCCAAGCTCGACGGGATGTACGAATGCATCCTGTGCTTCTGCTGCACGACCAGCTGCCCGAGCTATTGGTGGAACGGCGACAAGTTCCTCGGGCCGGCGGTGCTGCTCCAGGCGTATCGCTGGCTGGCCGACAGCCGCGACGAAATGGCCGGCGAGCGGCTCGACAATCTGGAAGACCCGTTCCGCCTGTATCGCTGCCACACGATCATGAACTGCGCCAGCGTGTGCCCCAAGGGGCTGAACCCGGCCAAGGCGATCGCCGAAACCAAGAAACTGATCGCCGAGCGGGTTGGGTAGAGTGCTCCTGCGGAGGCAAGGGCATTGCGCGAGCTCACGCAACGTTCCGGCGTTCGCCGGAACACGGTTGGCCTGGCGAGTGGATTAGTGCTCCTGCGGAGGCAGGAGCGTTGCGCGAGCTCACGCAACGTTCCGGCTTGCGCCGGAACACAGGTTCCCCGTAACCGCATGCCATGACCGAACCCAACCTCCCCGCCGGTGCGCGGGCCGATCCCGAATTTCCCGGCTGGTATAGCTGGGGCGACCTGCCTGCGGAGTCATTCGCGGCGCAAACCGGCAAGATCATCTTCCGCCCAAGCGATCCCGGCCATGCCGTCGTCCGCATGTTCCCCGAGGAGCGGCACATGAACTTCGGCGGATCGATCCACGGCGGGGCGGTGATGAGCTTTATCGACATGGCGCTATTTTCGGGCGGATTTTCCGCCGGCATGGCGCGTGGGCATTATGTCACGCTCGAGATGAGCACCAAGTTCATCGCTCGCGGCCAGGCGGGAAGCCCGCTCGACGCGCATGTCGGCTTGCTCAAGCAGACTCCCGGCGGATTGGTGTTCATCGCCGGTCATTGCGAGCAGGACGGCGCGATCTGCTACAGCTTCACCGGAACGCTGAAGCGGATCAAGACCCGCTCCGAAACCGGCGATGAAGCGCGTCGCTGAAGCGTACGCCGCATTGGTCGCGGCGGGCGAACTCAAGGCCGATCCAGAACAAGCGGCGGCGGCGGCGGCGATCGACCGACTGGCGGGCGAATTGGGCAACAGCCGAACCGGTTTCCTGACCCGCCTGTTCGGGCGTGAGACCCCGGTGCGCAGCGGGATTTATCTGTGGGGCGGGGTCGGGCGCGGCAAGTCGATGCTGATGGATTTGGCGTTTGCGACGATCGACGTAGCACCCAAGCGCCGGACCCATTTCGCGCCGTTCATGATCGAGGTTCACGAGCGGCTGCGCGAAGCGCGGCGGAGCGAGGAAGGCGATCCGGTGATCGCGGTCGCCGAGGACATTGCCGATGAAGTGCGGCTATTGTGCTTCGACGAGATGATGGTCACCAACCCGGCCGACGCGATGATCATGAGCCGCCTGTTCACCGCTTTGATCGAGGGCGGGGTGGCGATCATCACCACCTCCAACCGGCCGCCGGGCGACCTGTACAAGGATGGGCTCAACCGCGAGTTGTTCCTGCCGTTCATCCGGCTGATCGAAGCGCGGATGGCGGTGCTGCCGTTGAACGGCCCGACCGATTATCGGCTCGACCGGTTGGCCGGGCTCGACACGTGGCTGGTGCCCAACGGGCCCGACGCGACCGCGAAACTGAGCGAGGCATTTTTCCGGCTGACCGATTATCCGGTCGAGGATCGCGCCAACGTACCGGTCGAGGAACTCGACGTCGGTGGCGGCCGGACGATGCATGTGTCCAAATCGCTGAAAGGCGTCGCGGTCTTCTCGTTCAAGCGACTGTGCGAGGAAGCGCGCGGGGCGGCGGATTACCTCGCCATCGCGCGGCGCTTCCACACCGTGATCCTGGTCGGCATCCCGGTGATGACCCGCGACATGCGCAACGAGGCGTCGCGGTTCGTCACTTTGATCGACCAGCTCTACGAACGTAAGGTCAAGCTCCTCGCCGCCGCCGACGCCGAACCCGCCGACCTCTACCCCGCGGGCGACGGGACGTTCGAATTCCAGCGCACCGTCAGCCGCCTCGAGGAAATGCAGAGCGCGGACTATATGGCGGCGGGTCATGGGGCGGGGTAGCGCGCTCGTCGCCGCGCTCACGCTGGCCTGGGCGAGCCCCGCGCTGGCCGGGCCGCCGTACATCACCGACGATCCCGACCCGACCGAGCTTGGCCATTACGAAGTTTATGCCTTCTCCGACGGGCTGCTCGCCGAGCATGATTATGATGGCGTCGCGGGGGTCGACCTCAATTATGGCCCGTTGCCCGATGTCCAATTGACCGCGACCTTGCCACTCGACGTGACCAGCGCCGGACGGCCCAACGTTTCGCGCGGGGAGGTCGAGATCGGGGTCAAGTGGCGCTTCCTCGAAGACAAGCAACGCGGGCTGTCGCTGGCCATGTTCCCGCGCGTATTTTTGCCGACGTCGCGCAATGGCGGGCGAGCGAGCTTCCTGCTGCCGCTGTGGGCCGGATGGAAGAATGAGCATTGGTCGGTGTTTGGCGGCGGCGGGGTCTATCTGCGCGCTGGCGCGGGCAATCGCGATAGCCTGGTCGAGGCGCTGGCGGTGACTCGCTCGCTGGGCGAGCGGCTGACGATCGGCGCGGAAATTGCGCATGAAGGCGCGGACGCGGTTGGCGGCGAGGGCGCGACGACGTTGGGGCTTGGCGCGGTAGTCGGGCTCGGCGGGCCATTCTCGCTATTGCTGTCGGGCGGCCCGCAGCGCGGCGACCGCAGTCACGATATTGGGCTTCACGCTTATGCCGCGCTGGGCTTGAACTTCTGAACATTGGCGCGAATCAATGGTTGTGGTGAGGAGATTCTGCGTCATGACTGGCCTCAATTGCCCAACGGAATATTTCAATGAATGATCAGCGAACCGACGATGCTCTAAGCAAGGTGCCCGCGATCACGCTCGGCTTCTGGATCGCCAAGATCTTCGCCACCACGCTGGGCGAGACTGCCGGCGATGCGGTGAGTATGAGCTGGCTTGGCGAGACCACGCCAGGTGCCGGGGCGGCGGGGCTCAACGGCTATCTGGTCGGGACGGCGATCTTCGGCGTTGCCCTGCTGGTGCTGGTCATCCTCCAGATCAAGGCGCGCAAATTCCACCCCGCGCTGTACTGGGCAACGATCATTGCCTCGACCACCGCCGGGACGACACTTGCGGACTATGCCACCCGCTCGCTCGGCATTGGCTATAGCGGCGGGTCGTTGCTGCTGTTCGGGCTGGTGCTGGCCTCGCTCGCAACGTGGAAGAAAGTCGATGGCAAGATTTCGTCCGACCATATCGTCGCGCCGCGGACCGAGGCATTTTACTGGCTCACGATCACCTTTTCCCAGACGCTCGGCACCGCGCTTGGCGACTGGGCGGCCGATCCCAAGACGCTCGGGCTCGGCTATCTCGGCGGGGCGTTGCTGTTCGGCGGGCTAATCGCGGTCGTTGCGATCCTGTACTTCGCGACCAGCATCAACCGCGTGGCCTTGTTCTGGGCGGCGTTCATCCTCACCCGGCCATTGGGCGCGACGGTCGGCGATTTCCTCGACAAGCCGCTGGCCAAGGGCGGGCTGGCATTGTCGCGGCCGCTGGCGTCGCTCGCGCTGCTGGTGGCGATCGTGCTGATCGTGTGGCTGACCCGCAAGGACAATCACCGGGCCGAACCCGCCACCGCTTGACGCGCGCTTGTGCGGGCTTAGCGTGACGACAAATCAACGCGGAGTGAATTGATGCGCCTTGTCCTCGCCTTGCTACTTGCCGCGACCGCGACGCCGCTCGTCGCCGCACCCAACCCGGTGACCATCCCGACCAAGCTCGATCCCGCGTGGCAGGCCAAGACCCGCGCCTTGTTCAAGCAGGTGATCGAAATCCCGACGGTCAAGGGGCGGGGCGAAGTGCCGCGCATGGCCGCCTTGCTCGCCGACCAGTTCAAGGCAGCGGGGATCCCGGCAAGCGATATTCAGGTGAAGCCGTACGAGGCGCTGCCCGGCGACAAGACCGCGGCATTGGTCGTCCGCTGGCGCTCGCCCAAGGCGACGAAGAAGCCGATCCTGGTGCTCGGGCACATGGACGTGGTCGAGGCCAAGCGCGCCGACTGGAAGACCGACCCGTTCTTGTTCCGCGAGGAGGGCGGCTATTTCTACGGTCGCGGCACGGCCGACATGAAGAACGGCATCGTCGCGACGTCACTGGCGCTGATCAAGCTCAAGCAGTCCGGCTTCAAGCCCGACCGCGACATCATCCTGTTCTTCAGCGGCGACGAGGAAACCGCCGGGGTCGGCGCGACCAAGGGCGCGACCGAATGGCGGTCGCTGACCGACGCCGAATTCGGGCTCAACGCCGATGGCGGCGCGGGCAGCTTCGACCGCAGCGGCAAGCCGATCAGTTTCGCCATCTCGACAGCGGAGAAAACCTTCCAGACCTATTTCATGACCACCCGTAACCGTGGCGGTCACAGCAGCCGCCCGCGCCCCGACAATGCGATCTACGATCTCGCCGATGCGCTGGAGGCACTGCGCGCCTATCGCTTCACCCCGGCGCTCAACGAGACGACGCGCGCCTATTTCGCCCAGCGCACGAAGATGGAGACGGGGCCGCTCGGCGATGCAATGCGGCGCTGGCTGGCCAACGAGCAGGACGGCGCGGCGGCGGACATCATCGAAGCTAGCGACGAGGAGGTCGGCCGCACCCGCACCCGCTGCGTCGCGACCATGCTGGAGGGCGGCCATGCCGACAATGCCCTGCCGCAAATGGCCAAGGCGACGGTCAATTGCCGGATCCTGCCGGGGGTCGATCCCAAGGCGATCCAGGCCGAGCTGCAGCGCGTTGCCGGGGCCAAGGCCGAAGTTACGCTCGATCCCGGCTTCCTCGGCGAATCCTCGCCGGTGTCGCCGCTTCGGCCCGACCTGATGCGGGCTGTCGGCAAGGCGGTGGCCACCTTCTATGGCCCCGACATGCCGATCATGCCGGTGATGCAGACCGGGGCCAGCGATGGCAGCTTCTTCCGCGCCAAGGGCATCCCGGTCTACGACATCGACGGCAGCTGGGGGATCATCCCCGACGACGAGCGTGCCCACGGCCTCGACGAGCGCATCCCGGTGCGCGCGATGTACGACGACGTGCTCTACTGGGAAATGATCTACCGCCAGCTCGCCAGCTGACAATTTCATCACATTTGGGGAAGACCGACATGCGCCTGACCATCATCGCCGCCGTCCTTGCTACATCGTCCGCTGCCGCACTGGCCGCGCCGCCGACCCTGTCGAAAGAGCGTCACCAGGCCACGCTCGACATGTTCGAACATGTCATCAACACCCCCACGGTGATCGGCCGTCACCAGCTGCCGGGGATGGCGCAATATGTCGCCGACCAGTTCACCGCCGCGGGCTTCCCCGCCGCCGACGTCCATGTCCTGCCCTATCACACCGAAAGTGCGACCACCGGCCCTGACGAGACGGCCGCTTTGATCGTCCGCTGGCGCGCGGCGGGTAATCCCAAGGCGAAGCCGATCATGCTGATGGGCCATATGGACGTGGTCGAGGCCAAGCGCGAGGATTCGACCACCGATCCGTTCAAGCTGACCGTCCGCGATGGCTATTATTATGGCCGCGGGACGATCGACATGAAAGATGGCATCGTCGCCATCACCCAGGCGATGATCGATCTCAAGGCCGCCGGGTTCAAACCCAAGCGCGACATCGTCGTGCTGTTTACCGGCGATGAGGAAACCAACGGCATCGGCGCCAAGAAGGGCGCTGGTGAGTGGCTCGAACTGCTCGGCCACCCCGAATATGGCCTCAACGCCGATGGCGGCGGCGGCGGCAAGAATGCGGCCGGGCAAATGCTCGGCTTCACCATGCAGACCGCGGAAAAGACCTTCGCCGGCTACACGCTGACGGTGCGCAATCGCGGCGGTCACTCGTCGAAGCCGCGCAAGGACAATGCGATCTATTCGCTGGCCCACGCGCTCGACAAGATCGAGGCGCACCGGTTCGAGCCGATGCTCAACGAATCGACCCGCGCTTATTTCGCGGCGCGGGCGAAGATGGAGACTGGGGCGCTCGGCAATGCGATGCGGGCCTGGCTCGCCAATCCCAAGGACGGCGCGGCGGCCGATCTGATCGAGGCTGACGAGAGCGAGGTCGGGCTGACCCGCACCCGCTGCGTCGCGACGCGGCTGTTCGCCGGCCATGCCGACAATGCCTTGCCCCAGTTGGCCACGGCGATGATCAACTGCCGCATCTTTCCCGGCATCAGCCCCGATGCGGTGCGCGCCGATCTCGCCAGCATCGTCGCCGATCCTGACGTCGTGGTGACCCGCAACGACGATTACCCGGCCAGCCTCGCCTCGCCGCTGCGCGCCGACGTTACCAACGCGTACACCAAGGCGGTGGTGGCGCTCCATCCGGGGACGACGGTGTTCCCCGAAATGTCGACCGGCGCGAGCGACGCGCGGCCGTTCCGCGTCGCCGGGATCCCGGTCTATGGCACCAACGGCGGCTGGGTCGTCGTCCCGATCGACAATCGCGCGCACGGCAAGGACGAGCGGCTTCCGGTCCAGTCGCTCGACGACAATGTCGTCCATTGGACGATGATATTGCGCGAACTCGCGGGCAAGTGAGCGCCAACTGGCGCAAACCCGCCAAGGCGGTCGGCGCGTTGGTCATGCTCGCGGGGCTCGTGACCCACATCGCGACCGGCAGCGGGGCGTGGATCATCGTCGTCGGACTGGTGATCGTGGTTGCCGCGTCGATCGAGCGCTGATGTGAAAAGGGCCGCCCGCGAGGACGGCCCTTCGTCATTGGCTCAACGCACCTAGCGCAGGATTGCGCTCAGCACTTGCTCGACCAGCCGGGTCCGGGGATCGACGCGGTAGAGATAGCCGTCGCGGTAATAATAACGGTCGTTGGGATTGAGATTATACTGCTGGCGATAGCCATAAGGGATCTGGTTGTACGACCAGCGCGTCCCATAACTGTCATTCCAGCGTTGGCCATTGTTGTAGCGCTTGCGCGCCTGGCCCGGCGCCATGCAGCCGTTATTCTTCTTTCGCAGGCCCGGCGGGCAAGAATTTCCCCACGCGCCATAGGTGCCCCAGCCTTGGCGATCGCCGTCATGGCGGTCGCCTTGCTGGTCGTTGTCGTTGCGGTCGGCGTGGCCGCGGCCGTGGCCCGGATCGGCCAGCGCCGGCGTAGCGACCGCAAGCGCGGCGATGCCCGCGATAATGATGATGTTCTTCATGATTTAAGTCCTTCCACCCGCAAAAACGCTCCGCAGGTACGGTCGTTCCTGTCCCGACCGGTTGAACGCCACGGCTCATCCCGCTAAGCGGGCGCCGCACGCGGCACTCGACCGCATGCGCCCAGCAGATGAAAGGCAAGGAACCGCCCCATGGCTCGCAAGAAGATCGCGCTGATCGGCGCCGGGATGATCGGCGGAACGCTGGCGCACCTCGCCGCGATGCGCGAAATGGGCGACATCATCCTGTTCGACATCGCCGAGGGGACGCCGCAGGGCAAGGCGCTTGACATTTCGCAGGCCGCGCCGGTCGACGGCTTTGACGTCACGCTCAAGGGCTCGAACGATTATGCCGACATCGCCGGGGCCGACGTGTGCATCGTCACCGCCGGGATCGCGCGCAAGCCGGGGATGAGCCGCGACGATCTGATCGGCATCAACTTGAAGGTGATGAAGGCGGTCGGCGCGGGAATCAAGGCCAATGCCCCGGGCGCGTTCGTGATCTGCATCACCAACCCGTTGGACGCGATGGTCTGGGCATTGCGCGAATTCTCCGGGCTTCCGCATCATATGGTGGTCGGCATGGCGGGCGTGCTCGACTCAGCGCGGTTCCGTCATTTCCTCGCCGACGAGTTCAAGGTCTCGGTCGAGGATGTCACCGCGTTCGTGCTCGGTGGCCACGGCGACACGATGGTGCCGATCGTCCAATATTCGACCGTCGCCGGAATCCCGATCCCCGACCTCATCAAGATGGGCTGGTCGACGAGCGAGCGCATTGACGCGATCGTCAAGCGCACGCGGGGCGGCGGCGGCGAAATCGTCGCCTTGCTCGGCAACGGCAGCGCCTTCTACGCCCCCGCCACCGCCGCGATCGCGATGGCCGAGAGCTTTCTCAAGGACAAGAAGCGCGTCCTTCCGGCGGCCGCCAACCTCACGGGTCAATATGGCGTCGACAATCTCTACGTCGGCGTGCCGGTGGTGATCGGCGCGGGCGGGGTCGAGAAGATCGTCGAGATCGCGCTCGACGAAGAGGCGCAGCAGAATTTCACCGTGAGTGTGGATGCGGTCAAGGAATTGCTTGAGGCGTGTCGGGCGATTGATGGCAGCCTCGCCAAAGAAGCGGTGGCGTGAGACTAATTGAGAGACAGGTGGCAGCTATAATTGCGTCAGCTGCGGTCGCTATGTTGACGGGGTGCGACGGAATGACACCTACCGAATCTGTACGGTTCGATGCCGAGCTGGCCTGCTACGACAAATGGAACGCTGAATTTTTGGTCGTGGAAGATGAAACGTCTTTGCATGACTTTCATCTTGATGCGAAGGGCAGCTTTGTTTTCGCCGCAACAACAACCGGAAAGGGTCCACCCCGGTCAAGGATTACCTGTCACGGGAACGTGAATGAACGGACCGTCCAGTCGGTCGAGTTCAACGGTGTGATCAGGCGCCCTTCAAATCAGCAAGTCTGGAAATTCTGATGAGCATTCTCGTCAACCGTAATACCAAGATCATCACGCAGGGGATGACCGGCGAAACGGGCACGTTCCATACCGAGCAGGCGCTCGCGTACGGCACGCAGATGGTCGGCGGGGTGACCCCGGGCAAGGGCGGATCGACCCACATCGGCCTGCCCGTGTTCGACACCGTCCGCGAGGCGGTCGAGGCGACTGGGGCCGATGCTTCCGTAATCTATGTCCCACCGCCTTTCGCCGCAGATTCGATCCTCGAGGCGATCGACGCCGAGGTGCCGCTGATCGTGTGCATTACCGAGGGCATTCCGGTGCTCGATATGGTGAAGGTGAAACGCGCACTTTCGGGCAGCAAAACGCGGTTAATTGGGCCAAACTGCCCGGGTGTGATTACCCCCGAAGAATGCAAAATCGGTATTATGCCCGGCCATATTCATAAAAAAGGCCGCATCGGAATTCTTTCGCGCTCGGGTACCCTTACCTACGAAGCGGTAGGCCAAACCACGGCCGTGGGCTTGGGCCAAAGCAGCTGTGTTGGCATTGGCGGCGACCCGGTGAATGGCACGAACCATATGGATGTGCTCGAAATGTTCCTCGCGGATGACGAGACGGATGCCATTATCATGATCGGTGAAATTGGTGGCGATGCGGAAGAGCAGGCGTCCGAATTCCTCAAAAAATCAAAAATCAAAAAGCCCGTCGTGGGCTTCATTGCTGGCCGCACCGCCCCCCCAGGCCGCCGCATGGGCCATGCGGGCGCGATTGTTAGCGGTGGCAAAGGTGGCGCCGAAGAAAAAATGGAAGCCATGAAATCCGCCGGCATCAAAGTCTGCGAAAACCCCGGCCATATGGGGCGGACGATGAAGGAGTTGTTGGGGAAGTGACAATTTCGTTAGCGGTTTTGCCGCTTAAGAAATTGTCATCCCGGTTTGCGAAGCAACACCGGGATCCACCTTCCTTAAGCCCTATAAGTTGGACCCCGGC
>ENA-OFCE01000176-OFCE01000176.1-metagenomes-genome-assembly--contig:-NODE-176-length-46383-cov-7.722781_pt1 | contig 46383 bp, 27 predicted proteins | sample MGYA00153388_OFCE01 | MGnify analysis MGYA00153388 | reverse complement strand
TTACCACTTTATTGGTAAGACAATTATTTACTTTTCAATGCACAACTCTAGTTATTTATTTTAAATGCTGCACGGTTATCCTTTTCGCATGACAACTGTTCAAAAACCAAATTTACTGCTGTATATAAACCAATGTTCCCCTTTTCAATTGTATCAACCAATGCACTTTCAAAAAGGTAATCTACTTTTAAGTCAGGTCTATCTTTATAAAGTTGATATACGCCAGCAGGTATAATATATGTCCAATCTGTTGGGATATAAACTGGAACCATATGTGGTACAGGAACCTTATAATTTCCCTCTCCAATAAAGAATTTATAGATTTCATCCTTTTCTATCGCTTCTAAAAACAGTTCTTTTGCTGATTTCATAATATCACCTTCCAATCTGAATTTCAGTTACTTTCCTAAATGCGTCTGTATTAGGAACCCTATCAATTACTGCTTCTGGAACCCCTCCTGTAAATAGAAATAGCCACTCATTAGCTAAAAGCCAATTGGTGGCTATTTCTATCTTTTGCTATTCTACTGGTATATAGATTCCGGCGTGTGATAGCTTTTTGTCGCCATCGTATAGTATCTTTTTGTCGCCATCATATATATTTTTTTCATCTTCTGCTCTTACAACCAAGAGCATATAAAGGCCAACATTATCAGGGTGATCTGTGTCAACTGGGTAATCTCGTAGTAAAAAGAAGTATTTTTGTTTATCAGTATTTACATAATAATATGAACTGACTTCTTTCTTTTTATGTCCATGATCATTTGATTCGAACACTGTAGGGCCATCTAATTTTTTCCATGAATCAATTTTCCCTTGGATGAATCCAAATAAATGATTAACTCCACCATCAAAATCATCTGCATCATCTGCAGCTTGTTTTGAAAACATTGCCCTTAAAGCATCTTTATCTTGATTTTTAATGGCCTCAATCACATGCATCAATATAGCTTCAGCTTTTTTATCATCGTTATCTTTGTTAAGCATTTCTGTTCTTGACCCTCCTATCGAACATGAACTTAATAACAACATACTAAGTATAAGTATTGAGCTAATTATAAACTTATGCATAGGCCGTTTATTCCTCCCTGCTAAAATGTAAAAGTTAGTAAATATTTATTGTCTTTTGATATCGACCATTTGTCTTTATTGGTCAAGTAGTCCCTTGATTCAATAAATTTGTTATACATACCTTCTTTGCCAGAAAAGTCAATAGTGTAAGTAGCTGTCAGCTCACTGGCTTGAACATTTTGATAATACGGATTAAAGCCCGTCACCCACCATTTATCCGTGTTTTGATCTTTTGGATCATCTTTCTTTGGACCGTAAGATATTATTTGTTTTCCATTATAGTTCAATGTTAATGTCATTGGCATAGCAAGACTTTGATCTACAAGCCAGTGTTCTGTCGGAGTGCCGATAACGACCATTCTTGTATATATGCCCATTTCTGCCCCTGCGCCCAAGTTCAAATAATCACCCTTCCATGCCCAGAAAATATAATCTTTACCGTCATAACTAAATTGGAATTTAGCTGTATCCATGCTAGTAGCTAAATCAAATACTTCATCATAAAAGTCGTTGTATCCCGAAAACTTCAACGGATTCGCATTACCATAGATGTACAGATTCCGCGTCAGCGGCTCCTTTACATCCCCCAGCAAGGTATCCTGCTGCAGGAACCGCATGGTTCCAGGCTCGTAGTACCTAGCCCTCAGGTATACCAGTCTCCCCTCAATATCGTGACTCTCCCCGGTAAATCCATAGGGGCTGTTGGTCAATCTGGCATTCTTCGCTACAGGGTCTAGCGGCTCACCGTACGGTGCGAACCGGTTGGAGTCGATAATTCCTCCGTTCATGTTGGTGATGGAGGTTACAGTTCCCATAGCATCCTTCAGGTAGTAGAGTGGGTTATTTGGCTTTCCTTCAATCTTACCTAAATCTTCTACTCCTATGAGATCATGGTTATTATCATAAGTATATACTCCACGATAATTACCGTCAACGTCGCTGGTCATCAGCACTTCTTCGTTCTCTGCCGACAGGTCATTAATGTAGTTGGTAACCTGGAAGATTTCCGGGTTTACCAGCTTGTCCCCGCCGGGGTTGTGCGGATTGTTGCCGTTTCCATTACCGTTACCCGGTTCCTTATCGTTTCCTTTATCCCCACTATTACCGTTTCCATGGCTGTTATTACTGTTTCCATTTCCGTTTCCGCCATTACTATTGCCGTTATTGCTACTGTTTCCGCTGCTACCCTGGCCGTTTCCTCCGCCATTGTTTCCTTTGCCACTGCTTTCCAGTGCACTCTCATCCTTCTTGGCCAGCATCAGGCTGCTCATGTTTTTCGTGTCACTGGAGGCCAGCTTGGTGTTCATGAGGCTCTTGATGTAGCTGGTGAGAGTGCTCTCCTTCTTGCTTCCTTCCTCTATTTTGGACACCGTTGCCTGTATCCTTGTCGTAATCCAGATCACTGTCCTGTCAACGCACCTGTCCCCATGACACATACACAGAGCAGGATATTTGGGATCAGGTGAGAAAAATCATCCAGGATTATCCGTAATAAAAGGGGTCAATTTTCGTTGTAAATGCTGTAATTTACATTTGAAGAAAAGCCCTTCGGGGCCGTAACACGCTCCTCCAAAGGCGGATCGTATTTTCGGGTTTTTAAGTGGTCAGTTTTCAGTGTAGATTCCGGTGTTTTTTGCGGTACTTTTGGGGAATGCACTTATTGTAAGGGTTTGAAGGTTATAATGGTCAATTTTTAATGTGAAATTTAATAAAAAGTGGTCAATTTTACTTGACAATCAACAACAATCAACAAATTATGCTGTGACATATAAAAACATGGTATAAAGTGTTTTAAAGCATTTACACTCGAATAGTTACGCTTTATAAGTTTTATGTCTACTCGTTGCAAGACAGAATGAAAGGCCACATCAGCCGAAAACTGCGTGACCTTTCCTATTGTTTGGTAATAATAGTATATATGTAGACAAACTACGTTAATTTAGCCTATTGATTTATTTAATCCGCCAATTAATAAAATCACGTTTTGAATTCCTGAAAGAGGCTTACCGGGCTCAACTTCTAAAGTAAATACAACATTCGATTTAGTAGTTACCTTCAAGCCTTTAAACATTTTATTAGTATCATCTCTCATTTTTAAGTCCACATTAGCCGAAATTACCTCTTCAAGATTGATATTCTTGATATCTCCACCCTTTTCCCTCCAATATAGCTTCGAATCCGTAAGTAGGAATAAATAACTGTCTTTCAAATACGATGCTATAATGGGTATTTCAACCTCTCTGTTAATGCCTGTCAGGCCTTCAATCTCCGTTTGTATTAGGTCAGAAAGGTTTTCAAAATATTTAGTGTTCTCACCTTCGCCTCCCCTATTGTCAAAATGTTTCTTTACCCTACTTATCATTCCAGTTTCTATCTTCCACATTTTATTTTAACTCCTTTGTTAGTATAACAGTTGAATCATTAATAACCTCCATCTTATATCCCATCTTACTGGCAACAGAAGGACTTAGGAATCCTTTATTATACACTTCAAATCCACCAATACTAATTCTTTTTGCCCCGGCAGCTTTGGCTTCGCTTTCTAATTGTTGAACCATTGATTTGAAGCCAGATAAACTTTTTGTAGTATTAGCTTCCGTCTCAATCAATAATACATTTCTGGTATAAGTATCACCTACAAGCCCCTTGTTCCCATAAATTTTATAGTTACCAACCTTTTCAATCATATTAGCGCCATCTTCAAACAGGCTTTTATTCAATAGTTCTTCTGACATATTAACAACATTGTTACCAGACTTAGGCGTTCCCTTTAATCTACCAGCTGCATTACCAAAACCTTCTCCAAGAACAACAGAACTTCCCTTAGACATCATGTTTATAGTTGAGCCTGTTGTAACACCAAAGGCTTCCCAAGCCATAGTTGTTCCAAAAGTCTTTCCCCATTTTGCCCTGTTTTCGCCGCTGCCCTAGCCGTTTCCTCCGCCATTGTTTCCCTTGCCACTGCTTTCCGGCGCACTCTCATCCTTCTTGGCTAGCAGCAGACTTCCTATGGACCGGGTGTCAGCGGAGGCCAGCTTGATGTTCATGAGGCTCTTGATGTAGCTGGTGAGAGTGCTCTCCTCTTTGCTTCCTTCCTCTATCTTAGAACCGTTGCCTGTATCCTTGTCATAATCCAAATCTCTGTCCTGTCAACATACCTGTCCCCATGACACATAACCCCGTGCTCATTAGTGACAGACCCCACAGCTTTTGGTACAAAGCATTTTAAACGTTTGTGTTATTCTGGTTTCACTATACCAATTTTATGTCTGCTTGAACAACAAGAAGAAGGGCCACATCAGACGAAACTGTGTGACCTCAAATTATAATAAAGTAAAATTTAAACATTGGTTAATAGCACTTTTTTCAATTTAAGCGATAATTAATCGATTTTGTACTTGCAATAATAAAGTTTTTACCTTATTTTCCTCAGATTTATTGTTCCTAATATATTTCTCACAAATACCGCTTAAATGCTCATAAAAAGTCTCATAATCAACCATGGCAATAATGTCTTCGTTTACTGCAGGATGATCAGCAATAAAGGCAACATATTTACCCTCAAAATATTCTTCTTCCCATGGTTCAAAATCACCCTGAAATAAGCATCTAATATTTTCTACTCCAAAACCTTCTTCATTCTTAAACCTATTTAGTGCATCTAGGAAATATCCTTCTCCTATAAACCAATAGTATAAGTCCATTAACTTACGTTTCTCTTCTATGTCTTCCAAATATTTATACATTACTTACTCCTTTTATAAATTACTTAAATGACGGAAAGAAATTTGTTATTTCCCCAGTTGCTTCATCCAAATATCCCGTAAAACTAAGCCCATTGTAATTACCTTTAACTATTCGTCCATTTACAGTACCCGCGTTTATTCCTTGCTCCATTGCCTTTTTCCCCCATTCAAGCATTTGATCATTTGATATAATTGAAGGATCATAAACAGTCTTCGGGTCTTTTATTTTCTTGAATTGACCTGGAATATTTACTAACTCTCCATCAGGTCCGTACGTCTTTGCTGGAATCTGATATTCAATTTCATATACACCATTAATTGTCGGATGTTTCTTTACATTAATAATGCATTCGTTCAAATCATAACCCTCATTCTTCAACGCGTTGTAGAAATTATCCATATTGTGTCCACCAACTACACCTTTTCCGCCTTTACTTACAACACCCTGAGCGTTAATCATATGGGTGTCATATCCGGCTTTAAACTTAACAGTCCTAACCGTTCCCTCAGCTTCCGCTTTAGCAATATTACTCCCAATCCTTACTCCAGTAGTTCTTTGGCCTGTTCCAGCTATCTCAACTGTCTCTCTAGTAAGGGATTGAGGTAACCTTAGTAAACCTTTAAGCTCTGGCCCAATTGTAGCAGTAATTTCTGCCGCCGTTATGATATTTTTACCAAACTTATATGCATTTGGATTTTTTATAACCTCATTTTTGATATAAGTGTCTACGCTAGAAATAAGTAAAGAATTATATTCATTATGTTGCCTCATAACTATCATTTGATAATAATTATTTACTGTTTCTAAATACTTAACTGTTGCTCCTAGCGCTGCATCTTTTACATTACTCTTTGTGGTAGTACTATCACCGGTTCCCTGAGCTATTGTATCTACTATCTTTTCTTTAGGCTCATTTGCACTAGCCTTAGCAGCTAAATCAGCTTCTATTTGAGCGGTCTGCCTATCTGTAATAAGCCTGTCTAAATAATCAAGGGTCGTTTGTCCAGCTTTACCCCACCATTCACCTGTATTGCCATCAGGTAAGTAAGCATCTTTAAAAGCATTTAATGCATTTAGTGTATTATCTCCAAAATACCCATCTGCTCCATCTGGTCCAATATCATAACCCGCTGCTATCAATTTTTGCTGTAATTTTTGTGCCTTATCGTTATATTGATATGGGTTATATGATATTGTTGATAAACCTTCCGTTTCCATTTCTACAAAATTAGCATATGTTAGTTCATATGTAAGCGAGCTATCTAAAAGCCTATATGCCAAATGCCCACTAGGGTCCACAAACTTCAACGGATTCGCATTGCCGTAGATGTACAGATTCCGCGTCAGCGGCTCCTTCACATCCCCCAGCAAGGTATCCTGCTGCAGAAACCGCATGGTTCCGGGCTCATAGTACCTGGCCCTCAGGTATACCAGTCTCCCCTCAATATCGTGACTCTCCCCGGTAAATCCATAGGGGCTGTTGGTCAATCTGGCATTCTTCGCTACAGGGTCTAGCGGCTCACCGTACGGTGCGAACCGGTTGGAGTCGATAATTCCTCCGTTCATGTTGGTGATGGAGGTTACAGTTCCCATCGCATCCTTCAGGTAATAGAGCGGGTCATTGGGCACGCCTTCGATATGGCCCAGATCCTCTACACCGACCAGTTCATGCTGGTTATCATAAGTATATACCCCGCGGTAATTGCCGTCAACATCACTGGTCATCAGCACTTCTTCGTTCTCTGCCGACAGGTCGTTGATGTAGTTGGTGACCTGGAAGATTTCCGGGTTTACCAGCTTGTCCCCGCCGGGGTTGTGTGGATTGTTGCCGTTTCCATTGCCTCCTTTGCCGTTCTTGTACCAGCCCAGGTGCTTGCCGCGATCCCCCTTGGCTTTATCTTTGTCCTTCCCCTTGGCCCAGCCGTTGCCGTTTTCCTTCAGGTTTTTATCCTGCCCGTTATTACCCTTGTCATTTCCCTTTGACTTGTCAGGGTTTCCATTTTCCTTATCCTTGCCGTTGCCCTGATCTTTGCCATTTCCATTCCCGTTGCTGTTACCATTTCCATTTCCATTGCCGTTTCCATTACCGTTACCCGGTTCCTTATCGTTTCCTTTATCCCCGCTGTTGCCGTTTCCACGGCTGCTATCACTGTTTCCGCTGTTTCCATTTCCGTTTCCACCATTACTGCTACCGTTATTTCCGCTATCTCCATTGCTGTTGCCTCCCCCATTGTTTCCTTTGTCACTGCTTTCCGACACACTCTCATCCTTCTTGGCCAGCAGCATGCTTCCCATGTACCTGGGGTCACTGGAAGCCAGCTTTGTGTTCATAAGGCTCTTTGTATAGCTGCTGAAGCTATTGCCTTTCTTACCACCTCCCTCGACCTTGAAGTCGTTGCCCTTGCCCTTGTCATGGTCCAGGTCACTGTCCTTATCCTTGTTCCAGCCTGGGAATTCTGCTGGGTCCTCGACTCTTTCCCCATCGGTCACCGGAGGTTTTACCACCGGATATTGGCTGTAGGTTCTCCATAGGCGGTTTCCTTCCCCATCGTAGCCATAGGTAAATACCTTTCCGTTATGTTCCACCACTTCTTCCAGCTGGTCTGTATAATCGTAGTAGTAGAAATCCGTCACAGGCTTCCCATCGTCAGAGAGTATCCTCTGGGTTCTGTTTCCGTTAGGGTCATATTTGTATTTACGCCTTACCTCACCGTTTTCAGACTCTGTTACCATCCGGTTGGCTTCGTTGTAGCTGTAAATGTAAGTTTTTGTTGTTCCGTCCTCGGTAACAGTTTTGCTGTCAATGTTTCCGGCTCCGTCATAGTGGTAGGTGTATTCTACGGTGTTGTCCCCGGTTTCCACCATGCTCTTTACGGTGTTGTTTTTGTAATAAGTGTATTCTCTCTTGTAATGTTTGTCCTCTTTCCAGATTTCCTCCAGGGTTTTGTTGCCTGCCCCGTCATACTCATAAGCAATTTTCTCGACGGTGCTGCCATCTTCCTTGGTACTTTTTATCTCCTTGATTCGGTTTGCCACATCATAGCTGTATTCTGTGGTAACACCGTTAGGAAGCTTTACAATCTTTTTCCTTCCGGCTTCATCATAGGTATAGGTGGTAATCCTTCCTTCTCTGTCAGTGATAGTAACCAGTCGGTCGTCTTCATCATAACCGTAAGTGACATATTTGCCATCCGGATAGATCACCTTTGACTTCCTGCCCTTTTGGTCATACTCAAACTTAACTTTCTCGTCGGCAGGGTCAACGGTTTGGGTTAACCTTCCCATGCTGTCATAAGCGTATTCCGTTACCCCGTTCTTGTCTGCCATGGCGATTTTCCGGTTCAGGTTGTCGTACTGGTACTCTACAGTGGTGTCGTCCGGGTACTTTATGGTTTCCAGCCGGTTATAGTTATCGTAGATGTAGTCAATGGCATTCCCGTCGGGCTTAATGATCTTGTCCACCTGTCCCGTGAGGGCGTACTCGTATCGCTTAACCTCTCCGATTGGATTTTTGAAGCTTTCCAGATATCCAGCCTTCGAATATGAATATGAACTGGTGTTGCCTCTGGCATCGGTCATGGTTTTCAGCTTACCGTCATTATAATAGGTGTAGCTTGTCTTATTTCCTTCTGCATCCTGTACCCATTCCAATAGATTACGGTTATCGTAGCCATACTTTGTAACGTTCCCATTACCGTCAGTTATTGCATTAATATTGCCTGAAGCATCATAACCGTAGCCTTTGCTGCCATTTAAGCTGTCCACTGTTCCTGAAAGTCTGTTAAGTGGGTCATACGTGTAGCTTATTAGGTTTTTAGAAGGCGTTAGCATAGTTTCTACATTGTTGTTTTTATCATATGTATAAATTGTTTCCCTGTTTAATGGATCAAGGGTTTTCTCAAGATTATTAGCAGGGTCATAGCTGTAGGTATATACCTGATTTCCAGGCTTTACAACCTTATCAATATTTCCAACCGGGTCATATTGTATTTGGGTTAAGTTCTTTTCCGGGTCAAGTATGCTTGTGATTCTACCAAGCTCATCATGGGTGTATGTTATAGTATTACCATCCGGAGTAGTTTTGCTGATTAGGTTTCCGGCAATGTCATAGCTATAGCTTGTCGTATGTCCTTGTTGGTTTATTTCTTTTAGGACTCTATGCATTGCATCATATTCAAAATCAGTGCAGCCTCCAGCATTGTCATACTTCCTTTTAATGTCTCCAGTTACGGAGTCATATAAAAAGCTTGTTGCATAACCTCCCGGTTGTGTAACGCCAGTTAACCTGTGGCCTGCGTCATATTTATACTCCGTAGTCCTGCTCTCTTGATCGATAGCCTTCCATAAATCACCATTTGGATAATACAGCTTTTGGGTAAAGTTATTTAACGAATCATAAGTATTTGCCACTTGATCTCTTGAAGTATAGGTATATTTTGTCCATACGTCCCTATGGTCTCTTAAAGTATCAAGCCTTCCCATTGAATCGTAAGTATAAGTTGTAATTTGGCCTAATGCATTAGTTACGGTTTCTATCTTGTTTAATTCGTTGTACGTATACCCTGTAGGATTACCCTTTGCGTCTGTTACAGTTTTTAAAAGACCTCCCGGATAATAGTCATAGGTAGTTGTGTTGTTCCTTTCATCTGTTGCAGTTTTTAGCTTATTTAATCCATTATATGTATATTTTTTGCTGTAGCCCCTTGCATTTTTTGTTTCACTAACCAAATTATTTGCATCATAGAAGTATTCGGTCTCATTATTTAAAGGATCAATAACCTTCCAAAGGTTACCTGAGTTATCGTATTCATAACTATAGTTTCTATCTCCTGGCTTTGTAATAGTGGTTACCTTATTACTTCCATTGTAGCTATATCGAGTAGCTTTATTTTCTGCATCTCTAACCTCTTGAATTCTTCCTCTTGGGTCATAGCTATAGCTGGTTTTGTACCCGTCAAAGCCTGTTACTGTCTCAACCTGGTTTTTATCGTTATAGCTAAACCTTTTTATTTTACCCAAGCTATCCGTAATACTTATAACCCGTTCCATTGAGTCAAAATTGTAATCAGTACGATTTCCAACGGAGTCAGTGATTACATCTGGAGACCCTAGGCGATTATATGATATATTATGTACAACATTGGCTCTGTCAGTGTACTCCTTAACACGGTTCAATGGGTCGTATTTATACTCTACTTTTTCCATGTTTGGATACTGAACGGACTTTAGGGTATTGTCCTGATTATATGTGTATAGGGTCTCCTCTTGCCTGTCATTCCAGCTTTTTTCTAATCTGCCTCGTTCATTATATTTGTAGTAAATAGAATTCTTATTGGCATCCTCTGCTTCCTTTAACAAACCGGATGGGTAATAGCTGTATGTATAGGCAGTTGCCTCTGACGGTACTTCCACTTTATACAAACGATTTAATGCATCGTATTTGTATAATGTCTCATTATTCTTACCGTCTGTTACCTTCTCTATATTTCCAACCCTGTCATAGCGATAGCTGGTAGTTTTATTTCCTGGTGCGATTACTTGGTCGACTTTGTTTAACTCGTTATAGCTATATGTTGTAACCAAACTATCTTCATTTTTAACGGTTTTTACATTACCTCTTTTATCATAAGTATATTCAACTTTATATTTAACGTTAGGCGCTGGTGTAGTAAGTGCAAAGGTACTTGCTCTTAACTTTGGAGTATTTTCCGCACTTGCCTTATTCGGGTCATAGTATGACTCTGTGGTCTCTTTTAGACTTCCATCTTGATTGTAGACATATTCCAAAGTCTTACCTTGAGCATCCTGTACCTTCTTTATCCTTCCTGAAGGGAAATACTCATATTGACTAACTAATTGACCTGGTTGAATGAGCTTTTCTACTTGATAGAGGCGGTTTACTTCATATTTAGTAACATTTTGAGCCCCATCAGTTTCTTCCAGCAAATTACCCATTTTATCATATTTCATTGATTTTATGGTACCTTCAGGACCAATTATTGAGTCTATTTTATTAACTTTATAGTCATAACTATAGATAGTATAATCTCCGTCCGGCTCCGTAACTTTTATAACATTACCAAGCTTATCATAATCGTAGGATGTTCCCTTCGGATACTGTCCAGGCTCAAAGACTTCTCCCAACAGATTAATATTGTTATAATGATAAAAACTAGAATTACCATCCTTATTCTTCATGCTATATATATTACCGTTTGAGTCATAAACATAGCGTATAGTTGCGTAATAAGGGTCTATAATTTCTTTTAATAATCCATTGCCATAATAGTCGAATGTAGTAGTTGCAATTCCGCAATAGGACTCTGACTTCATTTGTCCGTTCCTATCATAGCTGTAGGATATTACTCTATTACCTGGCATTATAACGTTAAGAAGCTGTCCGTTTTTATTATAGGTATACTGTGTAGGGTTTTTTTCAGCATCCTCTCTTCTTAGGGTTCTGCCAAGCGTATCGTAATAATAGGTTTCTTCATTTCCGTTTACATCCCTGATAATCTGTTTCGCAGGATATTGACCATTGTCAATAGTTTTAGTTACACCATCTGGGTCTGTTACTTTTGAAAGTAAGCCTTGAGGTGTAAATTCGTAGTTTGTTGTTATTGTCTTAACTTGCCCATTTTCCTCTGCAAATTGCTTTACAGCCTTAAGATGGTTATTTTCATCGTACTCTAATACAGCTTCATTTCCTTCGTAATCAATAACCTTACTAGGCAAGTACCCATCCTTATATTCATAAGACATGGACTTTTTACCTAGCATATTGTAATTCAACAGATTGCCCTTATCGTTATAGCTATAAATATGGGTCTGATTATTTCTGTCAGTGAAGGTTTTGGTGTTATAGTCATATCGGTAAGTGTCACTAAGGTAATTTGGGTATACCTTTTCAAGTAACCAGCCATATGTATTATAGCGGTACTGGTATAGGCACTGTTTCGCATCAATGAGGCTTGTTTTACCGTTCTCATAAGATAAGGTAATTACATTGTTATCTCCATCTTTCTGTGAAATAACCCTTCCCTTAGTATCATAGTCATTAATTAAGAGACTATTGCTTTCCGGCAAAGTAATAGTAGTTAGTTTATTATCTTTTAAATATTCATATGTAGTATAGTATCCTTCTAAATCAGAGGATTTAGCTAAAAGGTTTGAACCTTCCTTAAATGCGTAATTAATGGAACTGCTATCAGGAAGAGTAACCTTTTTTAAATTTCCAACCCATTTATCCTCATAATACTCCAGCGTTATACTTCGATTGAGAGAATCTGTTATGGATTTTTGCCAATCACTGTTGTCATAGGAGATATCAATTTTGTTCAAATCTACATCTATAATACCTGTAAATAGACCGTCTCCATTAAATACATAACGTATATTATTCCCTGTGGTAACTTGATATCCATTCCCATTCGCTTCCAGAACTTCAAAGGTTGGAGTATTTGTCACATATTTTCCGGTACTATCTTTCTTATAATAGGTTCTGCTTCCATCCCCTCTGTTAAATCCGATTGTACCATCTTCATAGAAAAATAAGTATTTATTAAAGCTATAGTCCCAGTTATCCCCCAATGGACTTTTTACTTTTTCAGATAGAGAGTTATAGCTTCTATTGAAGGCCAGGGGAAAATTATATGCCTGATAACCAAATTCCTCTATACCAAAAGCAAAGTTTCCTGTATTAGGATTTATATATTGGCCTGCCGTTTCCGTACGAACAGGGTTTGAGCCTAACGATCCACCCTTTATTTCCATTTCTGCAGTAACCTTTGATGGCTGCTTATAGTTATACGGTTCTTCCTTTTCAGACATGACAAAAAGCTTTTGACCAACAGTTAACTGTGATTTATCAAGTTTGTTCAATTCCTGAACATCTTTATACTTATTACCATCATCTAAATAATGCTTGGATAATTTCTTTAAAGTATCTCCCGGCTGAGCTTCACCAACTACAAATTTGCCGGTTTTCATACTTTTTTCATATGCTACTTCAAATCTTCCTGGAATTTGGACTCCTCCCGGTTCCGTTGGCTCCTTTGGCTCAATCCACTTCTCCATCGTTACGTCCATTTCAATCCAATAAGCCTTATCTACTCCCAAGTCATATTTAGTTGTTTCAATATCCCAGGTTGAGAAATTTTCTTTGGTAACCTCTTCCTCAATTCCGTCAGGCATTAATCTGTATTTTACAGTTGCCTTGTTTTTTTCTTCACCACCCCAGCTTATTGCCGCCTTAGCATAGGCAGTACCGTTTTCCATAATGTTTTCTCTCTCAAGTACCAACTTTACATCGTCAGAAGATGGAGTCGGTGTTGGAGTTGGCTTAGGGGTCGGCGTAGCGGTTGGAGTCGGGGTCGGTGTTGGGGTTGGGGCATTTGGAGTGTATTTAATCTGAAGAACAGGTGCTACACCATCACCACCATCAAGATTTCCCGTATCTTTATCCGACGCATCAAAACAGGCAATATCTGAATATTCATTCAGCATTTTTAGGGCTATACCGAAATAATTCACATCACCATATTGATGAGTACCATCATCCGATACAACTCGATGATCCTGTACCCATGATTTCACCAGTTCTTCTATATGCCAAAAATACTGACCTGCTGATGAGCCAATCCCTCCTAATGCACCAGGTTCCATTATTCCAGGCTGATTGCTCCATTTAAGGTTTTTAACATCAAAGTTTCCATCCGTCCTATAAACTACCGCATCACGAGGCCCTGCATTATCACTTAGCCGCTTATGTAAACGAAGTAATGCAAAATCTATTTGTGATTTTGAATTAAGTTCTGTGTCTCTTATTGGAAATTGAAGAAACGACCTTGTAATACCATGGTAATCATCATATCCGGCAAAAAGTTCTTCCGCATAATAATAATTCTGTTCGGGATCTACTCCTGGGATAGAATTTCCATTGCTATCAATACCATTTTGCACAAAAGAATCTTCCGTAACCTTCCACCCACTAACCCATATTAGGGGGTCAATTTTTACCGGATACGCCCTGTTAGGGTCAGCCAACCACGCTGCGTCTGCAACTAAAGAGACTATATATCCATCCTTATCTTCCTTAAGATTTAAAGAAATATTTTCACTCTTTTTATTTTCACGGTCGAGCATGAGTGGCGCTGACATGCCAAAAATACTTTCTCCTGTCTTAGGATTCTTCACTAAAATCTCATTATTTTTTGCTTCAGCAACCGCACCGCCCTGAATATTCAGGCGGTAAGAAAAAGTATTTTGCGAAATAGAGTGATTAAGTACAATGTTTTCCTTAACCCCAGTATTATTAACTATATACTCAAACTGGATATCCTTGTCCTCAATACTATAAATTACTTGGTTTTCAAAAGCCTTCATAGCTTCTACATTAAAGTCCATTGGCGACATAGCCACTGTAACATTATCCTTTTTAAAGCTAGTAACAGGCTTCTTATTTTCTATAGTAAACGAAGCATCAAAAAGACCCATAGCATTTTTGTAAGTCGTAATGCCGTTTTTATCCCTAGAAGATATAAGTTGATTATTAATTTCCTGCAATTTTCCTGACTTATCTTTTACATGAACAGGCTGGGGAAAAACAACAGCCGTACGGCTTCCATCTCCATTATCATATATCTTACCATTTTCCCAGCGTTTCTCAATAAGCTCCTTCTTATCTTTCCACTCGGAAAACTTATCTTCTTTTTTTACTAGTCCAGGCGGAGCTTTAATAGGCTTCTTATTTAAAACCTCTTGAGGCTGCTTTTGAGCCTTTTCCTTTTTGGGTGTAACATCCTTCGGGTACACCTTTTGAATCTTATCAGTTTTATCTGCCTTTAGAGGCTCTAATGCTTGTGCATAGCCTGACGTTGTTAGCAGTTGCAAGCAAAAAGCAACTAAAAGAAGTGTACTGATGACTTTAACTACTTGTCTCTTCATTCTCATTTCTCCTCACAATAAAATTCATGCAGCATTCTCCTAATGGTCGATTAAAATATTACTTCCGGTACTTTTTTGGGATACGGGGCTGAGCTGTAGTAACCCGAAAAAGTACCGGAAGTTATATTTTAACGTTCCCTAAAATAAACTCAAATGTAGGTCCATATCCTTCCGAAGCATGAGAAAATTTGCGTGCAGAACAAAGGTGGCTTTGCCACTTTTGTTTGCGCGTGTGCCTTTCCGAAGCATGAGGAAAGGCACACGCATAAATTCAATGTTTTTTTATTGTCTAGGAAAGAGAGCTTTCCTAGGCAATAAAAAAATCTGCACCTGCGTTACCTACAGGAACAGATTCGTTACAATTTCTCTGTCTTCGGTAACCCGGCTGTCATGGCCTCCTAAGAGGCTTTAGACCCGTGGCTTTGCGTCCGCAGCTTTCACTGCGTTTGCCTTTTCGGTTTTTATTTTGCAAAAATTGTCTAATATTGTAATACTACCAACTATTATGTAAATTGTCAATTATTACATCATAAAATGTTTAAAAAACTCCCTTTGTATAATTTCTTACCCATAGTAGTATAACTTCACTTTTCTATATCTATGGATAATAACTTACTACAAAGGGCTATGTTACCTCATCGGTAATTTTTTCATCGGCTAAATGTTCCTTTATAAAATTGCCGTAGAAACATCGCGGGGCAGCCACTAAAGGGGATGTAAAACAGTTGCTCTCTAATACACTTCAAGTCATCCATACTTTCATTCTCAAAGTAGTCCGCCTTCCTTTATACAGGTTATTTTCGCCTATGGGACTTTCCGGGTTTCACTCTCCTTTAGCGCTAAACTCAACATTCTTTACATCATACTCCCCGATGAAAAACTTGCCTTCCTTTGCCGTCGTGATTGTTTTCCCCAGTATCTTCAGATTGTTTATATGTACATTTTCTATTGTGTTTTCCTCACTGAAGGCTTGTATGCGGGACGGCGGGAAATTGCCTCCCAATACGGTGATATTATTATAATAGACATCCCGTATATTTCCCCTCTTCGGTGTCTGACTCCATTGAGAGTCCTTTATAAGCAAGTCAATCAGGAAGTTCGCGCCATCTCCGGTCCCCATCTGCGCATCCTCCACCACGATGTTGTCATAGTGGACGTTTCTTACTAAAGCGTTGTCACTGTTATGGATGCTCAATGCAGGCTTATGAAAATTATGAAGGATCGTTATATTCTTAAAATAAATATCTTCTATGGTCTTTGCCCGTGTCTCGTATCCGATTTCGCAGGACTGTGCAAGGTCTGTCCACAGGATGACATTGTCAAAGGTAACTCCTTTTACATCTCCGTCATAGCCCTTTACAACAAGGCTATCGTCCCAGCTTCTCACGAAACAGTTCGTCACCGTCAGGTCTTTACAGGATTGGGTAGTTATTCCGTCGCTGTTGGACCTTGCGGAAACGATTTTCACGTTATTAATTTTGATATTTTCCGAGAAATAGGTATTTACTGTCCACGCCGCCGGATTCAATAGAAGGATTCCATCCACAGTACAGTTTTTGCAGTATTCAAAGTTGATGGGGACGATAGTATCCTCCCAACGATCATAGATACTTCCGTCAATAATTCCACGTCCCAGGATTTTGACATTCTCAAGGTTCTGCCCTTTCACCCAGCCATAAACAACCGCTCCTCCCGCGATGTAAACCGTGTCATTGCTCTTCACATCAATCTGCCCTGCTTCGTGTACCCCGGGTCCAAAATAGATGACATTGGGGTCACCCTGTTTCGGTGCATTTTCCTCCAATGGATTTGCGAAAAGATGAATGGCACGATGAACATCGTTATTGATTTCTATGGTGAGCTGAGAAGGCTTATCCAGTGTAAAGAAAAGGGTATCGCCTTTTATTACAGGTTTGATAGCCAAAAAGAGGGGACGTATGGTTACATTGTCTATCTTTACTCCGGGAGCTTTAATTTGTACATGTACAGTTCCGGAAAAATCGAAATACGCCACCGGTGTTTTTTCCAGCTTCGGGTCCTTTATCCACGCACGATTGAAGTTCACCGCAGTATCGTATACAAACAAGGGATTGTTTTCTACTGAAATGATCCTGTCGGCAGCCCCCTGTATTCCAGCAGGAGCAGGATAGAGAACCACCTTCGCCTGTTCCTTGTTCCTTGCATTTGTGAAAAGCAAAACATCAAATACAAGGACGGCTACAGCAGCGATGACTAAAATCACAAGGATGAAGTAAGCTGAAGTACTTTTTGGTGTAATATCCATATTCCCTTCCATCAAAGTTCCCTTCCTTTCGCAATAATATTGCTCGCCCAGAGGTGCATATTTTTCTTCTGACTCCGCAATTGGAATAGCCTGAGTCAGATTAGAAAAATACACCCCTGGCTCAGAGTAGTTCCAGCATCTCGTCCAAGCCACGAATGACCCGGTCCGCCTCTTTTAGTATATCCCTGCTTCCAATCCCTACAACTTTCATACCTGCCTGTTTCGCAGCCGCAACACCTGCTTCCGCGTCTTCAAATACCACACAGTCTGAAGGCGCCAGATTCAATTCTTTCGCCCCCAGTAAAAAGACCTCCGGGTCCGGCTTTGCTTTCGAAACCTTGTTTCCATCAATGACTGCATCAAACAGCCCGGCAATCTTCAAGTTATCCAGTATCATAGGGGCATTTTTACTGGCTGACCCCAAAGCAACTTTTATTCCTTTTTCCCTGAGCTGGAGAATATATTCCTTCGCACCTTTCAGAAGCTCCGATTCATCTATCTTCTGAATGTATTCAACATACCAGTCATTCTTTTTTTTGGCCAGTTCCAGCTTTTTTTCCTCATCAAAGGCCAGTCCGCCGACTTCCAGCAATATCTCCAGGGACCTCATTCTACTAACTCCCTTTAATCTCTCATTATGCTCCTCGGTGAATTCAAAACCCAGCTCCCCGGCAAGCCGTTTCCATGCCAGATAGTGATACCGGGCCGTATCTACAATAACTCCATCCAGATCAAACAGTGCACCTTTTATATCTGTAAGCATCGTTGTTTCCTCCTACTTTTTACTGCGGATTCTACCCCTGTAAAATCTTATCGATACTGGACGGATATCTTCCGTCCCTCTCTCCATTCAATGGGCTGGCCCCCGATTTGGAAAGTGAAATCTCCCGCATGATCACTTTCTGCCTCCACGCTGACAGTGGTTCTGGATATTCTTATTTTGAAACCCTGCCCCCTGACAATCAGGTTAAAGGCCAGCGACTCCCATTTGGAAGGGAGATTCGGATTTATAAGGAGGGTTTCTCCGTTGAAGTTAACTCCCCCAAACCCTAATACGGCTGCCATCCATGCTCCCCCATTGGCTGCGGGGTGCGTTCCGCCGATGTATAAGTCTCCTACATATTGCTTGGAGTCTCCCGTAAGGTCGATGGTGGCTGTCTTTATAAAGTATTTATAGGCCCACTCCGGGTTGCCGATATCCGAAGCCAGCATGGCATATACACAGGGACTCAGGCTTGATCCATGCTCTGTTCTGGGCTCATAGTACTCCCAATTTGCTTTTTTCACTTCGTAGGAATAGGAATCCTTGAAAAGGTTGAGCATAAGCACTGCATCAGCCTGCTTTATTATTTTTGTGGTAGTGGCGATTCCATTCCCCCCACCCCAATACTCATTGGGATTCAGAACTCTTCCTTTCAGTTCCTTCAGGCCTATATCTTCCAGCCTGTGATAGCCGTCGAATTGCTCAATAACCAAGGAATCCTCCTGGGGTTCCGGCACATAAAGCAGTGCCCGCATTTCCCGGATGTTCTTAAGGTCTTCGTTGTAGTTCAGCCGTGACATCAAATCATTATATACATCTGTATGACTTTCCTTCAGAAGCTCCAAAACCGTTTCCGCTACCTCTAAAGCATTCCTGGCCATCCTGTTGGTATACACGTTGTTATTGACCCTCTCATGATACTCATCCGGCCCTGTCACATCCAATATTTCATACCTGTTTTTTTCCTTTTTGTAATAGGAGTAGGAGAACAGGAAGCGGGCACATTCGAGGATTACTTCCGCCCCGCCTTCCAGCAGCACACTTTTATCTCCCGTAAGCATATAATATTGCCAGATGCCGTACACTATATCGGTACTGATATGTACCTGTTTATCCCTGAAATACGTCCGCATGGGCCGATTGGTGAAAACATCGGTTACATTGAAGTACGTACAGGCATCGTCTCCGGTTTCCTGACTTTCCCATGCATAGAAAGCTCCCCGGAAGCCATATTCGGCTGCCTTCCTTCTGGCCCCGTCCAGGGTATGAACCCTGTACTTTATGAGATTTCTGGCCATAGAAGGATTTGTATAGATAAAGAAGGGCAGCATAAACATCTCCGTATCCCAGAAAACCGCACCCTTATATACCTGTCCTGAAAGCCCTCTTGCAGGTATGGACACCTTATCGGAATGGGTCGGTGCTATGGCCAGCAGGTGATAAATGCTGTACCGCAGGGCCAGCTGTGCCTCGTCGTCCCCTTCGATCTCCACATCGGACTGCTTCCAGCGCGCTTCCCACAGGGCCATGTTCTCGGCTCGCAGGGAAGCATACCCTTTATTCAGGGCATCCCTGCAGGATTCGGAAGCCGCCTTTAAAACATCGCCAACTCCGTCATTCCCTGTAAATACCGATACATATTTATAAAAGGTATAGGTTTCCCCCGGCAAGGCATCAAGGACCATCTGCCGGACAAAAGCTTTCTCCTGTAGAACGATCTCCTCTGTGGCACTAAAACACTTTTCAATCCCCTCTGCTACAGATACCTTGCAGCTTAATTCGTTTGTATGGGAGTTCAGCAGGATTATATTTTCAACGGTTTCCGGTTCAAAATCTTTCAGGTGCGGACCATTGATGTCCCACACATCCCCGTCGATTCCGGTTTCAATCCTGACGCAGCACTTTTCCGATACAGTGAAGGAATACTTCATGCAGATAAGGTGCACATTCTTAAGTCCAAGGAATCTTTCCGCTTTTACTGAAACCCGGTTATTGGACTGAGTTTTAAACAGAGTTTCTCTTTTATGGAATGCAGCTTTTATATCGAGATACTGAGAATGTTCCTCTATTTCACCTCTTACGGCATCCAACAGGACCTCATCGCAATAGATCCGTGTTAAAAGTCCATTGGGCGCATTAACAGGCTCTCTCCATTTGCCTTCCACCCGGTCGTATAAACCGGATAAATTACAGGAAACAAGCTGGTCTTTGGAGTACTCCTCCAGAGTTCCCCTATATCCCATATAGCCGTTACCCAGTAGAAATTTATTTCCATTTAACTCTATGTTCTCTTTACGAAACTGCTTTTCTTCTATGATCCAGGACATGTTATCCACCAACCTTACGCAAATACTCTTTTTGTCAATTCTAAAACCCGTATGCCTTTACCCCCTCCACTCACAGGGAAGCATCAATTCCAGGCCTTGGGAACCCACTCTGTATTCCTTGCCATAGATCGTAATGTCAGCATCAGGTCCGTTTATTGTTTTAAAAGTAACAATTTCCTTATCTACATTCACATGGATCACAGCACCGCCGTACATAACCTTGAAGCTGTACCGTTCCCATGCTTCCGGTATGGAAGGGTTAAATACCAGTGTATCTCCGTCCGAACGCATTCCCCCGAAACCGTACACAATATTAACCCATGCAGCCGCTATGGAGGTAGTATGAAGCCCTTCCCTCGTATTGCGGTTATAATTATCCAGGTCCATACGCGTTGCGAAACTGAAAAAGTCAAAGGCTTCCTTATGCCTTCCCAGTTCGGAGGCGAATATGGAGTGTATGGAGGGAGAAAGGGAAGACTCGTGAATGCATCTTGGTTCGTAATACTCATAGTTGGCTTTTTTCGCTTCCAGGGAAAACTCCTGGTTGTATAGGAACATAAACATCAATACATCCGGCTGTTTTATCATGTCATTCCGATAGATTCTATCGTAAGACCAATTGTTGTACAGCGGAAAGTCAGTAACCGGTATGGAATGTATATCGATGTGCGGCAGATTGAAGAAACCGTCCTGCTGTTCATAGACTCCGGAAGTCTCGTCATAGGGAATATACATGTTTTCAGCCATCTGCTTCCAGCACTCCGGTTCCTCTGCTTTCAGCCCAAGCTTCCGCTCTATTTCCTCCAGTGAACCGGGAGCCTTTTCCTTCATCTCCTGCACGACGGATAAGGTATACTCAAAGGTCTTTTTTCCCATTAGATTCGTATAACAGTTATTATTTACCATCATCTGGAACTCATCCGGCCCCATGACAGCATAAAACCCGAACTTCCCTGTCTTCTGCCCCCATTGACCCCGGCTGGCCAGCATACGGCTGATCTGTACCAGCATCTCGATCCCTTTGCCGTATAAAAATTCCGTATCCCTCAGAAGCTTCTGATAGTGCCATATTCCGTAAGCTACCGCAGTGCTCGCCTGAAGCTGGAGGCTGGCATGCTGCCATAAAGCGCAGGCTTCGCTGCCATCCAAAGTGGCAATGGGATAGAAGGCACCCTGGCAGTCCAGGTCCTTTGCACGCTCTACCGCTTTGGGCAGTGTCTTGTACCTGTAATCCAACAGGTTGCGTGCAGCCTTTGGATTATTGAATATGTAAAAGGGCAGGCAATAGGTTTCCGTATCCCAAAAAGCATTTCCATTGTACGCTTCTCCCGTAAGCCCTTTGGCTCCGATGTTCAGGCCCGGATCTTCCCCATGATAGGTCTGATGCATTTGGAAGATGCAGTACCGTATTCCTTGCTGGTTTTCAGCATCTCCCTGGATTTCGATATCGGAATTTTTCCAGGTATTTTCCCAAAATTCCCTTTGCTGCTCATAGACAACCGTATAAGGAATGGAGCATAAGCCTTTTGCTGTCTGAATTCCTTCCGCCCATACGGCTTCCGGATCAACGGAAGGATTTTTCTCCGCATGGTTGACTACCATTTTTTCAAATGCGGTTTTCTCTCCCTGTTTTACCTCTAGAGCAAAGGCATACCCAACAAAATTTTTTTCTTCCAGCCACTCGATTTCTTCCGAAGGGACATTATGGAGCTGGCAGCCCGAAAATAGCCTGTGTCCGCTTTTTTCCGTCTTTCCGAGGATACCGAAGGATTTGCCTTCCCTCCCCCTTTTACTGCATGACCATAGATTCTTCCCTGCTGATTCGTGAATGGGTGAAAAATCCAGCGCACTGACTACATGGACCGTACCGGAAAAATTGATGGGCTGGAAAGTGATCTGTTGGCAACCCAGTTTTGGATGTACCATACTTAAAAAACGTGTAAATAAAATTTTAATGGATTTACCGGACAGGGTATCCCAAATGAATTCTCTTGTAAGGGTACCTCTTTTCATATCCAGGGAGCGAAGGAATTCCCTTATATTAGACCTGGCCAGATCCAAAGTCTCCCCGTCAATGGTAATTCTGGTGTAAAGCCAGTCAACAGTATTTACCATAAAGCAGGTCCGTGAGATTAAACCCTTATAATGCCCTACAGGGTTTACGGTTGCTTCTTCAAAGACGCCGTTCAGGTAACTGCCCACCAGTTTGTCTCCACTGTATCCCTCATCGAAATATCCTCTGATTCCCATATATTCATTACCAAGGGAAAAAATCGATTCCGAAACTCTTCCTCTTTCAGGATCAAAGCCTTCTTCAACGATTTCCCACGGGTTAATTTTCAAATACCGATCTGCTACTTTTCCCATCGTACCTCAAGTCTCCTTTCTATAAACTACCCCTTGATTCCGGTCAAAGATATTCCCTGCGTGATATATTTCTGGAAAAATACAAACAATATGGCAGGGGGCACAATCGCATATAACAACGACAGCAGGCGAATGTCATAAGGGAAGGGCGTGTTCCCGTTCGCCAGGTCATAGATCTTTACCATAACCGTATACTTATCATGGTTTTTCAACACGAGATAAGGGAGCAAAAAATCAGACCATGCTGCGTTAATGGTCATGATGATAACAACCATGCAAACCGCCTTGCTCAGCGGCAAAACAATCCTGTAAAATATTTTAAGGCTGCTGCAGCCGTCAATTCTGGCTGCTTCTATAAGAGAAATGGGAAGAGCGTCAAAGAAGCTTTTAAACAGCATTACATTAAATGCACCTGCTCCATAGTTCAGCCACAGAGGGACAAAGGAGTCGGTCATTTTAAGCGCTGCAATGTTTTTTAACACCGGTACAAGATTTGTTGTCGCTGGAAGCATGAGGCTCCACAAAATCAGGTATAAGACCAGCCTGCTTCCCTTCGGCTTCAATATGGACAATACATATCCTGCAAGTCCGTTAAAAACAACTGCCGTTACCACGCAGCCTGCAATCATGATCCCCGAGTTGATGTAGTATTTCAGAAAGTTTAATTTGTTCCAGGTCTCAACGATCTTTTGCGGTTGGAATGATCTAGGAATAATGGTGGGTGGAACTGCGAAAAATTCCTTTATGTCCTTCAAGCTTGAAAGCATCACCCACAGGGGAGGAGCAAAGCATACCAGGGCTGCCAGCATGCAGAACAATAGAAGAAAGGTATATAAAACCTTTACGGATGTTTTTTTAATATCGATAAAATTAATTACACCCTGCGTTTTTTTACTGTACAATGACATCACATTTCACCCTCTCTAGGACATATCATTTTCCTTAACAAATTTTTGATAGACGGCTGTTAAAATCAAAAGAATAATTGTAACTATAACTCCGATGGTGGATGCTTTTGCGGCGGCAACATCCCGGAAAGCATAGTTGTAATTAAGAAGCATCAGTGAAACGGAAGCATTGTTAGGCCCTCCGCCCGTCATAACCAGGGGCTCGTACAATACCTGGAAAACGAAAATAATCTGCATGATCAGCATGAGCCTTGCAATATTGTATATTCCAGGAATGGTTATATACCTTAGCCTGGACATAATTCCTGCACCATCTAATGCTGCCGCCTCATACAGCTCTTCGTTTATCCCCTGAAGGCTGGCCACGTATATAATAGCAGTTGAACCTGCGGATCGCCAAGTTAAAATCAAAATCAGAAGAGGAATGGTCAAATTCGGATTCTGCAACCACTCCGAAGGGGCAAGTCCCATACTCACCCGGATAGAGTTCAGTATTCCCTGCCCGGGGTCAAAGAGAAATCCCCAAAGGATGAGCGTAGCCACTGCCGGGACCATATTGGGAAAATAGATGGCAAACCGGAAAAAGGATTTGAAGTGAGCTACTTCATTAATAACAATGGCTAAAAATATGGGAACCAAATATCCCAACAGTACCGACCAGAAGGCATAGGAAAAAGTATTGAACAGAGCTTTTCTAAAGACATCATCCTTAAAAATTTCAATGTAATTTGCAAAACCTACAAAACCTTTGATGCGAAAGCCGATGGTTTCGCAAAACGATAGAATAACACCATAAACCAACGGCTGCCAGATAAAAAATGCGAAAAGAACCAAACTCGGAAGCAAGATCAGCCAAGCGGAAATATTATTTTTTAGAATATTTCCCAATCGTACTTTTGTCGAATTTTTTGGTGCGCTATCTATAGTTATTGCCTCAATATTATTGTTCATAACGAATCACACCTCAAATTATTCTTATATAAATCGCGAAAATGGTTTTACAAGGAATGAATCTGATTTTCGCGATAGGCAAGCAAGGAAATACAAGCGCACAAAAGAAGAAATGTAAAAACTTTTGTGCGTTGTATATAGAACACTACTTTTCAAAGAGCGCAGAGTAGCAAGTACATATGCTACTCTGCTTTCTCCTGTCAAATCAATTCATTACTTCACCTTGCTAAGGAATTTTGTCTGGAATTCCTTTGATGCTTTTTCAAGCAATTCCTTAGGATCGGCGTTCTTATCCGTTATTACAACCTGCAAGCATGTATCCAATATACCGTAGAGGTCCTGGCAGGAATAGGGTTCTTCCGGTCTAAGCCCTTTATATGCCGTATCATAGTAAGGCTTGAACAGATCCATATTTACATTTGTATACTTCTTGTATATTGCATCTTCTGCATCGAGACGAGCCTGGTTAACCCAGATTACGATAGGCTTAGGTCCTACAGGATAATTCTTGGAATTCTGATCCTTCAAATCAGCTTCAAATGCTGCCATGGTATCAGGGTCCGCATTGGGTGCTCTTCCGACCACTTCAAGGAGTTTGAACGCTGCATCGGTCTGTTCCGGTGTATTGTTTGCTGCGAACATGAACGTGGTTCCCCCCATCAGTGAGAACTGTCCTTTCGGTCCTTTCGGAATCGGCGCCATGGCGATGGCATCCTTGCTCATCTTGTAGTCGTTTACAGGGTTACGTAAAGCATCCGGAGCCGCAAAGGTCATACCTACCTGGTCGGTACCGAAATTCTTTATCCAGTCGCCCCAGCTGAGAAGTGCATTGGGGAGCAATACATCATATTTCCACTTTAAATCTTTTACATACTGGAGAGCGGCAATGGCTTCAGGGCTGTCCAACCCGCTAACCCATTTTCCATCCACTTTCTTTTCAAACTCGGCACCAAAGCACCATGCCAGTGCAGTAAAATGCCATCCACCTACGTGATCCTTGGTTGGGAAGAACATTCCCGCCTTTCCGGTTTTATCTTTTATAATCTTGGCTGTTTCCGCCAGTTCTTCAAAGGTCTTCGGATATTTCGGAAGTCCCTTTTCATCAACAAGTCCTGCCTGTTTGAACAGGTTCATGTTGATGTATAAGCCTAAAGCATATCCATCCCTGGGTATCCCATAAATTTTTCCGTCTTTGGATACTACCTTTAGCACGTCAGGATTTATTCCCTTATCATAGCCATATTTTTTAGCCATTTCGCTAATATCTGCTACGTAACCGTTGGCAATCAGCTTACTTGGCTCCGTATACCATGTTTGGAATATATTTGGCACTTGTCCGCTTTCCGCTTTTGGTATAAAAGTTTCCGGGGCATAATTGTACGGTTCAGGCTGCAAAGTGATGTGAGGATATTTGGCAGCCATATTCTTCTGGTAAACCTCCCAGGACTTCTTTCCTGCTTCATCATTATCCTGCGGCCATATTCCTACTTTGATGGTAACGGGCTTTGGAGTTTCTTTTGCAGCTGAATTTGCTGCCGGAGTAGCGGAGCCGCCTCCAGTTTTTTCAGTTTTTCCGCTGCAACCTGCCAAAAGTGATAATACGAGTGTAAGACATACTACCACACGAATGATCTTTTTCATGACGTATCCTCCTTAAAAAATTCAGTTTTGTGAACCCACATCCGGATAGGATAGTATTATCATATCATCGCCTCCCAGATAAATAAAAGTATGTAATTCTGCTATATGGTTTGTAAAACTGCTCATTTAACCAAACGGGGACCGGAGTGTAAAAATATCATTGTTGTTTTCTGACAGGCCCATTATAATATAGTTAGAAAGCTGTGATGCAATTTTTGTGAGGGATGAATATGTTTGATAAACTGAAGTTCAGAATCAATAGTCTCGTAATACTTACATTTTCCTTGAGCTTTATTATCATCGGCGTTATTTCCTATTCTGTCATAAGAACCGTGATTTATGACAATTTTATTGATTTTTCAGTAAAGAATATAAATCAGAAAATTAATAACATAAAAATATACTCCAAATTCATCGAAGAAACCTCCAAGCAGGTAACGGCAAACCCGGATACCATCCGTGTTTTAAAGCATCAGGAAAGCACTTTGAACATCGTAAACGTTCTGGACAGTGTGAACCAGTCACACCTCGGAGTTTTGGGAGTCGCCTTGTTTGATACTTCCGGAACTACTTATTTATCCAACTATACAACAGCCTACCCCCCGCTTTCAAAACTACTCAAGAATGACGTCATCGCCAAACTGTTTGCATCCGGTCAGGATTCTTTTTGGTCCGTACGAACACAAGATATCTCCGGTTACTATAACAATACACGGTACCCCGAGGAATATGGAATGATTACCTTTGTTTCAAAAATATTTGATGATGCAAATAACCTAAGCGGGTATTTGTTTATCGATATTGACCCCCAATACGCCTATAGCTTCTTTAAAAGCAGCGAACGGGCTTTTCCCAATCATACTACCTCCTATATCGCCAATTCCGAATCGGGTATTCTGCCTTCAAACTTGAATCTTCCTCCAACGGCGGAACTGCTCAATGAAATAAACAGCAGCATGAATATAACCAATGGGTATAAAATTTCTGCCAATAAAAAATTTATTTTAACCTGCAACGACTTTTTCAACAATAACAAGATCATTGTCATCGTACCCCTTGCAGGCCTGTATACCAAGTTGAACCAAATGGTACTCATTATGCTGTCTGCCATTGTAGCGTTGATTCTCCTGTCCATCATTACAGCACTTCTATTAACCAATAGTATCTCGGTCCCGCTGACAGATCTTTATAAAAAGATGCGGAATAACTCAGTTTGAGTCATTGGAAGCAAATTCCGCCTTCAGACGTATCACTACTCTGGTGCCTTCCCCTTTTTGGCTGTAAATGGACATCCCATAGTCCTGTCCATACTCCAGCCTGATTCGCTCATCCACATTATGCAGTCCGTAGCGGCCGCTTCTATACTCTCCGGGATCATTTTCGGAAAGCTTTGACACGTCAAAGCCTACCCCGTCATCAATAACTTCCAGCTCCACTCCATCCCCTGCGCTGTAGGCATTGATTTTAAGCAAACCTTTCCCCCGCTTCATGCTGATACCATGTTTGATGGCATTCTCCACCACAGGCTGGAGTACAAGCTTCAATATTTTACAGGGCTTAATGGCCTCTTCTATGTTGTACTCAACCACAAACTTATCCGGAAACCGGATCTGCTCGATGGTTAAAAAATTCTGCACAAGCTCCACTTCTTCCTGAAGTGTTATGTATTTGTCCCCTTTGTGCAGGCTTAACCGGAAAAAGGATGCAAGTGCCATGATCAGCTTTTCAATATCCTCCTGCTTCTTGATCTTTGCAATCCATCCAATGGCATCCAATGTATTATAGAGGAAGTGCGGGTTAATCTGCGCCTGTAATGCAGTTAATTCCAGCTTCCGCTGCTTTTCTTTTTCTTCGTTGTTTTTCACGATCAAGTCACGGATTCTGCTGATCATTTCATTGTAGGACTTTTCCAGCTCCCATATTTCATCCTCATTCTTCTTGATAAAGGACAGCTTTATCGTATTGTTTTTACCAAACTCTTTTAACTTGCTCTTTAACAGCTGTATGGGTTCGGTAATTTTAAAGGAAATTTTGGTCAGAATCAAAATCGTGATAAGTGACATAACGGTTCCGATCATAAGAACATACAGATTTATCTTTTCAAACCGCTCAAAGAGTTTTTCCTGCGAAATTATACTTACAATCTGCCAGTCGCACCCGATGCCCTGCAGCGTGCCACCGAACCTGCTGATGGCAAAGATCGACTTTTCCCCCTCGTAGTTGGCAAAATAATGGTCAAAGTCCTTATCGATATGGAACATATCTTTTTCGAAGATGGTATTGCCGACCTTGTTTTTATCCGGATGGGAGACTACATATCCATCTCCTGATACCAAAAAGGTGTATCCCATATCCGTGGTCGTTTTCTTGTAAATATCAAAGAATGCCGTCTCCTTTATATAAATGATCAAGCATCCCAATTTTTGGCCGGTATAAAAATTCTGGTATTTCTTTCCCATGAGGATATAGGCATTATTATCCGCATCCTTTTTTACGGGTCCCCAGGTGATAAGCTTTTGGGCTTGTGTTGTCTGTTTGATATAGAGGTTGTCCGGCCTCTCTATGAGCTTTTCATCCCCCAAATAGCTGAATATTTCGTTCTTATCCGTAGCAACGACGATATCGCCGATGATCTGTCGGTCAATGGCCATCTCATCCAATATCTTTCTAAGTCTCTTTTCCTTTATCTCATAGGATACTGTTGTGTCTTCAACAAGTGCGTAAATGCTGTCGTTTCGTAATAACCGCACCGTCAGCATATTAATTTCCGTCATGTACAGTTCAACACTCTTTTGCATTTCCTGCTGTGTTGTTTCCAGATAATTATAGAAATAGCTTTCTACCAATGACTGGGAAATCAATTTTGAAAGGTACAATAAAGCGCTGGAGAACAGAATTATGCCTAAAAGTGAGAAGACTGCCAACCGGGTTCGTATATTCAATTTCCTCAGTATTTTAGGATACATGTGCATATGGACACCCTCATGCTTCATTCTTTATATATTCACTGGGGCTCATGCCCGTAACTTTCTTAAATACCTGGCTGAAGTATTTTACATCCCCGTAACCGACATTTTCACTTACTTCATAGATTTTATATCTGGGATCTTTCAGCAGCTCCTTGGCAACCTGTATGCGGTATTCTGTGATACATTCGTTGAAGGTTTTTCCCAGCTCATCCTTGAAGAGGTGCATAAGGTAAGAGGAGCTTATAAATAGTTCCTTCGCAGCCTGCTCTACCGAGATATCCTTCGCGTAATTATTTTTTATATAATTGATGGCTTCCCGTATCTCCCGCCGGAACCCTACGGCATCCTTTTCCTTTGTATAAACGACACAGCTGCTTCCAGGCAGCAATTTGAAATAGGAAGCTGTGTAAGCGTCTTTATATGCGATACTGATGGTCTCTATTTCATTACACACATCACTGATGCCGATGGAAATGGGCTGTGAGAATTCTTTTTTGACTCTGTTAATCAGTTCGGTACATCGTTCCTTGATCAAGTCAACATCGGTGCCATTGGAATCCAACATATGCAGGATTACAACCCACTCCTCATCGTCCTTCTCAATTACGATGCCCATGAATTTGGAATTCAGAAGCAGGAGTTGGGCTATATTATTTACGATCAGAGTTTTGAAATCATATAACTCCTGATGGGATAACTGCTGTAAAACCAGATTATATTCGTTGATTCTGATGGATATAACATAGTTGCCGAAAGTTTCCATAGGAATCTCGTAAAATTTCAGTTTATCCTGGATTTCAGACTTATCCTTTATATTCCCTATGATCAATTCTCTTAAAAACTGTTTTTTTATAGTAGAAAGCTCATCCTTTAATCTTTTAAAGTACAATTGTGTGCTTCTTTCTTCCTTAATCCTTGCAGCCACTTTCATTACAGTACCAATAAGCTGCTTATTATCGATGGGCTTTAGAAGATAGTCAGCCGCTCCGTGCTGTAAAGCTGTCCTTACGTAGCTAAAGTCCTCATGACCGCTCAGAACCAGTATACTGGAATCCGATCCGCTCTCCCTGAGCTTTGCCATGAATTCAAGGCCATCCATAAAAGGCATGCGTATATCCGTCAGTATAATATCCGGTGTGAATTTTAACGCCATCTCCAGGCCTTCTTCTCCATCTGAGGCCTCTCCTATGATCTCAACACCATATTCGCTCCAATCAATGGTCTCCCGTATGCCCTTCCTGACTAGATATTCATCATCGATAAGTAACATTGTAAGCACAAAACTACCCCCATAGCCATTCGTCAGTTGTGTAATTTTTTATAGTACTATAAACTTTTACGCCGTAGTAGAAGCATTAGCAAAACCCCATTATTGGGTGGGAACACAAATTTATACCCCATATTTAACACTTATTTTATAATGATGATTTAGATAGCAGGATCAAACCGGATGCCAGCACTAACTGGTATCCTATAATAAATGAACTTGATCTTCAAATAGTAAAAATATTGAAATTACCATTTTATTATAACACATACTCGCAATAAGACAACATATAAAATCATAATCGAGCCAACCGGATCCTATTATAAAACAGAAAAATATAAAAAGGGCAGACGCATCCGTCTGCCCTCATAAATATGGAAATTTTTAGTCCATGCTATGTTTATAAAATAATCTCCCCTCTACCGCACTTACCCAGTTATATGTCCAACTCCAACCCTAATAACGGAGCATGCTGCTGAGCACCGTACACATCGGTTTCTCCCAACTCTCCCGACGCCATGGGCCTTACAATGGCGGCCTTAATGGCCCCTACCGATTTATAAAATGCACATATGCGAAGGAGCCACCCCTTAATTCGACCTAGTAATCCCCACTGGTTTCCAGTAGTCTTCGAAGCACAGTTGCTGCTTCAGCACGTGTTGCAGTTTCTGTCGGAGCAAACCGTACCGATGTCCTCCCTCGGATGATATCCAAGGCACAGGCCTCATTTACAGAACCCTTTGCCCATACACTGATTTGATCCTCATCTTCAAAAGCTGCAACCTTTTGTAAATTGGCAGTACTTCCTTTTATTTTATTGTAAGCCCGCATTATCAATACTGTCATTTCTTCTCTATGGATGAAGCTATCCGGACGGAATAAATCTCCCTCGCCTTTAATAAGACCTTCATTCAATGCTGTTTGTATTGCATTCGCGTACCATTCCTCCCCGGATACATCTGCAAAGGAACCAGAATACTTTACTTTCTCTAAGCCTAGGGCATTAACCGTCAGAACAGCAAATTCTGCTCTTGTTATGTTTGCCTCCGGAAGGAAGTGATTTTCATCCACTCCGTGTATGATATGCCTGGAAGCTAAAACCTCAATGTCCTCTTTTGCCCAATGCACTTGAACATCGTCGAACCTCTTGTCATATTGCATTACAGTATAGGTGCTGAAATGGCTGGTATCAAAGATAACCCTCTTTGATTCTTGATCTATTTTTCCTCCAACATATTCCCATGAATTTGTTTCAGGGTTTAGCCAATAAGCCCCCAGCTTTTCCTCCCGAACTCCGTCGGATAACTCATACGGAATGCTTATGGTGACCTTATTTGTAAAACTTTTAATTGCATGACTGTCATTTCCTTCTGAGAACTCCATATGAAAATCATGAGCTTTTGCTACAGGTCTATAGTCACCATTTTCAGTATCGAGCGGCAATTCTGCCGGATTTCCTGTGAGGCTAAAACCGCTAGCTGCTGTAGAAATTCTGATTTTGGTATTCTCATCTTTGCCTTGTACATTCACTGCCGATGGTGGCACTACCAAAACCACATCCTTTGTATCAAGCACCATTTGAACCCCCTTCGAGGCCAGCTCTTTTACAGCACTCACTGGAATCTCTACACTTACCTTAGTCAGTATGTCATGCTCTATTTCAACTTTTAACTGCTTACTCGCATCCTTCAATACATTGTTTAGTCCTGCATCTCCTAATTCCGTCTTAAGGCCGTTTACATCTTTTTCTATTTGATTTAATTTATTCTGTATGACTTCTCCGGATATTTTTACAAAAATCTCTTTGTTCTCCTCCCGAATGTTCATATCCTGTTTTCCCAGCGTTCCTGCTTGTTCTAATGCCATCTGAACAACTGCAGCAATCCTACCTTCACGAATTTCTTTGGCCTCTTGTTTTAAGGATACTGTCTGGCGGATAATCTCTTTGGTCATACCTAATACTTCTGATGAACTGAGGTTGCCTTTACCCTCTAAAGTATTGAATATATTCTGCAAAGTCTCATCGAACTTTTGAAGTTTTTGCTCATCGCTAAGTATCGGTAAAGAAGTCGGTACAGGAATTTTTTCTTCTTCCGACGGTAGTGTAGGTTCCTCGGTAGGCTCCGGATCTGGGTTTGGCTCTGGTTCTGGATCTGGTATAGGGTTTTGATTATCGACCTTTTCTAATATCAATTTACCAAATTGTGATGGGTCTTTGCTTGTAGATATTCCTTCCATATATTTGATCCATCCTCGGATTGCGCCGTCTTGATCCATATCATTTATAACAGCTGCTATACCCAGAATATTGCCCTTTACTGGCACGCTTCCTCCTTCAGGTATAAGCTCCGACCATGGAATGGATATTTCATAAAAAGTTTTCTTTTGCGCATCATCACGGATTATTTCACATTTAGCATTGGCGAATTCACCGGTAGTTCTGCCTCTTGGGGCAGTCCATCGGTGTTTGAGAACATTTCCACTATGATTCAAGGCAAATCCGAACTCACTATAGCCTTTCAAACCCGGAATCGTTTCACTAGTGGGGTCGATGGCAATCTGAATACTATCCCCATTCCACAAATTGCCGGAAACAGTTTGCTGTTGATCCTGTACATCATCAGTTACTTCCACTGCCATATATAGATTCGTATCATCCCATTGCACTCCCATACGTGCACTGATATCCCCAGGAGTCCAGGGGCTAATCCGTTCCACCTGGTATACGCTGTCTATTACTGTAGACATATTGCCCTGCCAATCATCCAGTCTTCCATCAATAGCAGGTACATCCTCCAAAGAGCTCCACATGGCTTTTATTGGTTCCCCTACCTGGATTGGGCCTTCTGTATCTGAGATTCCTTCGATGGTATCCACGGTTCCTTTTACGTATATCGGATCTTTGCTTACCGACAGTTGTATTTTTCCGTTCTGTGGTTGATATAGGGTCTCATTTCCCATCATATCTACTACAGTTATAGGCATTGCTGTATTTAGTATTACACTTTTTGTATCCTGATAAGCCCACATAACCCTAATATCATTGGATCCGTTGTTATACTTATAGCTGTAAAAGTTCGGGCCTTCTGCATCTTTTGATACAAAGTTTGCCCCTGAAAGCTGGCGAATTAAAACTGCATATGCTGCATATGCCGGCTTGGGAGTATATTTTCCCAGCTTGTTATCATACTTGCGAATGATCCCAAAGGTATGCTCTTTATTGGTTGTGTCAGACATATTATCCATGAAGTTAAACCAGGAAATTTTATCCATACTTTCATGGGAAAGAAGTATGGCAATATCTTTTACCAGATATTCTGCTTGTGTAGGTTCCTCAAAGCTTCCTCCCGGTTTTGTTGACCATCCGGTCTCTGTGACCCATATCGGTTTGCTCTGACCCTGATTATAAAGCTTCACCAGCTTATCCAGATAGCCATAATCCTTCATATTTCCATAAGGTGTACCGGGGTAATGGTGCACGGAAACTATATCCATGTACTGTGTTCCATAAGGTTCGAACAAGCGGTCAAAGAAGTCAAGGTTTACCCTTGTAAGCGCTCCACCAATGACTTCGACATTTGGGTTTGCAGTTTTTACTGCATTATATGTATACTTGATTATTTCCGCATAGTTGGCAGGATTATTTGCTCCAGGTCCTTTCGTATAGGTTGCAAGATCATACTCATTCCATACCTCTACAGCTGAAACTCCATCCCCATACCGTTCCACTAAAGCTCTGGCATAATTTGCAAAGCCCGTCCACCCCTCTTCATTATAAGGAGTATATCCTTCGTTATAGAGCGAATTTTCCAACGCAAGCACAAGAGTAGGCTTCAAATTTGCCTGCTTTAACGCGTTCATGTAGCTGTCAAAAGCTTCATTGAACACATACTGCCCCTTTACAGCAGGCTCAATAAATTCCCACCGCATACCATCCCGAACATCTGTAACTCCAAGCCGCTGCAGCAATGGAATCATGTCAGGATAGTTCTGCACAGGCTGGTTGATCTTTCCGAAAAATGTCTGCACACCGAATTTTGAGTCTTGTGGAGCAGTAAAATTGGATAGTACAGCAAATGGAGTCATTTTCTGCGACTTTGGATTGCCATTTACATTCGCTGTTACTTCCAGCATAAAATAACCCTTTTGCTGCAGTGGAATCGTCAATGTTGCTTCATTGTTTATGAGCAGCATATCCTGCGCGGAAGAAGCAACCATGTTCTCCCAGTAATCTTTTACTGTCCAGGATATGGACTCCGCCTTTGCATATACGGAAAAACTGACGGATTCATTTTCCAAAAATACGTTTCCGAGCTGCGTTTGGTTTATGGTCAGTCCAGTACTATCCACCGGTACTAGCTTTATATATTCAAACCCCAGTGTGTAACCAGTACTTATAGAGTTTTTCCCCGTAACAGCAAACCGGAACTTTTTATGTCCGGAAGTATTAAATGCCACTTGCCCCAAATTGGCAGTTTTGTTAGTGCTGATCGTATCATACTGATCGATTGGCGTCCCCTGTACCTGCCCGTCCAATTCCAACCGGCATATCCCTCTTGATGTAGCCGGGCGGTAGCTCACAACAATTTCGTATTTGCCCGCTACTACATCAGGAACGGTAAACTCAATGTATTGCCCTGCTGCAGTGGCATTAAATTTTGAGAATTTCAAGCTTGGTACTTCTTCAACTGCAATATTATCCGATGTCGTATATTTATCAGTGCCGCCATAGCAATTAAATAGTACTTCCTGTGGTGTACCCGTCTCCCCGGTAACCGGAATCAACTTGATATAATCCAGGGATATAAACATCCCGGTACTGCTAGGATTCTTTCCGGTAACTGTAAATCGAAATGATTTATCCCCCGGAGTAATAAAACTTTTCTGTCCCAGATCCAGAATTTGAAGTGCGCCGGCTGTTGAATAGGTATCTTGTGGCTGTCCCTGATTTTCCCCATCGATTGACAACTGGAAAATCCCCGTATTATTTACCGTTTTAATTCCTATCTGTACATTGTATTTTCCTTCTGTCGGAATATTTAGCTGGTATGTAACATAGTCACCTGCTACTTTTGCGCTATACCGCAGAAGTTTTCCGGCACTTGCATTTGCATCGGAAAGGAGAGTATTCCAAACAGCAGGATTAGAAAGGCCTGTTGCCTTATGGTCGGAAATGAGACTTAAGGTTTCACCTTCGTACAACAGTTCATTCCCTGCTGCAAAAACCTTTGCACTCCCTCCTGTAAAAATAAATCCACTATACACGGAAACAAACATGAATATAAAACATAACATGAGTGTTGATATCTTTCTTAACATAAATATTTCCTCCATATCAGTTTAATAAATTTGGAGCTTTGAAACAGGTGGGAAAATTTTTTTCTCTTTATAGAGCATCTTGGTCATGAAGACTCTGTACCAACTCATGGTAATTAAGATCTCCCGGCAGAATACCTTTCCTCACTGCCAGGGCTGCAGCGGTTCCTGCGGCTTGGCCGAGAGCATAGCAGGTTGGCTGTATCCTGAGGGAACTGTGAGCTTCATGGGTTGAAGAGATACATCTTCCGGCAACCAGAAGATTCTTTCGGTCTTTCGGCATTAGGCAGCCATATGGAATCTCGTACCAGTCTCCTACAGGTAATTTTCGTATCACTGTCCCTTTCCCCGTAGGATTATGGATATCGATGACATAGGAGCACCTTGCAATTGCATCTTCAAACTTCCTGCAGGTTAAAACATCCTCTGCAGTCAACTGATACCGCCCCAATATCCTTCTGGATTCCCTTATACCGGTTTGAGCCGCCGTTTGAACAAGGTAGCAATCTTCAAAGCCCTCGCAATGTTTCTTTAAATAGTCGACCACCCTTTTTACCTGTCTTCTAGCCTCAACTTCAGCTTTTGATAAGGCGTCTACATCGGTTGCATCCAACTGGATAATCCTCGTCATATTTACCGATACCATGCCTTGTCTCGGCATCTTGAAAAAGAGCACCCGCCCCTGGGGAAGATCATATTCCTCTGCCACTGGAAATTCTACAGAATTCTCTTCTACCTTCACTCCTCCAAGCATAAACATCAAGGTAGCCGGTTGGCAATGTCCATCACTTTCTCTACCCTTTTCAAATATAGCTCCACTTTTTGCGACCAGGTCCCCGTCCCCTGTACAATCAATGTAAACGCCCGCTTTGTATATGCGCCTGCCTGATTTACTTTCTGAGGCTACTCCCTGCAGTACACCATCCTGGCATATGCAATCTGCAGCAAAGGAATGGAATAAAAGGTGAACCCCACTTTCAACAGCCATTTCATTCAAAACAAATTTTAATTCTTCCGGCTCAAAGGAAAAGCGATGCCCACTTCCTCCGTAGCTCCCTGTTTCTTTCAGCCTTTCTATGACTTCCTGAAATATACCTTTTACAAGTTGTTTCTCACCTGCATAATAATTCATAAAAGGATTGACAAGGCCTGCGGTACCCATTCCTCCTAAAAACCCATACCGCTCCATCAGCAGTGTACTTGCACCCAGCCGCGCTGATGCAATAGCTGCTGCAATACCCGCAGGTCCACCTCCAGCTACAATGACATCATATTCGCTCTGATAAGAAGTTGACTTTTGTGAAAATTCCTTTTGCTTACTTATCGTAATCACTCTCCTTGTGGTCCATCTATCTGTATTAGCATATAAAAGGATTTAAAAAAACTAATTTTTTATAGATAATGCCGGTGTAATCCCGGCATTATCCATACTTTAGATATATCAATTATTTTTTCGTTGTTGCATACCAATCGTTTACCTCTTTATACACTGCGTCACCGCCTGCAGCCTTCCATTTTTGGATGAAAGCATCCAAAGTACCGATTGATTCAGAACCTACAATTACCTTCACCATGTAATCACTCACCATTTGTTCCAACTGCTGCTGGGTTTTGGAGAATTCGGGAAGATAGGGTGCAAGGGCCAGTTGATCTTTTTTCGGAATGTTGATGCTATCCTTCAGATTCAGAACCTCATACGCTTCAAAAACTCTTGGATCCTTCTTCAGCCTCGCTGCCCAATATTTATTATAGTTCTTTTCGTCTGAGCCCGTAATGAAATTATAGGCAGAACCCCTCACCTCAAAGAATATAGGCAATATTGGACTATATTGATCGTCCTTGACGGTATGATGTTTTCCTTCTTCTCCTATTACAGTAACTTTAAAGGTTTCCTTATCCAGTTTTGCATTGATATATTTGATTACATGCTCCTGATTCTTTGATGCTTTGGGTACAAATACAATTCTGTCTAACCCGGACTGGGATGACAAACCTTGTTTACCGTCTTTTCCGACTGGTGGCACCATAACCGCGGGATTAGCTGCCGGAAGGTTCTTTTTTAATGCATCAACCAATGTTGCATATTGTGTAACCACATTACTAACAACAGCTCCTGCCTTACCACTCGTAAACTTCTCTCTAACGGTTGTTTCTTTGTTTGTAGGAAACTCTTTATCCAAAAGTTCTTGTTTGTACAAATTCGCTACATAGAGTAAATAATCTTTAAACCCGGGGTCGAGCACCATCGGTGTTAATTTTCCGTTTACTTCATTCCATTTGTTGTAAATACCGAAAGCTCCCTGAATTCCCTGGATACTTCCATCGCCCCCCGTAGTCAGTGCAATATTTTTATTCCCATTCCCTCCCGGGTCTTTTTCTTTAAATGCCTTTAGTACTTCCGTAAACTCATCCAGAGTTTTAGGCATTTTTAAATTCACTTTTTCCAGCCAATCCTGCCGGATCATGATGCCTACAAAGGAATTCCCTACAGGATTTACATTCGGTGCCATATTCGGTATACTATAAATTTTCCCATCAACTTTTACAGTATTAAACGTCTCTGCTGGTATGGAATTTTTGATATTTTCACCAAATTTATTTATAAGGGGATCCAATTCAGTAAGTGCTCCTCTTTTGGCATAGTCTGAATATAGCGCTTTCATCTGGGTTGTACCGTAGATTGACACGATATCGTAGGGTTCTCCTGAAGCAATAATCAGGTTTAATTTATCCTCCGGCTTATCCTGCGGCAGCATTTCATATTCGACATGGTAACCGGTTTTCTCCTCCAGGTATTTTGCTACGGGATACGTATTATAGTCATCACTCATCCATGTACTAAGATATTTAAGGGTTGGTTTTTTATCATCCACTTTATTCGTGGAAGGTGCTGTGCTGTTTTTCGCGCTATCAGAGCTTTTTCCCTGCTTTGAGCAGCCTAAAAAAGCTGAAGAAATAAAGATCGCTCCTGCCATAAGAATGGCCAGTTTTTGCATAACATTTTTCATAAAAGTTCCTCCGATTTTAATAATTCAAACTTCACAAACTCCCCGGGGGGGTGTATTTCAAAGCATTGCGCTTTAAAACCTTAGTTTTTGATTTACGATACTTAGGGATCGCTAAAATATAACTTCCGATAGAACTTTTTCGGTCTACTACAGCTAGGCCCCGTATCCAATATACAATCGGATTGGTAACTGCTGATTTGGGTATCGTACAGCCAACGGTTTTGGGGCTGTATGATGCCCGAATCGGCTAAGTTCCATCCGGATCTGTATAGAAAAAGTATCGGAAGTAATATTTTAATCGACCCTTAGCCCTTTACTGAGCCGATTAAAATACCTTTGATAAAATACTTTTGCAAAAAGGGATAAACTAATAGAATTGGAACTGTAGATGCTATAATTGTAGCCGCCCGAACCCCGTCCGGTGTAAGATTCATCAATGCGTCCGCACTTTTGCTGCTTGATGCCGGATCATTTGCTTCCATGACAATATCTCTTAAATACAGTTGTAATGGTTTCAGACTTGACTTTGTAATATAAAGCATTGGATTAAAATAGTCATTCCAGAAAGCCACTGCGTAAAACAAGCTTATCGTCGCAAGTACAGGCTTGGACAGAGGAAGTATGATTCTAAACAAGATCACCAGATTTGAAGCTCCATCCAATCGGGCGGACTCTTCAATACTCTCGGGAAGGCTTTCGTAATAATTCTTTATTACCATCATATTGTATACACTGATCATCCCTGGTAGAATCAACGCTCCCAAGCTATTCATCAGGTTTAGATTTTTAATTAACAGATAATTTGGGATTAGCCCCCCATTAAATAGCATGGTAAAAACATACAGTATCAAAATGGCTTTAACACCGGGTACTTTCTTCTTTGACAGCGGATATGCCGTCAAAGATGTAAGCAATACGGCGGCAAGCGTTCCTATAAGAGTTATAAAAACCGATACTTCAAATGACTGGATAAACTGCTTGGATGTGACAACAAATTTCATCGTATCCAGTTGAAACCCAACAGGTAAAACTCCTACTTTTCCCGAAACAACAGCCCATTCTTCACTGACCGATTTAGAAAAGACGTTGGCAAAAGGTAAGAGTGTTGATGCTGCGATCAAAACAAGAAACAGGTATACAAATATATCGATACCAGTATCTCCAAGGCCCTTTTTTCTATACATGAAATCCCTCCTACCAAATACTCCTATTAATTAGCTTCTTACTGACGGCATTACCCGTTATAACCATAATAAAGCCCACAACAGAGTTAAACAAACCCACTGCCGTACTAAAGCTGTAATCCACTTTCCCCAGACCCATCCTATATACATAGGTACCAATTACATCCCCTACTTCATAGACCACTGGATTATACATCATTAGAATCTGTTCCGTTCCTGCTTCCAGAATCATTCCCAGCCTTAAAATGAACATCAGTACAATAGTGGAGGCAATACCCGGCAACGTAATGTGTATAATCTGCCTTATTCTACCTGCGCCATCCATTGAAGCCGCTTCATATAACTCATAGTCTATTCCAGCTATTGCAGCTATATAAACTATGGCATTCCATCCTGTTTCTTTCCATCCCGCAGTAAATACCAACACACCGCGGAAAAAGTGATTATCCATCATAAAGGATATTGGCTTTACCCCAAATGCCTCCAGAATATTGTTAACCAGACCTCCGGAGGGGGATAGAATATTTATAAACAAGCCTGATATGATAACCCAGGATAGAAAGTGAGGCAGATAAATGACAGTCTGTATACTTCTTTTAAAAAACATGTTCTTAACTTCGTTTAATACAACTGCCACAAAAATTGGAAAGGGAAAAAGGAAAAAGATTTTATAAAAGCTGATAAATAGTGTATTTCTGAACACTGAATAAAACTCCTGGGATTGAAACAGCTTTTGAAAGTGCTGTATCCCAACCCACTTACTCCCTGCTATCCCGTCAAAAATATTAAAATCTTGAAATGCTATAACAGTGCCGTACATTGGTACATATTTAAAAATAATTAAATACAGAAGTCCAGGCAGCATCAATAGATACAAATCGGCATTTCCCTTCAGCCAATTTTTGAAAGACATCCTCTTAACCAAGGGGAGCTTTTCCACTTTTGTTTGTGTTCCCATCGCAATTCACCTATCTTATACAATTTATTCTTCGATCTCTGTTCCTTACATTCTTAGGATACCAACAAACCAACCCTATATCAATACTATAGGATTATGATAATTGCTATAAGATTAAGGTATTAGTGTTATTCCGAAGAATACTGTTCTACTCCTCCGCATTTTTTATGGCTGGAATCCTGATTTCAACGATTGTTCCCATCCCCGGCATGCTTTTATAGGATAGTCCGTATTGTTCCCCGTAAAATATTTTTATCCTTTCATCGACATTTTTCACCCCATATCCACCCGTCTCCTTCTTTATTTTCCTGTCAAGAATTGTACGCAACATCTCCTCACTCATACCTACGCCATCATCCATAATAATGAGAAGTATACTCTCCTCTCCAAGATTTCCTTTTATGGTTATATTCCCACTAGGATCCTCCTTCTCATTAATGCCATGAAGAATCGCATTCTCTACTATAGGCTGTAAGATTAGCTTGATAATGCCAAATGAACGAATTTTTTCATCTACATCGATGGTAAAATGTATTTTATCTTTAAATCGCTTATTCTGAATCTGTACATAAGCTTCCACATGAGCAAGTTCATCGGCTATGGAGACAATTTCCCTTCCTTTGCTCAAGCTAAGTTTATAGAACCTTGCAAGAGTGCTTACAATAAATTTTATATCCTGCGCTTTATACCGGTTTGCTCTCCAGTTTATTAAATCCAGAGTGTTATAGAGAAAATGTGGATTAATCTGTGCTTGAAGTGCCTTAAGTTCTGCATTTTTTAGTTCTTTTCCCATTTTATACTTCTCTTCCACCATCAATGTCATTCCTTCAATCATTTGATTGAAATTCTTTTCCAATTCCCCAATCTCATCTTTTCCATCAATCTTCACCCTAACTTTCAGGTTTCCCTCCTGTGCTACCCGCATCGTCTTGATCAGTCGGTTGATTCTCTTTACAATATAGAAAGATATGGATAAGGCTAATCCATAGGCAATAAATCCAATGGCGACAAGTAGAGCAAGAGAATAGTTTCTCAGTATGATATTGGATGTCAGAATATCCTCTAAAGGAATAACCGCTACCAATTTCCATCCGGATAGTTTTACTTTTCGATAGCTTGTAAGCATTGTTTGCCCGTCAATTTTGATTTTTTCCCATTTCGCATCCTGGGATGGAAAATAATAACTTTTTTCTCCCCCGGTGATCATAGCCTTTGTGAGCTCACGATTGGAACTGGAAACAACCTCGCCATTTTCATCGATAATATAGATTACACCATTTTTTGTTAACGTTGACTTCTGCAGTATGTCTACAATTTTCTCTTCCAGGGTATCGACACAAACAACTCCGATATACTCTCCAAATGCTTTGTAGTTATTAATCACCCGTACAGCTGAAATTACGCTTTTACTTTCCTCTATTGCATCGTATTTTAGCAAATAGGACGGTGTCCAATGAATACTTCCACTATTTGATGTAATTTGTTCATACCAAGGTTCCCGGGTTATTTGCTTCATATTAAAAAAGTTAGTGTTCTCATTTGCATAGATAAGTCCATCATTTACAAAGAGCCTGACTCGGTAGACATCCCGGCTGTTTTGAAAACTTTTCAGGAATAGTTCCATTTTCCTGGCATCCAGAACTTGCTTCATAATGTCAGGTTCCTGTAGATCTCGTACTAAAATCTCCTGAATATCATAGTTATTGATAACAGCTTCCGAAACCTTGGAAATATCAGAAAGTTTTGTTTCCAGCGAATTGCTAATCTGGTCCAACGCCAGAGACGTAATCTTCATCATATTGTCCTCCGTAATCTTGGAGCTTTTGTTATAAGTAAGCCAGGTAATTAAACCCAGAGGGATAACAATTAACACCAGATACGATAAAAGCAGCTTGCTCTTAATGCTGGAATCCTTAAAAAGCTTTATTAAGAAGTTATTCCTTAGACCGTTCATAGAAATTTTCTCCTGTAATCAGACGGGTACTGTCCGGTAATCTTTTTAAATACAGCGGAAAAGTAATTAGCATTTTTATACCCCACCAACTGTGAAATTTCATTTAGTTTCATCTCAGTATTCTTTAAAAATTCCTTTGATTTTTCTATCCTGGTTTCCTCAATAAAATCATTAATCGTCTTTCCCAATTCCTTTTTAAAAAGCAAACATAAATAAGTTGGAGCCAAATATATAGAGTCTGCAATAGATGCTACAGTTAGCTTCTCATTGTAGTGCTCTTTAATATACTGAACCGCTGCAACAACTTTTTTGCTTTTTCCTTTTTGTTCATCCAAGGATCTACTTAGATAATTCAGCTTGGAGACTATAAATTCCTTCACTTCATCAAGAACATAGGTATTTAAAATCCCCGCCCATGATACATCCTGCCTTTCTAAACCGCTTTCCTCTTCGATTCCTCTTTCTTTCATAATGGAAGTAATCTGGACGATAATCGATAAAAAAATGTTCTTTATATCGTTGACTTCTGTGTACCCAGCTTTCTTAATATCTTGTACCCATTCATCCAGCAGAGATACTGCACGTTCTATATCATTCTCCCTAATGCTCTCAACTATTTTATCACTTAGGTTTTCCTCCTTCCACTCACTTTCCATATTGGTTTCATCATGGAAAATAATACTGTCATATCCATACAGGAATTTCTTCTCCATCGCTCTTCTTGCTTTTTGATAGGAATCAGATACATTCTCTACTCCCCTTACTGGTCGTCCAACCCCTATCGTCACAAACCCCTTACACGAAAACATATGGTTAATATTCTGCTTCATATCATCCGATATTTTTCTTAAGAGCCCGTTATTGTGTGCAATATTCCCGTAAATATGGATGACTGCATGTTCCCCATCGATTAAACAGGATAGGAAATGATCCGTCAAAGGCCGAAGGCACCTGTCAATCACCTCGAGGATGTCAACTTTTTTTGCATAAATGCTGCTTTCAAGAATTTCGGCCTTGTGCAGGTTAAACTTCAACAGAATACTTGTATAATACTCGTTTAATGGGAGTTCCAATCCGTGAGTTTCAAGTACAGAATTCACTGTTTTAATGTCCGTATTTCTATGCATAAGCTGCAGAGCGAGCTCTTGTTTGGTATACATTTTGCTTTTTTCATAGTGACTTTTCATTTCATCTTTCTGGCTTTTTTGTCTTTCTTCCTCTCTGCAAAGAACTGCTGCTTTCTTTATAGCACCTTCCAGCTCATCGATATCAATAGGCTTTTCAATATAATCGATGGCTTTTAGGCGAATCGCAGATTTCATGTATTCCTTGTCTGTATATCCGCTCATAAAGATGATCTTGCACTTAGGGTATGAATTTCTTACTTCGTTCGCAAATTCGATTCCATTCATCCGAGGCATCCGGATATCTGCCAGAATAATGTCCGGTTCTACCTGCCTTGCAAGTTCCAAACCCTGCGTCCCGTTGATTGCTTCCCCACAGACTTTGATGTCCAATCGCTTCCAATTAATGCTTTCTATGATTCCCATGCGAGTCTCTTCTTCATCATCAATGATAATTATTTTAATCATTTGGCAAACACTACCTCACATTATTGTATTTGGATACAAGATAAACATCTGTTGATTTTGAAAGCATATAGCTCGAATAGTATCTATTCCATTTTATATTATTCTAAAAGCTTATTCAAAACAATTTTTGACAAGTCTTATTAATATCTCATTAGGCCAATAAAATATTACACATGCAATAAGGGCAGACCCATGGGCCTGCCCTCGCAAAAATACAAATCAAATCTTATTCATATCTTAAAAACAGTTAAATATCCAGCTCCAGTCCCAATAGCGGAGCGTGCTGCTGCGCACCGTACACATCGGTTTCTCCCAGTTCTCCCGATGCCATGGGCCTTACAATCGTTGCCTTGATGGCTTTCGCCGGTTTGAAGTCGATGATGTTGATGACCTGGTCCTCGGATATTCCATAAAGCCCACTAATCAGCGCTGCATTGATCACCTTGGACTGGCTCACTTTTTCGAAGATATCCCACTCTTTAAAAATAATATCAAAGGTAATCTCATAGGGACCTGAATTTTTGCTTCGAATAACCTGTGCTATATCTACCAATTTTACCTTCATTTCTTTTCGCCTCCCATTCACTTACAACTGAACCATTTCACAGGGGAACAAATCACAGGGATCTTCCACCTGGATAATGTGGTACAGGCTAAACACGTATACCTCGCCCGCCTTGAAATCGGAGGGTGAATAAGGGAACGCCAGGTTTCCTGCCGTAGAGATTCTTCCTTCGTACCCGTAGTGTAGCATGGTAGAACGGGCAAAGCTGCAAATGGTGTTTGCCGTTGACTGAGTATCGGCTACCGCTTCAATAATAATGCCCAGTTCGTGGCTCGCTATGTTTTTTTCAGGCTCCAGCGCACCCATGACACCATTTCTTCCGTATACCTTGAAATCCAGGTAGTAGTCGAACTTGGCATCTTTAAAGTTATCGTCCACCCGTTCCCGTACGCCCTTTATGATATCGTCGATCTTGCTGATCATTACAGGGTCTCTGGTTCCAGCGATGGATACCGTTCTGGACCCGATCTTCTTAACGCCTTCCAATTTGATGGTATAACTGTCGGAAGGCACAAATTTGCTTCCGGTCACCTTCACTGCGGTATCGGTTTCCTGCTCGAATTTTGTATCGGTCAAATCCAGCACTCCCCCGGGTCCGGGAAGAATATAAGGATTTGTCTTTTCATATAGCGTATGGGCGGCTACCGACAGTGTAGTACACTTGCGGATGGGGTTCAAAGGCTCTACCTTGAAATAGTCGCTGCCCAGATATCCCATCATGCAATCACTACCGCTGCCGGGAGTCGCTGCGATGCTGGCGCACTCCAGGATTTTTCCCAGGTGGATGGCCAAACCGCGGTCATAGCCCTTCTTTATAGCCAATGCAGCAAACACAGCCGGGTCGTAGGCTCTGCCTGCCACGATTACTTGCGCTCCTTCATCCAGCGCCTTGATGAAAGGCTCTACACCCATCTGCCCTACGATGCGGACGGTCTTTTGCAGTTCTTCTTCCGTCAGTTCCGGTGCGGGATGCAGAGGGGAGACCTTACCTTTTCTCATCATCTCCAGAACGTGCTCTTTCTCGATCTCTGCCTTGATAACAGCCATTTTAAACTTCAAGCCCTTTTCAGCGGCGATTTCCTTGATAATGTCCACATTCCACTGCAGGTGCGGATCTCCGCCGCAGCCTCCGGCAGAGCCGATGATTACGGGAATTCCTTCTTCCATACCGGCGGAAATCATGATTTCCAGGTCTCTCTTTACTGCGTTCCGGTCGGTAAAGGAGACTCCGGCACCCAGGTAATAAGGCCCGGGGTCGGTTGAGCCTGCGTCCACGGCGATTACATGGGGGTGGTGTTTCATGCCTTCTTCGAAGGACTTTACGGGGAAGCCGTAGCCCAGTATGGCAGTTGGCGATAGTACGCGTAGTTCTTCCATAACATTCACTCCATTTATCGTAAATTTTTGGTGTTGTTGGTTTTAACGTTAATTTATTTGGGAATTTCTCTTGGGGGATTTTTCTGGGTATTCCTTTTGGGTCTTTTTAAGTAGGCCTCTGGAGTGGCCAATGCAGCGCCGGGGGAACCATGTTCATTCGGCAGAGTTTCCCCCGGCAACCCCCTCCTT
>ENA-OFCE01000174-OFCE01000174.1-metagenomes-genome-assembly--contig:-NODE-174-length-46819-cov-6.673552_pt1 | contig 46819 bp, 46 predicted proteins | sample MGYA00153388_OFCE01 | MGnify analysis MGYA00153388 | reverse complement strand
GTTTTGGGGCAGTTTTGCCTCTGGATAAATTCAAGTCTAAAGTTGGATATCTATATTTAACCGCCAACCTTCACCACATATTTCCCTATCACATGATCTATGGGAACAGGACCGATGCTTCTGCTGTCCTTGCTGAAATTCCTGTTATCTCCCATTACATATACATGTCCTTCAGGTACGATTATTTTATCCTTAGCTGTATAACGCATTTGCTCCTTGATGTAGGGTTCATCCAAAATCTCACCATTCCTTATGACTTCACCCGACTTAAATTCCAGTACATCCCCCGGTTTCCCAATCACTCTTTTTACCCAGAATATTTCCTCTCTTTTCGGTTTCTGTGATATAAGTACAACAACGATATTATTTGTCAGGATATCCTTTACATCATCTTTGATACTTCGCGGCTTGTCAACCCGGCTGTCAATCACAATAACATCTCCATAGTCCGGTTCACTGCGGAATGTATGCGGCAGCTTGTTCAATATCACTTTATCTCCGTTATGTAATGTGGGCTCCATCGACTGCCCTTCAACCCGGGTAGGCTGAAAAATGAAAACATTTATCGCCATTGCTACCACAAATGCTGCAAGTATTTGGCTTCCTAAAATAAGTACTTCCCTAAGCAATTTCATATACCTCTCCCCTTAAAACAACTAATTAAATAAGTGATCCTATTCACTTTTGTCATTTCCCTTACCATCAAACTCCTAAATTTACCTGTAGCTGCCTATATATCCATTTTACCAGATTTTATATGAACTTTCTGTTAACATTTCCGTAAAGATGGTTTTATACCCAAAGAAAAAACCTCCCGTTTGGGAGGTTTTACTTACCTTCAATACTTCATATCGGCAAAGCGTTTATACATTTCATACTTTTCACGAGCGTGCTTTTCCGCTGCGTCAAACATCTCATTTGCCTTCTCAGGGAATATATTGGCCAATGAAGAGTATCGTATTTCATTTAAGATAAAGTCTTTGAAAGATTCCGTAGGTTCCTTTGAATCCATTACAAAAGGATTTTTTCCCTGCTCCTTCAGCATCGGATTATGCCTGTACAAATGCCAATAACCTGCATCAACGGCCCGCTTTTCTTCGAAAATACTTGTTCCCATACCGGACTTGATACCGTGGCTGATACAAGGTGCGTAGGCAATGATAATAGACGGCCCTTTATAGCTTTCTGCCTCGGTGATTGCTTTGATGGTCTGGTTCATATTTGCTCCCATAGCAATTTGAGCAACATATACATAACCATAGCTCATAGCCATCATGCCCAGATCCTTCTTCCGAATTTTTTTACCGGCTGCTGCGAACTTAGCTACTGCAGCTGTTGGTGTTGCTTTGGAGGACTGTCCACCGGTGTTAGAGTAAATTTCCGTATCCATTACAAAGAGGTTTACATCGTCACCCGTTGAAAGAACCTGGTCAACACCTCCATATCCGATATCATACGCCCATCCGTCTCCACCGATCATCCAGAAGGACTTCTTCACCAAATAATCCTTCTTTTCCATGATTTCTTCCAGGACTTTGTTCCCTTTATAGTTATAGCCCTGCATCAGAGTCAAAATATTGGCTGAAGCAACCTTTGAGCCTTCTCCATCATCGATGACATCCAGCCATTTGCTAAAAGCATCCTTTACCTTATCCTCTATATTTGCATCATTGATGGCTTCTCTCATGAGATCTGCAACGCGCTCACGGATCTGTCTGGCTCCCAGGTACATGCCATATCCGAATTCCGCATTGTCTTCAAACAAAGAATTTGCCCATGCAGGTCCCTTACCCTCGGAATTCGTTGTGTAGGACGTGGACGGAGAGCTGGCACTCCAGATGGAGGAACATCCGGTGGCGTTGGCAATCATCATTCTGTCACCATATAGCTGTGTCAACAACCGGATGTATGGAGTTTCTCCACAACCCGGACAAGCTCCGTTGAATTCCAGTAAAGGCCGGATTAACTGGCTTCCCTTGAGGGTTTTTGGGTCCATGAGTCCCTCTTTTTCTGAAACTGTCACAGCAAATTCCCAGTTTTCCGCTTCTGCTTCAATCTCCTGCTCAGCCGGCTGCATAACCAATGCTTTCGGGTTCGTAGGACATACATCTGCACAGTTGCCGCACCCGGTACAATCCAACGGGCTTACCTGGACTTTAAACTGGTAGTTTTCCATTCCTTTTCCGATGGCTTTCTTAGTGACAAAGGTTTCCGGAGCCTTTGCAGCTTCCTGTTCATCCAGAAGGAACAACCGTACCGTCGCGTGAGGGCAGACATAAGAACATCTTCCGCATTGTATACAGTGCTCAGGCTGCCACTGGGGTAACATTACTGCGATACCTCGTTTTTCATAGGATGTAGTTCCCAGAGGATGCGTTCCGTCCTCCATTCCCTGGAAGGCACTCACAGGCAACTCGTCACCCTCCATCCTGGCCATGGGGCGTTGAATCCTCTTAATAAAGTCCGGAGAATCATCATGAGGCTCAATAGGTTCCTCCACGTCTCCCCAGGATGCAGGAACCTCTACTTTGGTCAGTGCCTCAATGGACTTATCTACCGCAGCCTTGTTCATATCCACGATCTTCTGACCCTTTTTTCCATACGCCTTTTCGATGGATTTCTTCAAGTACTCAATGGCTTGATCCACCGGAATGATATTCGCCAGTTTGAAAAATGCGGTTTGCATGATCATGTTAATCCTTCCGCCCAATCCAACCTGACCTGCTATATCAATAGCGTCTATAACATAGAAATTGATATTGTTTTTCGCAATGTACCGCTTTAACTTTGCAGGAAGCTTATCATCCAGTTCTTCCACTTTCCAGGGACAGTTCAGCACAAAAGTTCCGTTCTTTTTCAGTCCTTTCAATATATCATAATGGTATATGAAGGACTTGTTGTGACAGGCTATATAGTCTGCATTATATATTAGATACGGAGACCGAATGGGTTTTTTACCGAAACGCAGGTGTGAAATGGTACTTCCTCCTGATTTCTTACTATCATAGGAGAAGTAAGCCTGGGCATACATATCAGTATTGCCGCCTATGATCTTAACAGCACTTTTATTGGCGCTTACCGTACCATCCGAGCCCAGACCCCAGAATTTACAGCTGGTGGTTCCCTCCGGCGTTGTTTCGATGATGTCCCCTTCCGGCAGAGATGTGTTGGTGACATCGTCCACGATGCCGATAGTGAACCGGTCTTTGGGGTTCTCCTGTTTGAGGTTGTCGAAAACGGAAACAATCTGTGACGGCCTGGTATCCTTTGATCCGAGCCCATACCTTCCACCGACAATCAGAGGTTTGATTTCATTGTTGTAAAACAGTCTGGAAACATCCAGATACAAGGGCTCTGCCAATGCCCCCGGCTCTTTGGTTCTGTCGAGGACTGCAATTTTCTTCACGGTCTTTGGCAGCACATCCATGAAATGTTTTACTGAGAAGGGCCGGTACAAATGAACTTTGATAACGCCAACCTTTTCGCCCTTTGCCATGAGATAGTCAACAGTCTCTTCGATGGTTTCACATACGGAACCCATCGCTACTATGATATTTTCCGCATCGGTTGCTCCATAGTAGTCAAACAGCTTATACTGTCTTCCAGTTACCCGGGCAATTTCATTCATATACCGTTCTACAATCTGCGGGACATTATCATAGAAAGGATTGGATGCCTCCCTGCCCTGGAAATAGATATCAGGGTTTTGAGCCGTACCGCGGATCACGGGATGTTCCGGATTCAATGCTCTGTCCCTGAACTCTTTAATAGCATTATAATCAACCAGCTTTGCCAAATCATCATGCTCGATCAGTTCGATCTTCTGCATTTCATGTGAAGTTCTGAATCCATCAAAGAAATGGATAAAAGGGATTCTGGAGGATATGGCCGAAAGATGACTTATAGCCGCCAAATCCATTACTTCCTGCACGTTATTCGACGCCAGCATGGCGACACCGGTCTGCCTGCAGGCCATAACATCCTGATGATCTCCGAAAATGGATAACGCATGGGTTGCGATGGCTCTGGCGGATACATGCAGTACACCCGGAAGAAGCTCTCCTGCCATTTTATAAAGATTCGGTATCATTAGGAGCAAACCTTGTGAAGCTGTATAGGTTGTAGTTAATGCACCTGCCTGAAGGGAGCCATGCATAGATCCTGCAGCGCCCGCTTCCGACTGCATTTCCACAACCTTAACCGGCTGCCCGAATATGTTCTTCAGCCCTCGGGATGACCACTCATCCGTATTTTCCGCCATGGGTGATGATGGAGTAATAGGATAGATGGTAGCTACCTCAGTAAATGCATAGGATGCATAAGAAGCAGCCTGGTTACCATCCATGGTTTCAAACCTTGCCATAAAACACTCTCCTTTAAATGGAATTATCAATTACCAGTATTTGTTTATCAATATTTTCACTTCCATTTGGATAGTATTTTCAATTATGGCCTGGATATACCTATTTTTCATAAACATAGCAGGTAAAACTATAGGAATTCAGTTCATCCTTTTCATGGTATTCTTCAAAAGTCTTCCTCCATTTTTCCTCTTTCACTTCAGGGAAAATACGCTCTCCTTCAAACTCGTGGTGAATAACGGTAAGGTATAACTTGTCCCAGCAATCCATAAATTGCCGGAAAATCTCTTCTCCCCCGATGACAAACACTTCATCCGGATAATCCTTTAGAAGGGCAAGTACAGCTTCTGTCGAATGCACCACATCACAATTTTCAGCAGTGTAGCCCTTTTGCCGGGTTAAAATGATATTTTTCCTTCCCGGAAGAGCTTTTCCGATAGCTTCAAAAGTTTTTCTTCCCATAACGATAGGATGCCCCATCGTAACCTGTTTAAAATAGGCCAATTCTGCCGGAAGATGCCATGGCATTCCTCCCTCTTTTCCTATCACCCTGTTCCTGCCCATGGCAACAATCAGTGATATCTTCAATGTCCTTCCTCCTTTCCACTGTCCCTATATCACTAAACACACTATTATTATAACTATACTAATAAAAGAAATAACCAGCTCAATAAAACCACCCGTTTCAAAAGTAACCAGGAACCTTATTTTATCGATTTTAAAACTTTCCTTTATTACATGCCAGTTGATCTTCCCTTTTTTTACTGCCAGCACTACCAGTTTTGCGGGTACCAACAACGGATAAAGAGGATTGGGAACTCCCCGGTTGGTCAGAAAATCATTAAAATATATGTGGGTAAAGGCCCCCAATAAAAAGTAGCCTGCCGTGATAAACGCGAAGCCTTCCTTACCGTAATACATCAAACTGTAATAGATGGTACAGGCAGCAGCCAGGCTCAGTACGATAGTATGGGACAATCCCCTGTGTTTTGAACTGACATACAGCAATAGCACAACGGAAAAACAAATGTAGGGAGTCTGCCCTGTTCTAAAAAACATATAGGCCAAAAAAACTACAAACCCGTACTGTATCACAGTGCGGAATACCGACAAAATCTTCCGGGACAAGCTGGAGTAAGTTATAAGTGTAAAAAGAATCAGTCCCAATCCGCCATACAGGACATATTGATTACGGGCATTAAGCAGGACCAATACGGCTGCCAGCACCAGTACCAGGTTCATGATGGCTTTTACAATCTTTATATTGATCAACGTCATTTTACTGCTGGCGTAGGAATTCGGTATATCCAGGTCCGGTGCTACTGCTCCGGCCACTACAGTGCCTACTGCTATGAAGTTGGCTATGGATGTACCTGCCAGGTTATGTACATCGATGACAGGAGTATTATATACCAAAGTGCTTACGGCACTGTGAACCGCCAATGCCGATAATATATGTGTTTTGCCTTCCATTTTTTAACCTCGCTTAGTGGATTTTTTATCTATCTCTAAAATCATATATACGTGGCTGCGAAAAAGGTATTCTATAGATTTTCCTACACCGGGCACAGCCCTCCCCACGAGCGGCCCACGAAAATAACTCCTATGTTTTTCACACCCTCCTATATGATACGGCATCGGACAAAATATTACAAATTAATATATGGAAGAACTGTCTGAAACAAGTTAATAACTCTATCATTCCAGGCACTGCACATGCTTTTTATTTCCAGTATATTTAATTGCAAATATTCCAAAATAAGAGTGTAGTAAAATCTAAGGAAAAAAGTGTGGTGAAAAACATGGCCAGAAGAAGCAATACTCAGTTTGACCAGATGAAGTATGAAGTTGCTAAGGAAGTTGGCGTTAACCTCAAACAGGGATACAACGGTGACTTGACTTCAAGACAGGCTGGTTCAGTAGGTGGAAGAATCACTCAGAAGGTTTTCGAACAACATACTGGTAAGCAGTACTTTCATAAGTAAGAAAAAAGAGGACTTCGATTTGTTAATCGAAGTCCTCTTTTTTATGCTATAAAAGGTTTACTATTGGTGTGTTACTTATTACCCGCAATAGTAATCTTGCTGGTCGCTTCGTCCCAGGCGATCTTACATCCCAGTTTTTCCGTGATGAAGCGTAAGGGGATCATGGTTCTGTCATTGACCATCTGAGGCTCTGCATCCAGCACGAATTCCCACCCGTTTACAAAAGCTGTTCTTTTGCCAATCCACAGCTCGACAGTTCTTCCCTGAACTTCTATGGTAATTTTTTGGTTCTTATCGTCCCAGGTAAGTTTCCCTCCCATTTCCTCCATCACCGCACGGATGGGAAGTAGTGTCCGATCCTTATACAGAATGGGTTTGGTGCCTCTGCCGGGATCAATTTCCTTTTTTACTCCATTGACGGTCATATAGGCATTACCGATCTGCAGAAGGATCTCTGGGTTTTTCATGGGGTGTACCAGAGCATAGGATCCTTCCTTGAAAATGGATTCCACGCGGGTTACCGGAACCCGGGGTGGCCTTGGGTTATCCGAAGTTAGTAATACAATACCTTTTATGGAAGCTGCAGGGTAATTATAAGGCTCATAACTTTCATTGATGGTACGAGCAGGATTTTCATACCATGGGTCATTGATGTAGTATGTAAAATCTGAGCGTCCACTTATAACAACATAGTGATTGGTTCCCTTATAGTTCATTCTGGCTATGACAGGACACCCACTATCCAGCATCCAATTGATCTTTTCTATGTCCGCTGTTCCCTGGTAGTTCTCCATTCCGAGGTATTTTATGTTTCCTCCACTAAGTTCAACGGCTTTAGACCACATAATGCTGCTGGTTCCCATATATCCGTTGTTTTCCTTTAGCCAATCATTCAACCGGCCAGGGTCCGTATCCACTCCATAGTATTTAAACACCATGGCTAGCGACGTAAGGGCACATCCGTTGTTTTCTATCACATCGTTGCTGAACCCCAGATTCTGTTTGCCCCATGGCTCCCAAATCTGACGGAAGAAAGGAACATCCAACCGCATGGGCCCCTCTGCCCGAACCCTGGCTGGACTCAGCGGCACTATCAGGCTTGAAACGAATGCGAAGAACAGGACTAGCGCCCCCAGTATCCTGTTTCTATGTCTGCTTATTCCTCTGTTCATCTTTCCTTTTGCCTCCTTGTGTTGTCAATGGATTTTATTGGCGTAACTTTTACTTAAACCTACTACTTTCCGCTTGAAAAACGATTCCGGCCTCTGGATAATTTTTCAAACGGTTTTATATATAAGGTTCGAAGTACACCACATAAAAAAGAGGATAGAGAAGAAATTTTAATTCTCCCTATCCTCTTTATCGGCATGACGCTTTTTAAGGGAAAGTGAAAATATTACTTCATCTTTTTTGCGGGCCCGCCATGGTATCCATGAAGGGTGTAGCAAAATTATATACTCCGCATAGAAAAAGTAAAAGAGGAAGCGGAGTATGAAACGCGCTGTTCCAGCCACATCGACGATCAAGGTAAACGAAGTGGCTGGGCGCGTTATAGATGAAGTAATATTTTCACTGACTCTACGTGTTACCCTTTCCTTTTTTACCTGCTCGAATAGAGTCCATGAGTAGCCCAGTTACGACTCCGGCAACACCACCGGCAAAAAGTAGAATGGCCAGCAGGAAATTTGCCAGGTCTTCAAAGCCGTTCCGTACCGTTTGTGCCTTATAAATAAAATATCCCCCCAAAAGCAGCAGCAATAAAGCTGGAATGTACTTTACAAATGCAGTTTTTCGGAATACTCTGCCCAGAACATAAGTAATGAGCCCTACCCCAATAAAAGTAATTGCTATAGCAATTGCAAATCTGCCCATGGATTATCCTCCTGTCTAAAGAACACTTTGGGTTAAAAGCTTTACGCAGTTCTCTAAGTCGCTGAGACTTGCTGACTCGGAAACACTGTGGATATATCTGCACGGGATGGAGATTGCACCACTGGGCACTCCGCCTCCCGTCAAATGGATGGCTCCTGCGTCGGTACCGCCGGAAGCAAGGATCTCAAACTGATAGGGAATATTCAGCTTCTTCGCCGAAGATTCCAGTAATTTTACGATATCCCTATGGCATATGAGGGAACTGTCCTTAATCTTGATCGCAGGACCTTTTCCCAGCCTCACCTCCATGGGATGGCATTCGGGAGTATCTCCGGTATCCGTAACATCAATAGCTATAGCGAAGTCGGGCATCAACTGAAAAGCCGCTGTCTTTGCCCCTCTTAACCCCAATTCCTCCTGTACTGTAAATACGAAGTAAATTTCATTATCGGTTTTAGGCAGATTTTGGATGGTTTTAATAAGAACAGCACAGCCACTCCTGTCATCCAACGCTTTTGAAGTCACCAGATCGTCCTGAAGTATTGCTTCTCCTATAAAGCAGGCCGTATCTCCGATCCGGATTTTCTTCTCTGCCTCCTCCTTGCTGGTAGCTCCAATATCGATGTACATATTGGCCAGCTTCAGGTTTTTCATATCTTCGATCTTTTCTTCGTAGAACACCACACCAATAGTCCCATTTTGGAACATTACCCTCTGGGAAAGAGCATAATGAGGAGAAACCCAACCGATACCGGAGAAGCGTACAAAGCCCTTGTCATCAATGTAAGTAGCCATTATACCGATCTCATCCATATGGGCTGCTACCATGATTTTTTTACCACTGCCCTTTTTTACTGCAATGAGGTTTCCCATGGCATCGACCCGGATCTCATCCACTTTTCCCTGAATCTCCTGCTCGATAACATTCCTTATATTCTCTTCACTTCCGGCCACGCCAAAAGTTCCCGTTAACTTTTTTATCAAATTAAACATTTACCTTACCTCCAACCTTAATAGTCTCGATGATTCCCTGATCACGGCTGAATTCTTCCAAAGCCGCCAATGTCAGATCCCTGCAGCACTCAAAATCCTTATAGCTCATGACGGAAACAGGTGAATGGATGTATCTGCAGGGTACGGAAATGGATGCTACCTTCACACCTGCACGGGTTCTTTGGATTTTTCCGGCATCATTTCCTCCTGTAGTTGTCTGCTTGAACTGAACCTTGATATTTCTTTTTTGACCCAGCTCGTATAAAAAAGCAACCAGATTCTTATCCGTATAGCAGGTTCTGTCCATGATGGTAAGTGCAGCACCACCACCCATAATAGTAGAATAATCATACTTCTCCACGCCTGGAACATCGGAGCACGTAGTGCCTTCAAGGATAAACGCCAGATCCGGGTCTACAATGTAGGCAGCAACTTCCGAACCCCTTAAGCCGATCTCCTCCTGCACCGTAAAACAGCAGTACAAGTCAAAGGAATAGGTCTCCTTCAATGCTTCCAACATAATACAGCAGCCGACTCGATCATCCAATGCTTTTGCCTTTACACGATCTTCGCCGAATTCAACATAGTCGCTGTCAAAAGCAATGTAATCTCCCAAAGGAGCAAGTTTTTCAGCTTCATCTTTCTTTTCCGCCCCGATATCGATGTACATGCTTTTCATTTTAATGTTGCTGGCTCTCTCTTCTCTTTCCTGCATATGTACAGGTTTGCAGCCAATTACACCTGGAATTTTTTTCTCTCCTACCAGCACCCTTTTTCCTGGAAGAATTCTTTCATCAATGCCTCCTACATTCCGGAATTTTAAAGTTCCACCTTCTCCATATCCGGTGACCATAAACCCTACTTCATCCATGTGGGCTGACAGCATAACTTTAAACCTGGAGTTCGTGCCTTTTTTATAGACAATTACATTACCGATAGAATCCACCTTTATATCGTCTGCGTATTTTGCAGCTTCTGCCCTAATAAATTCTCTGACCGCATCTTCATTCCCTGTAACGCCGTTCAGTTCCGTTAACGTTTTTAACAGCACAGCAATTCCTCCATTTCCCCACCGATTGCGGCAATATATCGAGCCGTCAGTCTGGCAGTGTTCTTAATGTCATTCAAATGCAGGGTTTCAATGGTTGTATGCATGTACCGCAGCGGGATGGAAAGCAGAACGGTAGGTATACCCTCTCTTGACACCTGTGTAGCCCAGGCTTCGGTACCTGTATTGCCAGGTTCCACATCGATCTGGTATGCGATGTTTTCATCCTTTGCTACATCCATGATCTTACGGGTCAGCTTCTTATGAAGGTTCGGACCGATACCGATGGCAGGTCCCTTACCCAGCGTATATGTATCATCCTTTGATGCATCCGGCATATCACCATGCCCCACATCAATTACAACGGCTGCATCCGGCCGTATTGCATAGGAGGCAGTCACAGCTCCTACCAGGTGCAGTTCCTCCTGCACGGTAGCCACAAAAAACACATCGTGCTCAAAATATACTTTATCCAGTTCTTTCATAATTTCCAACAGTGTCAGCACACCACTTCTGTCGTCCAGGGATTTTGAACTGATTTTATTGCCCTGCATTTCCTTTAGTGAGGGCTTAAAAGTTACCATATCCCCGATGGATACGAACTCTATAGCTTTCTCACGGTTCATGCCTATATCAACAGCCAAATCATCCAGCTTCACAGCTTTTTTCGCGTCTTCAGGCTTTAACAAATGGGGAGGCTTTGCCCCAATAATTCCCACCAGTTCCTTTTTTCCATGGACGATGACTTCCTGCGCAAGCAGGATTTTTGCATCGATTCCTCCAACGCCGGTTAATTTCAAAAAACCATTTTCATCAATGCTGTTCACAAGGAACCCGATTTCATCCATATGAGCCGTAACCATGATCTTCTTTTTGTTACTGCCCCGTCCCTTCTTGACACCAATAACATTGTAGAATTTATCAACTTCAACGCTATCGCAGTACTCTTCAAACATCCCCTTAAGAATTTGTGAAAAGTCGCTCTCACGTCCGGAAACTGCCGGGGTCGAAGTTAATATTCCAAGTTTCTGCACCAAATCCATATTGTCACCTCTTTGTCCGTCTTTTTTCCTTACATTATTATTCGCTTGGCCGGTTTTTTATCTTAATTTCCCCGTAACCGCAGCGCATTTAAAACTCCGCTCCCTTGTCTATTTATTCCCTGCACGGAGTATACATATAGATTATATCAGAAGAAGTAGAATTATTTGCAATAATATATGAAAAATTTCTCAAATTTATAATAATATTCGTTGTTGACTCTTTTAACCTTACAGCATATAATAGAACAAAGTTTATTTGATTGGTAAATGCTATGAAAAGGAAAAGTACGTTATAATTGACTTTCTCAGCGAGCCGGAGGTGGTGGAAGCCCGGTAGAGTGGTATAACGGAAGTTCTCCTTAGAGCTGTTGGCTGAATCCGTGGCTGTTGTACTTTTTCGTACACCGCCTCCAGTAGGCTAAACCGGAACTTTCACCGTTATTGGAAAGAGTGTATCGGACGGTCCGTCCCGTACATATAAAGTGGGCTTTTGCCAATTTGGGTGGTACCGCGTGGAATATACTCCTCGTCCCTTATACAGGGATGAGGAGTTTTTATTTTGCCTATGGAAGGCAATGATGCAGGCTGATAATTATCATCCCAGCGGACCGAACTTTGAGTAAGAACAAAATTTAAGGAGGTTTTTTATATGATTATTGTAATGAATCAAAATGCAAGCAAGGAAGAAATCGATAGTGTTGAAAGCAAGCTTGTCGAGTTAGGCTTTAAAACTCACCCTATCTATGGTGAAATTAAAACCATCATCGGTGCCATCGGAGACAAAAGACTTTTAAGCAGCCACTCCATTGCCAGTATGCCGGGTGTAGAGAGCCTGGTACCTATTATGCGTCCTTATAAACTGGCTGGACGTGAGTTAAGAAAAAATCCATCCGTTATCGAGGTGGGAAACGTACAAATCGGTGGTGATGAACTAGTCGTTATGGCGGGTCCCTGTGCTATAGAAAATGAGGATATTTTTATCGATACCGCCTTCAAAGTAAAAGCAGCCGGTGCGAAAATACTTCGTGGCGGCGCTTTTAAGCCGCGCACCTCTCCCTATGCTTTCAAGGGGCTGGAAGAGGATGGACTAAAGATCATGGTTGCTGCCAGAGAGGCAACAGGACTTCCCATCGTTACTGAAGTTGTGGATACCCGTGATGTAGAGATGGTAGCTTCTTATACGGATATCATCCAGATCGGAGCAAGAAATATGCAGAATTTTAAGCTCCTTCAGGAATGCGGTGCTTCCGGCAAAGCAATCCTTTTAAAGAGAGGATTATGCGCTACCATTGAAGAGTGGTTAATGGCAGCAGAATATATTATGGCAGAGGGAAATGAAAAGATCATCCTTTGTGAAAGAGGAATCCGTACCTATGAAACGGCCACAAGAAACACCCTCGATATCAGTGCTATTCCCGTGACCAAGGAGCTTTCTCATCTCCCTATTGTTATCGACCCCAGCCATGCTTCCGGTACATGGAAATATGTAGCACCGCTCTCCAAAGGAGCTATCGCAACCGGTGCCGACGGACTGATTATAGAAGTTCACTCCGACCCCTGCACTGCCCTTTGTGACGGTCCCCAATCCCTGCGCCCCGATAAATTCCAGGAACTCATGAACGAGCTGTCGCGAGTAGCAGAAGCAGTAGGAAGAACCCTCTAAGAGGGATAGGTTAAGTTTACAGTTGCAATGTATATATTTCCCATTAAAATAGCAACGATATTTGAGGCTCGAGAAAATTTTCTCGAGCCATCTTTATTTACGGATATTCATTAGAAAAAACAAGTGTAATGCTGTAAAACATGTGCCATCCGGCCACTATAAAACCTCCCGATAATTTTATCAGAAGGCTAAAAAACACCAACAGCTTACCAACTGGACTTTCTGATGCCGGGAATCTGCCCTTTATAAGCCAACTCTCTGAAGCATAAACGGCAGATTCCAAATTTCCGCATATATGCGTGAGGCCTACCGCAGAGTTTACATCGGTTGTACGCTCTGACTTTATATTTGGGGCTTCTTCCCTGCTTAATTACTAAAGATTTTTTTGCCATATTCGTCCTCCCTTTTATCGCATAGGAAATGAGTTATAATCACACGCGGGAAAAAACTGATCCTTCCATAGCTTTTTTACCGTTACACGCGTTCAATAAAGTATTCCCTTCAAAATTTCTCATCGTTTATTTTGCGCATTTCATATGAAAATAACCAAGAGAATTTTTGAAAAAGAAAGTATGGTTTTTGTACTATTTTTAGGTTTGTGCAGCATTAGTCCATCCAGCTGACTGGACTGCCAAGGGGATTGAAACTTCATGGCTGTACCCTATAAGCAGGGTATCATCCCTGAATCGTGAAATAAAAAGAGCCTTTCGGCCCCTATAAAATTGCTGCCTTAATTATTATCTCTACCTATAGGGTTTGCTATATACCGCTCTACGTCATGGCTTATAATCTTGTACTTCCATCCACTGTAATACAAATATTCTCCGTCTACAGTCCCGAATTTTTCCGCAATATCTTTAGGAATACTAACCATATCTGCACCCCCTAAAATCGTTTAACCCTATTTCTATTATACTATCTCTTTATGTCAATACTATTTCAATTATGTAAATTAAAAACAAACAATTATTACGAAACTATAAACAATAGCAGTAAGGGTATGCACCATCCCCTGAAACCAATCACACCAATTGGGAGCACAGTCTTTCGAGGACACCATTTTTCTCACATTCATCAATGAGGCTTCTCCCTAGAAGCTTTAATTCATGTATGTTTTCATTACTGGCGTCATCCATTTCATCTTTACCTAATTGCGCAAGACTGGCCTGCAACCGAAAATACTTATCTTTTTTTATTAGTTGGCGCAATTGATAATCCACAGTATCACTCACACCGTCAAATACAGTGCTTAGAATTGGCTTTGCCCATTTTATCACTCCCCAATCCCTTGCCTCGCCATAGGGTATACTTCTTGTTAACTCCCCAGTGCCAAGAGACACAACTACAATATCTGCCGTTTTTTCAAACATCGTTTTCGCTTCAGCAAAAGCACACATCGCCGGGTTATTCGCATATACTCCCCCGTCTATAAGTGTATAATAATCAGCCCCATTTTCGTCATTTATCCGGATCTTACACGGTTCAAAATAGGTTGGCGCTGCCGAAGTGGCCCTGGCTACCTGCCACATGTAGAAATCATAGCCACTTTTGTGGGGGTCCCTTGCGTACTCACTTTTAAAAAGGAAAGGAGTTCTAAGCCCAATTTCATAAGAAGGGATTAAAACCGGAGTTAAAGCCTCTGAAAGCCTTGCTGCCCCGAAATATTGCTTCAATAACGGTTCAATGCCTGTGGAAGGATACTTTTCCTTCGCAATACCATTCATTGAAATAATCTTGTGGAATATATCACTGGAAAATATCTTCCTGCCATTATCCGAGTACAGACTGATAAGATCACCTGCACTATAGGCCGGCAATCCTTTATCGTTGGATGCGGGCATTGTTAAACCAAGGGACAAAATGCCTCCCGTTGAGGTACCCGCAATAAGATCAAACAATTTGCATATAGGCTTTGATGTCAGTTTTTCTATTTTAGCCAGTACCATTGCAGGGATTAATCCCCGGATTCCTCCACCGTCAATTGATAGGATTCTCACTGTTTTCATACTACTTCCTCCTCAAATACTTCTCGGTGGTCCTTGTTATTCAGTGGATTTCATATACTACAGGGAGGAGGACGTTTTTTGCTTTATCATCTTTAAATTTTATTGTAATCTTTATTGCTATCTTCTTTATAGGATAATCGCCTGTATTTTTTCCATAATTATACAACATCATACAAATATATACAATAAAACAAACTTAGGAAATAGTAAATATTTCCTTGTAAAAATCGCATTAAAGGCATATAATACACCATAGAACATATGTTCTATATATAGAGTATGATTTTAGATCGCTGTTGATGTGTTATGCGGGAGATCTGGCTTTTCGAAGGTGGTAAACCCGGAAGAGGGATTATTGTATAAAGTAGCTCATGTGTTACATGCCAATAAATCCCAAGGCACTAGGAAGCGTATATCTGTTTAATAGGCAACCGGCAAATTGAATTGTTAAACGAAAATAACAGGTGGTGGATCAAATGAATGTGGCTAAAAAATGGAGAGTTGTATTTTACCGGGACAAAGAGAAAACCGATCCTTACTTTTCCTGTTTTGTTTATGGGGTCAGTGCTGACTTTGCCATGGATTATTGCAAAGGTTATTTTAAGTTGAATGAAAGTAAATTATCTATTACGCTGGAGGCTGTGGAGGTATAGGCAGATATGGACAGAACGATCCTGCATGTAGATTTAAATAATTTTTACGCCAGTGTAGAGTGTTTATACAATCCGGAGCTGCGAAATAAGCCGGTCGCAGTTTGTGGCAGCCAGGATCAGCGCCACGGAATCGTGCTGGCAAAAAACCAGATCGCCAAGGGCTATGGAGTAAGGACGGCGGAAGCCATCTGGCAGGCAAGGCAAAAATGTCCTGAGCTTGTTATCGTCAATCCAAACTACAGCCTGTATCTCCGCTTTTCAAAAGCTGCCAGGGAGATTTACGCGTACTATACAGACTTAATCGAGTCCTTTGGGATTGATGAATGCTGGTTGGATGTTACCGCCAGTGTCAAACTTTTCGGAGGTGGAGAAAAGATCGCCCAGGAGATCCGTCAGCGCGTGAAGGATGAACTGGGCATAACTGTATCCGTAGGTGTATCCTACAATAAAATTTTCGCCAAGATCGGAAGTGATTTGAAAAAGCCGGATGAGGTAACCGTTATCACCAAAAATAACTTCCGTGACTTGGTTTGGAAGCTTCCAGTGGGAGAACTCCTCTATGTGGGCCCATCCACCCGCAAAAAGCTTTATAACATAAATATGTTCTACATCGGAAGCCTTGCTACAGCCTCCCTTCCGTTTCTAAAAAAACAGTTTGGAAAATGGGGAGAAACTCTTTGGTATTTTGCCAATGGCTTTGACTCTTCTCCGGTTACTAAGACCGATCATGAGCCGATGGTCAAGAGTATCGGAAATAGTATGACTACTGCTAGAAACTTAGAGAATAACGAAGAGGCAAAACTCACATTTTACGTTTTGGCAGAGAGTGTTGCCGAACGCCTGCGGAAGCACAACTTCAAGTGTCAAACTGTTCAGATTTATATCCGGGATAATACCCTTGATTCTATTGAGCGTCAGGCAAAACTTTCACTCCCAAGTTTCCTGGCATCGGAGATAGCTGAAAAAGCCATGGATATATTCCTGCACCACTGGACCTGGGCCAAACCCGTACGCTCGCTGGGAATCCGTGCGGCAGACCTGGTAACCGCAGATAATTGTATTCAATTATCATTGCTGAATGACATAAATAAACGAATAAAGCTTGAAGCCCTGGAAGAAAGTATAGACGCTATTCGGAGCCGGTTCGGACATTACTCTGTAGAGCGGGGGTTGATGCTTTTTGACAGAAGGTTGAACGCAAACCCTATAGAGGAAAATATAATTCATCCGTTATCGTTTTTTAGGTAGGTGCATTAATAATGAGAAAAGTTTTTGTTCAAACAATTGTAAAAATATCTGTGTGTATATTGGCAAAATATAAACTAAACTGTACTTGAATATTCCTATTATGAATACGTTGTGATCTTTTTAGGGAATCCTATATTAAAAAGCTTTTGGAGATGATCAATATGAAACACTCTATTACTGCCAGAATCAACATTCCTGATATCACAAGAAATCCGGAAATAGTGCAACCGGAGCCTAATCCGGCCAGGGAAGTACCTCCTAGGCCTGACCCTGGGGTACAACCTGAGAGAAAGCAGCGTATAGGAAAATTAGCGTCGTAATTAATTTTAAGTTCGGACAGGGAATTGCCTCCCTGTCCGTATTATTTTCCTGTTTTCAAGTCACAATGAATAGCAAAATATATAACATATTTTACCATTACAAGACTATTTATTTGAGTTATAAGGAAATGGCGTTCTGACGAGCAAATCTAACTCCCATTTCAAAAGCTTTCTGGCAATCTTTCGGGAACACTTCATCTCGTCTCTTTGCCTTTTTTTCCACATCAAATGCCGTTGCAACATACTTGGAATAATCATCAAACTGATAAGTATCAGTTACGATGAGTGATTCTGCCATCCCAAAAATATTTTCCATAAGCATTTCAGTAGACTTAAAACACTGCTCATACCCTATATCTTTCATTCTGTCCTCGCCAACATTCATCGTGTAAATAAAACCTGTCTGTATTCTTTTTTTAAAAAAGGTTGAGTAGTTTGTATCATACACCAAATACTGAAAGATTAACCGTTCAAGAAATGAATCCATCGCACCGGACGGTATTCCCAGGTAGATGGGTGAACCCAAGATAAACGCATCCGCTTCCTCAATCTTCTTTAATATTGGCTCTAAATCATCGTTTACAGCACACCTGCCATAACTTTTACCATCCTTCAACTTACAGGCAAAACAACTAATACAGCCTTTATAATTGAGATCATACAGATGGATGAGTTCCGTCTCCGCTCCCTGTGAAGCAGCCCCTTCAAGTGCCTTATTCAAGAGAGTAGCTGTATTCTTATTTTTCCGTGGACTACCATTAATCGCTATTACCTTCATATAAGATACCTCCATTTTTTAATGGTGATTGATTTCTCCATACCAAATTGTATATCACCAGTATACAGAAGCAAAGTATGCACTTTTTTGTTACATACTAAATAAAAAGTAAGTAGAGGAAGATTGTATAGTAAACGCAATACGATGGAAGTTGTATCCTTATGGTCTTTTTAAGGGATTCCCGGTTTTTTGTATGATAAATTTCGATATACCTATCGTGCGTAAGAGTCAGTCCGCTAGCACTCACACCAGTTAAGAGCGCAGGCTTTCGAGAACACTCTTTTTGCATTCATCCATGAGTTTACTTAATAAGAGATTCAACTCGTATATGTTTTCACCACTAGCCTCCTCAACAACATTTAATATCGTATTTTCTTAATTAATTACGGTTGTAAATTCTTAACTTAAATCTCCTTTTAAAATAGAAGGAAGCAGTGGCCACTCTAACCTTATTTTAAAAACGAAAGGTAAGTGAAATTTATGGCAACTCGTAAAGTTTACGTATCTCCGTCCAGCCAAACAGGGAACATCGGTGTAGGCACATACGGTTCTGAGGCTAGCCGGATGCAGCAGCTATCCGACAAATTGGTACCTAAGCTAAGAGCTGCAGGACACACTGTTTATGGAGGAAATAATACCCTTACTCTGGCTCAAAGAATTGCAGCCTCCAACAGTTACGGTGTGGATCTGCACATCGCATTGCATTCAAATGCCGCCAATGGTACTGCCAGAGGAACCGAGACATGGTATTATACGACTTCTACTAACGGCAAAAGAATTGCTGGTCTGGTGCAGGCAGAGATAATGAAAATTGATCCCAGCCGACCAAACAGAGGTATCAAAGCTTCTACAACGTATCAGGAGCTAAACAGCACCACTGCAGTTGCAGTTATAATTGAAGTTGGATTTCATGACAACGCACAAGATGCAACTTGGATCGTTAATAATTTGGACAAGATCGCCACAGCGATAGCTACCGCAATAGCTGCATACTAAGAAACCATAAAAAGGCAGGTTCATTCCCTGCCTTTTTACCTCTTATCTTAAAACTACGAAGTACTCTGACAGAAATTTTACCCTGGCCACCTTTTTCAAGACCTTCAATCAGGGGTTTCCATTATGCGTTAGCAAGCAGTATATTTCTGCAGTTTCTGATTTGCTCGAGAACCCCATTTAATTTTGAATTGAAATTTCCATGTAGCTTTTTTGATATAACACACTATCGTTTGCTGCATATTGCAATATCATTAGTAGCAAATAGCAGTCAATTTTTATTATGTAAACCAACGTTATCTCCCGTTGCACTTAAACAATTTCCATTACAGCCATCAGCTTGGCTATTTTTTTATCATCAGTAATTTTTATACCAGATTCATAAAAAGTAACCTCTCCGCTCTCTTGACTTGTGGCACTGATCCCATATTCCTGCAAAATGCTTTTAAGCCTGTTAATGGTGCCAACACTTCCATCTATAATATCAATGTCTTCCGAAAGCAATTTTCGTAGTATACCCTTAAACAAAGGAAAATGCGTACAACCCAAAACTACCGTCCCATATTGCTCCATACAATAAGACGAAAGTTTTTCTTTAAAGTACCGTGCGATGATTTCTTCATCAAAAATAAATTTTTCAGCAAATTCAACTAGTTCCGGTGCCGGAAGTACATCCACTATATGGCCTTTATCTACCTTATCTACGAGATTGATAAACTTTTCATCTTTTAGTGCCAAAGGCGTTGCAAGTACTAATACTCTTTTTCTGCTGCACATACTTTTTTCAACCGCAGGCTTAACAGCAGGTTCTATCCCAACAATGGGAAAACTATATTTTTTACGTAGATCATTGACTGCTATAATCGTTGCTGTATTACACGCAATGACTAATGCTTTAATCCCTTGCTCCACCATGAAATTGACAGCCTCAAATATATAGCGTTTAGCTTCTTCCTTAGGCTTTACACCATAGGGAACATGGGATGTATCCGCATAATAAATATAGCTTTCATTGGGCATTACTTTTAACGCTTCCCTTAATACTGTGAGTCCACCAATCCCTGAGTCAAAAAAACCTATTTTCATGATTACCTCCAAAAGTATTATCATTACCGCTATCTCATACAACAGCTTCTATGGCACAAAATACATCAAAATTTGTACCCTTATTTCTCCATACTCCTGCTTTCACACTCCTATTATGCATTGTATCTATTTATGTTTGCAATATAGTAGTTTAGCTAAACATCTTATAGGGAAATAGTACCATCTCTACTTCACGCTGTCTATATCAGTACAAAAAATAAAGCCCTGGCCGGAACCGGGGCATTTATTTCCCAGAATAGGTATTACTTCGCCTTATTCAATCGGTAGGTTGTGCTGTTTTAAAAAAGATAGTTTATCCCAGTAACCTCTTTGAAATAAAATCTTATCATTCACTACTTGAAAGAAACCGCAACCTCTTAATCCCAAAGGGTCACGCCACTCCAAAATTGCCCATTGGCCATCTTCAAAAATGTTTTCAACGATACATACCATTTTGGCTTGAGAGAACTCCTGTTCAAACATTTTCTTTATAGCCTCTTTCCCGATAACTGGCTCATTGGCAACCTGATGGTTTATTGCATTGTCATCATATAAATTTGAAATAATTTCTGCATCTGCATTATTAAACGCATCAATCCACTGATAGAGTATTTCCTTTGGTTTCATATAATTTTACCTCCTGGATAAGTACTAATACTTACCTTATTTCACATTATTAAATTTTAACGAAACATCCCATAGGAAGATAATACCATCCATGCCCATCACTGTCTATATTCAGACAAAAAATAACGCCCTGGATCGGGCCCCAGAGCAGTATACATCTAAAACAAGAACGTTAGTACCCAAATAGTACCCACAATGAATTTATGTCAACTAATTTACAGATAACAAAAAAAGCTTGAAACTTTTTTTAGTTTCAAGCTTTTCATCTGGCAGGGGAGACAGGACTCGAACCCGCAACTTACGGTTTTGGAGACCGTTGCTCTACCATTGAACTACTCCCCTACAACGCTTTTATAGTATACAATAGCTTTTTACGGATGTCAATATATTTTGGCAAGTTATCTCAACAAATATAGGCCTATATATATAAATTACCTCTCAAAATATGGTTATATCTATATTAAACTAAATTATACTAACGCTAGCTCCATATTCAAATGAAAAATAAACTATTTGAAACATAACCGCTCCATAGTTCAATCTTATGCCTCTATCTCCTGAAACCGACTTATTAGATTTCCATCAACAAGAACCTTATCCAAAAACATATCCAATGGCCGCACCCAGATGCCAAAATCATCATACTGCTTCTGGTATACTACCATCTCCTCCAGGGTCTCACTATGCCGGGCTACATTAATGACCAGGTATTCGTTCCCCTTGTAATGCCTGTATCTCCCCCCCATGCTGACGGTCCTTTCGGATTTCCCACTCATCCGGAGCGCTTTCCATTCCTTCTCCAGTATCGCCATTTCCAGCAGATTCCAATACTCATTTCCAATCCTTCTGGATTTCTTCATATTTCCTTCAATTCGGAACCCCGCACTTTTGTAGCACCGTAGGGCACTCTCGTTAAAATCAAAAACTCCAAGGGTAATACGATGAAGCTTCAGGTCTTCAAATCCTACCCTTAATATTTGCGTTATAGCCTGCCTTCCAAATCCTTTTCCCCGTGTTTCTTCCGTACCTACCAATACTTTCCCAATCCGGGCAGAATTATTGATCCTATCAATTTTGCCAAGTTCGGTGCTGCCTACCATTTTTCCTGTTTCAGTATCTACCATTTTATAAAAATAGGTATCTGTATTTTCACCGTTTACATTGGAATTCTCCATGTATTGCTCCATCTGGTTGATGGTGAGCGGGTATTGCATATAAGGACCTGCCCATTGCATTAGAAATTCCGGCGATGTATCTTTACTCCATGCTACAATATTTTTCAAGTCCTCTTTTTCTATCAATTGCAATTGTATCATTGATCTACCCCTTCCCTCTCTCTTTATCCTGAACAAGATGCGAATACGAAGAATGTACGTCATATTTTATATTTTATTTTTTCCTTATATTGTAATATATTTTCAATGTAAAAACCAGCCTGCGAAAAAGCCTCTAAAACGATTAACCATTTTAGAGGCTTTCAATTACTATCAATAAGCAATGAAGGCAATACTGCCTTGCTATTAAAATCCATCGGCGCCTGGTCAGGAAAAAGTGTCACCATTCTGTATAGATACACAGAGAGAACAATAAATAGGATAGCCAACCAAAACCTGTTGCTTTTGTATACTTTTGCTGCAAACCGGTTTTTGAATAAAAACAGGACTGCCAGCAACACGGGCAGAATAAACAACGGATGGTAGTAAAAAGCAGCCCTAATGTCCAGTTTAGCCAGACTGATAAAAGCACGGGTCATACCACATCCAGGACAAGGAATCCCCAACGTTCTCTTATAAACACAGAGATTGCCGTCTAGCAAAAATACACCCAACAACACAAGTGCAATCATTATTGCATCCACAAGCAATCTCCTACCAGGAAGGTTTTCTCGTTTTTTTATTTTTATCATCGCTCTACTGTGTATCTAACCATTGATCAGATACCTACGCCTGTTCCCATACTCTGTTCAAGCTTGATTGCATAATCAATGCGTTGACTATACCCAATCCTACAATGGAGAGAATGAGATAAAGAATGGAGTTATCTTCAGGAAATAAACCAGCAATGGATTGGCATTCCGCTATTACTTTTCCGTATTTGTAATTCCAGTAGATATAGTAAATTCCACATGTGAATATACATAACAGGAGCTCAGCGCCCGGGCTTACCGTCGTTCTTCTCGTGTATTCCTGTGTTTCTTGTGAAACCTTGTAAATCCAATACAAATGGTAAATTCCGCAGGTTATTAAGGAAAAAATTAAAACTGCAATTGGTGACCTTGAATAGCCCCTATACATTCAACCAACCCTCTCCACTGTTTTTATAGTACTATCTACACTATAGATATGATAGGATTTTAACAAATAAACCAATAAATTGCAAGCAAAATCTGACATTTTATAATATAATTCAACTTTTCCTGCGCATGTAAAAAAAGCAGATGCATCACTGCTATCTGCCTCCAATTTAACTTTTATGCATACAAGGGATATTTGTCGCACAATTTTTTAACTCTATTTTCCACTTCCTCTTTGGATCCTTCGAAGTCTGAGATCGTCAGATGTATGAGATCAGCAATCTCTACCATATCCTCCTCTTTCATACCGCGTGATGTAACCGCTGGCGTACCGAGCCGGATACCGCTGGTAATGAAAGGCTTTTGTGTGTCAAATGGAATGCCGTTCTTATTGCAAGTAATATTTCTTTCATCCAGCATATGTTGGGCTTCTTTCCCTGTAACGCCTTTATTGGTCACGTCTACGAGCATCAAGTGGTTGTCGGTTCCACCGGATACCAAATTGAATCCCCTGTTCATAAGCCCCTCGGCCATTGCCTGGGCATTTTTAACGATTTGTTGCTGGTAAACCTTGAACTCGTCCGTCAAAGCTTCCTTGAAACTAACTGCCTTTGCCGCAATCACATGCATCAAAGGCCCGCCCTGGATTCCCGGGAATACTGCACTGTCGATTTTCTTTGCAAACTCTTCCTTGCAGAGAATCAGTCCCCCTCTAGGTCCACGCAATGTCTTATGTGTAGTTGTTGTTACGAAGTGAGCATGGGGTACCGGATTCGGATGAAGTCCTGCAGCAACAAGACCTGCGATATGAGCCATGTCTACCATCAAGTAAGCTCCAACCTCGTCGGCAATTTCCCTAAAAGCAGCAAAATCAATAGTTCTTGGATACGCACTGGCGCCTGCCACGATTAGCTTCGGCTTGGTCTCTCTGGCTGTTTTCCTGAGTTCATCGTAGTCAATGAGGGAATCTTCCTTTCGTACTCCATAGGAAGAGGCTTTATAATATCTGCCGGACATGTTCAGAGCCATACCATGCGTAAGATGTCCCCCGTGGGACAGATTCATACCCAGAAAAGAATCTCCAGGTTCCAGCATTGCAAAAAAGACTGCCATGTTGGCTTGAGCTCCCGAATGCGGCTGTACATTGGCATGCTCTGCACCAAATATTTGCTTCGCCCTGTCGATAGCCAACTGTTCCACTACGTCTACATGTTCACAGCCGCCATAATACCTTTTTCCCGGATATCCTTCCGCATATTTATTGGTCAATGGCGTACCCATTGCCTCCATCACTGCTTCACTCACGAAGTTCTCAGAAGCGATAAGCTCAATCTTGTTTCTTTGACGGTTTGCCTCCGCTTCTATAGCTTGTGCTATTTCCGGATCCACTTTGGATACATTCTTGATGCTATACATAGTAGCTAGCCTCCTTTGAAAATTTGTATAAAAAAAGTCAAACCGAAAAGGATTTGACCTTCGAAAACCAAATACTGCTCTAAAGTTATATTCATTATAATAATTTAAGTAAAATATGTCAATGTTGAGTCATTACATTTTTCCGACAACTATTTCCTTCTTCGAAACAGTTTCAATCGTACTGAAATTTTATAGCATCTTTCTATCCAATTACTTTATAAAGCTCATCGGTGCCCGGCGGATCAATCCTTACCTTTGTCCCATCGGAAACCAGTATCTTTTCTACTCCGGAAGTCACAATACCAATAATGGTGGCTTTTACTCCCTCAGCCTGTAAAACCTTCACCAACTCTTCTCCATTGCCGCAGGTGATAAGCATGCACCCACTTGAAATCAATCGCAAGGGATCAATCCCGAACTTTTCACAGATTTCAAGAGTTTCCCTTTCTACAGGAATCTTATCACGATAAATTTCAACCCCTATATCCGAAGCCTCTGCGACTTCCCAAAGTGCCCCAAGGACTCCACCTTCCGTAACATCGTGCATGGAAGTAACTCCAAATTCTCCAGCGATCCGGCCTTCCTGTATTACACTGATGGAATTGACAAATCCTTTGGCCCGCACCAGTTGTTCATTGCTTAAGCACTGTATTAGTTCCTCTTCCCTATCATGAGCGATAATAGCAGTTCCTTCGATACCGGCTGATTTTGTAAGGATTATGGAATCTCCCGGTCTGGCTCCTGAAGTAGTTACAAGCTTTTCCTTCAGCACCTTCCCTACAGCGGTACTCATGATGACTACCCGGTTTACAGCCGCAGTTATCTCTGTATGCCCCCCAAGAATGTCAATATTTAAAAAGTTCGCCGTCTCGCAGATTTGTCCCATGATGGAAGCCAAATCCTCTTTAGTCGTTTCGGGAGGTGCCAATATCGTAACCATAAGTCCCAGAGGCTCAACTCCACTGGATGCGATGTCATTGCAGTTGATGTGAACTGCCAATCGACCGATTTCATTGACAGCTCCTGTTATGGGGTCCGAGGACATCACACAAACATGCTCTCCAAAATCAATGGCACAGCAGTCTTCTCCGATTTTCGGGCGTATAAGCACTTCTGGTCGATTGTATTTTATCTTGTCCAATATGATTTCCTTCAGGACATCATTCGGTACTTTTCCAATTTCCATAGCATTCTCCTTAGGTACATTATTATTTCTAAACCCGCTTAGTTCGCCGCCTCATTTCCAAGCTGCCCTTTCACTACCTCATATTGCTCCCGTGTTTTCTCCAGAAGTTTTCTATTGGAGCGGGCATCCGGCGAGGAAATGATTCTGCTAAACCATTTGACAGCCTCCTCAGTATTACCAACTCTCCTGTTTAACTCTCCGATCATAAACATACAAGTAAATTCATCCAGTTTATCAACAGGAAACCGCTCCGTCTCAAAGGCATTGGTATAGCTTCGAAGTGCAAACTCGAGAAACTCTCTTTCCTTCGGGCTTTGCATGATTCGATAGAGCCAGGCAATCCGAATGCAAACCTTTGCCAGTTCGCTATTCTTTGCATTTCGGACGTGTAGAGTATATAGTGCCAGTTTAAAAGCTTCAATAGCATTTTCAACAGTCCGTTCTCCGGCAAAACTTCTTTTGGTCCAGCGGGGTGTTATGTTTTCAAGTATAAGTTTTGAATCTTTGAAGCTGATGCTTTCAAATTTATCTGCCTGAGCAGCATATCCGCAGTGCTCACAGATCCACACATCATAAAAAATAGGATTGATTCCTTCATAATACACACAAAAATCGGAATCGACGGATTCGATCTTTGATCCATTTGATTTCACCTTGGTTATTTCGAATGGTTTCGAGCAAACCGGGCATGTAATGCTTTTCTGGTATAATCTGTTATCCATACATTTAACCCTCGTTTCTATCTACATGGTTTATTTCGTCTTTTGGTAATCGGTCTTTACCTCATATTACCGTATACTTTGATAATAAGTGTTATAATAGTTTTGGTTTACCTTAACCAAGGGTTTAACCGGTTTATAAACATCTTCGGAGATTTTCTCCTTATCCAGAAGCTGTCCGCTCTTATTATACGTCTCCCTGTACACAAGAACCCGCATCCCCTTTTTGCCTTCTCGTGTTACCCGCTTTTCATAATCAGGGATTGTGTTATCGATAACAACCTCTTCCTCTTCAGGAATGAATTCCTCTACCACCGTTGATTTTAGCCGAACAGTATAGTCATCCGTCCCTTTTCTACCTAAAATTCTTATGTAAAGGTTGCTATTAACCACCTCTGCACTGATAACAACAGGATAGTCATAGCTATTTTTAAACTTAAAGTCGATATAGTCCTCTGCTATGGTTGCATCCTGTCCCGGCTCAACGTATCCGAGCGGGAGTGAATGATGCATTCTTTCCACGATCTGAGCTTTGGCTTTCAACACAGAGACATACAGGGTAGTGGAGACCTGGCATACGCCTCCTCCCGGCCCTTCGATAAACTCATTCTTAAAAATCACCTTTGCATCCTTATATCCGTTTTCTATCGTCCTCGGCCCCAGAGTTTTGTTCATTGAGAATATTTCACCCGGTCTAAGAACCAAACCATTAATTCTTTCACAAGCAAGCTTTATATTTGCTGTACGGTTTACATCCTGCTGGTTAAAGTTGGTCACCGTCGATGAAAGAACACTATCAACGTCTTTTATATCGTCATAAATTACGGTAGGCCTTATACCTTCTACAGCAAGTACTATATTATTGAAATTTTTCATAGCCATTTCATTTTCTATTACCTGCATGCATCTGTCAACATCCATAAACCGGCCCATGTCCTCTTTATTTATGCTTACTTTTCCGTTTTTGTACAATACTCCGGCATCTTGTGCTTTTTTATCAACTTTGGTTTTTATGCTTTCAAGGATCGCTCGCAGCTTTTCCTGATCATACACAGGCTCCAGTGAAATATTAGCTTCTCTGATGCCAAGATCAATGATACTGTAGATCCTTTGAAATATATTACCACTCCGACCTAGTCCATAAGCTTTTTTTATAGCCGATGCCGTAGAAAATTCTACGGATATATCATCCATAGGGATGGACCAGACATTATCTGCATATTTAACGGTTATGATACCCTTGCCATACAGCGATTTCAAATGGTTATCAACCATCACGGTTGCCTGCGGTGCTGTTAGCCCCGACACATTCAGGTTTTCAACAAATATCCCCCTGTAGAGCTTTTGGCTGGACAGCAAAGCACCTACCCAAACCGATAGCACCAGAAAGATTACCAGTGTGATCCCGGCAGGAATCCATATCTTTTTTTTCATCCAAAACGGATTATCCTTAAATACCTTTTGCAACATATTTATACCCTCTTCTATCACAGTATACAAAATCCTATACTATATAAATATTGTTGCTAAGTATTTATATTACATTCATTTATAGGTTGTTTACATTAAAATTAATAAAATTCCTTTTTCTCAACACCCTATCTGTTTTCCAGACAGATCAGTTCTGTATTTTCGATCGCCGTCACAATAAGTTCATCCAGTTCCAGTGCCTCTTCTGATTCAAGAATCTTATCCATTTTGGGCTTGGTGTTTGGATGTTTTGCCACAAAAACAGTACAGCAATCCTCATAGGGCAAAATGGAAGTTTCAAAGGTATTGATTTTTCTGGCAATCTCAATAACTTCATTTTTATCCATACCGATCAAGGGACGTAAAACCGGCATTTTTACTGCTGCATTAGTCACCGCAAGGCTTTGTAATGTTTGACTGGCCACCTGTCCAACGCTTTCTCCCGTGATCAGCGCCAGAGAACCCGTCTTCTCTGCAATTTTTTCGGCAATGATCATCATGACTCTGCGCATAATGATAGTCAGCTGCTCTTCCGGACATTTATCATTGATTTCCAACTGGATATCCGTAAAAGGCACCACATGAAGATTAACCCTTCCACAATAGCTTGCCAGAATTTTCGCCAGATCAATGACCTTTTCCTTGGCTCTTTCACTGGTATAGGGATAGCTATAGAAGTGAACAGCGTCTACTTCCACTCCCCGCTTGGCAATCATCCACCCAGCCACCGGACTGTCGATTCCTCCTGACAGCAACAGCGTAGCCTTACCGTTACTTCCAACCGGCATACCACCATTGGAAGGAATAATCTCAGAATAGATGTATGTACTTTCTCTTACTTCCACATAGAGGGTAAATTCCGGTTTATTTACATCTACACCCAGTGCAGGAATGGATGTCAGAATGTGAGCTCCCAGTTCTCTGCTGATTTCAGGAGATTCCATGGGAAATTTTTTATTTCCTCTTTTTGTTTCAACTTTAAAAGTGGAATAATCCTTTCTTTCCAGCAATTCCTTCACCAGGATAAGCGCATGTTCCTTTATCACTTCAAAGTCAGTATCAATCTTCCAAACAGGGCTGACGGATACAATTCCGAATACTTTGGTCAGCTTTTCCAGTGCCGCTTCAAACTCATATTCCTCTGTTTCCGGTTCAATGTATATTCTGGATTGGGATTTGGTTACAGCGATCTTTCCCATTCCGTTTAACGCCCTTCGAATGTTCTTAATCAGCTTATCCTCAAACACCGGCCGATTCAGCCCTTTGAGTGCGATTTCTCCATATCTTACCAGTATAACCTTTTTCATCTTTTACCTCCGCGTTTTATCTGTATTTTAGGAACAATTTCCTTTAATGCTTCTACAGTTTTTTCAATATCGTTTTCCGTGTTCCATGCAGAAAAGCTAAACCGTATAGCTCCGTCGATATATTTACCATCAAGGCCGATAGCCCGCAATACATGGCTGTGAATATTCTTTCTGGAGGAACAAGCAGATCCGGTGGAAACGAATATATTCTTCTCTTCCAGATGATGCAGTAGAACCTCCGACTTCAGGTTTGCAAAGGAGATATTAAAAATATAAGGTAATGATTCCTCAGAGGAAAGCACCCTATAATCTTCCATTTCCTCTTCCAGCTTCTTAATAAAAAGCTGCCGCAGCCCTGTAACCTTTTCATAGTTTTGGGTAAGGCTTTTAAAAACAGTCTCGGCCGCCAGCCCAAAGCCGCAAATTCCCGGAACGTTCTCTGTACCGGATCGGAGAAGAGTCTCCTGTCCCCCACCGAAGACGATGGGCTTTATCTTCACCGACTTGTCCACGTAGAGTGCGCCCACGCCCTTAGGACCATGAATCTTGTGCGAACTTACGGACATCATGTCGATACCTATCTTTTTGGGAGCAACCGCCAGCTTACCATAAGCCTGTACAGCATCCATGTGGATGACAGTCTCCCTGTTGATGGAGTTTTTAATCCTTACAATCTCTTCCACAGGCTGGATCGTACCAACTTCATTGTTCACATAAATTAAGCTGATCAATGCTGTTTCCTTGCCAATCCTGGCTTTTAGCTGCTCCAGATTTATTAAGCCCTTTGAATCCACATCAATATAATCAACCTTGTATCCTTTAGCTGCCAGGTATTTGAAAACCTCCAGTACCGATGGATGCTCAATCGCTGTGGTGATGATATGATTTCCCTTCCTGGGATTGGCCTCCAGAAACCCTCGAATCGCCAGATTGTTGGACTCTGTGCCACCGGAGGTGAAGTAAATCTCCTTGCTGTCCACACCAAGGGTACCTGCTATGGACTCTCTGGCCTTCCGTACCAGTTTTTCCGCCTCAATCCCCTTGGTATGGAGGGATGATGGGTTTCCATATATATTCTTATTGATTTCACCTATATATTCAATGACCTCGTCAAAAGGCCTGGTCGTTGCACTGTTATCCAGGTAAATCTCTTTGTACATTCCCAACCTCTCTTTTCTATAGGGAGAGTGAAAATATTACTTCATCTTTTTTGCGGGCCCGCCATGGAATCCATGAAGGGTGTAGCAAAATTTATAGATGAAGTTATATTTTCACAGACCCACAGTATAATTAACATTAGTTATTCTAACATATTATCACATTTTTAACCATAAAAACTGCTGTTTTTCCTTTTATAACATTGCAAAGCTCATAAATTTCTCCCATTCCTGAACTCATCGTCTGACTTTTCACCTTCTCAGATTTATGGTAGTATCTAAGGGTAGATATATACAAAATACTATTCATCCTATTTGGGGTCATATAATGTAACAGGAGAGATGCAGATTGCGTGAGGCTACAATGTTTTGGATAAAGAGATTTGAGAGAAGGCTGAATAACCGGTGGATTGTTTTTGGCTCTATCGCACTATTAACTTTACTGGTATATTGCAATAGCTTTTTAGCCCCTTTTACGCTGGATGATTTCAGTTCCATATCAAACAATTATGCGATTCGCAATCCCTTTCATCCAGGAGCCATTTGGAACTTTTACTCAAATCGGTTTGTCCTTTACTATACCTTGTCCATTAACTATTTTATACATGATACGGCGGAACTGGGTTATCACATTACGAATGTAGTGATCCATATAATGAATGGTATGCTGGTATTTCTGATACTGTATCGCATACTGGGCTTAACCCCTTCTTCCTCAAAAATACCGGGGCGATACAGAAATATCCTTTCTTTGCTATCAGCCCTTATTTTCGTTTGCCACCCGCTGCAGGTGAATGCAGTAACTTATATCGTCCAAAGAACCGCTGCATTGGCAGCAACTTTTTATTTCCTCTCCATTCTGTTTTTCATTAAATATCGCTTATCCGACAAAGTGAGGCATTTCATACTTACCTTACTTTTTACGCTGATGGCCATGTTTACCAAGGAAAATACCATTACCATTCCTTTTATGCTCATTCTGCTGGAATTTATGTTTTTCCTGGGCGATAGCAAAACTACCTGGAAGAAAAGGTTCCTTTTCCTCTTCATACTGTTACTGACAGTTCCCATTATTCCAGGAACCAACCTTTTCCTCAAGGGACACAGTCAGAGCGACCCGGGTGTTAGTTTTAAAGCCAGCACGATCATGGACCGGTTCCATTATTTTTACACACAGCAAAATGTAATTGTTAAATATATAAAGCTCCTGTTTGTTCCCATAGGCCAAAACTTTGACTACAGCAATGATTTTCCCATCTCCAAGACTTTCTGGGAAAACGGTTCTTTCCGTTCCTTCCTCCTACTGTGTGCCATCGGACTTTTCGGTCTGGCAAATCTTCGAAGGAACAAGCTGATGGCACTGGGAATCCTGTGGTTTTTCACGGGATTAGCTGTAGAGTCCTCTTTTATTTCCATCAAAGATGTTTATTTTGAGCATCGCCTATACTTTCCCGTAGCAGGATATATCCTGTTTCTTTTGGGACTCGTATTTATGGAGAAAGGCAGAGAGAAAAGAACTTTTATACTCAAAAAGCCAGTGTTATGTTTTATTGTTGTTGCGTGCCTTCTAATTCCTTTTTACTCTACTCTTACGCTGCATCGCAACTATGTATTTAGCGACGGCATCCGGTTATGGTCCGATGTAGCAAAAAAAGCACCCAAAAGCGATAGAGCCCACTGCATCCTGGGTACGAACTATCTGGATGCCTATGAAAGTGATAAGATAAAGGATGAAAAATATCTCCAAAGGGCGGAGGAAGAGTTAAAAAAGGCTATAGAACTAAATGAGTATAACGACACAGCTCACTGCAACCTCTCAAAGGTGTATTATCTCAAAAAGGATTATGAGCAATGCATTGCGGAAGCCCAAAAGACCCTTCGCATGGTAAACTCAACCTATGCATATCATAACCTGGGGCTCGGCTACAAGGAACTCGGAAAAAACAAGGATGCCATTGAAGCATTCCTTTCCGGGTACAGACTGGACAACAAATGTACTTTCATACTAAAAAGCCTTGGATATACTTACTACGAGATGGGTGAAAATAAAAATGCTTCTTTCTATTTCGAAGAGTTTCTGAAGTATAATATTTACTCGGATAATGAAGAGGTTCGAAAGAAACTGGAAGAAATCAAATCAAGATAAGATTAAAACAAACATTCCATAAATCCAGCTTTCAGCCTGTCAGAGTACCGTCAGGCTACGTAAAAAGGATTGGCTTACAGCTTCTATAAAAAGAAATAACTGCCTGAGTGCAGTTATTTCTTTTTTCCCAGCTTTTTGAAGAACTCATTTATATCTACAGACCGGAATTCTTCCGGGCTGTCAATGCACTTTCCGCAGTCATCGCACCGCTTGTCCTCTTCCAAATCGCACATGTCGCATTCACCGCAGTTCACGCATTCTCTGTCGTATAGCATGCACTCCTCTGCCATGGTTTTCATCTCCCCTAAACCAAACTTACAACTCCCTCTCTATTATTACACATTTCCAGTCGTATTGCCATAGGTATTTTAATCGAGAGCATTGTAAAAACATGTAGAAGACTATCACCTGTGGGGTAATACAAGCATGGCACCTTCGTATATATCACTATTTTTTAAATGGTTTGCCTCTTTAATTTTATGTAAGTAAATTCGTACGTCATCGTCATCGCAGTTTGCCTTCGCCAGATCCCATAAAGTGTCCCCTTTTTGGACCATGACAACTTTTCCAGATGGTTCTTTATAGCCATATGCAGTATAGGCAAAGGCTGTAATGATTAAAATAACAATAAGAGTCCCTATAAAAGCAGCAAATCTTTTTTTGTTTTTCAACACATATCTTCTTTTCATAAAACCCACCTCGTACGGAACAAACGTTCTGATACAAGAAATTATATCCAAACATACGTTCCTTGTCAATATTTTTTTCGAACACTAGTTTGATTTTTTTAAAATATGTGATACAATGATGATAAATGTAAGAAAAAACGTGTTCCCGCCCCCAACCCCTCCTTGGAGGGGCAGTATTATTTGTCCGCTGAAGCGGCCAACAGGGTGGACCACATCCCCCTGTACCCCCTGGAACTTCTAATATCTTTTGGGTGCAGAGAGCGAAAGCCCCTTTGCTCGCGGCCCTAGCCGCGAAAATCAGATCCCCTTCCCTCAAAGGGAAGGGATAACGGGGATGGGTGGGCATTTGCAGCATATTTTATTAATTTCGCGAGGTGTATTGGATGCAAAAGGATCTTAATGAAAAAGAACAGTTGATATTGAATTTTCTGAATAAGGAAGTTGAAGAAAAAGGCTATCCCCCCTCTGTTCGGGAGATTTGCAAAGCCGTTGGCTTGAAGTCGACTTCCACTGTACACGCCTATCTGGAAAAGCTCGAAAAGGGTGGGTTCATACATAAGGACCCAACAAAGCCCCGGGCTTTGAAAGTTGTTGGAGAAAAAAAGAAGAGCAACCCTACCTTTTCTCGTGAAACTTATATCTCCAGAAAGGAAATGGTGGATGTGCCCATTATCGGGAGAGTAACTGCCGGTCAGCCGATTCTAGCCGTTGAAAATATCGAAGATACATTTCCCTTACCCGTGGATTTTGTTCAAAATTCCAATGCTTTCATGTTAAAGGTACAGGGAGACAGTATGATCGAGGCCGGTATTTTTGACAAGGATTTTGTTCTGGTCAAGCAGCAGGCTACAGCCAATAACGGGGATATCGTTGTCGCACTTTTGGAAGACGAAGCCACTGTAAAAACCTTTTTCAAGGAAAGGGATTGCGTCAGGCTGCAGCCCAGAAATCAGTATTATGAGCCCATCCTTGTCAAGGATAATGTCTCTATTTTGGGTAAGGTAATCGGAGTTTTTAGAAAACTGTAATAAAAAGCAAGAACAAAGGTGGCTTTGCCACTTTTGTTTGCGCATGTGCCTTTCCGAAGCATGAGGAAAAGCTGGCACGCGCATAAATTCAATGTTTTTTGTTGTCTAGGAAAGAGAACTTTCCTAGACAACAAAAAATCAGATATGCTCAAGCATATCTGATTTTTTTATGTACTGTGCTTAGTCATTTCTATTGTTATCGTTAAAGATAAGGTTAACCATCTTCATTGGGCTGATGGTAGAGATGGCATGTTTGTATACAAGCTGCTGTCTACCTTCGCTGTCCAGAACTACTGTAAAGTTATCAAATCCCTTTACAATCCCTTTAAGCTGAAAACCGTTAGTGAGATATATAATTACACCGATGTGTTCCTTCCTCACCTGATTTAAAAATACGTCCTGTAAATTGATATTTCCTTTGTTAACCACGTGAAATCCTCCTCTAGAATCCTTTTATATTATTAATAAAATTCAATGTGCTCTAAACCATTTGTATCTGCCGTTTGTCACACAATACCATTAGTATATCTCATATTTTACAAGAAAATTCCAGATGATGCAATATAATTTTTGATATTTTTTAGGGTTTCATCAAAATTACCGCATTCATCCAGATCAACCCAGTGTATGTTTTCATACCGTTTGAACCATGTAATCTGCCTTTTTGCATACCGGCGGGAGTCCATTTTAATAATTTCAACGGCCTCTTCCAAAGTCATTTCACCCCTGAAGTACGCGAGTATTTCCTTATAGCCCAGCCCCTGCATAGCTACCGTATTTCTGTCGTATCCTCTTTGAACAAGCTTCCTTACTTCCTCAACAAGTCCTTTTTCCAGCATAATATCCACTCTTCGGTTAATTCTGTCATATAACTTTTGTCTGTCCATTTTCAAACCGATGAGTATATAGTTAAACCTCGGAGGATTTTGCCTGGATATTTCCTGATGATAGGAAATCGGCATTTTTGTGTATTCGTATACTTCAAGTGCCCGTATCACCCTCTTTACATCATTTACATGCAGTTTCCCTGCTGCTTCGGGATCTACCTCCCTGAGTTTGTCATGAAGATATTGGTTTCCTTTCTCCTCAGCCTCCTTTTTCAATCGTTCCCGAAGTTCCCAATCACTTGTTGTTTCGGTAAAATTTATGTTATAAATTAGCGAATTAACATAAAGTCCTGTCCCGCCTGCAATGATGGGAACTTTACCTTTTTGAAGTATTTCCTCAATATATTGGTAGGCTTTCTCCTGAAATCGTGCAACGCTGAATTCTTCATCCGGAGTTACCTCATCCACCAGGTAGTGCTGAATACCTTGCATTTCCTCTGCATCAGCCTTTGCTGTACCGATATCCATATATTTATATATTTGCATAGAGTCAGCAGAAATAATTTCTCCGTTTATTTCCTTGGCCAACTCGATGGAAAGCTTTGTTTTTCCGGAAGCTGTAGGCCCTACAATGATAATTACGTTGTCCACAGTACTCTCCCTCACACAATTCGTTTAAACATTTTTTCGATTTCGTACTTTGTTATTTTCAGTATGGTTGGACGACCATGGGGACAGGTGTACGGATTTTCCATTGCTGTAAGCTCCGTCAAAAGGTTTTGTATCTCCAGGTCTCCCAGTTTCTTATTGGCTTTTACTGCTGCTTTGCATGCAATCGTATAGAGTGTATCGTCTGCTATGGTCCTGAAATCTGCTGTGCCCGCATTCATGACAGTGTCTACAATGTCCAGAAAACTCTGCTTTACCGTACTACTGTCCATGATGGAGGGTACAGCCCTAACTATTATACAATTGTTACCAAAGTCCTCATAAATAAACCCTAATTTTGTAAAAAAGTCACTTTCAGTCTCCAAAAACTTTATTTCTTTGTTTGTCAGCTCTATCACCATCGGAGCCAGGAGCATTTGCGCCAGGGACTCATTATTGCGATATTTTTCCCGAAGCTTTTCAAACATCACTCTTTCGTGGGCAGCGTGCTGATCAATAAGAATCATTTCATTCTCATGCTGAAGCAGAATGTAGGTAGAAAAAACCTGTCCGATAAGCCGACTGTTAGCCAGTATATTCTCTGGGCATTGAACCTGTGGGATGTATTTTTTTTCTTCTGCCAATTCCCCTGCTTTATCACCGGACACTTCCATAACAACAGGCACATCTTCCATCAACTTTTCATCGTATTTTACAACATCGGCTTTCAACGGCGTTTCCGACAATCCCTCTGCTTCCTTTTTCATTTCTTCCGTTATTTCAGAGGCAATATCCGGTTTTGATACCATCGTTTTTTGCATGGAATCTGAAATGATATCCCGGGTTTCCATCCTGGGTTCTTCCCGCAGAGTACTTTGTGCAGCTTCTATGCCTTTCTCTTCCAGTGGAACCTTGTTTTCCGGAAGATTCCTATTTTCCCTCATTTGAGTAAAAGGCTCATGTGTACTGATATTTTGCTGGGAGTATGAAGTCTTGGGCATTTGGTTGTTTTCAAACTTGAAAACGCTTCGGTCCCGCTCACCCAATTGGACAGATTTCACCTCCTTGTTTCCCAGTATGGCATTGGCCACTGCATGATAAATACTGCGGAAAATCTCCTGTTCTTCGGAAAACCGCACTTCCATTTTTGTAGGGTGTACGTTCACATCGATGAGCACCGGGTTTACCGTTATATGAAGTACGATAAAAGGAAACTTGTTTTTCATCAGGAAAGTCTTGTACGCCTCATCGATGGCAGATGAGATGATCTTACTCTTCACATACCTCCCGTTAATGAAAATAGATTGTTGGTTCCTGTTAGCCCTAGCAATTTCCGGCTTCCCAGCGTACCCTGAAATCTTCATCCGTCCATCCTCATGGCTGATCTCGCAGACCTGTCGTGCTGTTTCCTTCCCATAGACGCTGTAGATGGCGCTCAACAAGTCGTTATTACCCGGTGTATGCAGTACTGTGGCATTATTGCTGATAAGCCGGAAGGATATTTCCGGCTTTGCAAGCGCAATACGTCCCATAATGTCCGAGATATATCCGGCTTCCGTACTGTCCTTTTTCAAAAACTTGAACCTGGCAGGGGTATTATAAAACAAGTTCCGTACAACAAAGGTTGTGCCGACAGGGCAGCCGACCTGTCGTACTTCTTTGGTCACCCCCCCTTCAATATTAATATAGGTTCCATGAGGCTTGTCCTGCATGCGTGTCGTCAGTTCCACCGTTGACACCGATGCGATACTGGCCAAAGCCTCTCCACGGAAACCCATGGTGCTTATGGATTCCAGATCGTTTGCACTCCGGATTTTACTGGTTGCATGCCGCTCAAAGGCAATCTCTACATCATCTTCATCCAGACCCGATCCATTGTCGGTCACTTTCATAAAGGTAATGCCACCATTTTTAATCTCGACAGATATACTGGAGGCTCCCGCATCAATGGAATTCTCCACCATTTCCTTGATAACCGAGGCAGGTCTTTCCACAACCTCTCCCGCAGCAATCTGGTTGGACGTAATCTCATCCAGTATGACAATCTTGCCCATGTTACACCTTCCTTGCCTTTTGCTGTAATTCATACAGCAGGTTTAAAGCATCCAGCGGAGTAAGGGTCGTGACATCCAGATTTTTCAAGCTTTCCAGGATACCGTCCCTATCCTTGTTCACATCGGCAAAGGCATAGAAATCCAGTTGCCCCTCGATGGGTTTACCGCCTTTACGCAGTCGCGCCGCTTTTTTGCTGATGTCCGCATCTTCCAATTCCTTCAGTATTTCCTTTGCCCTGTCGATAACCGCCTGGGGTACTCCGGCCAATCGAGCAACCTGTATGCCGTAGCTGTCGTCAGCGCCACCCCGGATAATCTTTCGGAGGAAAATAATATCCTCTCCTTTTTCCTTCACCGTAATGCAATAGTTTTTTATCCCCTGGAATTTACCTTCCAACTCTGTAAGCTCATGGTAATGCGTAGCAAACAGTGTTCGAGCTCCCATCTTTTTTATATCATTGATAAATTCTATGACAGCCCAGGCGATACTTAATCCGTCAAAGGTGCTTGTCCCTCTTCCGATTTCATCCAGAATCAGAAGGCTTTTCCGCGTCGCATTGCCAAGTATGGTAGCCACCTCGGACATTTCCACCATGAAAGTACTTTGCCCTGCTGCCAAATCATCAGAAGCTCCTACCCGGGTAAAAATCCTGTCCACCAACCCGATCCTGGCCTGCTGCGCCGGAACAAAGCTTCCGATCTGCGCCATTAGCACAATCAGTGCTACCTGTCGCATATAAGTGGATTTACCTGCCATGTTTGGGCCTGTTATAATGGCCAGACGGTTTTCCTCCGTATCCAGAACAGTATCATTGGGTACAAAGGAATTGGTGTCGATCATTCTTTCCACCACTGGGTGACGCCCATCCAGGATTTCTATTTCCCCATCCACAGTGACTTCAGGCATGCAGTAGCCCTCTCTATCGGCAACCTCAGCCAAAGCACATATCACGTCCATTTCTGCAAGACTCCTGGCAGTGTCTTTCACCCTGCCTACCTGCGAGGCGATCTTGTTTCTAATTTCCACAAACAGCTGGTATTCAAGGTCAATGACCTTTTCCTCGGCTCCAAGAATGGACTCCTCCATCTCCTTTAAATCCTGTGTGATGTACCTCTCGCAGTTCGCCAATGTCTGCTTTCTTACATAGTAATCCGGAACCAGGTGGTAATAGGATTTAGTGACTTCAATATAGTAACCGAATACCTTGTTAAAACCTACCTTCAGGCTTTTGATTCCTGTCTTCTCCCTTTCGGTATTTTCTAACGCAGCAAGCCACCCTTTTCCTTCTACCGTTGCTTTCCTGTACTGGTCCACCTCTTCATGGTAGCCTGTTTTGATAATATTTCCTTCCTTTATGGAAACGGGCGGTTCATCCAGGATGGAATCATCGATTAGCTGGAAAACATCCTCCAGGGTATCCATTTGTGCATAATTCCGGCTAATTAAAGCAGCACTGCAATCCTTCAACAGTTCCTTTATATAGGGAATTTGCCCGATGGAGTTTTTTAACGAAATCATATCCCTGCAGTTTGCATTTCCCAGGACGATCTTTCCCATTAACCGCTCTATATCATAAACTCGTTTTAACAACTCCCGTATTTCCATGCGGACCATGAACTTTTCCTTCACTTCGCTTACCGCGTACAATCGTTCATTGATATCATCCCTCTGGATCAGGGGCTGCTCAATCCACCGACGAAGGGTTCTCCCCCCCATGGAAGTCAGGGTACGGTCCAACACCCACAGCAGGGTTCCCTTTCTCGATTTATCCCGCATGGTTTCTGTCAGTTCCAGGTTTCTCCGGGTGGATATGTCTAAAACCATAAACTCCTCGATTTTATAGAGGGCCAGGTTTTGAATATGATTCAAATTTACCTTCTGCGTCTGCTCCAGATACTCCAGAAGAGCACCTGCAGCATTCAGCGAAAGATCATACTGCTTGTCCTTAAATTGAAAATTCGCAAACCTTTCTGCGATCTTATCCTGTGCAAATCCAGTTTCAAAAAAGTTGTCATCAAAGCTGGATATGTAGGCATTAAATCGCTTGCGGATTCCGGATACAAGCTGGCAATCGTCATAGAACTCACGGTTTACCAGGATTTCCGAAGGTGAAAATTTTGCAATTTCATCCATGAGCTTTTGAACAGTATTCCCAAAACCGATACTGGTAGCTGTAAATTCACCCGTAGATACATCTACCAGGGCGAGTCCGAAGTAGCTCCTGCTCCTGTAAATGCTCATGAGATAGTTATTTTTCCTCTCATCCAGCATGGAGGCATCCGTTACGGTTCCCGGAGTTACCACCTTTATAACATCTCTTTTAACAATCCCCTTGGCCAGGGCAGGGTCTTCCACCTGCTCACAAATCGCGACTTTATACCCCTTGTTAATTAACCTGGCAATATAGTTTTCGGCAGAGTGGAAGGGTACTCCACACATGGGAGCTCTTTCTTCCATTCCACAATCCCTGCCTGTTAGGGTTATTTCCAACTCCCGGGATGCGGTCTCTGCATCCTTGAAAAACATTTCATAAAAGTCTCCCAATCGAAAAAACAATATACAGTCCTTGTATTGTTCCTTAATTTCCATATACTGCTGCATCATTGGTGTTAATGCTGCCATACCAATACCTCACCTGTCTATTATGTTAAGACTGCTGCTGGTTCCTGGTTGCTAGTTGCTGGCTTAGTCGTACTAAAAGCTCTGTACTTTCTAACAACAAGGAACCAGGAGCCAGGAACGACTCTACCCTACTTCCCGCATCCGCCCCCACAGGAACCGCATTTGTTCGGGGAGCAGGGCTCTTCGCCTGTTATTGAGAATATTATAACATCATTTATTGTTTTCATGAAGCTGTCGAAGTTGCTTTTCGCTTCCAAATACTCATTGGTTATGCTGTAGGTGTTTATTTCCTTCTGTTTATCCATGAGTTTCTGTCTCAACTCCTCGATAGTTTCCGGCTCTTGCTTTTCCTTCGTAGCTCTGACAAGGGCAATCTGGACCTGCTTGTATTCACGCATCAGCTCTTTTGCTTTTTCGTCTGCTTCCATTGCAGCTTCGGCATTTTGCAATCGAAGCATTTGCTGTGATTCACCAATCATATGTCCAAGTTCTTTTGCTTTATTAATAATATCCATAGTTTTCTCCTCCCGATTCGAACGCACAAGCCGCATGCTGAACCTCTCTTCAGAGGCCTGGAGCACCTTCTGCATTTCATATAGTATAAGTATATGCCAGAGTCTTCTCCTCTTGTGCTGAAATACGACACTATGGGGGTGGCGAAAATATATTTTTGCTGACCATAGTATCGACATGAAAGTTACATTTCAAACAATTTTTACTTATGGGTAACGAACTTTACAGTTGAATATACTCCGCCGAAAACCATCCCAACTGCCAACTGTTTTCGGCTCCGCTTTATTAAGGTTTAAAGTTCGTTATCCGTAACAATAACACCTTCAAGGGACCAGGTTTGTACTTTTTCTATTCTCACTTTGACCAGCTTTCCAATCAAATTCTCGCTACCCTTAAAGTTAACGATTTTATTTGTTCTGGTTCTTCCTGTATACGTAGTAGCGGAGTTCCGGCTCAAGCCTTCTACCAATACTTCCACCTCGGTGTTCAACAACGGGTCGTTGATCTCCTTACTGACTCTGTTTTGAAGCTCCAGGAGTCGATCGAAACGCTGCTTTTTGACCGCTTCCGGAATCTGATCCGGACTTTTGGCCGCAGGAGTCCCTGTTCTTTTTGAATAGAGGAAGGTATATGCCATATCGTATTGGGCCTTTTCTACGACGTCCAGCGTCTCTTCGAAATCCTCCTCCGTTTCTCCAGGAAATCCTACAATAATATCGGTGGTAAGGGCTATCCCTGGAACCTGCTCCTTGATTTTCGCTATCATGTCCAGATATTGCTCTTTTGAATACTGTCGGTTCATTTCCTTCAAAACCCGGGTACTACCGGACTGAACAGGTAAATGCAGATGTTCACATACCTTTTTGCAGTCTCTCATGGCATAAATCAGTTCATCGGATAGATCCTTCGGATGCGAAGTCATAAAACGGATTCTTTCGATTCCATCTACTCTATCAAGCGCATAAAGCAGCTTAGCAAAGCTGGAGCCATCCTCCAGGTCTTTACCGTAGGAGTTTACGTTCTGTCCCAGAAGTGTAATTTCCTTATAGCCCTCTTGTCCAAGAAATGTAACCTCTTTTAGAATTTCAGAGATGCTTCTGCTTCTCTCCCTTCCACGCACATAGGGTACAATACAGTAGGAGCAAAAATTGTTGCAGCCATACATAACCGTAACCCAGGCTTTTACACCATCTTTTCTTTCAATGGGCATGTCCTCAGCGATTTGACCGGTAGATTCCCAAATATCTATAACTGTCTTTTTCTCTTGCAGGGTCGTATACACAAGCTCAGGGAATTTATGCAAATTGTGGGTACCGAAAATAAGATCCACGTGACGGTATTTTTTCCTGATATGTTCTACTACCTCCGGCTGCTGCATCATGCAGCCGCAAACTGAAATAATCAGATCCGGATTGTTCTCCTTCAGCTTTTTCAAAGCTCCCAAATGCCCGTATACCTTTAGTTCCGCATTTTCCCTGACACAGCAGGTATTAAAAATAATGAGGTCGCTTTCCGCCGTGTCTTCCGTCTCGACATATCCCATTTCCATTAGCATTCCGGCCAGTCTTTCGGAGTCGTTCTCATTCATCTGGCAGCCAAAGGTCTGAATACTGTATTTTTTCAACCGGCTTACATTATATTCTTTTATCAGGTGCAGAAATTCTTTCTGACGTACAATTTCTTCCTGCGGCACCTGGATGGTTTGTCTTTTGCTCATGGATCCTTTCCTTTCTATCACAACACATTAAGTTGGCTTTAGAACGCATTTAAAACGGCCTGAAGCAGTGCATTGGATCAAGCCGTACTTTTACATATACTTATTATTTATATTATACCATAGTTTTATAGAAAGACCGCTACATTTTACTGTTTTTATTTATATTATTCCAGTATATATTTTCAAACTCTTCGGGAGTTAACGGCACTCCGAACAAATATCCCTGTGCCCTGTCGCAGTTATGTTGTTTCAGGAATTCCAACTGTCCCTGGCTTTCTATCCCTTCAGCCACGACAGTTAGATTCATGCTGTGGGATAGATGAATGATCGCCTGTGCAATAGCATCTTCGTTCGATTCCTCTGTTAACTCGCACAAAAATGACTTGTCTATTTTCAGTGTATCTATAGGGAGCTTCTTCAAGTAATTTAATGAAGAATATCCTGTACCGAAATCATCCAGGGATAGTTTTATACCAAGTTCCCTTAGCTGCTTCATCGTATATATGGCAGATTCCAGATCCTTCATGGCTATACTTTCCGTAATCTCGAGATCCAATAGTGAAGGCTCCAGTTCCGTTTCCTTTAAAATACTTTCAATCCGCTCTTTTAGCGTTACCTGCTGGAACTGCCGTACGGAGAGATTAACAGATATGCAGACCCCTACTATTCCTTTTCTCTGCCATTCAACACATTGCAGGCACGCAGTGCGAAGCACCCATTCTCCTATAGGAACGATTAATCCTGAGGTTTCTGCAACTGGAATAAACTCAGTAGGATTAACAATTCCATATTCGGGATTCCTCCATCGTAACAATGCCTCTACACCGATAATATTTCCAGTCTTTATATCTACTTGAGGCTGGTATAGTAAAAACAACTCCTGCCGCTCCATAGCCCCCCGGAGTCTGCTTTCCAGTTCAAGACGCTCCAATCGCCTCAGATTCATTTTAGGAGTATAGAACTGGTATCCGTCTCTCCCCTCTTCCTTTACACTATGTACCGCCGAGTGAACGTTTCTGATCACAGTTTCCGCGTCTTTTCCATCCCGTGGATAAAGAGCGATTCCTACACTTATAGTTGAATACAATTGCCGATGATCGATGATCCAGGGCCTTCGAAAGGCTTCTATAATAGCGTTTGTAAAATCCGTCAGCGGAAGGACTCCTTCGGCATTATGATAGAGAATTGCGAACTCATCGCCGCCAAATCTTGAAACAATATCGTCTTTTCGGAGGAACATCCGTAGTAGTGATGCAACCTCCTGTAAAAGCATATCGCCTACCACACGCCCATAGGTATCATTAATCACCTTGAAATTATCCAACCCGATAACGATGACCGCTCCAGTTTCATTTTTTTCAATTGATTGTTTTATGGATTCCTCCAAATTGTCCTCAAACATCACACGGTTGGGTAAACCCGTTAGAGAATCATAGAATGCCAATTGCTGAATTCTACGCTCAAAACCCTTCCGCTGGCTTATATCCGTATGGGAACCCGCCATCCTCACAGGGTCGCCATTTTCATCAAAAAGCACTTTTCCTCTTCCTAATACCCATATGTATTGGCCATTCTTTGTCCGTAACCTGTACTCGCAATAGTAATACTGGGTTTTACCCGCAAAATGTTCCTCCAGTGTACAAATCACCGTATCGACATCCTCAGGATGTATAAGTCCTATCCATTTCTCGTAGTGTCCGAGGTTTTTTCTTTCCTGGATTCCGATCATCTCTCTCCAGCGCTCCGATACAATCGCCTCGTTTGCGCCAATATCCCAATCCCATATATCATCGTTGGAACCTTCCATTGCCAACCTGAATCTTTCTTCCGTTAACTGGAGTTCTTTCTCCTTTCCCTGGAGTTCATTCAATTGTCCCCGCAATTCCTCTTCAACAGCCCCCAGTTCCTCATGCGTTTTCTCTAGCTCCAAACAACTTTGCAGCAGTAGAAGATTCGATTTCCGGATCATTCCGGTTCCTCTTGAAATCAGCACATACATCACGCAGGCAGTTATTACTACGTAGAAACATCCCTTAAATATTTGGAGTTTTTGAAGCAGCTGCTTATCTCTTATGACTGTATCCAAAATTCTGTCTGAAAATATGACCCACAGTATGCCGAAAACTATATAGGCAACTGTAATTTTTATTGGAATAAACCTTTCGGCTGAACTCTTTTTCGTTATATTCCCGTATACATGATCATTTACCGCATCAGCATCCTCAAATTTTCTTGTCCTTTTCCTTAGTACAGGCATGCTTCACCTCCCAGCCCTCTTGCTAAACATATTTTTCAATTCGTAAATTATAACATAGAATTAGTAATATTTACATATGTATGCTTTTATTGCTTAAAATAATATTTGAAACTTACCCTTTTTATTATATAATGAAACATATACTATTTTCATACAATAATTACCATTCAGGAGGATATTATGGACCTAAAAGCAGATATAGGTGTTCTCGGCGGTTCAGGATTTTATTCCTTTTTGGATAACGTAGAAGAACACGAAATTGAAACCCCTTATGGAAAACCCAGCGACAAAATAGCCCTTGCCACATATGAAGGCAGAAGAATTGCCTTTCTGCCGCGTCACGGAAAAGACCATCAATTTCCCCCGCACCGCATCCCTTTCAAGGCCAATTTATATGCCTTCAAACAACTGGGGGTTAAAAAAATCATCGCACCAACAGCATCAGGAAGTCTGCAGCCGCATATCAAACCCGGTGATTTCGTAGTTTGCGATCAGTTCGTTGATAGAACCTGGGGACGAGCTGATACGTACTTTGAAGGCCCGGAAGTAAAACATGTAAGTCCTGCCCATCCCTATTGCTCTGATCTTAGAAAAATAGCCATTGAGGCAGGGAAAGAACTGGGCATTACCATCCATGAAAAGGGAACGGTGGTAGTTATTCAAGGGCCCCGCTTTTCCACTGTTTCAGAAAGCCGCTGGTTCAGCAAAATGGGCTGGGAAGTTATCAACATGACCCAATATCCCGAGTGCTATCTCGCCAGAGAACTGGGAATATGCTATACAAACATAGCATTAATCACTGACTTTGATGCAGGACTGGAAGGTCGTGATGATATCCCGCCGGTTACTGAAGAAGCGGTATACAAGGTTTTCAAAGAAAATAATGAAAAAGTGAAAAACCTGCTTTTTGAAATTATCAGGAATGTGGATGTAGACTCTACAAACTGCAACTGCAGCGAAGTGTAAGGAGATGTAAGAATGAGACCATTGGAATACAAGGACGGAGTTTTGAAGCTGATTGATCAGACAAAGCTTCCTACGGAACGTGTTATTGTTGATTGTAAAACCTATGAAGACGTCGCTAAAGCTATCGTCGATATGATCGTACGTGGAGCTCCCGCAATCGGAGTATCTGCTGCATATGGGATCGCCATCGGCGCTATGGCGGTAGAAATGGAATCAAAGGATGAATTCTTTTCCGAACTGGGGAAAATTTGTGATGTGCTAAGGCAAACCCGCCCTACAGCAGTCAATCTTTTTTGGGCAGTAGACCGGATTTATAAAAAGGCTGACCAAAACAGGGACAAGTCCATTGAAGAGATTAAGAATATCATTATGAAGGAAGCCATGAAGATGGACCTGGAAGACGTGGAAGCCAACAAAGCTATCGGAACTCATGGAGCTGCGTTGATCAGGGATAACTTCACCATATTGACCCATTGTAACGCAGGGGCTCTGGCGACCTGTGATTATGGTACGGCCCTGGGTGTCATACGAATCGCCCAGGAGCAGGGCAAGAATATCAGGGTTTTTGCCGACGAAACCCGTCCCTACCTTCAAGGTGCCCGCCTAACTGCCTGGGAGCTTCAGCAGGACGGAATACCGGTTACCTTAATCTGTGATAATATGGCGGGCCATTTCATGAAACTGGGAAAAATCGATTGTGCCATCGTAGGAGCGGACCGCATCGCACTCAATGGAGACACTGCCAACAAAATCGGTACATACTCCGTTGCCGTGCTTGCAAAGGAAAACAACATTCCTTTTTATGTAGCAGCTCCCACATCCACCATCGATTTTGAAATGGAGACCGGCGAGAGTATACCCATCGAGGAAAGAAAAGCGGAAGAAATTACTCACATTAAGGGAATTCAAATTGCGCCGGAAGGTATTGATGTTATGAACCCCGCCTTTGATGTAACCCCAGCCAGATATATTACTGCCATCATTACTGAAAAGGGAGTTGTTTACCCTCCCTTTAAGGAAAACATTAAAAAACTGAAATAAGTAGAGTAGGTCAGAGGGAAATTAAATAGCCTTTCCCTCTTTCCCCTTCATCAAACCGTGCATGCGATTTTCCCGCACACGGCTTT
>ENA-OFCE01000172-OFCE01000172.1-metagenomes-genome-assembly--contig:-NODE-172-length-47418-cov-6.771911_pt1 | contig 47418 bp, 45 predicted proteins | sample MGYA00153388_OFCE01 | MGnify analysis MGYA00153388 | reverse complement strand
GATTGTAAACTGAAAAATTTGCTCGATTCTATCGACTGGAATAGGTTCTCGATCCCAGGGCTATTTCATTCTAAATAAAACTTTGAGAAGTTGAATGCCAAAGCCAGACTTACGTTGAGCTTGAGCCATATTGTTGAAGCCATATTCTCGATATAAGTTGAGTGCAAAATTACGAGCTAAAGCAAAAAGATTAGGCAGAGGATAAACACGAATACGTGAATTATCTTCTCCGCGTGGCGGGTCACCCGCAACGCATTGAGTCACGTCACGAACATAATGAACTTTATTCTCAACATGCCAGTAATCTCGAATACGTCGAGCAAATTGTTCTACTGTTTCAGTTAAAGAACTGATGTAATAGCGAGTCTGTGGTTTCTTAATCATCAAATATTTACCACTACGTAAATGACGATAACTAGTAACTCGAATAATAGTATTTAATCCAGCCCATTCTGTCGCTGCGGGTAGCTCGTCTAGAGTTCGCCAAATGCTCACACTACGCCGCTCAACTCGACCATGACCAGCTTCGACCGTATTGTAATGAGCGAATGTGCTAAATTGTTGCTTAATTGCTTTGAAGAAGTTACCGTGATTACCTTTGAGTGCAGCTAGATAATCATTCCCAGAGGTAATTATTTGCTCACAAGTTTTTTTTGAGTATTAATTGCGTCAAAAGCAAAAACAACTCCGCGCTGGGCTAATTCTTTAATCACAGGTGGTAAAGCTTTGATTTCATTGCTTTTGCTGTCTACAGGTTGAATTGGTAGAATTAATCCTCGCTCTACTACATAAACCGTGACTAATTGAATTGCTGGATGAGATTCTGTCGTACTGGCATTTGTCGATCGATTGTAGGAAAATGCAATACTTTTCCATCCATTGCTATTGTCTCACCAGCGACTGGCTCGATCTGAAAAAACTGCCCTAAGCACCTGCTATAGTCTTGATAATCAAGTTTCAGCATCACCCGCCGAATTGTACTGTAGGATGGCAATCTTGATTTAGCTGGGTGAAATAATTCCAGCAGTTCCATGCGATAGCTTCCCAGCCAGTCATTGATGGCTAGGAATCCCCGACATCCCGCACTAACGGATAATGTAAATAACGCCAAACATAGAGCTTGTTCGTGGCGGCGACCCTCGCCACGCCTTACGTCTGGCAAGTCTGAAAAAGCTTCGACAATTGCTAAACTACTCATCGGCGGTCTGATTTAATGCGCTACATCCTAATACTACCAGTGATTATACCTTCTGCTCTAGAATGAAATAGCCCTGGGTCTAAACTGCTGCAATCGATATCTTGTTAAGGTTTAAGGGGTGCTTGTCACCCCTTCAGGATTTATCCCTAGAAATAATCATAGTCTATCCAGAAATCATTCTAATCATAGTTCAGAATTTATGATATTAATGTTGATTTCTTTGGTTGCGTTGGCGTAGCCTCCGCTTTGCGGAATCGCGTAGTGTAGGCAAAGCTCGATCGATTTGGGGTTGGTGCGATCGATCTGTTTAGACTCGATCGGGTATTGGTGGGATCGATCGTTAGATGTCGAACAGACGATCGCGATCTATAATAGGAAATAGCAGTATTTAGCCAAATAATCGTGAATACTAAAGAGCTAATCGTCAGTGAACTAGAATCGACATCAGAAGACCTATTATCTGAGGTGCTAGAGTTTGTCAAATCTATTAAACGTCAACAGCCCATATCGATCTCCACTGTCCCATCCCAACGCATACCTAACTTAGAACAGGGCAAAATTATCATGAGTGATGATTTTAACGAACCACTCCCTGATTCTTTTTGGTTGGGAGTAGAAGATTGAAAATCATTCTGGATACACAAGTATTAATTTGGTGGGCAAATGATGTATCGAATATTTCCAATCGCGTCCAAAGTATTATCTTTGATGTAAACAACGAACTATTGGTTAGTTTAGCAAGTATTTGGGAAATCCAGATTAAAGTTTCTTTAGGAAAGTTAAGTCTGCCTAGACCTTTGCCAGATATTATCGCTAGACAAATCCAAGAAAATCAGATTAAAATTATGCAGATTGAGTTATCTCATATTTATACCCTTGATTTACTATCACTTCATCATCGCGATCCTTTCGACAGAATAATCATTGCTCAAGCTATGGATGAGAAAGTATCGATCGCTAGTATAGATAAAGCCTTTGATGCTTACTCGATCGAGAGAATTTGGTAATTTTTATATTATTCTTTATTAGTCTATATTGATACTCGATTGCCGATGGCACGCTACGCGAACGATCCTGGCACAATCCAAGGGTGATATTAGTGTTAATTTCTTTGGGTGCGATTGGGTAGTGTAGGCAAAGCTCGATCGATTTGGGGTTGGTTCGTTGGCGTAGCCTCCGCTTTGCGGAATCGATCTGTTTGGATTCGATTGCCGTTGACACGCTATGCGATTGGGTGTTGGTGAGATCGATCGTTTAAAATATGACTATACACAAAGGGCAAAGCTATGAGTCCCCAATTAAAGCAAATACTGACTGAGATCGATCGCTTATCGGCATCAGAACGAATAGAAGTACTCAGTCATACGATCGAACTGATGAAGCAGAATCTTCCTGCTGAATCTGATGAATCAAGCGATCCAGATATTGGGCTGGAAGTTAAGCCAGAAGTCATCGAACAATTGTTAGCGATTCGCCAGAGCAAGAGTTCAACTCTGACAACTGATGAGGTGAAACAGCGTCTAGGCTTGATTTAAGATGAGCTATACCGTTCAGTACAAATCAGAATCCCTTGAGAATCTGGAAAAACTAGATCGCCAAATCCAATCTCGCATCATTAAGAAGATTATCTGGTTGGCAGAAAACTTTGAGGACATCACACCACTTGCTCTCACAGCAAATTTATTAGGCTTGTATAAGATCCGAGTGGGAGACTACCGAATTATTTACGAATTTAGTGAAGTGGATGAAAGTATCACTATTTTAAAGATTGGGCATCGTAGTGAAATTTATCGATAAATATCGATCGATGTTAACACTCGTTCGCGTAGCGTAGGCAAAGCATAATCGACCATAGCACAATCCAAGGGTGGTATTAATGTTGATTTCTTTAGTTGCGTTGGCGTAGCCTCCGCTTTGCGGAATCGTGTAGCGTAGGCAAAGCCTAATCGATTAGGCTTTATGCGCTATGCGCTCAGGTGTTGATGGAATCAATCGATTGGAAATAATCATAGTCGATCCATAAATCATTCTAATCATAATTTAGAAAAAAATATATTGATTGCTATGTATTCGAGCGCATATATGTCCGATCGAATTAGTTTTGTGAGCGGGCAAACTTTCACACAACAATATCGCTCTCAAAAAAGTCGGGACAATTTATGAATTGCCCCGACTTTTTTTAATTATTAGCTCTACAAAAGTTCTAGTTACTCAGATTTCGAGATCCAGTAGATGGTAATTGCTTCTGAAGACAACTTTCGAGCAGGCGAACTTGATATACTTGTCTAAATACTGTGGGATGAAGAATGAGCTTGTGTCTGTGATGGAAGACTGGCTGACTCAAAAATGCCGACCAAGGAAAAGGGACTTTGGGTGTTTCGCCGCTAGACACGATCGTTTGTGTGGGTGAAGTGGACTGTGTTCGAGAGAACTTCCGGCAGATATCAGCCTGAAAGAAAACCTTGCTAATAGCAAATTTAAGATCTCAACTGTGATGTGGATCGTTGCTGAAAATTTAATTGCTACCGCTTCCCTAGTTTTTCATACTTAGTCGATCGAGATCATCAGCCATTTATCTCGGTGCGATCGACCGAAACGTTACAATAGATGTAGTAATTTTATCTAGTATTGCGATCGTGGTTGCTACTCCTACTTCTGGCAAAATTATTTCCTATCCAGCCAAAACGATCGATCGCGCTGACATCGCTTTACGGTGTGCGCCTTTTCATCTGGCTCTGTTTGCCAAAATGCGCTGGGAAAGTGTATCGGTGCCTAAGTTAGCTGGCAATCTGGGTGTCCAATCTGGCTATACGCGCTACCCGCTCTCGGAGTTGAGTGTCGAGACAGCAACTAGTTGGCTGATTCAAGTGGGGATGTTGCGGCGGGAAGTGGATGGACAAGGTTTAACTGATAGTTTTCGGTTGACACCATTGGGGTTGGAATTAATCGAGAAATGGGAAACGGCTGGTGGTACATTACCCTCAGCAAGTCCGATCGATCGGTTCCGGAACCTAAGTGCGCGTTGGTTCCGGCTCCCTTTTTAGATAGTTGAGAGTTGAGAGTTGAGAGTTGATAGCGGTTCTCTCGATCGGATCGGTTACGCCAACGAGACAGCAAAGTTATGAAAATGGGGATTTGAACCTCTAATTTTCGATGAACTTGCTTGGCAACTGTTGTTGCGATCGTCAAAAAATCCACCATTTGCAAAGATGGTGGATTTTAGCTGAATACTTAAACTCTCTGGTAGTTAGCAATGTGCGATCGATCTAACGAATATATTCTTTGAGAATACTATTGCGATTGGGATGACGGAGTTTGCGGAGAGCTTTAGCTTCGATTTGACGAATACGTTCGCGGGTAACATTAAAGATCTGACCGATTTCTTCTAATGTTTTCATCCGCCCATCATCCAAACCATAACGCAGGCGTAAAACGTCACGTTCGCGAGGACTCAAAGTATCGAGTACTCCTTCTAAGTCTTCACGCAGCAAAGTTTTGGATACTTGATCTTCTGGCATTTCGCCATCGGCTTCAATGAAGTCACCCAGTCGGGAATCTTCTTCTTTACCAATTGGTGTTTCGAGTGAGATTGGTAACTGGGCGGACTTGGCGATAAACCGCAGTTTTTCGATCGTCATTTCCATCCGCGTGGCAATTTCTTCCTCTGTGGGTTTGCGTCCCATTTCTTGAGAAAGCAATTTGGTCGTCTTTTTGATCCGTGAAATAGTCTCGTACAAATGGACGGGAAGACGAATCGTGCGTGATTGATCGGCAATGGCGCGGGTAATTGCTTGACGAATCCACCAGGTGGCATAAGTTGAGAACTTATAACCCTTTTCATGGTCGAATTTCTCAGCAGCGCGGATTAAGCCGAGGCTGCCTTCTTGGATCAAATCTTGGAAAGAGAGACCGCGATTCATATATTTTTTAGCGATCGAAACTACCAATCGGAGGTTCGACTGCACCATTTTATCCTTGGCGCGTCTGCCTAAAAATAACCGATGGCGAAACTGATTGAGCGGCATTGCAGCAACTTCAGCCCACTCGCGATCGTTCGGTTCGCGATCCAATTCATTGAGGAGTTTCTCTCGCATCCGCTCCAGCTCTAGCAGATCGGCGATCTTCCGTGCTAGTTCGATTTCTTCATCAGCGCGTAGGAGGCGAATTCGACCAATTTCTTGGAGGTAGAGCCGAATTGAGTCTTCTGTAAATTGTTTCTTTTTAGTTTGAACGCGACGGCGGGAGGCTTTCACTTTCCCCAGCTTGCCATCCTCGTCTTCGACATCAGATTCACCGTCGGATTCAGCAGCAAAATCGTCAGCATCAACATCTTCATCGAGCAGTAGTTCTAACTCGGTATCGGAGTCTTTAGTCGTTAAGGTTGCGAGCATGTCTTTAGTCTGGGTCATGTGTGGGTCCTCTTACTCCTGTCTAGAACAGTCAACTAATGTAAGTACTATATTTCAGTAAGAAATAATTGTAGTGTTTGCATATTTTTAACAATTGAGCGCGTTGGCGTAGCCGCCCTAGAAAGAGAATCTCTATGAGTTACTCTTGCTGAAATGTTAATCTCGAACAGCCGCTAATTAATAGCCTGCGATCGAGAGAGTATCCTTGATTTAGGAAAGCCCTTTTGATTGTAGCTCTTATTAAAATTTCTGCCAGTTTCGATTGTTAATTAAAATATCAATTTACCGACACTTCACTCTCATAATTCAAATTCCCTAGCTTGCACGTTGCGCGAATGTTTCCTCACTAAAGTGTGTCCCTATAGTGAGGATCGATATCTGCTCTGACGAGCGCGACAGGTGTTTGAGCCGAGGTTGAATAAATTTTACTAATGGGCGATCCTCATCTGGCTAATGTATGTGCCGCTCTGCAAAGCTTGCGCTTGGCAACTGAAGACGCATTTTTAATGGTTAGTTAGATAGTCAACTTTGCTAGCGAGATTGAACTAGAGTCTTCGCTCGATTTGTTGGCATCTCCCCTCATAAAAGCGTCTGCTTCAGCATCAGCCTCGATCGGGAAAAGAACATCACTAGGAATTCTTTCTCCCACTCAATCCACAGTCTAACTGTTTAGTTTCGCTTTGCCCACCCAATTTCACGCGACAATTGTGCGTTAATTTGCTGAAATTTGTAGTAATTACGAGATGTTCGGTAGTTTTAGGCGATTAATTTAATAGTGACTAGTTGCTAACATAGCATTTCTCACAAAAATAGGGTACAAATTGATACTCTTCTCTATGCAATAGTTTAGACTTTAATTTCTGGTATGGTGATGCTCGTAGCGAATCCGCGAACCTGCCCAGAGCAATTTTTCACGCAGGGTTTGGTAGTAGGAGTAGTTATCGCGGAGGATGATAAACTTTGCCTGACAGTCTGCCATGCGGACATCTACCCGCTGCCCTGGCCAGATTGAGGTAGCTAGGACACCATCATTCCACAGTTTGGTATTGAGTTCGTAATCACCTAATGGCCAAATACTGACCGTAGAGCCTGGTGGAATCACGATCGGACGACTGGATAGGCTCAAAGGACAAATCGGCGCAATGGTGATTGCAGCCATGCCAGAGTGGACGATCGGACCATTAGCCGAGACGTTGTAGCAGGTAGAACCCGTGGGCGTGGAGACGAGCAATCCATCGCCTTGATACTGATCGATAATTTCGCCATCGATTTCGACTTCTAGGATAGAAGTAATCATCCGATCGGCGGCTGCGGGCTTGATGCACATATCATTGAGAGCGAGGAACTTTTCACTATCTGGTTCGGCATTTCTGTCGTCGCCATCATAGATATGTGCCTGGAGCATCATCCGCCGTTCGATCGCGTATCGATCGTTCGTGAGTCGCTCCCAGACTGTTTCACCGTCGATGAGTGACTCACTATTAAATAGCTCTAGCGGCTCAGTGAGGAAGCCGAGATGTCCCCCTGCATTGATGGCTAAAATGGGAATGCCATCGGGGGATAGATGCCGTGCTGCGGTGAGTGCGGTACCATCGCCACCTAAAACGATCGCCAGATCGATCGGCTTGCTGGTGGAGGCAAGGAAGACGGGATAGGGATTGTCTTTGGCTCCACTCGGCCCCATCATCACATGACAACCCATCTGTTCGAGCTGTTTGGCAGCTTTTTCAGCTAAATTGCGGCTACCGCGATCTCCGGCTTTATGGGCGATGATGACGTTTTGAAGTTGCACGGGGTAGAGGGTAGGGAGTAGAGGGTAGGGGGTAGAGGGTAGAGAGTGGAGATGGGGAGACGGGGAGACGGGGAGGCGGGGAGATGGGGAGACTGGGAGATGGGGAGACTGGGAGACTAGAAAAAAGGACGCTTGCTCCATATTCACTACCCTCTACCCTCTACCCCTACCCTCTACTCTCTAATGCAAGAAATGTCGAACACCTGTAAACACCATCACTATTCTTAATTCATTAGCAGCAGCGAGCGAGTCATTATCGCGCATACTACCACCAGGTTGAACGATCGCGGTAATTCCGGCAGCGGCGGCGGTTCGTACGGAGTCGTCGAAGGGGAAAAATCCATCGCTGGCGAGGATTGCGCCTGTAGCTGTGCTTCCAGCTTGCTCGATGGCGATTTTAGCCGAACCGACGCGGTTCATTTGTCCTGCACCTACGCCAATGGTAGCGCGATCTTTGGTAATGACGATCGCGTTTGATTTGACATGTTTGCAAACTTTCCAAGCAAATAAGAGTTCTTGTAATTCTAGTTCGGTTGGTTGTTTGGTGGTGACTACTTGCCAATCGGTGGTAGTTTCGATCGCTTCGTCGGCAGTTTGAACTAGCATTCCACCTGCAATAATTTTGACATTATCTTTGGTACCTGTAGCTAAATCTGCCAAAGTTAAAACGCGTAAATTCTTTTTGGTGGCGAAGATGGCTGCGGCTTCAGGGGTGCATTCAGGTGCGACGATACATTCGAGGAAGGTTTTGCTCATCGATAATGCGGTATCGGCATCAATGGGACGATTGACAGCGACAATTCCACCAAAGGCTGAAGTAGAATCAGCATTGTAGGCGCGATCGTATGCTTCGAGCAAAGTATCGCCTAATGCTGTCCCACAGGGATTGTTATGTTTGATAATCGTCGCTGCGGGAGTATCGCCAAACTCGGCAATAATCCGCCGTGCGGCTTCTAAATCGACGAGATTGTTATAACTGAGTTCTTTGCCCTGTAATATTTTGGCAGTCGTCCAACCCGTCGGGACAGCCCCTGTCTGATACCATGCGGCTGGTTGGTGGGGATTTTCGCCGTAGCGGAGCGATTGGAGTGGTTGGGCAGAAATTTGATAATTTGTATTTTCGCCTACTTGAGCTGCCAAATAGCCAGCGATCGCGGTATCGTAAGCGGCGGTATGTTGGAAGGTTTCTAACGCTCTAGCTTGCCGAAACTCGATCGAGACTTGCCCGTTATTTTTGGTTAATTCTGCTAGATAATCATCATAGCGATCGGGATTGGATAAGACCGTCAGATGAGCGAAATTCTTGGCTGAAGCGCGGAGCATTGCGGGGCCACCGATATCGATTTGCTCGATCGCGTCTGCTAAACTGACTCCAGGCTTGCTAATGGTCGCCGCGAAGGGATATAAATTAACTGCGACTAGATCGATCGGGCGGATTTGATGCTGCTCCAGATCTGCCAAATGTTCGGGTAGATCTCGACGCGCGAGAATCCCCCCATGAATTTTCGGATGCAAAGTCTTCACACGCCCGCCCAAAATTTCCGGCGCACCCGTATATTCAGCCACTTTCATCACGGGAATCCCTGCGGCTTTGAGAGCTTTAGCGGTACCCCCACTGCTGACAATCTCAAAATCAAATTTTTCGACCAATTGACGGGCAAATTCAATCAGTCCGGTTTTGTCAGATACACTCAGGAGCGCGAAACGAGTCATATATTAGTGCAGAGTGAGGAACGGCTAGTGGTTAGTATATCGGGTTTGGGGTGATTCTCCAATGCTATCCAGACAATGTTATAACTATGAGTATTAACGCAAGCTCGATAATGACTAATCCCACCTATCCATTAGCACCTGCTAAAATCGGTAATGCAGCAGGGTTTCGATTACCAGCTAGTTTTTATCGCGATCATCCTCAGTTTGTAAATGCCACGGGATGGGCGGAAGTATTAAGCGATAATACCGTGCTAGTCAGATTAGAACCACAGCCAGTCGAACCAGAATCAGATGCAGAGGATCTGATGTTGAGTCTATTTTTGGACTTCATTACCAAAGATGCGCTGACTCATCCCGAACAGTTGGAAGCATATACAGCAGAGATGGCAGATGAAGATGATGAACTGCTAACTGGAGTAATTATCGATTAATGGGCGCACTCATCCGCAATGGTTGGGAAATTTACTTTCACAGACAGCTTTTCGGCGAACAACGACGACAACTGCGGGAACGAGTGAAGCAGTTAAAAACGGAATTACCCTCAGCAGATTATCTATTGCATCCCGATATAAAACTTTTAGCCGCAGTGATGTTGGGAATTAAAGAAAAGATCGCCCTAGATCCAATGGCTGATCAATTTGTCTTAACTGGCTCATTAAGACGATATGGCAGGATGAAAGGGATGGGGCTACCGCATCTGTATCGGCTATTCTTTAGAGCTTTTGCCAGTCAAGAGCGGCAAGTTATTATTGTGCTGTGGTTGGGTTATCCACGGAAGGCTGGGGATAAACGAGATTGTTATGAAGTATTTACGAAGATGGTTGGTAATGGAGATTTTCCAGACAATTTGTCAGATCTATTGATGGCTACTGATGAGTAACTAGCGATCGATTACTAATATCACTTTGGCTTCCAAGTGCAGCGATGAGTAGTAACTAGAGTTAGATCGAGATTAAAATAGGAATGAGCGTGTCAATCTTTATTTAGGATGGGAGATAGTTGGTATGAATATTGCCCTCAAGCCAGAGCAAGAGCAGTTTATCCAATCGCAAATCGATCGAGGTAGGTTTAAATCTGCTGACGAAGGGAGCATTTCAGGCTTTTAAGCTACTAGAAGAAAAGTATCAAGATTATGAAGATTGGATTGAAGATACTCGCCAAAAAGTAGATGTAGCTATCGCCGAACTCGATCGAGATGAAGGTGTTGATGGCCCGACTGCAATGGATCGATATCTTCAGAAATTTCAGACTGCACGACAAACGCTGCCCTCATGAATTTCATCCTCGCGCCCAGTACTACCCGCGATCTAAATCGGCTATCTCAATACTTTCTCGAAACTAATGTTGAAGCACTCAATCAACAGTTCTATAACCTAACCAAATTTCCGAATCTGGGAAAGCCATATCCTCACCTCAATCCCGATATCCGAGGATCGATTGTTAATTCATTGAATTAGGTTGTATGTCCGTTACCTTCGACGATCTCATTAAGACTTCTAGTTCTGAGCAGAAATTTTTAGAAGTCTTTCAAAATACCTTTTCTCAGAAAAATCAGCTATTTCTCGAATCTCACCGCACGATTTTAGCTGCTTGTTATCGTAATCCAGGACTTTCACCCAGTCCTAAAAAAGTGAGAGGAGAAGATTCAGAATCTCTGGCAAGGGTATGGATAGAAAAATATCAGAAAAGTTTTGAAGGTAGAATTTCTCAGCGTACTTCTAATCCGCCTGGTACAATTGCAGATCCGATTGTCAATACAATTATCGGGACTCGCTTAACGGGATTAACAGCAGAAAATTTGGCACAAATCGAGTATGCTCATCGACTCTCGATGTCGGCGGAAAATATTCTTGGTTTACTACTTGAAGAGTTCTTAGCAGAACAACTAATTAACTACGGTTGGCATTGCTGTTGGGGAGAAGTTATTCGGTATGTCGATTTTTGCAATATTGATGGATCGCTCCTCCAAATAAAGAACCGTAGTAATTCAGAGAACAGCTCATCGGCTAGTGTTAGGATAAATCAGCTTATTGAGAAATGGCACAGAGTTGACGCAAAAACTGGGCTTTATCGATGGTCATACTTTAACGAGAAGTATGATACGCAGCGTTTTTCTGAAACTAACTTTGTCGCATTTGTGCAGAAGGCTGTAAATGACAATCCAGCAGCCTTAGCAGTCGAAGCTAACAACCCTTGGCAATTTTCCTCTAAATCATTAGACTAGATTCAACGAAAGCTGCTTGGTAGATGTTTCTTCGAGATGACCTAAAGTTTCCAGCATCCAACTCTCGTCATCAGTTTTGTGATAACGCGAGTAAGGAAAATCTGGATAGACAATCGATGCTTCGCCCTTCAAATGAGCTAATAACATCCTCGCAATCGCTCTTCCGAGAGAACGCGGTACAGCATTCCCGACTTGCTTATACTGTGCTAATAAACTTCCCTCGATCGACCAATCATCTGGAAACTCTTGAATTCGCTTATACTCTTCAATACTGAGTGGTCTATCCGCTTCTGGGTGCGCCAAATCAGTTGCAGGCATGGCTGGATGCGTCACTAGTGTGGGAGAAGGCTTATCCCATGCTAACCTTCGATAAAAGCCCGTTTTTCCACCTCCAGCATGATAAGAGGCTCCAAGTGCCTCTGGCTGTAACTCTGCTGGTAGGTTGCGCCAATTTTGCCCAGGTTTCAAGAGCCGATAGTATTTCAGTCGTTTCTCAGGAAACTTGATAAAGTGATGCCCATCGTTTGGAAGCCCGTCTAAAACCTCTCTGAGCGTCTGCCATTGTGGCAGTTCATATAAACCTTTATCGGCATGAGTTGGTGTGAGGTACGGGAGTTTTTCGCCATCGCGGCTACAGGCAATAACGACTCTTTCCCGTTGTTGTGGCGATCCAAAATTGGCAGCATTATACAAGTTAAATGAAACACTATAACCCGCTGCTTTGAGCCTACGAATGATGAATAGCAATGCACCGCCCCTTTGTTCGTCCTGAGCTAAAATAGGACAATCTTTTCCTCTCATCTCATGAGGTCGATGTTGTAATGGAGCAGATAGCAATCCGCGCACATTTTCGATGACTGCAAACTTTGGTCTGAGTTCCGCAATTAAATCGATGAACGTTAAAAAAACATTCCCTCGCTCGTCATCAAACCCTTGTCTTTTACCCGCACTACTAAATGCTTGACAGGGCGGACCGCCGACAATCAAATCGATCTCTTCGTTTGGACTCAATCCCGCCTTTGCTCGAATTGCTACGGCTGAGTAATCTCGGATATCGCCGATTAGAGCTACATCTGGTCGATTAGATACTATTGTTTTTCGGGCGGCTAGATCGATTTCACAGGCAAGAAGTACCTCGATCCCCTCCTGTTCCAGTCCCAAGTCCAAACCCATACAGCCAGAGAAAAAGCTCAAGGATTTGAGAGTTGGTTTGCTAAAAGATCTCCGTCCACGATCTGGAATGAATATACTTTGATTCTTGCCCTTGCAACGATATTCAGCAACCGATTCCGCAGCAACAATCCATCGGTTGCTAATCTGCTCTCCACCGATTTCGCCATCCCGAAGCAATTTGCGGACGTACTGCTCTGAGCAACTTAGCTGCTCGGAAGCTTCTTTTACAGAAAGGTATTCATTAGACATGATTTCGGTTACGAAACTAATATTAGGTACCTAATATTAGTTGAGAATACGATCTGTTTGCAAGCTCTTCTGGTCATCGCAGATCGAATTTTCGTCGGGGCAGATTTAGGCATTTTGCTCTAGCTGCTAGCACAAGTCGGTACAAGTCCGCCACCGAATCGCGCCCGTTGGTCGAAGACCTACCTTCGGTAATCGGAATTTCCGAATATACTATAAGGTATCGAGACTTAGCTATCGCCACAATCTAGCCTCGCGCCACCGTCTGTGAAGTTAAACGCTATGACCACCTCTGTTATTACTACCGAACAACTAAAAGAGATCTTCCCATTCCCACTCGATAGGTTTCAACTTCAGGCGATAGACGCACTCAACGCAGGAAAATCAGTGGTAGTCTGCGCCCCGACAGGTTCCGGTAAAACGCTCGTCGGTGAGTATGCCATTCATCGCGCTCTTCAACAGGGACGCAGAGTATTCTACACTACCCCGCTCAAAGCCCTTTCTAATCAAAAATATCGCGACTTTCGTGCTGAATTCGGTGAAGAGAATGTCGGACTGCTCACGGGCGATATCTCGATCAATCGGGACGCTCTAGTAGTGGTGATGACCACCGAAATCTTTCGGAATATGCTCTACGGTACCCGCATCGGTGAAGTTGGTACGTCGATGATGGGTGTCGAGGCGGTGGTGCTGGATGAATGCCACTACATGAATGACAAGCAGCGCGGCACAGTCTGGGAAGAATCGATTATCTATTGCCCCCCTCACATTCAACTCGTTGCCCTTTCCGCTACCGTCGCCAATAGCAAACAATTAACCGACTGGATTAGTGCCGTCCACGGTGGTACCGAACTGATTTATTCTGACTATCGCCCCGTCCCGTTGGAGTTTCACTTTGTCAACCCCAAAGGGATTCTGCCATTACTAGATCCAAATACCGCCAAACTCAATCCCAAACTCAAATCCCATCGTCCCACAGGTAGCCGCAAAACTGAAGATATCCCCAGTATCGGGTTTGTCGTCAGCAAGCTCGCCGAGCGCGAAATGTTGCCTGCGATTTACTTTATCTTCAGTCGGCGCGGCTGCGATAAAGCCGTCGCAGAGATGGCAACTCTCCAATTAGTTACGCCAGCCGAATCCGCTCGGTTAAAAGTCCGCATTGATGAATTTCTCGACAAAAATCCCGAAGCTGCACGAGCGGGACAAGTAGAACCACTGTATAAAGGTATTGCCGCTCACCATGCGGGAATTTTGCCAGCTTGGAAAGTGTTAGTTGAGGAATTGTTTACCCAAGGTTTGATCAAAGTCGTCTTCGCCACCGAAACTCTGGCAGCGGGGATTAATATGCCAGCTCGGACGACAGTGATTTCTAGTCTCTCCAAGCGCACAGACCAAGGACATCGCCTCCTGACAGCTTCAGAATTCTTGCAAATGGCTGGACGTGCCGGACGACGTGGTAAGGACGTGCTGGGCTATGTGGTGGCTACTCAGACTAGATTTGAAGGCGCGAAGGAAGCAAGTGATTTTGCGACCGCATCACCCGATCCGCTAGTGAGTCAATTTACGCCTACTTATGGGATGGTATTGAACCTGCTCCAAACCCATACTCTAGAAGAAGCTAGAGAACTCGTCGAGCGCAGTTTTGGGCATTTTACCAAAACCCTCCATCTGCTACCGCAACAGCAGGGAGTTAATGATATCAAGCAAGAATTAAGCCATCTTCAAGAAGCTTTGAGTAAGGTAGATGGAGATGTATTAGCTGACTATGAAACGTCTCATTCCCAACTCAAACTCGACCAAAATCAACTGAAAAATCTCCAACTCTATACCGAACAAGTTCAAGCTACCCAAGTCACCAAACAATTGCCAACCGCTTTCCCAGGGACGATTCTCAGTCTCAAGGGAAAACATGTCCCCGTCGCGACACCATTACCAGCAGTACTCGTCAGCAAAATTGCAGGATCTGGATACAAACCTGCCTTAGTCTGTTTGGGACAGGATAACCGCTGGTACGTCATCAATCATCAGGATGTGGTTGCCGTCCACAAGCATTGGTCGGAATATGGCGGCAAACAGCGCGTTCCTCAAGTGGTTTCGCTATTACCACCTGCGGATATGCCCTTAAAACCAGGACAAGTGCGAAAGGGGATGAGCTTGACGGCGGAAATTGCCCAGAGCATTCCCAATGTCGAACCGCCAGCGACAGCCGAATTAACAGCACAAGTTAAAATCGTCAGCGAGCTGAAGAAGAAGTTAGAAAATCATCCTGTGTGGGGATGGGGAAATCCAGCTAATCTACTCAAACGCTATCGCCGTCAAGCTGTACTCGAACAGGAAATTCAGGATCTCCAGGATGCACTACAGACGCAACTCGATCGACATTGGCAAGAATTTCTCAATCTGATTGAGGTATTGCGTCAAGTTAATGGATTGCAAGGTGTGATTCCGACGCGGATTGGCGAAGCAGCAGCCGCAATTCGTGGGGATAATGAGTTATGGATTGCTTTAGCTGTGATGTCTGGTTATTTGGATGGTTTAGATCCTCAGCATTTGGCGGCGGTAATCTGTGCCTTGGTATCAGAAACACCACGCTCTGATAGTTGGACAAATTACGATCCGGCTGATGAGGTAGTGATGACTTTGAGTGGTTTGCGCGGCTCCCGCAGACAACTATTTCAAATCCAACGTCGCTATCAGGTAGCACTTCCAGTCTGGATGGAGTACGAGCTGGTAGGAATTGTCGAACACTGGGCGTTGGAGACATCTTGGACGGAGTTGTGTAGTAACACAAATCTGGATGAGGGCGATATTGTGCGGATGTTGCGACGCACGGTGGATCTATTGTCGCAGATTCCCTATGTACCGCATGTTAGCAACGCATTACAGCTAAATGCTCGGCGGGCGGTGCAGTTGATTGACAGGTTCCCAATTAATGAATCGATCGCCTAAATGTAGATTTTTTGAGTTGCTATATTCGGCGTTGCTGAATCGATGTATGAGAGAGGGAGAAAAGGGGACTGGGGGACTGGGAGAAAGATGGGTTTGACAAATCCAGAATTATTTATGCCTCCAAATTATCCAGGTAGTGACGTAATAGAATAAGTCGATCGTTTCCCCAGAAAAGTTCGCTATTAGCAATAAATGTCGGTACACCGAATACTCCGGCATGAACAGCACGATCGATCGTAGCATCGCTTTGGGCGATCGTTTCTTGTGACCTTAAAGCAACATCAAAATCGATCGCCGAAATTCCACACGCTTCAGCCCTAAGGGTACATTCTCGCTCATCAATTTGCGATCGTGAATCCTGAAACATGGCTGCAAATAGCAAGCGACTATATTCTGCTACCTTGCCAAAACGCTTGGCTACTATACACGCCCGCGCCAGCAGCTCTGAATCGAACTGCACTCGTCCACGAGGTTCTAGATAGGGGACTCCGTACAATTTAGCCCATCGCTTGGCATCGAGTTCGCGATAATTCCATTCGTATTGTCCAAAAATTTTGCCCTCAAATGGACTACTTTCACGCTGATTAATTAGCCTCACACTGTTGATGGGATGCCATTGGACATCACAGCCAGTTGCTTCTTTGAGGGTATCGATTTGAGTAGATGCAAGATATGAATAACGGCTGCCGATCGAGTAGTAAAAGTCAATATTAGCTATTGCTCTCATTTGTTATTCGACGATCGTAGACTACACTAAAAAACTCATTTTTACGGACAATATATTTATACTTACAGACAGAAACAAGAAGAAAATTAACTTAGGGATTTATTTGGTATAGGGGTAAAATTTGGATGTTGTAAACCGCCTCGCCACATGATTATGCCGTCTTCTCCCGTGTCTTGATAGTATTTTTTTCTACGTCCGACAGTTTGGAAACCATATTTTTCGTAGAGTTCGAGCGCACCATCATTGGAAGCGCGGACTTCTAGGGTAGCTCGTGCCATCTCGATCGATCGAGCCTTGATGAGTAATTCACCTAATAGTAATTGTCCCAATCCTTGCCGTTGATACTGCGGATGGATACCGAGTAAGGTGATGTGAGCTTCGTCCAAAATCGCCCAGAAGCAACCGAAACCGATGATACCTGATGTGGCTGGCTCTAAATCTTTAGCGACTGAGATACCCAGAAAATGGCTATTTTCATTGGTTAATTCACGACGATAACTATCGATCGACCACAACCCCCCAAAGCATAAGCGATCGAGGATGACGAGCGATTCGATTTCGTCTACCGATATTGGACTAACAGTTATATCTAAACCCACTCTATTTGTTTGGTGTTTGAGTATCGATGCTAGATTTTTTGCTCTGTGTATTGTTATCCTAATCCAAATGCGCGATGAATTGTTTTGAGTGCATCTATACCTTGAGATCGAGTCACCACACAACTAATTTTAATCTCAGACGTGGCAATCATTTGGATATTAATCCCCGCCGTAGCGAGACAATTAAACATTTTTGCTGCTACACCTGGATTACTAATCATCCCCGCACCGACGATGCTAACTTTAGCGATCGATTTATTGACGATTACTGCTCCACACCCCAATTGTGTTGTGGATGCTTCTAGTACGCGCTTGGCATCGGCGGCATCGCCTTGAGCGATCGTACAGGCGATATCCCGCGTGGCTACCCCAGCGACAATCCGCGTGCGTTGAGACTGGATAATTGCATCCAAACTAATATTGTTTGCTGCCAAAATCCCAAATAACTCCGCCGCCATCCCTGGACGATCGGGTACTTGTAGTATAGCTAATCTAGCCCGATCGAGATCGAGGGCGACACCGCGTACTGATGGTGCGGTTATCTGTTTAGCATTCTCGTGAGAGAAGGTAGAAATCTCAAACTGATGACACAGTGCATCGATCGCTTTATCGCTATCAGCAGCAGCAATCACGCAACTTACCTTGATTTCTGAGGTAGAAATCATTTGAATATTTATCCCTGCATCTGCGAGGGTTTTGAACATCTGGGCGGCTACTCCAGGTCTACCAATCATCCCCGCACCAACGATGCTAACTTTGGCGATATCGTCGGCGACAATGACCCGATCGTCATTTGCAATAAAATTGTCATGAAGAACGGGAGAGATAGCTTCAGCCACCGCCTGGGCGCGTTTGCTTGCTTGTTTGTCCACAGTGAAGGCGATATCATTAGTGTTGCCTTCGTGGATCGATTGGACGATCAGATCGACATCGACATGTTCTCGTGCTAATGCCCCAAATAATTGTCCGGCAATTCCGGCTCGATCGGGTACCTGTAACAGGGCGATTTTGGCTTGATTGGTGGAAAATTCTACCGCATCTACCGATCGCGCAATCTCTAAGCCAGTCAGAGAGCGCGATCTAGGCACTGGCGAGACTACCCATGTACCTGGCTCATCAGTCCAACTGGATCGCACGACGAGCGGTACGCCATAATTTTTAGCAATTTCGACAGCGCGAGGGTGCAATACTTTCGCCCCCAAGCTGGCGAGTTCGAGCATTTCATCGGCAGTAATTTCGGTGAGTAGTTGCGCCTCTGGGACGATCCTCGGATCGGTAGTCAAAATCCCTGGTACATCGGTGTAAATCTCACAGGCACTTGCTTTGAGCGCAGCAGCGAGGGCGACAGCCGACGTATCCGAGCCACCTCTACCGAGAGTTGTAATCTCCCGATCTTCCGTCGCAATTACGCCCTGGAATCCAGCAACTACTACCACTTTACCTTCTTTGAGATGACGTTCGATCCGATCGGGTACGATCTCCAAAATCCGCGCGCGGGTATGCTCGGCTTCAGTGATAATGCCAGCTTGGGCACCCGTGAGCGAAATCGCGGGTTGTCCCAATTCCTGAATGGCAATACTCAATAATGCGATCGTAACTTGTTCGCCTGTCACCAGCAGCATATCCATTTCGCGGCGCGATGGCTGACTCGATAGCTCGTGCGCCAGCTTAACTAAACCATCGGTAGTTTTACCCATCGCCGAGACGACTACTACCAATTGGTTTCCAGCTTTGACAGTCTCAACTACTCTTCGAGCGACTGCTTGAATCCGCTCGGCGGAACCAACTGATGTCCCCCCATATTTTTGAACGATTAACGCCATCTTGCTTCTTTCCTCAACCACATTTCACTAATATTCATCCCCTACTCTAGTCTTCCCGCTAGAAAGGCTAATACATACTGACAAATCCACCAGACTTTGTTTCGAGTTGGCTTACCCCCCAACCCCCCCTTATAAAGGGGGGGCTTCTTACTCCCTCCCCTTTATAAGGGGAGGGCTGGGGTGGGGTAAAGGACTACGCATCGACTCACAACCTCGATCGGATCTAATAGACTTCCTGCGAAAGTAAAAACAAAATCTTTTCTAGTATTGTTTTCGTCTATAGTTTCCCCTAAAGCCTAAAGCCTAAAGCCTAAAATCTGACTTTCGCAGGAAGTCTAATCTACTCGATCGAATGACAGTTCGGGAAGACGATGCTGCTCCAGCGAGGGAACTACATCAACAATTCTCGCCAGAGCTGCGGACATCAAACCTTTGAATAAAGGATGCGGCAAACTGGGCGTAGACTGAAATTCAGGATGGAATTGGGTAGCGATAAAGAAGGGATGCGCGGGTAGCTCGATGATTTCCACCAAGCGCGTATCGGGAGAAGTCCCGCTGACAACATAGCCGCTATTGAGGAACATATTACGGTAGGCGTTATTAAACTCATACCGATGGCGATGGCGTTCGTAGATCGCTTCTTGCTGATAAAGCTGGTGCGCGAGACTATTTGGCTCCAGTCTACAGGCATATAAACCCAACCGCATCGTACCACCGAGATCGACGACATCTTGCTGCTCGGGCAGGAGATTAATCACTGGATTGGGAGTCTCTGGATCGAATTCCGCACTATTGGCTCGATCGAGTTTAGCAACATTTCGCGCCCATTCGATCGTCGCCGCCTGCATTCCCAAGCACAATCCGAGGAAGGGGATCTGATGCTCTCGTGCGTACTCAATGGCGGCAATTTTGCCCTCTACGCCGCGAATACCGAACCCGCCTGGAACGACTAACCCCTGCACGTCTGCGAGGTATTTAGCCGCACCGTGGCACTCTAAATCTTCAGAATTGACCCAGACAATTTCTAATTTAGCACCTGTAGCGATCGCCGCATGTTTGAGGGCTTCGACAACCGATAGATATGCGTCGCCGAGTTGGGTATACTTACCGACGAGGGCGATTTTGACTTCCTGGGTAGATGTCTGCATTCGATCGACCAAATTTTGCCACTGAGTCAGATCGGGGGTGCGTTGTTCGAGCTGGAGTAGTTCGATCGCTTGTGTTGCGAGTCCTTCGCGCTCCATAATCAGAGGAACTTCATAAATACTCCCAGCATCGGGCGCATTAATTACGCACTCTACAGGCACATCACAAAATTCTGACAGTTTTTCTTTAATTCCTTGAGGTAATGGCTGGATACTGCGACAGACGAGGATATCTGGTTGAATCCCGATCGATCTCAATTCTTTAACCGAATGCTGTGTCGGCTTGGTTTTCATCTCTCCAGCAGTAGATATCCACGGTACGAGCGCAACGTGCATGTATACTACGTTTCGTCGTCCTACATCTTTCCGAAATTGACGAATTGCTTCGAGGAAAGGGAGTGATTCGATATCGCCGACAGTACCACCGATTTCGGTAATCACGACATCAGGGTTGGTATTTTTGGCAACGCGATCGATCCGTTCTTTGATTTCGTTGGTAATATGGGGGATTACCTGCACTGTGCCACCATTGTAGTCGCCACGGCGTTCTTTATTAATTACCGCTTGATAGATCGCTCCCGTCGTGACGCAATTGAGTCGGGACATTGATGTATCGGTAAATCGCTCGTAATGCCCCAAGTCCAGATCTGTTTCTGCGCCATCCTTGGTGACAAATACTTCCCCATGCTGGTAAGGACTCATCGTACCAGGATCGATATTGATATAAGGGTCGAGCTTGAGAATTGAGACAGAATAGTTGCGTGATTTGAGCAATCGTCCCAAACTGGCGGCGACAATCCCTTTGCCAATACTCGAAACTACGCCACCAGTGACGAATACAAACTTAGTCATGTTGCTTTGGATTTCTCTACTTACTCGATTACTGTCGTAAACGGCAAGCCGTTCGACTAGATCATTGTAGACTACCCTGCAATAATTGCTTCATAATCCGCACTCACATCGGCACTGAAAATTTCTCGCTTGAGTATCCTCTTTGGTCGGATAATAGGTAGCATCATCAGTAGTATTGAGACGATCGTGAAAATATCTATTTCATTGCCCAACGAACTGGTTCGCTATGTCGATGATCGAGTAGTTAACCGCAGCCAATTAATTGAATCATTGCTCTGGGCTTGGCAGAAAAAACAGCAGCGACAAGCAATGCTCTGGGCTTGCTTGACTCTAGACGCACAAACATCGGTGGAGGACGAGCAATGGCAACAAGCCGCAATTACCGACTGGGAAGTATCTGGCTAGTCAATTTTGACCATTCGCTCGATCCTGAAAGGCACAAGCCTCGCCCAGCAATAATTATTTCTGGTACACTATTTAATCAGCGGCGGAAGGTGACTGTGTTACCGATGACATCTATTGCTCCAGACAATAGACTACTACCTGTGGTTGTCCCGATCGAACCCAGTGCGACTAATGGCATAACTACCAATAGTTTTATTATTTGTGTCGATCCGATGACTTTTGATAAACAGCGATTAGTGAAGCAGTTAGGAATATTGAGCACTGACAAAATACGCCAAGTTCAATCTATTTTATGCTCTTATTTAGAACTCGATTCTATGAGTAGCGATATTGATGATTCTTCAGATCTTCTGAACTAGTGTGTTGTTGGGTTTCGCTTCACTCTACCCAACCTACAGATCTCTATTTTCCATTTAACTTGTACTAGTCACCTACTTGTGACAACTGCTGCGCGAAAGCACCATGCTCTGCTGCTGCTAAACCTGACTGCAACACTGCTAAAACCCGCACCATATTTCCCGCGAGTAAATCCTCTACCGCCAGCCACAAGCCTGGAAACACGCGACTGCGAATCGTCCCATCCGCATCTACGGGTAGAGATACATAGTCCCCTTCTTCTAAGCAAAACCAATCCACTTTACGATCGAATACTTGCCAGACGATATATTCAGGGATGCCATTGCGACGGTAGGCGCGTTTCTTGTCACCCAGATCGATCGCGGCACTACTAGCGGCAATCTCTACTACCAATTCCGGTGCCCCTTCGATGTAATCATCCTCACTCACACGCGATCGACCGCCGGATTGTGATTCGATTAGTAATACGGCATCGGGCTGCGGTTCGTTATCTAAATCTAGGCGTACCGTCGGCGCATCACCCAGCGCAACCCCTGGGGTAGCCACCTTGTAAGTCCACAGCCAACCCATAATATTACTATGGGGTTCACCATGACTTCTAAAGCGCAGTGCAGCAGCCATGTAGACAACTCCTTCGATTAATTCGGCTTGTTTGAGATTGGGCATCGCATCATAGCGTCGCTCGAATTCATAACGAGTGAGCCTGTCGCCATTTTCTAGTGGTGGAATGAGCCGATGCTGGGAAGGTGTTTTAACCATTGCGGCTGCTGGCTTAAGTGTTTAAAAAACTTATCTCAATTATAGGTGAGCGACTAGAAGAAACTAGCTAACCCAACTTGTTACCCACAACCTCAGCGGTTAGAAACCGCTCCTCAGAGTACAAAGTCCGGTTGTTGCCGCGAGCGGCAAAAGCCTGCCTTCGCGGACTAAATAGATTAGTCCGCGAAGGCGGACTTTGCAACACTAGCCACGATTTTAATCGTCGGCATTCAAGTCGGTAGCAACTCACGTTAACTAATAATTTGTAACTGGGACAAATCCTCGATCGACACATCCGCCATCATCAAAGGCTGCATCGATCGACCCCAGGAGATGCCGATACAGCCCGCTGCACCGCCTTGACTGCCCATCATCATATCCCAGCTACTATCGCCAATCATCAGGGTTTGCGCGGAATTTACGCCGAGTTCTTGACAAGCAAATTGAAACAGGCGCGGATCTGGTTTAGCGAACTGGAGATCGGAACCTAAAAGTACCTGAAAATGAGGCTGTAACTTGTGGTAGTCAGCAAACTTGACAACTTGACTGGTAGTTGCGGCAGAGATGATGCCTAATTTTAGCCCTGCACCTGCGAAGGATTCGATCGATTCCACACAACCAGGAAACATCGCATTTGGGGTAGATTCCATCACTCGATCGACTTCGCTAAAAGCTCCGCGTACAATGTCTAGAGCCGCACTCCATCCTCTCCCCGTTTCGGCAATATAAGCCGCCGCTGCAATTTCATTTTCGGAGCGACTACCCACCGCTTGCAATCCGGCTGGATCTAAGCCACCATCGTTTACCCCAAATGCCATCAGCAGCGGTTCGCCTACACCAGGGATTTGAGCGTCAATTAGTCGCGCCCGTTTTTGGGCGAGGTTGCGAAGATAGTCCCCAGAGTCCTCCAGGGTGCCATCTTTATCAAAGATGATTGCTTGAATATCTGTAAACTGGCGGTTGAGACAATTAATCGAAATCATGAGGCAATCTAATGATGGGAGCTATTCAATTGAGCCACTATCCTTTGTACCCTACCTGCTAGAAAAATTAAATAATAAATAATATTGCGATCGCGAGGTATAAGTGGGATAGCAGTGCAAGATCGAGAATATAGCTAACTAGTTTAACAATCCTTTGAGGATCGAGTTTTCATCAGTCAACCGCTCGAATTATCAAAGCCATCGAGATTCATCTCATCACCAGCTAATTTAAGAATTAGATAGGATGTTATACCAATGATTCAAAATATTTTAATCGCTGTCGCTGGATTGGGAAAGTGCGAACAGATGCTGAAAAAAATGATGGAAATTCCGATCGTCAAAGGGGCAAGCGTTACTATTTTACATGTAGTGACTCCGCAAGTTTCCGCCGAGCTGATGTCCCAAAAGCTCACTGCTGGCGGTAAAATCCTCGCTGACGCGATCGAGTATCTCAAACTAGATCCCGCTAAAGTCAATGTCAGACTCAAACAAGGCGATCCCAAAGATATTGTTTGTCAAGTTGCTGATGAAGAAAATTCTGACCTAATTATTATGGGTTCGCGGGGACTAAATCGGCTCCAGTCGATCCTCTCCAATTCTGTCAGTCAATATGTCTTTCAGCTCACTTCTCGCCCGATGTTATTGGTAAAGGATGATGTTTCCATCAAAAGTATTTCTAAAATCATGGTGGGATATGATAACTCTGTCCCTGCTCAAGCATCGCTGAAGTTAGCACTCTCTTTTTTACGAGAAATTAAAGGTAGTCAAATCCTCATCACTCAAGTGAAAGCGACTGAAAAATCTGCCGCTGCGATTATCAAACCAGAACAAGATCCAATTTTTGCCCCTGCTATTAGTGAAGCAAAAAAACAAGGCGTAGCTTATAAATGTATTGTCTTTGTTGGCAATCCTGGTCAAGAAATCTGTAGAGCTGCTGAGGAGTTTAACGCCGATCTCGTAATGATTGGTTCGCCAGATCGTCGTCCTTCGATCGCTAAAAACTTACCAGATCTCGATCGCCTATTAGGCAATTCAATCTCTGACTATGTGCGGGTAAAAGCACCCTGTCCGGTACTGCTAACTCGCGCTGTGGGTTAGGTTTTAGATGTGAGGGAATATCTCAACTTCCCTCGAACTAGCCAATTACCTAAAATAACTTAGCTTGACGATCCAAGTGCTCCAAATCAAGACCGCTATCTCAAAGCAATATCCCCAAAATCTTTGGTTTTTAGATATCTTTAAGCTGTGTCGAATTAGCCAAGCTCCGATCGCAAATAGTGGCATCGATCCAGAGGTGATCTTGATAAAAGCCCAAACGCCAACATCATAGTATCCACCAGCCTCGATCGTAATTAGTTTAACAAAAGATGCAATGTAAGCGCACAGATGAATACAGAACTGCGCGAGTGCAACTATCCTAAATAATTTACCCGCCGCTAACTTCTGGATAAGATTTTAACTCGGCGATTACCTCTCGGCGCGGCTACGCCAACGATCGCTCATAAATTCATAAAAATATCATATTAATCTATAGTGTTAACAGCGATCGTAGGGTGTGTTAGGCACCAGCCGTAACGCACCAGGATTTACGTAGTTTCTATTTAATAAATATTTGCACCCAGCTACTTATCAATCGAAATATTACTGTAATCTGGATTTGGTAGAGTCTAATGCCCCGATCGATCGCACTAAATTCACACCCAGATCGACCGATCGACCAAAAAATCGTCCATACTGCTAAAATTGACAACTAAACACTCTGTAAATCACTCGTGCAAATCCGTTTGATGTGGGAAGATCCAGCCACAGGAGAACGCAAAGAACCCCTGTTAACTGTCCCAATTGCTTTGGGGCGGGAATTCGAGCGACTTCCTGAGATAATAGATGGTCAACGCGTTTGTCGGATCGTATTGAGTAGCTTGGACGTATCCCGCTATCATGCCTCGATCGAGATCCACCAAGATCGACTGACAATAATCGATCGAGGTAGTAGTAATGGCATTATTATTAACGGGCAAAAACAGACCCAAAGTCAGATCGTACCTGGAGATGTCATCCAAATTGGGAATTATCAGATCGCGATCGCCATCCCCAGTAATGCTCAACCCGTTGTCACGCCTGCAAGTCAATCCCAAATCGGCTTTAACTCTGTCACCAATCGTCCAGATCCCCGCATTACGCCACCACCTGTAATTCAGGTTAATAGTTGTCTCCCCCCGATTTTCCAACAGCAACAGATCGATCCTCAAGCCATCCATGCCACCGGATTGCCTGTAGAAGAAGTCGAATATGCCACCATCGGCGGCGGCTTGGGAAGTTTTATCTGGGTAGATTTGCTGCGAATTGGTGGAGTGAGTACCGAGCAGGTGCGAGTATTGGGGATGGAGCAACAACCCTATGGACGCTATCAGCAACTCTGTCTCAACGCTCAGATCGTCCCCCAGGAGCGGCTCAGATCCCCTGCGGATGCTTGTCCTGACAATATTTGGGGTTTTCCTAATTATGCGACCTTGGAGGCGACTAGAGGCATTGCCAAGGGGAAACTCCGATCGAGTCTGGGTTATCTCTGGCAGGTATTTGCCGAACCCACGCTGGCGGCTACTTATACCCCCAAATCTGGCGATGTCATCGCGGCGATCGATCGGGAAGCAGCACGGATTAGTTGGCGCAAAATGATTCGGACTGCTCACGTTCAAGCAATTCGGAAGACTACCGATGGTCGTTATGCGATCGTCTATACCTGCCAACAACCGACTGATTATGCTTGTACGATCGCGCGGTACGTCCATATTGCCACTGGTTATCCCGCGCTCCAATTTTTGCCAGATCTCCAAGCCTATCGCGATCGCACTCAGGATTTCAAGACAGTAGTTAATGCCTACGAACCGCACGAACATATCTATGAATCTTTAGCCACATCTGGGGGAACGGTACTATTGCGCGGAACCGGGATTGTTGCCGCCCGAATTCTTCAGAAACTCTACACATTGCGACGCGATCGCGATCGAGTCGAAATCAAAGTAATTCAATTACTTCGCTCTGCAAAAATTGAAGGTAATAAATACGGTTTAGCCGAGCGAAAAGTCGAACATAATTACGAATTCCAGCCCTTCAACTGGCCGAAATCTGCTTGGGGAGGACAGTATAAAGCGATTCTCGAAACTGCCACGCCAGAACAACGTCAGCATTTACTTGCCGATTGGGGAGGTGTGACAACGATGAATCGTCCCGACTGGCGGAAAATTATCACTGGCGGCATCAATAAAGGCTGGTATCAGATCTTTTACGGCGAAGTGCAGCAAGTCGCACCCCATCCTACTCATGGTGGCACGATTACCACCGTGCGCGAATCAGGAGTCAAGGGCGATATGCAGTTAGAATCAGACTTTATCATCGATGCTACTGCTGTAGATGCGCCAATTATGGCAAGTCCACTCCTCCAAGATTTGGTACAGCAATATAATTTACCAATCAATCAGCTCGGTAGACTGACTGTTACGGCTGACTTTGAATTAGCCGCAATGGCAAACCAATCGGGTAAAGTTTATGCGTCTGGAGCCATTACTTTAGGCAATTACTATGCACCTGTAGATAGTTTTTTGGGATTGCAATATGCAGCTTTTGAGATTACCCAAGATCTACTCTCGCGGAATGCCAAACAACTACAGCCGCTGGTTTTATCCCGCTCGTTATTTCAATGGTGGAAATGGCTGAATAATCGATCGCCAGATTAAAGTAACCGCACAGATCTAAGGGTACCCTAGACATAAAAACGCCGCTAAACCGTCGGGGAACAAAGGCGTGCGCGCGTCGCTGGTGCAAGATGTGAGTATTTACAAGCACAACCATAAAAAAAGCCTCCCCACATGGGGAGGCTTTGCGGTCTAAAAGACTACTAAACTAATTTGAGATCGGGATAGTAGGCGAGGATATCATCTGTAGTCAGTGCGTCACCATTTGCTTGAGGTGTCCAGATGGCTTCGATGGCGACAATCGCACTAGCATCGAGACTACCGAGAGTTTGGAGAGCTTGACGCAGATCGCTTTCACCATTGATTTTTGGCAATTCGAGCGATCGAGTTGCAGCAACTAATAGAGTTACGATGATGTACTCTGCGCGTTCTTGCTCCACTGTAGCTAGTTCGCCAGTAGAGTTGAGCGCAGCATTGCTGTCAGCCTGACGGAGTTGGTTGTTGACCTTACTCAGGGTTTCGGTGGTAAATTTGCCACGCTCGTTGAGGGACAATTGATTGAAGACAGCTTCAGCTCGATCGAGTTTGGCTTGTTGTGTACTAGTCTTGGCATACGTCCAGTATTCAGGGTGACGTAGTAGTTCGAGGCTAGTTTCTTGGAGTAGGTACATCCGACCTGTTGCTGTATCAGCATTGACAGTTTCGGCTAGTTGGTCTAATTTAGACTGAACGCTACGGGCATCCGCTAATAAACCGACTTGAATTTGAGCGATCGACACTTGAGGATTGTAAACATCACCACCTTCAAAACTATCGCCACCAGCTACCCGTCGGAAAGTATTGAGTAAAAATCCACCCACCGAAATCAGAATCAACAGCGAGAATAAACCGCCGCCGCCACCGCCACCGATGAATGGGAGAAAGAAGAACGGTGAGAAGCCGCCACCTGGATAATATCCACCGCCACGACCGCCGTAAGAGCCACCACTAGGGCTACTATATCCCCGACTAGGCGCACGGAATGAGCCACCCCCAATTCGTCCGCCACTTCGTGCTGCCAGAGCATCTCCAGTCTGCGACATCACGAGCGTTAGGACTAGTCCGACTGCTACGAGGGACTTGACCAAGGGTTTAATGAGAGCGAGCAGTTTTTCGAGCATAACCACCTGTATAAAATCTTATTTATTCTTTTAATCTAACGACTTTGACAATTGAAAGCTGTTAGTTATCGAATATCTTCAATTTTAACTTAGGTAACTGGGAGGGAGAAATGTTGCCAGATGTAGAGATAACCGACAAACTACCCAACATGCACCGCTTACGGTTGAGGTTAGTGTGTTTTGACTGCTCTGGTTCCGTTAATAGGTGCGTTACGCTATCGCTAACACACCCTCCGATCGCTGTCAACTGCTTGCACTGAGCGTAGCCGTTCGCGAAGCGTCTCGAAGAGAAGTGTCAACTGTCAACTATTTAATAGCTATCATCATCGACATGAGCATGAACCGTCAGCTCATGATTGACTTGATTGAGTCGATCGGATATTGTTTTGCGCCACTCTAAACTAATTTCGGGATCGGCTAATACTTCCTGTGCTGATTGACGATATGCCGCACTAGTAGTCGCATCGACTCGATCGATCAGCTCAAGATTATTATAAACAGTCTGCGGTGAAAGTTGCATGGTATTTAACTCGATTTAGTTGTTAATCGATCGATACTGCCAGTTATAAGTCCATCGATTAAAAGTCACGTTAGAGAATCTTTTCTAGTCCATATACTAAAGATTTTAGCCCCAAAATCTTGCGAATGGCGAGGAGAACTCCTGGCATATAGCAAGAGCGATTGGTAGTGTCGTGGCGGAGCAGGTAGATTTCACCTGGAGCACCAAAGATAATCTCTTGATGGGCGATGTAGCCAGGGAGTCGGATGCTATGAATGCGGATATTTTCGTCGGCGATGGCACCTCTAGCACCAGCGATCTTTTCGGATTCGGTGACACTGGGTGGGTTGAAGGTTTTGCCGAGTTCGCCGAGTAGTTGAGCGGTTTGGATGGCGGTACCACTGGGGGCATCGGCTTTTTGATTGTGGTGGAGTTCGATGATTTCAACGTGTTCAAAAAATTTGGCAGCTTGAATTGCTGCTTGCTGCATCAAGATCACCCCGATCGAGAAATTGGGGATAATGAGACAGCCAGTACTCGCTTTGTCGGCAAATTCAGTCAATTCTTGAATCTGAGTGGTACTCAATCCAGTGGTACCGACAACTGGACGTACACCATAAGCGATCGCCGATCGGACGTTTTCATAGATACTATCAGGGTGGGTAAAATCGACCATGACGGCGGGTTGTTTCTCCTGGGATGCCATCGCCAGGATCGCCTGGAGATCGTTCATCAGAGGTATCTCCAAGGCTCCACAGCCAGCGATTTCGCCGATATCTTCACCCAGTAGCTGGGGATTGCGATCGATCGCTCCCACCAGCACCAGATCTTGGGCACTAGCCACAGCTTTAATCACTTCTAGACCCATTTTCCCCGCCGCACCATTGACGACGACAGGAATTGGCGATTGAGTACTCATTTTGGTTTCTCCTTAGCTGACAGCTCCACACTGCCTATTATGACATCGAAAGACTTGCGCTCTATTTCCAGCGCAACAGCTTGAGAATTTATATATTTTATTGTTGACAGTCTTTCTCATAACTCTTATAGTTGGATAGATTCGGCCAAAATTTAGGCAGAGACTGAGCCTAAACGATTTTCACAACCTCAGATCGACCGATCGAACAATTTTTAGATTCAGACGCAATTAATTATCATAAGGAAGATCGAATGTCGTTGGCTGAACTGAGCGCATTACCACTAGGAACCACTGCTTCGATCCTAAGCATAAATACCGAAACCACCTTAGAGCATAGATTACAAGCGTTGGGATTTCGGGTGGGCAAGCAGATATCAGTGATCCGTAAAGCGTGGTTGGGTGGGCCGCTACATGTGCGGATCGGTACGACGGAAGTAATCATGCGCCGCTGCGATGCTAGAGCTATTCAGGTGCAGCCGCATTAGGCGTTAGGCTTTAGGTTTTAGGCTTTAGGCGTTAGGCTTTAGAGGCTGACAGTTATAGATATTTGTGCTGCATTACTTACAGGTGAAAATAATTGAACATGACGATCGATGTTTATCGACCTAATCTAAAAAATGACAAACTCAATTAACTGTAATAAGTGCAACGCAGATGGTAGTCCGCTGCTGGATGTCACTATTACTGAGGGCTTAAAACAAGTGGCGGTTTTGGGGATGCCCAACACTGGCAAGTCTACATTCTTCAATCGCTTGACTGGGGCTAATGCCAGTACTGGTAATTGGCCAGGAATTACCGTCGATTTGCTAGCGGCAAAGATTAAATTAGGGCAGCAAGAAACCCAGGTGGTAGATTTGCCAGGGATTTACGATCTGCGGGGCTTCTCGGAAGATGAAGAAGTAGTGCGGCGGTTTCTAGAGAGCAATCCCGTTCATTTAGTCATAATTATTCTCAATTCTACCCAACTCGATCGCCAGATTAGTCTGGCACTACAAATCAAACATCTCGGTTTGCCAGCTTTATTACTATTAAATATGGCTGATGAAGCTCCCAAATTTGGAGTTCAGATCGAGCCAGAATCGATCGCGCGGCACTTACAAATGCCTGTGATGCAGATGAGTGCTAAATACGGACAGGGTTATGCTCAGGTACGCAGTTTGGTTGCCGAACGATTGAGTCTTCAGTCTGAACCATTATTAGCAGGTAAGATCGATCGCAATTTAGTTTCCGATACTGAGTTTGCCGCAGAAATGGGCGCACTGCTTCAGGATGGTTTTCAGGTGTCGGCTGTCAAGGATACGCTGACGACTAAACTCGATCGAGTGTTACTCCATCCCGTGTTTGGGTTGCCGATTTTCTTTGGTTTGATGTATCTGCTGTTTCAGATGGTGTATACCATTGGGAAGCCGCTGCAAGATTGGTTAAATCTAGGGGTGGAATGGTTTAAGACTGCTGCTGTGGAGCCATTACTAAGTTTCTTACCGAAGTTTCCCCACGATCTGCTGATCGATGGATTGTATGGGGGGATGGCGACGGTGGCGGCATTTATTCCCGTGATTTGGATCTTTTTTATCTGTATGGCGATCGTCGAAGATAGTGGATACTTATCTCGATCGGCTTATTTGATGGATGCTTTCATGGAACGGTTGGGCTTGGATGGTCGATCGTTTGTGATGTCGCTGATGGGCTTTGGTTGTAATGTCCCCGCGATTATGGGGTTGCGCGTGATGCGATCTCCGGCTCTGCGGTTACTCTCGATGTTGGTGATTCCGTTTTCGCTCTGCTCGGCGCGGCTAAATGTGTTTATCTTTATGACGACGGCGTTATTTAGTGCTAGCGTTGCGCCAATGGTGCTGTTTAGTCTGTATCTATTTAGCTTTGCGGCGGCGATTCTCACAGCATTTATTTTCAAAGGTAAGTATCCAAATCAAGAGCCACTGATCCTCGAATTACCGCCCTACCGCTTCCCCACCATCCGCCAAATGCTCCTCCGTGCTTGGGGAGAAACTAGACATTTTCTGAGATTTGCGTGGAAATTTATCATCTTTGGCGTAGTCGCAATCTGGCTGTGCAATAATCTCCCCACAAATGTCGAACCTGCCAGTGCTGGCACGATCTCAGGTGCGATCGGTAATGCGTTACAACCAATTTTAGGGCCGATCGGGATTAACCCCAAACTATCTGTCGCACTGATTTTCGGGTTTATTGCCAAAGAGATCGTTCTCGGTGGATTGGCGGTGATTTATGCCACCAAACAGGATGCGGGATTGGCTGGTGCGATCGCCCAAGATATTGACTGGGTACAGGCTTACAGCTTTATGTTATTCACACTGCTGTACGTACCCTGCCTCTCTACGGTAGCGGTAATCAAAGCCGAGTCAAAAAGCGCGAAATTTGCGCTGATGGGCGTGTTCTGGTCGTTAGTACTAGCTTGGGGTGCAAGTTTTGTCTTCTATCAAGGTGCCAGAGCTTTAGGTTTCTAGTTCGCGGGGGTAAAATTAAATTTACTCCCACCTTTGAGTTTTAACTGTAAAAGTGCTGTAAAACTTATTTTGACCTTCTTCTACCCTTTGCCTTTGCGGAACTAATAACTTTCGGTGGCGGACTTACCCATTTACAATCAAAAGTTTTTGTAAGTAAATTCTTGAGACTAATTACTTTAACTGTGCCTGGATAATCTACACCGTCATAATTACGTATCTCTACAATTTCGTAGCCTATTTCATTAAGTTCTTCTGTAAATGAGACTTTTCCATAAAACTTGTATGAATCTTGTATCTGTATAATATCTTTTTCTTCAAGTACCATTTCCCAACAGACTATATGGTCAGTTAGTATAAGTGGATGATTAAATTCATCAGCCGAAGAGAATTTGTATTTATATTCAACAGTCTTATGAACTTTTTCATTCAAACTCTTCTCCCCGATTTCAACAGCAATACTATCAATTCCCATGCTGGAGAAGGTTCTCGGACGTAGCCAAAGATGAGAGAAAGGTGAATCTAAAGTTACAAAATGAGCGAACATTGCATATAGTATTCCTACTGAATATTCTTCTCCAGTACCTGGTTCGACAAAAGATTGTCCTTCTAGATGTTTAATATTATGTGCAGTGAATCGAGTTCTCTCTGCAATACTTTGCTTTAATAGATTTAGTTTTTCTTTATAGGCATCCAATTTAACATCTTGGTTCTCTTTGTTTAGTCGATCGAGTAGCTCTCGAAAACATGCGCTCTTTCTTTTCTGACTGTCTAAAAAATCTTTAATCTTTTCAATAAATGAGTCGTTATTTAGGGTCTTTAATGCAGCTTCAGTTAGAGAAGTTCTGTTTGTCACTACATCAAAAGTACCATTGAGCATGAAAATATAATGAAGTTTTGCGCTAGATGTATTAAGTACTTGATAGTCTTTAAGTTTGTTATGGTCAAAATCTCAGTGTATTGGCAAATTTTTACACCATCTGAACAGATAAATACACCTCTTTGATCTGTTAACCTCAGTCCTGATTTTTTACTACGTTGTCTATCTAGTTCTTCATACTGCTCGAGAGCACGACGATTACCATCAATTGCTAACGTTAAACAATAAGTTATCGCTTCAAAATTAAAAGTAGTAGCTCCACGATCTGAGAATCTCCCATCATTTAAGCGTGAAATGCTAGCAGGACTGCTCGTTAAAGATCTTTCAAGATCATTATGCTTTTCTAGATATGGATAACCTACTTCAATATTTTTGCAAGCATTTTTTACCCACAAACATAACTTGCATTCTTCATTATATCCAGAAGATTCCTTGAATATTTTCTCTGTAGTAGGTGAAAAGCCAGTCTCGTTGGAACGGAGAATTCTCATATCTCCATGCCTTGTATTGTAACGTATGTAGTGTTTGAGGTATGACCATTTCGTCTTCTGATTTTCTTCTGAATCATAAAAATTAGAGAAATTCTGCACCTCTAATCCTTGGACAATAATTATTGTACCTTTTAAAAATTGTTCTTTAAAAAAGTATTCATCGAATTCTCCGAGGATAGTCGTTATCGATATTTTGGGTGTAGAAAATGAGCTTATAATCGTTTGCCAAGGAGCACTATCTAAGTTAGATTGGATATCATATTTAGGACTTAAATTATCTTTAGGATTATCTATTGATATTGAACGCCAGTTTTCTTCATTTTTACAACGAGTGATTAGAGTGAATTTCTTGGATGCGAAGCAAAGCTTTGAACCTTGGCACTTATAGCCTATTGATTCGCCAGGAATTTTGGTAGATTTACCAATGGAGAAAAATGCTTTATAAGGAGTTATCCCATTAATAACTTCTGTTTCGCTTAAACCAGTACCGTTATCAAAAAATATAAATCCTTCATACTGAAAGAGAGGATAAATTTTAATGTTTGAAGCTTTAGCATCATATGAGTTAGATATCAATTCGCGAATTACTTCACAAGGGTCTTTTCGATTTACTGAAAGCTCAGAGAGAACGTGTTTATAATCTATTTCTGGATACTGAATCACAATAAGTTGCTAAGTCGAGGGGTTCATCAGTAGTATAACTCTAAATGTATAATTAATATCTTTAGGCTAAAAATTATCTTGATTAAAATCAGCATTAGGTTTTAGCTGAGGACGCGCCAATTCAAACATCGAATCAGCACTCACCTTGTTGTACCAATTACCACCCATCCGACTGATATATTGCACTTGAGTTGGATCGATTTTGCCATTTACCATCAACTGCTTGGCGATGTGAAAACAAAGCACTTCACCAATCACATAGTTAGCTGCATTCGCGCCTTCCCCGTGGGAGACAATTTGATACAGACGACATTCCATCGCCATCAGGCTTTCGGCTACGCGTGCGGGACGAACTTTGGTAGTAGACGCAGGTGTAAAACCAGCTTGCTCCCATTCGCTCACGCTAGCATCAAAGTCGAGTGAGGCAATGTTCACCCGATCCTGCATCCCTTGACTGACAACATTAATCGTAAATTCGCCAGTAGCTTGAATATTTTGCAACGTATCTTTGAATTGCCCGTGGCGATTTGTGGTGGGTGAAAAGGCGATCGAGGGTGGATTTAGTCCACCTGCCATAAAATAGCTAAATGGAGCTAAATTTGGAATCCCATCAACAGAAAGCGTCGATACCAGCGCAATCGGGCGCGGTGCAACCAGATGATTGAGTAAGCCATACGCATCAGATGAGGACAGCTCGGCACAATCAAATCCTAAATAGGAGTGGGCATCATCAGTATTTTGTGACATGAGATTATAGAGCCATAAATAGATTTTAGATCGGCTTTAGGGATGACGATCGACATTAAATGCTTGTGCTAAAACCGTCAACTCTTGGGCGCGGCGTGCATAGGGTTCGAGTCGAGCAGTTTCCCATCCTGTTAATACCTGCATCGCTTCGAGTGTCAATCCTCTCATCAGCATTTCGACGCACCAAGTAGCCTGAGCTTGTGCGATCGTCGGTGCTCCAGTTGGTGTAATAATTTCACCGCTCGATTGTTGCCACAGTTGGCGCAAATCTGCCTCAGTTAATGCAGTTCCATTCGGATTGACAAATAAAGCAGGATGAGCATCTTTGCGGCTTCTGAGCCATTGTGTCAGGGGATTTTTGAGATATGAGCCGTAGCGTTTACCCATAATCCATTGATTGACGGGTACTTGACGCGCCGAGCTATGAGTTATTTGCAATAACTGACGATCGCTACTGCTCGAATGATTCGATCGAGTCAATAAAATTATCTCACTCGCGCTCAATCCCGCGCCAAATAATACGTAGATCAGCGCGTAAGTCTGAAGACTGTGTTTTTTTGCTTGTTGGAGCATCTGCTCCACGACTTGTGCTGGTAAGTCGAGCTGAATTACTGGAGCGGGGAGATTAATTACAGCTAATTGTTGAGAACTGCCAGCGATTGCACCTGCAACAAATAGAGCGACAACTCGATCGAGAAAATCCGCTCGATCGCGCCACAATCCATGAAATTCGCTAGTTAATTCGATCGTCGCATATCCAAATAATAATGTATGCAGCAAGCTAGTTAATTGTTCGATCGGTAGTTGCAAATCCGCCTGAGATTCGCCGATATTGGTTTTTAAATACTTAGCGACGCGACGATTGGCTCGATCGAAACTCCGCCCCAATCCTTGGCGATTTTCAGTGGAGTATTGCCCCGACTCACCTACGAGCGATCGAATCACAGCCGGAGTTTGTTCTAGTGCCTGGAGGCAGGTATTAGCATACGATCTGAGCATTTCGGCTAGACTACTTGCTGGTGGCAATTCTGTTGCTAAACTCTGTCCTAATTGCGCGAACACACTCGCATCTTCGATAACGGCTAGTAGTAACCCATGTTTATTCCCAAACTGGCGAAATAAGGTGACTTCATTCACCTGTGCTAGTTCGGCAATCTGTTTGGTGGTAGTCTCACTGACTCCTTGACTGGCAAATAATTCGATCGCTGCCTGAATCAGTTTTTGGCGCGTAAGGTTGCGGGAAGATGGCATGGAGTATGAGTTGGATCGACTTACTCAGGTAGGAAGTGAGAGGTAATGCAAGTATCACTTGCATAATTAAAAAAAGCTTGTTAGGATGTAAATGTAAGCGTTACTTGCAGACCCTATTTCTACTATACCTAGAATCAGGGATTAGGTATTAGGTATTAGGTGTTAGGGGAAATACTCTCAGTAGGGAATTCAGACCTAAGCCAAAGCCTAAAACCTCAAAACAAAAGCCTAAAACCTAAAACCTAAAACCTAAACCCTAAATTATGACTGCTACTATCGAAAATAGCTCACAGCGAGGAGAAACGGCACCATTAAGTTGGACGAATGTTATCTTTTTTGGCTCGTTTCATCTAATCGCATTACTAGCACCGTGGTTCTTTGATTGGTCTGCACTGGGGGCGGCAATCGTGCTGCATTGGTTGTTTGGATCGATCGGGATTTGTTTGGGATTTCACCGTTTGCTGACACACCGCAGCTTTCAGGTACCAAAACCACTAGAGTATGTATTTGCCACTCTCGGCGCGTTAGCACTCCAAGGCGGCCCGATTTTCTGGGTAGCTGGACATCGGCAACATCACTTGTATACCGAAGATTGGGACAAAGATCCCTACTCAGCAAAGCGGGGCTTTTGGTGGAGTCACATGTTGTGGATTTTCTACCCAAAAGCGAACTTCTTCAACTTTGATGATTACAAAAAAGCAGCACCGGATTTAGCTAAAGACGCTTATTACCGTTGGCTCGATAAATATTTTCTATTCTTGCAAATCCCCGTCGGATTGTTACTATACGCTGTCGGCGGTTGGTCGTTTGTGATTTATGGTGTCTTCGTTCGTGCGGTGATTCTGTGGCACAGTACTTGGCTGATCAATTCAGCAAGTCACATCACTGGCTATCGCACCCATGAGTCAGATGACAACTCTCGCAATCTCTGGTGGGCGGCTCTACTAACTTATGGCGAAGGCTGGCACAATAACCATCATGCTTATCCTAATGTCGCAAAAGGTGGCTGGCAGTGGTGGGAAATCGATATGACTTGGTGGTCGATTCAATTATTGCAAAAGCTCGGTTTAGCCAAACGGGTAATCTTACCACCAACAAATTAAAGGTAATATATCTCAATCGAAAGTAGGGGCAATTGTTTTAGTCGAGAAAGGCGATTAAACCTTGCCCCTCTCCTTCAGAACTATTCTGTGTTAATCTTGTCGGACTAAAAGATGGTTTTGAATAGCGATCGCCACCGCCTGTTTGCGATCGATCGCTCCCAATTTGTGTAAAATCGTATGCACATGAACGCGAACGGTTCCAGGTACGATATAGAGAATTTCAGCGATTTCTCGATCGGTTTTGGCTGTAGCAATCAAGCTGAGAATTTCTTGTTCGCGTCGAGTTAGGGTATTGGAGATCGGGGTGCGATCTTCTGTCGGGTTGTTTTGGAACAGCGTATGAATTTCTGCTGTGGCGGCGGCATCCCACCAGGAGGCTCCAGCAATGACAGAGCGCATGGCTAAAACCAAAGTTTCGGCTGTAACCCCTTTGAGGCAATAACCTTGTGCTCCTGCGGCCACCAGGCGGGCGATCGACGCTCTTTCGTTGCGAGAAGTGAGGACGAGAATCGGCAACTGGGGGTGATTTTGTTTGAGTTGACGACAGGTTTCCAACCCGCCCAATCCAGGTAAACCAATGTCGAGGAGTACCAGATCGAACGGCTGTTGCTTTGCCAAATCGATGGCTGTTTCACCATCGTTTGCTTCAGCCAAAGTTTCCACCGCCGATTCGCGCTGCAATCGTACCTGCAAGCCCAAGCGAAACAGTTCATCATCTTCAACTAACAGAATTTTGAGGCGATCTAGGGGCATTTTAAACAGTTGAGAGTTGACAGTTGAGAGTTGACAGCTTGCACTGAGCGAAGCCGTAGGCGATAGAGATTTACATTGGCTCTGGTGCGTTACCCTGCGGGATAACACACCCTACAGTATTCTTACCAATCATTTAGGACTGCTATAGTTTCCCCTAAAGCCTAAAGCCTAAAGCCTAAAGCCTAAAGCCTAATACCCATACCTAAAGCCTAAAGCTTAAAGCCTAATACCTAACACCTAAAGTCTAATAAGACGGATCGACGATCGCGGCTAGGCGAAACGCAAAGATCGCCCCCTGGGGGGAACGATTTTCCGCCCAAATTGTCCCCTCATGCGCTTCGACGATTTGACGAGCCAGATACAGCCCCAACCCTGAGCCACTGGCTTGGCGATTGCTCTGTCCCTGATAAAACCTCTCAAATAAATGGGGCATTTCATCGGGCTGAATCCCTGCTCCAGTATCCATCACTTTCACCACCCGATCTCCCGCCTGAGTTCCGAGTACGACTTCCACTTTTGCGCCGCGTGGCGAGTGATTGATAGCGTTGGCGAGGAGGTTGGCGAATACTCGTTGAAGCTGGAGGGCATCACCATTTACCCACAAAAACTGGCGGAAGTCGGAGTCTCCATAATTTAGTGACAGGTGAACTCGCCGACTCATCGCCAGATCGAGCAAAGAAGTTGCTGTTGATTCTGCTAATCGGGCGAGATCGATCGGGGTACGATCGAGTTGTAGTCCGTCAATGTCATTGCGATAGACATCTAAGAGCGTTTCCACCAGTTGTAAGCTAGTCTGGTGACTGCGGATCGCGATCTCTAATACGCTTTTTTGCTTGGGTTGGACGGGACCGAATTGTTCTTGGTAAAATGCTTTGAGGGTTTCAATACTACCCAGTAACGGTGTTTTCAAGTCATGTGCTAATGTCGAGGCAAAATCTTCGCGCAGACTCGCTAGTTTTGCTTGAATTTGGAGTTTTGCTTGCTGTTGTGCCAAAGTTTGCTGAATGTGACGATTGCGATCGCTCAAAATTCCAGTTACTACTAGCGCAAATACGGTGATCAACCGATCTGCTACCATCGCTGGATGAATTGTTTCATTACCTGGAATCCAGATATTCGCTAGTGTCAATACTACTGCAATTACCGTTATTTGCAAGGTGGAAGTGCGATCGAGCTGGGGTTTGGCAAATAATATGGGCATGATGTAGAGATAGCCCATCACATAGTCGGGTGGTGTCAGCATCTCTATGGTGAATACTAGCCCAAATAACCCGACGGTTGCCCAAAATAATGACGATTGCTCGATGTCAAGGCGCAGCCAACGCCAATGTAGTGAGTTGAGTTGAGTCCGCAGTGGCATAAGACATAACGGTGAAGGCGGGATTCATCTAGTGTAGCGATTAAATAGTTGACAGTTGCCGCTAGACTTCAATTTTTTAATAATAAATATCTCTTTAGATAGATGCTAAAAATCAAGATCTAATGCTTAGGTTTCTAGCTCGAAATAGACGACCTAAACAAAATCTAAACTGCTTCTAAACAATTAAATCTTCACGATAGCTAGAACTTAGACAGAGATAGAGCAAACCGAGCTAAACAAAAAATATACCTTTTCAATTTGCACAAGTTACGTCACTATTGTATTAATTGAAGCAGCCAACGTTAGTGGTATCAAAGCTTCAGTAATTAATATAAGCTCGATCGCCGATGCAGATGAGGAATATTTATACATGCTACAGGGATGGATTCAAATTGGATTAACGCTAGTTATCATTCTGGCGATTACGCCAATATTTGGTGGCTATATCGCCCGTGTCTATCTAGGTCAAAAAACACTGCTCGATCGAGTGTTGAATCCAGTCGAACGGCTGATTTTTAGCCTCAGTGGTGTTAACGCTCAAACCCAAATGACGGGCTGGCAATATGCCCGTGCGGTACTGTACAGCAATTTAGCAATAGCAATTTTGCTGTTTGCGATCCTGATGTTGCAAGGGTTACTACCGCTCAATCCGACGGGATTGGTTGCACCCACTTGGGATACAGCCTTGCACACGACCATTTCATTTATGACCAATACCGATCAACAGCACTATTCTGGGGAAACAACTTATAGTTATTTCTCGCAGATGCTGGGGTTGGGATTTACGCTGTTTACTTCGGCAGCGACGGGCATTGCCGTGGCGATCGCTTTTATTCGCGGTTTGACAGGTAGACCGCTCGGCAATTTTTATGTCGATCTGATTCAGGCAATTACGCGGATTTTATTGCCGATTAGTATTGTCGGCACGATCGCGTTAGTTGCCGCAGGTACTCCAGAAACCCTGTCGGGGCCGATCTTAGTGCCGACATTAGAGGATCCCAATCTACGTCAGGCGATTGCCCTAGGGCCAGTGGCACATTTTGAGATTATCAAAGAACTGGGCGAAAATGGGGGTGGTTTCTTTGCGATCAACTCCGCTCACCCGTTTGAGAATCCGAATGGATTTACTAATCTCATTCAAATTCTAGCGATGATCTCGATTCCGACTTCGCTGATTTATACCTACGGCGTAATTGCTGACAATCGTAAGCAAGCTTGGTTAGTGTTTGGGATGGTATCCATTCTCTATGTAGTATTTATCATCGTCACTGCGATGGGCGAGTATCAGGGCAATCCCCTAGTTAATACCCTATTGGGTAGCTCACAGCCAAATCTAGAGGGCAAAGAAGTCCGATTTGGGTGGGCGCAGTCGGCTCTATATGCGGTGACGACTACTGGCACGATGTGTGGTGCAGTTAACTCGATGCACGATTCATTTATGCCTGCGGGTGGATTTGTATTACTGTCTAATCTATTTCTCCAAATCATTTGGGGTGGACAGGGTACTGGGACGGCATACTTATTTTCTTATCTGATTTTGGCGGTATTTGTCACCGGATTGATGGTAGGGCGTACGCCTGAATTTCTGGGGCGCAAGATTGAGAAAAATGAGGTGGTATTGACGAGCTTTTTGCTGTTGTTAATACATCCAATTTTCGTGTTACTTCCAGGCGCGATCGCCTTAGCATTTCCCGAACAACTAGCTGGCATCAGCAATCCTGGCTTTCATGGACTCGCCCAAGTGATGTATGAATATGCCTCGGCTACTGCTAATAACGGCTCTGGGTTTGAAGGATTGGCAGATAGTCAACCCGCACCCACAGCTTTGTGGTGGAATCTGAGTACTTGCTTGAGCTTGCTGGGTGGAAGGTTTGTGCCGATCGTGTCACTACTGCTCCTAGCAGAGGGGATGTCTCGCAAACAACCCGTTCCCTTTACCACAGGTACACTGCGTACCGATACGGTTTTATTTACAGGAGTCACCGCAGGCGTAATTCTCATTATGGGTGCATTAACCTTCTTTCCCGTTCTCGCACTAGGACCGATCGCTGAAGCCTTTCAACTCACACGGGGAGCATAATTATGACTAGCACATCTTCTCCTCAACCGACTCCTGGCGGCACAGGCAGCTCCCGCCGAAATTCACCCAAAGTCTCAATGAATGGCTTGTATAAAAGAGCCGTCCGCGATGCCTTTAGCAAGCTCGATCCGCGCATTGCAGTAGGCAATCCAGTCATGTTTATTGTCTGGGTGGGAACGATCGTTACTTTCCTAGTTACTCTCGATCCCAATCTGTTTGGGACAGTCCAGACGGATGGCAATAAAGAGCGCATCTTAAATGGCTCAATTACGTTCATTTTATTTTCGACAGTAATGTTTGCTAACTTTGCCGAAGCTATTGCCGAAGGACGCGGTAAAGCTCAAGCAGAATCACTCAAATCAAGTCGATCGGATACGATCGCCAACAAAGTATTACCCGACGGTACAATTGAGCAAGTTAGCTCCACAGCACTCCGTAAGGGCGATCGAGTCAAAGTAGCCCTCGGCGAAATGATTCCCGCTGATGGGGAAGTGGTGGTGGGTGTAGCTTCGGTAGATGAGTCGGCGATTACGGGTGAATCTGCGCCCGTCCTCAAACAGCCTGGAACCGATATTGCGAGTTCCGTCACAGGTGGTACGCGGGTGGTTTCGGATGAATTGACAATTCAGATTACCGCCGATCCAGGGCAGGGATTTATCGATCGGATGATTGCCCTCGTCGAGGGTGCAAAACGTTCCAAAACCCCTAACGAAATTGCCCTGACAGTGTTCTTAGCTGTCCTAACCCAGGTATTTCTAATTGTGGTGGCAACCCTATCACCATTAGCAAACTTAGTAAATACGCCGATTTCGATCGCGATTCTCGTTTCGCTGCTGGTTGCCCTGATTCCGACTACTATTGGCGGGTTATTGAGTGCGATCGGGATTGCCGGAATGAATCGAGTCGCCCAATTTAACGTCATCGCCACATCTGGACGGGCGGTGGAAGCCTGTGGAGATGTAAATACGCTGATTCTCGACAAAACGGGGACAATCACCCTGGGTAATCGATTAGCCGACGAGTTTATTCCAGTCAATGGCTACTCTGTTACTGAACTTGCCGCTGTGGCTTTGGGCGGTAGCCTATTTGATGAAACGCCTGAAGGAAAGTCGATCGTCCAATTAGCCGAAAAATTGGGCGCAAAGATCGATTTCGATCGCGCTGTCGCCGAAGGGATCGAGTTCTCCGCTCGGACGCGGATGAGCGGTACCGATTTACCTAATAATATTGAAATTCGCAAAGGAGCGATCGATGCGATTCGGGGCTTTGTGCGATCGCGTGGCGGCACTATTCCCGCCGAATTTGATGAGGCATACGAGCGCGTCTCCAAACTGGGTGGAACGCCGCTGGGTATTTGTCAGAACGGAGATTTGTACGGGGTAATTTATCTCAAAGATATCGTCAAAACTGGTCTGAAAGAACGGTTCGATCAACTGCGACGCATGGGTGTGCGGACGATTATGTTGACGGGAGACAATCGGATTACCGCTGGCGTGATTGCCCAGGAAGCAGGGGTTGATGATTTCATCGCCGAAGCTACTCCCGAAGATAAAATCGACGTAATCAAGCGAGAACAGTCCCAGGGAAAACTAGTAGCCATGACTGGAGATGGCACCAACGACGCGCCCGCACTAGCCCAAGCCAACGTCGGTGTCGCGATGAACTCTGGCACCCAAGCAGCTAAAGAAGCCGCAAATATGGTCGATCTTGATTCCGATCCCACCAAGTTAATCGATCTAGTCGCAATCGGCAAACAATTGCTGATTACCCGTGGCGCATTGACTACTTTTTCGATCGCCAATGACATCGCCAAATACTTCGCGATCATTCCGACGATCTTTGCCGCTGCTGGAATTGGCTCGTTGAATATCATGGGTTTAAAGAGTCCGCAATCGGCTATTCTTTCAGCTCTAATTTATAACGCCCTAATTATTCCCGCATTGATTCCACTAGCACTAAATGGCGTTAAATTTCGCCCTTTAACTGCCGACCAATTACTTCAACGCAATATTTTAATCTACGGATTAGGCGGCGTGATTGCACCGTTTATCGCGATCAAAATCATTGATGTTCTGCTGCCTATTTCTTAATTATGAAAGATATATCTGAAGATTTAGCCATCCTCTGGGAATCCTGGAGCCGTCGCAAGTATCCCACTTATTTGTTTTTGGCACTGTGTCTGAACTTGGTACTTGCTTCTACTGTGTTTGCCGCGACGGGTGATACTTTCGATCGTCCTCAAATTTATGCCTTGGGCATTTTGGGTTTAGGTACTGTAGCTTTGTCTGCTTATCTATTTGTTGTGATGTTTCAACCAGAACGATTTTAGGGATGCGGATAAAATAGCACTCGCAAACTATAGAAGATCCCCCCTCACCCCCCTTAAAAAGCGGATGTGCGTATCGTTCGGGTTCCCCGACGGTTTAGCGGCGTTTTTATTCGGGGGTTCCCCCCGAATAAAAAAACGACAAGACAGCACACCAAGCAGGGGGGACCCGGATTCGTTGTTAGGGTGAGATTTTAACCCCACCCTAACAACCAAATTATCAATTATCAATTATCAATTAATTTAAAACCCATGAATCCAGCCCGCGAAATCGGCAGAGCAATCCGCACCACCTTAGTCCTCTGGGTGCTAGTCGCCGTCATTTATCCCTTTGCGATGCTAGCCATCTCCCAACTAGCCTTCCCCTACCAAGCCAACGGAAGTTTACTAAAAAATGCCCAAGGTCAAGTTGTCGGCTCGGCATTAATCGGGCAGCCATTTACGAGCGATCGATACTTCAATAGTCGCCCCAGTAGCACTAGCTACAGCACCGCCGATCCAAAGAAAGATGACGCAGGAGTGCTCAAAACCGGAGTCTCTGGAGCCAGCAATTTAGCTCCTAGCAATCTGGCTCTACTCGATCGCATCAAAGGAAAAAGCGACCCCGATCCTACAAAAGCGATCGCCGGAGACTTGCCCAGACTGCAACAGGCTGGCATCAAACCCACCGCCGATCTCATTTATACCTCCGGCTCTAGCCTCGATCCTCACATCACCCCAGAAGCCGCCAGAGCGCAGATTCAGAGAGTTGCAGGAGTACGCAAACTTCAGCCCAATCGGCTAGAAATTCTCATTAGTCAAAATACCGACGATCGCTCCTTCGGGATCTTCGGCGAACCAGGTGTAAATGTGCTGAAATTAAATTTAGCCCTAGATGCTCTTCGCTAATTCTCGATCTAGTCATCCCCCAACTCTAAACTTATGCAAACTTATCGGCGCGGTAAACACAAAATCTTCATCGGGATGAGTCCTGGGGTAGGCAAAACCTACCGGATGTTAGAAGAAGCACATCGACTCCGCGCCGAAGGGATCGACGTGGCAATCGGCTTGCTAGAAACACACAATCGGGCTGAAACTGCCGCCAAAGCGATCGGTCTAGAGCAAATTTCCCGCCAGCAAATTACCTGTCAAGGCGTGACTATCGGTGAGATGGATGTCGCCGCCATCCTCCATCGCCAGCCGCAACTAGTATTAGTCGATGAGCTAGCACATACAAATGTCCCTGGTTCGGCACTCGAAAAACGTTATCAAGATGTCGAACAGATCCTCGAAGCCGGGATTGATGTCTATTCCACTGTGAATATCCAACATCTCGAAAGCTTAAATGATACCGTTGCCCAGCTTACCGGAATTGTCGTCCGAGAACGGATTCCCGATCGAGTCCTCGAAGCCGCCGATGAAGTAGTCGTTGTCGATGTCACCCCCGAAACTCTTCAAGAACGACTGCGGGATGGCAAAATCTATGCCCCCGAAAAGATCGACCAATCCCTGAATAATTTCTTTCAACGTCGTCATTTGGCTGCATTGCGCGAGTTGGCATTGCGGGAAGTAGCCGACAATATTGAAGACACCCAACAGTTGGATGGATCTACTTTAGGTGGGGCCTTTTGCAACGTTCACGAGCGAGTATTGGTTTGCATTTCTACCTATCCCAATTCGATGCAACTTTTGCGTCGCGGGGCGCGGGTGGCTAATTATATGCACGCTAGATTTTATGTGCTATTTGTCAACGATCCCGATCGATTTCTATCGAAAGCAGATAGTTTACACATTGAGACTTGCGAACGGCTCTGCCGAGAATTTGGTGGTGAGTTTATTCGAGTACGGAATTACAATATCATCGAATCGATCGCCAATACCGCCCAACAGTATCGGATCACTCAAATCGTCATGGGCGAAAGTCAGAAATCACGCTGGCAAGCCTTCTGGAAAGGCTCCTTGACACAGCAAATCCTCCGCTTGCTCAAAAACGTCGATATTCACATTATCTCCACCACTAAGGAGCGAGAATAGGGGATGTGTAACCAGGCGTTGCTGAATCTGGGTATGAAAAAGTGAGACTGGGAGACTGGGAGACTGGGGGACTGGGGGAGTGGCACAAAAAGGGAAATCATACCTCGAATCACGCCGTGTAACTACCTCCGAAAATGCCGACGATTGAAATCGCTGTGCTTTGCTGTAGTTTGCTATATCAGGCGATGAATCGCTCCTGTAATTCTGGAGTGGGCACCATACAAGCATCTCGCCGTCCAAATAGGACAAATCTTTGGAGGGCAAATTCACTATAAGCCCAGTCCCGCAAAGGTTGTGGCATCGCTCTAAAACCAGCCAATAACTGCCACCCACCATCGAGTCGAGCTAGCACCTCCAAAACTGCATCACTCTTAGTCAAAACTCGTTCTCCATCCACCAGCATTAGTGTTTGAATATCGATCGGATCTAACCCATGCTGACGATAAAGCTGTTGTCCTAATTCTGATTGAATTGAAGCAAATTTAAAGATTTTTTGGCGATCGATCTCGATGACCATCTGTACTGCACTATTACAGAAATTGCATACCCCGTCAAACAAAATAAGGTTTTGATACATGAGTTCCGGCAACGAAGCTGGGGAATTTGGCTACATCTAACATTATTACCAATTTCAGCTAGATTTGGCAGATCGATTTGGCAGCGGAAATCCGTAGATTTACTTAGATTGGCGATCGATCGAGTGGGAATACTAATTTTATCCCCTAAATCTGAGACTCAACTTTGAGTTTTGAGAATTTCCAAGCAGATCTAGTCTAATTTTTTGTCTCAATGATTATTAATTAAAGTTATTGACTCAATCGCGCTTACTTAGTTTTCACAATTGATGGATCGCTCGATTGTGGGTGATACTATTTATGATGTATTTAAGTAAGCCAAACTATTAAAGTAACATCGGAGCTAATTTCGTACAGCTTCTAGACCAATTCGACGTAACACCCGCAGCGCATCGATCGATTCTTCTGCCGCTCCTAAAGTTGCGAATACTCTGGAAACAGTATATTGTGGTAATCCAGATCTGTCTACTTTGACAAATAAAATTTCATCGCCATTTGTTAACATTCCAAAACATGGACGTTCTAGATTTGGATTGCCCATCAAATATGCCAACGCTTGGGGTAAAGCCGACCAAATTGATAACATCGTCTTCTTCGATTCCAAAATTATTACCCAAACAGCATCGCAGACTACTAGAGCATCAATTCTACCTTGTAAAACCTCTTCACTATCTTGCAAGACTAATAGAACTGACTCCTCAGCCCGAACTCGAAATGGCGGATCGTAAAAACCAGTAAGAGCTAATAAAGGCGAAGCAAGGAGCAGTGTTACCGTACTTTTTAGTAACTGTCCCGCAGAGCGATGATAGATGTAAGGTCGTCGTAAATCTTCTAAGAGCGTGCGATCTACCGGAGTTAGTTCTGGTAAATCTTGTCGCCATTCCGTGAAAAAATTGGTATCTTCATTCCTAGTTAAGTTAAATCTCTGCTCGGCTGCTAAAAGTGTTGTAATAGCATCAGTAATAGCGGTAGTTTGGCTCATTTTTTATCCTTATCGATCGATAGTATCCACTCACTAGCAAATTCGATCGCATCTGCTGGTGTAGATATTTTACCCAAAATTCTCGCTATT
>ENA-OFCE01000171-OFCE01000171.1-metagenomes-genome-assembly--contig:-NODE-171-length-47527-cov-6.593866_pt1 | contig 47527 bp, 42 predicted proteins | sample MGYA00153388_OFCE01 | MGnify analysis MGYA00153388 | reverse complement strand
CTGTCCGAGAAGGGCCCGCACAAAAGCGGAAGTAATATTTTCGCTGCACCTTAATGAATTATATCATTTTCCAGAAAATAAATGCAACGAAAGTGAGATAAAAAGAAAAAAGGTGCATTTCAATGAATGAAAGCGACCTTTGTTTCAATCGATGTACCCGTTTTTATTCTTTATTTTTTATTCTTTATAAAGTTCGTTCTAACAAGTGTGTTTTTAGTATATCATCGGATCAAACTTTCTTATATCCTTCCTTTGCGGCCAATTCCTTATATGCAGAATCTGTGGTAACGGAAAAAAGTTTATCCCAGGCTGAATGAGCGTCCTGAGTGTATCCCAGGGTTTTGAATGCGGAACCTATATTAAAGAGGGTTTGAAAGTATAAGTTAGGAGAAAATACGGTATCGTCCTCTTCGTAACGGGAAGCGATATACAGGAAATCCTCAATGGCTACACTCGTACGGTGAAAATACATCTCCGGCAGTTTAAAGCTGACATTTGCCCTGAGATTACGGATTTCTATATTATCGGGTTCCGATATTACGGCATGGTCCAACATTTTAAGTCCGTTGTTGGTGTTTTTGAATTTTTCAATGGGGCTTACGGCATCGCGGCCAATGAGCGCCAGAGCACTGCCCAGGTACGCCTCCACCACATGGTTTTCCGGTTCATGGGAATGGAGCTTTTTCAGCAGGTCGATGGCGTCCTTTACTGCTTGCTTGTCTCCTCCAACTCCTAACATATAGAGATTCGCAGCTTCTCTGAATACTTCATCGAAGTTTTCCGCATTTATCTCCCGTTTTTTCGCTGCAGAGGAAGTTGCAGCGGCAGCAGTCCATTTGGGGATATCATGTTTGCTCAATTCATACTCCTCCTTTATAAAAGAGATATAGTATCGTGTTCAATTACTATAATATATGTTGGTAAACATAATGTGTTTACACTTTTATTGAGAATAAAAAAACAGCAATAGCTAAGGAGTATGTTCATTTGCTTGGGTATACGATTTATTTTTCCTTTTTAGAAACAATTAAACCATAGAAGGATAGTATTAATAAGGGTAGATGTAAAATACCCATCCACCAGTTCTCACTTTGCATACCAAACCACGTCATCATATTAAGTAAACCAAATAACAATCCTACATAAGATACTACCGACATGGCGGGCTTGTGAATACCTTTAGAAAAAATAAGCATTATTCCGATAATAACCGGAGTGATCATACAGTATGTAACACCCGACTCGTTCCATAAAACCGAAGCAGTAAATGAGGGTCTGACAATACCGAACATGTCAGTCTTATAGGGCATCAGAAATGCCAACAGCATAAGAACCGTAACCCAAAGACGTTTTTTATTGACATTCTCCCTGCTTATAATTGTTATGTTACAGAGAAGGTCATATAAACAATAAAGCAAAACAGCAAATTGAACACATGTATTCCCCAGTAGCCATACAAAGCCATAATCGCCGGTTACCGCCATGTTTTGAAAAATACCTATAATTATAAGAATTATGCAATAGTACCCCAGGAAAACTCTCCTGGAAAATTTGTCGGAAATAATCGGTATAAGCACAGCAAGTAATAATATTAACTTTGCAATGGGTAATAAGGAAGGTATCGAAGCAACTAACGGGTGTGCCAAGACAGATGCAATAACATCTGGTGTGTTAGCAGGATCATAAGGGAATTGAGTAATTGCCGGTAAAAACACTAATACCGTTAAAATGACCTTAAACCATATCGTATGTCCCAAGGGCTTCCTTGACTTATTCCTTGCCATAAAAAACACTCCCTTTGCAAAGCATGGATAATCTCTACTTCGTCCCTTAAAACTTATATGTCTTAATTGATGATAACATGAAACAAAACGAGTAGTAAACAAAAACCGTAAAAATGAAAGAAGCATAAAAAAGACGCATAATTTATATATTGCGTATTCTAGATACAAAGGGTACAGTTTACCCCTTTTATTTTAAGTGCTATTGCAATATATTTACACTTTATGCAGTATATGATAACATTTTATAAGCTGGATAAGATAAAAGAACGTAAAAAGTCTTAATGGAGGTATTTTTATGAGTTTTTTTAAGTATAGAAAAAGCTTTAAGACAACTATTTTAGCAATTATACTCACTTTATGCACAGCAGTATTCGTTTTTGCCGACAATATACTGACAAACATATCCGTCGATTACAATGCAGTCAAGAAAATAATTATTGATGGTATAGTGAAAGAGGCTCCAGATGATATGAAGCCCTTTGTATACAATGGCCGAACCTATGTGCCACTACGATATGTTGCAGAAGCAATTGGTAAAGATGTAAAATGGGATGAGTCCAGTGAAACTATCACTATCGACTCTCCTTATCTTAAAGAATACACGGATACCCTCAAATTCGGAATAGGGAACAATTGGAAACCAGAGGATGGATATTATTTTTCTAAGACTGGAGTATGGTCACCTAGTGAAAATGGAATAAAATCTGCACCTCCTTTTTCAGCATATGGAAATATCGCTATTTTAAATAAAAAATACTATAGATTTTCGAATAGGTATACAATTGAAGTGGATGTAATGGCATCTGAATTTAGTAATGACTATAAAAACCCCTACGGAGAACTCGGAATATTTATTGGGATAGATATGTGGAGTCCAAAGCCTTATACTCGCAATCATATTACATTACATTATGGAGATAGTCCCAATGATACAAAAGATGATATTAAGATAGATAAGGATAAATTTTATAAATTGAAAGTCGTTAGACAAGATAATAAGGTAGATATTTACTTAGATGATAAGTATATAAAAAGCCAAGATTTAGGGACACTATCCGAAAGATCAGAATACATCGGTTTATATACGCCTAATGCAGGTAATTATTTCAAGGATTTTAAGTTTATATGCAATTAATATGTCCCCCTCTGTAGTGGTTGTGACAGCCGCGCCATGAGTTATTCTATTTCACATATTTCATATATCATTAATAATACACTGTTTTAGTAAATCGTGTGTGATTGGTACATAATTGGTACATTTTCAATATTTTAAACACAAAAAAGCAAGGGTTTAATTATCTTAAACCCTTGCTTCTTCTATGGTCGGAGTGACAGGACTTGAACCTGCGGCTTCTTGGTCCCGAACCAAGCGCGCTACCAGCTGCGCTACACCCCGGTGTCAAACCAGCAAATATATTATAATGCATTCCATATAAAACTACAAGTATTTTTGCAAATAAATTTATGATTTGAAAAACATCTTGAAATTTTACAGCTCTATGACAAATTACAAAAAATTGACATGTTTTGTATCAAACAATATCATAATAAGTTATTTTTAGTTCGATAGTAATAAAAATAAATATAATTTACAAGTTGGATACAATTGATACATGCTTTGAAACAATTGTATTTTATAATAGAAATGTGACATACATTAGAATAAAAATGTCACTGAAAAAGAAGAGAAAAAAGATGAAAAATAAAAAACAGTATAAAAATGGGGGAAATTGAATGCGAGTTAAAATAACGCTGCCGTTAATTTTATTTTTTATAGGAATACTTTTATTTATATTTTCCGGCAAATTTATAGTGGAAAAAACCATTGCTGCTTATACATCGCAGCAACAGAGTACTGCACCAACACCGGATAAAGGACAGAAACTCACTGTTTGCCTTGACCCTGGCCATGGAGGATATGACGTCGGTACTAAAAGCTCATCCGGGATTCATGAAAAAAATGTAACTCTTGAGATTGCTCTTAAAGTAGGCAAGATATTGGAAAAAAATAATATTAAGGTAGTCTATACAAGAAATAGTGATAAAGTATCCTGGCCTTCGAATGAAAAGGAGGATTTGAGAACCAGGGCTAAAATATCGAATGATGCTAAGGCAGACCTATTTGTATCCATACATTGTAACGGAAACACGAATTCTTCTTACAAGGGTGTAGAAACCTGGTGCAGGTTTCCCAATACGGAGGGGGAGAAGTTTGCCAAAGCCATACAAAAGGAGCTTTCAAGCTATAATTATACCTCCGATAGAGGAATAAAATATGAATCTGAGAAATCGCTGGCTGTATTAAAGTTTACTGATTCTGTATCCGTATTAGTAGAATTGGGTTTTCTAACCAATTCTTCCGATGAGAAATTCATTACATCGGAAAGTGGGCAGGAAAAATGTGCGGAAGCTGTAGCTAAGGCGATTCTAAGCTACGGTTCATCTTACAAAAACTAATATAATAGCAAAGAGTAATTGCTTTGGATAAATTAAGTGCCGGATTAATGAACTTATCAGGCACTTAATTTATTTTACCCAAGTATAATTAATAAGTAGCGCCATAGTGATTCACGTCGAGTTTTACCTCCGAGGAGATGGCGATATCCCGATAGGTTTCTTTCCAATCCCGGGCTTTCCAAAGATAGTTATACTTTGACCGGATGATCTCACCGATACCCACGGGGTCACTTCCTACCGATTGTGCATATCGCAAAACATCATCACATTCCTTTTGCAGGGTCTTTGCGATTTCATTTTCAAAATGCTGCTCAATATCCTTTTTGTTTAAACCCGAATTGAATTTGAATTCACTGACATCGGCTTGCAAATCTATTTTTATTTTAACCACAGGGAGGTTGTTTTTAAAGGAAATATCTATTTTGCGGTTTTTCGGGTTGAGAGAAAGCGCAGTCCCTCCCTTTGGTGATGCTAATAAGCCGGATAAACCCATGGAATCATTTGAATACTCAAACCTTTTTACGGAGTCCATCATGGCAAGGAGAAGGCTGGTTTGCTGGATATCTAGTTTGCCTACCATTTGATCTTCTGAAAACAGTGCGGAACCACATACTTCGATTCCCTGGCCGGTTAGGCGCAGGCGCGCAGTTACAGGATCGATACCTACAGCGTAATAGTCAACATTAAACCGGTAGATTCTTGTCTCAGGTGCATAGGCATTTTTGTACGCATTCGTCAGAAGTTGGTTGATATAAAAGGCAGGACGGGGCTTTTCCTTAAAACCATGGGCAGCTTTTAGCATGGAGGAAGGACTTCCCTCCACTACAGCCACATGTGCCAAAACAGGGTTTTCCGTACTTCTTTGAAATACCTCCAAATACTCATGGATACCTTCCGCGGCCAATTCCTCTGAGAAAAGAATCTGCTGGGTTTTCCCGCCTTCCGCTAATTTTCCGGAACTTAATCGTATACGCTGCCTTCCCTGCCGAATCAGATTCGTTGTAGTTTGGTAGACCTCGGACTCACTTTTCCCTGGAGTCGTTGCAACAGGAAGCGTGACCGTGTATAAGATATTACCCTCTTCGTCTCTTTCCAGCCCTAGCTGCAGGATAAACCCGATCTGCTCATATATTTTCAAATCCCAACATCCGGTGAGAGTACCCGTAAGAATTACAACTATTATTATAACGGATAGTATTCTTTTCACTGCTTCACAACTCCTTTTTTAAAGATAAATGAAAGAAGAAGGCAAATAATCAGAAAAATGATAGTACCAAGACCTAAATAGCCTGTAAGGGTTAAGGATTTAAGCAAATCATTGTTATCTTTAGGTATTCTGCTTAGTAAAGCCACTGCAATGACATAAGAAGCGAGGAGCTTTTTACTTTTGGCAAAACGTAATACCTGGCAAATACTATGATAGCCCGAAAAAAGAAACATTCGCATGGAACTGCCCGCTGCCATAAACCAAATGACAGCAAAGTAAAGGTCCACTCTTTCCAATACGGGAGCATTGATTGTTCCGGCTAGAGTAAAAACAGGAAGAAATAGATTTTTAAGAAGATTTTCTCCGAATAAGCTTGTTGTGAACAGTACAATCACAAAGAAAAACAGACTGCTTATGATATTCGCAAGAAAACAGAACTTCATTACCTTATCCTTATTGGAAACGTGAGGATAAAAGATCGTGACCAGCTCCAACCCGAGGAAGGCAAAGAAGGCGGAGAGACTTCCTTGTAAAATAGGGAGTATGCCGGATTCGCCAATAGGTAAAAGGAAGGAGAAGTGCAGGTTCTTGCGGGTTGCTAAAAGAAAGAGGACTGTTAATGCTGAAGTGACGTAAGTATTACTATTAATCCTGCTCAAAGAGGTTAATCCGTAGCGGACTACATAGATGGAGGGCAGGAGTACAAAGACTGTAACAACCAGCGGAGGCGTATTCGGCAGAACCGTTACCCGGACGAAATTGACAAAAAGACGTAATGTCACTGAAGCAGTTATAATCAGATATAAGATGATGGCTATGTTAAATACCGTTCCCATAAACTTACCGTAGAGCAAACGAGTAATTTCATAGATGGATTTGTTCTTATACCTTTGCAGCAATTTCAGGATCAAAAATAGGCAGAGGGTGGCGAACACACTTCCAACCAGTATGCAAATCCATCCGTCATGTCCTGCTTTTTGAGCAATGAGTGACGGCAGCATGACAATTCCAATACCAACCTGTGAAGAAAGGAGTAAAGTCATTAATTGGGTAGAGGTTATTTTGACGATCTTATCCATTGTCCCTTTCCCCTCTCTTTTTTTTCAAAGGTTTGGCTATATCCGGTCTTTTGTTGTGGAAAGGAAGAGGAAATCGCAAAAAAGTATCCTTCAAATCGCGAGGCTTTAAGGGGGAAAGCGGCTGAAAATACGGTTGACCCAGTGACTCCAGCGTCATTAAGTGGGCGAGAGTCAGAGATACGCAAACAGCAATACCAATCATACCAAAAACAGACGCAGAAATCATGAATGCGAACCGCAGCAACCGTATAGCCAAGGACATGTCATAGGAGGGAATTACATAGGAGGCAACTGCAGTTGAAGCAACAATAACAATCAACAGGTTGCTGACCACTCCTGCATCTACCGCAGCTTCTCCGATGATAAGGCCTGCTACAACACTGATTGCAGTACCAATATATGTAGGCAGTCTAACGGCTGCTTCACGAACCATTTCCACCGTAAGCTCCAGAATAAGTACTTCCAAAATGGGAGGAAAGGGGACCCTTGATCTTGATTCTGCCAGAGGGATCAACATGTTCAAGGGAACTGCATAATAATGGAAGGAAGTTACTGCTATATAAAGTGCAGGGAGGATCAACGCAGTAAAGAGGGAGGCAACCCGAAGCAAACGTAAAAAGGAACCATGCAGCCAATTGGCGCTAAAATCGTCCAGGGCCTGAAAAAATGAAAAGAAACTGACGGGGACCATAAGTGCCACGGGTGTTCCATCCAATATAACAGCCATCCTTCCCTCTAGCAATCCGGCAACTACTTTATCCGGCCTCTCGGTAGCTTGATACTGCGGAAAAAGAGAGTTCGGGAAATCAGTGATAGACTGTTCAATATACCCTACTGCGGTAGCACCATCCAATTGAATCGATTGTATCTTTCTATAGAGGGTATTCAGAAGGTCTGGATTGGCTATCCCCTGAATATAGGCAATAACCACAGGCTGGTGTGTAACAGTTCCAACCTCCAACATTTTAAATTTAAGATTGCTATTCTTTATCTTTCGTCGTAAAATGGAAATGTTTGTGGGTAATGACTCAACGAATCCTTCGTGGGGGCCCCTTACATTTTTCTCGACGATAGGTTCCTCAATGCTTCGTTCCGCGAACTGGGTTAATTTGCAGCTTATGGCATAGTAAAGTCCATCACAGACAAACACAGAGAAACCGGACTCTATTTGCCGGATCATCCGGTTAATATCATTAATAATGAAAATCTCGGTACCTATCTGACTTTTGACATAGACTTCATTCAGTAAAGCTCCATAGTCCAATGCCAGTAGTGGAGTAATAAAATCTCTTTGAACCAGATCCTTATCCACCAGGCTCTCCATATAAATAAAATATGCCTCCCGGTCATCACTACTATATACCCGCTTTTTTATCAGATCCGGACAATCGGTAAATTTATTGTTAACGATCTTCATTATTTCGCTAATGGAACTAAACTCTGATTGATTCTGTGGCAAAGCAAAACACCTCTTCCAAAAATTATTTGCATTCTGCATGATTTATATACCGCAACGTGCGAGATTAATATAACTTTGTGTTGCTAAAAATTCATCCATTGGGTATTATATGTAATGTACGATTCAGACAAAAATTGGAGGATACAATGTTTTTTAACAGAATAAATGATGAGATTCTCGGAAGCGTTGAAAAACCCTCGAGATATACAGGACATGAATGGAATAGCGTTCAAAAGGACCCAGGGAAGGTAGATATCCGGTTTGCCTTTTGTTTTCCGGATACCTACGAGATCGGGATGTCCCACCTGGGGATGAAGATTCTTTACCACATGCTGAATGACAGGGAAGATACTTACTGCGAGCGGGTTTTTGCTCCCTGGACCGACATGGAGGCTAAAATGAGGGAGCATGGCATTCCTCTTTTTGGACTGGAGTCACAAGATCCTATCACGGATTTCGATTTTATCGGATTTACGCTGCAGTATGAAATGAGTTATACCAATATCATTAATATGCTGGATCTCGCCAAAGTACCGCTGCTCAGCAGCCAGAGAACAAAGGAGCATCCTTTTGTATGTGCAGGAGGACCTTGTGCGTATAATCCGGAGCCGTTAGCGGATGTTGTTGACTTTTTCATGATGGGCGAAGGGGAGGAAATTCTTAATGAGGTTATGAATGTTTACGCAGCGTGGAAGCGTGAAGATTCATCCAGGGAAGACTTCCTCAACAGAATAGTAAAGATCGAGGGGGTCTATGTACCCCAGTTTTACCAGGTGGATTATAACACGGACGGGACTTTAGCTGCGGTGACTCCTAAAGAGAAGGACTACCCGGCAAAGATCAAGAAAAGAATCATTAAGAATCTGGATGAAACCTATTTCCCGGAAAAGATCATCGTTCCTTTTACAGGAATTGTCCATGATAGAATCATGCTGGAGCTCTTTCGGGGATGTACCCGGGGGTGCCGGTTCTGCCAGGCGGGCTTTATCTACCGGCCGGTTAGGGAAAGAACACCGGAGAAGCTGATATCACTGGCGCAAAAGCTGCAGGAAAGTACCGGATACGAGGAAATGTCCCTGGCATCCCTCAGTACCAGTGACTACACCCGCTTCGGGGAACTGACGGAAGGGCTTATGGAGGAAGCGGAGAAAAAGAAGGTGAACCTTTCACTGCCTTCCTTGCGAATTGATTCCTTCTCACTGGAATTGATGGAGAAGGCCCAAAAGGTTAGAAAAAGTGGATTGACCTTTGCACCCGAAGCAGGCACGCAAAGACTTCGGGATGTAATCAACAAAGGCGTTAGGGAAGAAGACCTGGTGAATTCCACAACACTGGCCTTCCATGGCGGGTGGAATGGCGTCAAATTATATTTTATGCTGGGACTGCCTACCGAGACCTTTGAGGATATTGAAGGGATTGCCGATCTGGGAAGCAAGGTTGTGGATATTTATATGAAGGTACCCAAAGAGAAGAGAGGAAAGGGGTTGAATGTTACCATCAGCACAGCATCCTTTGTGCCGAAGGCTTTTACTCCATTCCAATGGGAGCCCCAGGACACCATGGATGTTCTGCGTGAAAAACAGAGATTCCTTAAAAGTAAAATAAAGAGCAAATTTATAACCTATAACTGGCATGAACCGGAACTGAGCTTCCTGGAAGCAATTTTTGCAAGGGGAGACAGACGGGTTTGTGCAGTTTTGATTAAGGCTTGGGAAAAAGGCTGTAAATTTGACAGTTGGGGAGAACATTTCAAATACGACACCTGGATGGAAGCCTTTACGGAATGCGGAGTGGACCCGGAATTCTATGCCAACAGGAGAAGAGCCTATGATGAAGTATTGCCCTGGGATCATATTGACGTAGGAGTGTCCAAGAAGTTCTTCATAAAGGAAAGTGAAAAAGCCCTAAAGGGAGAATTGACGGAAAACTGTCGTGCCAACTGTTCAGGTTGTGGAGCAACGGTCTTTGAAGGAGGGATTTGTATTGAGTAGCATACGAGCAAGATTTATCCGGGGTGAGGAAGTAAAATACATATCCCACCTGGACTTAATGAAAGTATTTGAAAGGTCCTTGCGGCGTGCCAATGTACCCATCGCTTACTCCCAGGGATTTAATCCCCACCCGCAGATGGTATTTGGCCTGCCTCTATCCGTGGGTGTAACCAGCGAGGCAGAGTATGCAGACTTTGACCTGGCGGCGGACATGACGCCGGGGCTGTTTACGGAAATGCTGAACGGAAGCCTTCCCTCCGGCTTGCGGATGACTGGTGCAGAGTATTTGAACACCCGTTCCAATATCATGAAGGAAATTTCGGCAGCAGCCTATGATGTTTTAGTTTCACTTCCTGGGGAAGTGGGAATAAATTATATTAGTGAGAAATTGCGGGAACTGCTGAACCAGACTGAGATCAGCGTTATAAAAGAAGGAAAAAAAGGGGCCCGTCCTATCGATATCAAGCCCATGATATACGCAGTGGAGATAAAAAATTTATTTACGGATGAATCAGAGCGGGTAGATACTGGCAATACTTCTATTATGCCCGAGCGGTCAGGCGTGTGGGTAAAGGAGTATGCAGACGCCGTTAGGGAAAAAAGTGTACCAGGGCTCAGTTATAAGGCTGAGAGCCTCTGTTCTGTTTCTATGCTGCTCAGTGCCGGCAGTGCAGCAAATTTGAAGCCGGAACTGGTATTACAGGCTTTGAACGAAAAGTATGCACTTGATTTGAAAGCAGTTAAAATTCACAGGATTGGGCTGTATGTGAATAAGGGGGGAAGGATACTCGACCCGCTTGATACAATAGCACTGTCCTAGCTAGAGGTGGTGTTGAATGGTTAATGAAATTATCGTAGACGTTGGCACAGAAGAGACAAGAGTTGCTTTGTTGGAAGATAAGGAACTGGTTGAAATATACATTGAAAGAACCCATCATGAAAGATTGGTCGGAAATATTTATAGAGGAAAGGTAAGCAGTGTATTGCCTGGAATGCAGGCCGCCTTTATTGATATCGGACATGAGAAAAACGCCTTTTTATATGTAGGCGATGCGATTCCTCAAAAGGAGTTTTCAGAGGAGGGTGATGATCTATATCAGGATTTCAGGGGATATAATATTGACGAGATTTTACGGCCGGGGCAGGAGATTACCGTACAGGTTATAAAAGAGCCCATCGGCACGAAAGGACCAAGGGTAACTACCCATATTACTCTTCCCGGGAAGCATATGGTTTTACTTCCAAACGCTGATTATATCGGTGTTTCCAGGAGAATAGAGAACGATGGAGAAAGAAATAAATTAAAGAAATTGGCAGAGAAGATAAAGCCCAAGGGAATGGGACTGATTGTCAGAACCGCGGCATCGGAAGGAAAAAGTGCCGAAGACTTTGAAAATGATATTAGCTTTCTCGTAAAGCTATGGGATAAAATTAAGCAAAAGGAACGCAGCGGGGCGGTTCCCCGGTGTATCCACAAGGATGAAAACCTGATTTACAGGGCGGTAAGGGACCTGTTTACATGGGAAATTGATAAGTTCATTATCAATGACAGACCCCAGTACAATCGGGTACTGGAATTGGTTGAAATGATTTCACCGGCGCTGAAGTTGAAAGTGGAGTATTTCAGTAAAAATTACGATATATTTGAGTATTACCAAATTGAGACCAAAATTGCCCGGGCGCTGTCCAGGAAGGTATGGCTCAAGTGCGGAGGATACCTGATTATTGACAAAACCGAGGCCTTGACTGTCATTGATGTAAATACCGGAAAATATGTGGGTGGCCATAACCTTGAGGAAACGGTACTGAAGACCAACATGGACGCGGCAAGAGAAATTGCAAAACAGCTGCGCCTGCGGGATATCGGGGGGATCATCCTCATTGACTTCATCGACATGCATGAGCACGAACACAAGCAGTTGGTGATGGATACGCTCAAACAAGCATTAAAGAAGGATCGAACCAAAACCATTGTGCTGGGGATGACGGGATTAGGCTTGATTGAAATGACAAGAAAAAAGGTCAGACAGGAATTGGATTCTGTCGTTCATATTGATTGTCCCTACTGCCACGGTTCAGGAAAAATACTTTCTCCTGAGTCTATTGCAAGGAATGTTGAAAGGGAAATCCACAAATATTTCAACGAAACCATTGCTACAGCCATCGAAGTGGAGGTACACCCCTCCGTGGCCCAGGTCCTGAAAGGGGATGATGGAGAGAATCTCTCCCGGCTCGAAAATGCCTATAATAAAAAAATATGCATACGGGCTTCTAACAATGTAAGACATGAGGAAATGAAAATTAAAGAGGTTGACATCAACAACCTCGTGTGTTAAAATAATTCGGTAGCCGCACGGGCAAAGGCCGGATTCAGTTGACAGTTGACAGTTAAACCCTAAAAGTTTACTTTAATACCTGAATCAATGATTGACTGAACATTAAATGTAGTCTTTATGGTTGCCAGTGAAGTTGAGTGGATGGGTAACTGTCCTCTGTCAACTGTCAATTGCCAACTATGGAGCTTCTGCCTTCACTGGCGAGACTGGATTGAGGAGGTGCTTTGGATGTACGCAGTAATTGAAACTGGCGGAAAGCAGTATAAAGTTCAGGAAGGCGAGGTAGTTTTCATAGAAAAACTCGCTGCTGAAGAAGGTGCTGTTGTTAATTTCGACAAGGTTCTTGTTGTATCAAAGGAAGGTGCAGTTAACTTCGGTGCTCCTGTAGTAGCAGGTGCAACAGTAAGTGCAAAGGTTCTTGGACATGGCAAGGATAAGAAGATCATTGTTTTCAAGTACAAACCTAAAAAAGGTTATAGAAGAAAGCAGGGTCACAGACAGCCATACACAAAAGTGCAGATCGAAAAGATCAATGCATAAGTAAAAGTATAGGCGACAGGTAGGGCGTAAAACCAACCTGAATGAAAAGGGATTTGCTATGATTAAAGTGCACATAGTAAGAGATAAGGAAGGCTTTATCTGGGAGTTTACCATTGAGGGACACGCGGGTGCGGCCCGAACGGGAAGAGATATCGTGTGTGCAGCTGTTTCGGCAATTGCGTATACGGGACTTGGAGCACTTCAGGAACTTGCGGGAATTGAAAACTATGTTGAGCGGGATGGCTACATAAAATGCAATATTCCGTCAGACATAGCGCAGGAAAAAAAGCCGACGGTTAAGATTATTCTTGATACTATGGCAATTGGACTTAAGCAGATAAGGTATACTCCTTCATATAAGCGGTATATTTCGATTTTGGATGAGGAGGTGTGATCGAATGATTAAGGTGAATCTACAGCTGTTTGCCCACAAAAAAGGGGTAGGTAGCACAAGGAACGGCCGTGACAGTGAAGCCAAAAGATTGGGTGTTAAAAGAGCTGACGGGCAGTTCGTATTAGCCGGAAATATCCTCGTAAGGCAAAGAGGAACAAAGATATATCCCGGTGAAAACGTAGGGATCGGTAGTGACGACACACTTTTTGCCCTGGCTGACGGAAAAGTTAAATTCGGAAGATTAGGTAGGGACAAAAAGAAGGTTGACATTATCCCTGTAGTAAATGCATAAGTAACAAATAATAATCCCGGCTTTATGCCGGGATTTATTTTTATACATAAGGCGCCGTAAAATAATTAGCTGGTCTTTTTTGCGGGCCCGACTCGGACAGCGAACTTTATACATTACTATCTGCGTAGCATCCAAATGACAGGAAGTTGGGTCAGTTGGATGCGGAGTAAATTCATATAAAGTTCGATGTTCCTGGCCTCCATGAAGGGTGTAGCAAAATTATAGACCAGATTATTATTTTATAAATCCTAAGGGAATACTAGTAGTTACTAAAGTAACTAAAGCAAGGAGTAAAAATATGTTCATAGATAACGCGAGGATATTTGTGAAGGCTGGAAACGGCGGAAACGGAAGCGTTTCATTCCATAGGGAAAAGTATGTTGCTGCCGGAGGGCCTGATGGTGGTGATGGTGGCAGAGGTGGAAGTGTTGTTTTTACAGCTACCGATGATATTCGAACGCTCGCTGATTTTCGGTATAAAAGAAAGTATACTGCTGATAATGGACAGGATGGCGGAGCTGCAAAATGTACCGGACGCAGTGCGGAAGATCTTGTTGTCAAGGTGCCTGTGGGAACCATAATAAAGGATGAAGAAACGGGAAGAATTCTGGCAGACTTGTCAAAGGCAGGGCAGAGTGCTGTCGTTGTCAAAGGTGGAAAAGGCGGGGCTGGAAACCAGCATTTTGCCACCTCTACCCGACAGGTTCCTAATTTTGCAAAGGCAGGCGATCCGGGAGAAGAGCGGTGGGTTCTTCTGGAGCTAAAGCTGTTGGCAGATGTGGGACTCATCGGATTTCCCAATGTAGGCAAGTCCACCATATTGTCCATGGTTACGGCTGCAAGGCCTAAAATTGCCAACTATCACTTTACTACCATTGACCCTAACCTGGGTGTAGTAAGCCTGGGGGCGGATGTAAGCTTTGTAATTGCCGATATACCCGGACTTATTGAGGGTGCTCATGAAGGCATTGGGTTGGGACATGAGTTCTTAAAGCATATTGAAAGGACAAAGCTGCTGGTCCATGTCATTGATATGGCGGCTACCGAGGGAAGAGATCCTGTAGATGACTTTAAGGTGATCAATGAGGAACTGAAGAAATACAATCCGGTGTTAGCGGAAAGACCGCAGATCATTGCTGCAAACAAGATGGAAGTTACGGGGGCGGAGGAAAACCTGGAACAGTTCAGGGAAGCCATTGAACCAAAGGGTTATCGGATATTTCCCGTATCAGCGGCAACTAACAACGGCTTGAAGGAACTGATGTATCACGTACATGAGATATTGAAGGAGTTGCCGGAAACCATTCTGACCCAGGAAGAGGAAGAAGCGGTTGTTTATACGGCTGAAGAAGAGAAGCCTTTTGAAATCCATAGGGAAGATGGGGCTTATGTGGTAGAAGGAAACTGGGCAAGAAAGCTTGTGGGTTCTACAAACTTCACAGACTATGAATCCCTTCAATATTTCCAGAGGGCTCTTAAAAAGAAAGGCGTTATCGACGCTCTTGAAGAAATGGGAATTAATGAAGGCGAGACCGTTAAAATATACGGTGCAGAGTTCGACTACGTCAGATAAGGCGCCGAAAAATAATTAGCTGGTTTTTTGCAAGCCCTAAATACCATATAGACAAAAACAAGTCCTCTATTGTAAAATATACGTATCAAACATTATTTAGGGTCGGTGAAACTATAACTTCATCTATCCTTTTGCTACACCCTTCATGGACTCCATGGCGGGCCCGCAAAAAAGATGAAGTAATATTTTCACTCTCCCTTACCATAACGGAGGACAGTAGTAGGCTGTATGGAATGCTTAAAGTGTGAAAACTGCAAAATGGGCAGTGTAGCGTATTTTTGTGTGATGAAGAACGATTTTGTTCTGAATGAAGAAGTCCAGTCGAATATCCTTGAAAAAAATAGAAGTGGCTGGAAAAAAGGCGATCCGGAGTACGAGATACACAGGAGAAAAACACGTAAAGAAGTTGAGGTTTGATTTTGTGGGGGATAGAAGCCATTCTATCCCTATATTTATGGTCTATATAGAAGGAGAATAAATGCATGTTAACAGGAAAACAAAGAAGTTACCTACGATCCCTGGCCAATACCATTCAGCCTATTTTCCAGGTAGGAAAGGGCGGAGTGAATGAGAATATGGTAAAACAGTTCAGTGATGCCCTTGAAGCCAGGGAAATGATAAAGGCTTCCGTGTTGAGTAATTCGCTATCCAGTGCCAAAGAGATCTGTAATGAAATAGCAGCCCAGACAAACGCAGAGGTTGTTCAGGTTATAGGGAATAAATTTGTGCTCTACCGTGAATCCAAGGAGCATAAGGTGATCGAACTTCCTTAAGGGTTTACATGGGTATTTTATTTATCAGGCAGCAATGGAAGCTTATCAGCAATATCAGTATGTCATTTGTGGAAAAAGGAAATGTTAAGGAAGACCCTTCGATCCTCCCTGACGGGGAGTAAACTGTGAGGTTTTGCGGGTATAAGAAATAGAGATGCCTTAAAGCCCTGCTATTTGCTCCCTACTGGGGAAGATAGGAGGGTCTTGTTCTTAAAAGGAACCGGATTAATTTATGAAATATTTATATACAATGGGGCAGGGGTGGAGTTTAAATCTTTATCCAAAAACTTTCTAAAACATGTTTAAATTCTCCGAATTTGGATAATAATAAGTATGACCTCACAAAATACATTTTGACCCCCTTTTGAAAAGTTAGCCTCGAGCTAACTTTTTTTTTGAGATTTGGCAAGGTGGGTCTTTTTTAAACAAGATGGACATATACTAGTACGAACTATAAAATTAATATTTTCTCTACACCTTAACATTTTCGACAGATTTACATAATATATAGAGGAAGCCATGTTGTCTTTGGAAGTAAAAAGGAGTGATAAAGTATGTGTGAAGAGTATAGTGAAAATTTTAACTGCGAACCCCCTGTAGGCAGTGACAATACAGACTTGATAAACAAGCTGGAAGAAGCTTATAAAATCTATAAACTAAGTGAGATGTTTCTCAATGATGTCGGCGATGATTATGGAAAACAAAAGATCGCACGGTTACGATTTGAATTTGCCAGGCATGAGCTTTTACGTCTGATGCAGGAGGCCAGGGAGAAGGGTGTTCCATGGGAAAACAGTGACATGATACGCCAGTACTTCTACCCTGATTCCTAAATATTGTGTTTTGGGTAAGGGGTAGGGCATAGAACAAAATGCTAACGCACCTTGTTCTTCGCTAGGGAACCCTGTGGTTCCCTTCGGCGGAGCTACATTCCTTACACCGGTAAAAGGTAATCTCCCCTTTGCAACCCCCGTGTACAGGAAATCTAAAAGGCATAATTTTCTATACATAACAGAGTGCTGTCGGGCCTTATTCATTATATCACCCAGCCTCGAACCGCATGTAACGTTTTAGCCTCTCTTACGAGTTAAAATCTCGATGATTTCAGTGTAAATCGATTGTGAATGCTGCTTCCAGTTATCGCATATCAATCGTGCATCATTTTTTGTTCCAACGGATATTTTCAAATCAATTAAAGAAAATGAATCCTCATTAATTTTGCACTGTACAGTGTACTCGTTTTCGCTTTCAGGCACAAAATTAGCCGTTATCAGAGTTTCATTCTTTATGGTTCTTTTCACGTCCGAAACAGTATTGTCGATAATTCCTTTGATTCCTGCCGGAATGAGATGGTGGAAATAGCTTAGGGTTTGTTTTCCTGTATCCGTAATCGAATAAAGGCTTTTTCCCTCCGTCTCTTTGTGCTCCAAAAAGCCACTGTCACAGAGTTCCTTTAAAAACTGCTGGAGCAGGAAATAATTCATAAATTTATTTTCAAGTATAATCCGGGTAAGATGCGTGTTGCTTACCGGCATACCGATTTTATCAACAATATAAAGCAATATAAGTTTGTTTTCAGCCAATTCCTTGTTATTGCTAAAACTCATGGTCTACCTCCACAGCCGTTACCCAATGTTAGTTTTGTGCTACATCAAAAAAGAAATACTACGTAACCATTGATACAAGCATTATATCATAATATGACTTTTAATTCTAGAATTGCCCAAATATTGCGCAGAAAAATTTGAAATGTGGTAAAATAAGAAGGCGATAGAAACGGAGGTACAACAATGGAGTTCATAAATAAACTGGAAAGTATACTCAAGGACATGGGGGCCAGCTTTATCGGATATTCGCATTTGGAGGGTAAGCTGGAGGGAAACTTGGAGAAATTACCCTACGGGGTTTCCATAGGAGTCAGACTGTCGGATTTTATTATCGACGAAATTATGGACAAGCCAACCTATACCTATTTTCATCACTACAGGACCGTAAACTTTCTCATTGATCAAATTACCCTTCGAGCTGTGCTGCTTTTACAGGAGGAAGGCTACCACGCGGTTGCAGTACCTGCTTCTCAAACTGTGAATGATAAAGCGGATGCCTACAGTGGGATATTTCCCCATAAAACGGCAGCTGTTATGGCTGGACTGGGTTGGATCGGGAAGAATGGTTTATTTATCAGTAAGGATTATGGCCCTAGAGTACGGCTGGGAACGATTCTAACCGACCGGGAACTGCCGGTGGGTGAAAAGGAAATACTGCCCGTAGGCTGCGGAGGGTGCAGTCTGTGTGTATCAAGCTGCCCTGCTGCGGCTTTGTCGGGAAACTGCTGGGAGATGGGCTGCGAGCGGGCTCATGTAGTAGATGCCAAGGCTTGCAGCGAATATATGAATGCCAAGTTCAAGCACATCGGCCGAGGCTCGGTCTGTGGGATTTGTGTACGCGTATGTCCCCAGGGAGAGAAACGCAGGAATAAAAATGGATAATTTCTATAAATTCGCAAATGCTATGAAATGCACGCATGTGTGCATTTCACAGCATTGAGGTGTATTTATGGAAAAAGACAATATTTTTACCGAATTTGAATTCAAGAATCCGCCGCAATCATACTGGATGGCTTCGACGACGCCCGGTACGCAGTATCCTGCCTTAAAGGAAAACTTGGAAGTGGACGTAGCCATCGTAGGTGGCGGATTTGTTGGCATTACCTGTGCCTACCTGTTGAAGAAAGAGGGCCTGAAAATTGCTATCCTTGAGGCGGACAGGATTTTGCAGGGAACTACGGGACACACAACGGCAAAAATCACTTCTCAGCACGGACTTATCTATGACAAGACAAAAAAGAATATGGGAGAGAATATTGCGAAACAGTATGCAGAGGCCAATGAATCTGCTATTGATAAGATTGAAGAGATTATAAAGGAAAAAAACATTGATTGTGATTTTGAAAGACTGCCAGCTTATGTATATACGCATGAAGATAAATACGTCCAACAAATCAAGGATGAAGCAGAAACAGCGGCGTCACTGGGGATAAAGGCACACTATCAGGAGACGATTGACTTACCCTTTCAGGTAAAGGCAGCAGTTCGCTTTGATCATCAGGCAAAGTTCCACCCCAGAAAGTTCCTGCTGGCACTGGCTGCGGAAATTCCGGGAGATGGAAGTCATATTTTCGAACAAACCCGCATTGTGGATCTGGAAGAGGGAGAGCGATGCACCGTATTAACGGAAGATTTTAAAAGGGTAATTGCTAAAAATGTAATTATTGCTTCCCATTATCCCTTTTATGATAAGACCGGATTGTATTTTGCAAGAATTTATCCGGAAAAGTCCTACGCGCTGGGAGTTACCATAAAGGAAAGATTTCCTAATGGCATGTATATTACGGCGGAAGATCCCGGCAAATCACTTCGAGCCCAACCCTTTGAAGGGGGTGAACTCATTATCGTCAGTGGGGAGCACCATAAGACAGGGCATGGTGAGAATACCAATATTCATTATGAGAACCTCATCAACTTTGTAAAGGATACCTTCGAGGTTACAGATATTCCCTACCGATGGTCCACCCAGGATTGCATGACATTGGATGGCTTGCCATATGTAGGGCATCTTACTTCAAATACTCCAAACGTGTATGTAGCAACCGGTTTTTGTAAATGGGGCATGACCAACAGCATGGCATCGGCGATGATTATTACAGACCTGATACTGAAAGGGGAGAATCCATGGCAGGATGCTTACAATCCATCACGGATTACACCCAAGGCCTCTGCAAAGGAGTTTTTCAAGGAAAACGCGGATGTGGCCAGGGAGTTTATAACCGGAAAGCTGGCTCGGGTGCCAAAGGATTTGGATATACCTAATGGTGAAGCGAGGGTTGTTTCCATCGAGGGAGAAAGAATGGGAGTGTATAGGGATGAAAAGGATAAGCTTCATTTTGTTGACACCACGTGCACCCATATGCGCTGTGAACTGAAATGGCATGCAGCGGAAAAAACATGGGACTGTCCTTGTCACGGTTCTCGTTTTACCTATGAGGGAGAGATCGTGGAGGGGCCTGCATTGAAGTCAATAAAAGTTGATGTACAATAGAGGCTGCTTTGCAGCTGATAGATAATGGCAGTAAAAAGCGGGTCGATGAACCGGGATTATTCAATTTGAACTTATGGTAACCTTGTTTGAAGTGATTCCGTTATCGGAAGTTATAAATACAGCTTCTGAACCGGAAATATGGTTTTACAGGGTGAACATAAAATGTTTTGCAACTTTAATAAATTAATATTGCAAAAATTCGAATGGTGTGCTAGAATTATCTTTAATAACCCGACAAAAGTATATGTTTAGCTGGTTAGCACGTACTATGGAGTACGCTAACATAAGAGCCAAGATGCTTCTTCGCGCAATTCCTTTTCAAAATGGAATGTGCTTTGAAGCTATTTTTTTATTCTTTTTTACGTGCAGGAATCATGGTTAAAAACTGCAAAACAAGGGGGTGCGATAGTGATAAATTTGGAAAGAGTACACAAAAATTTCGGGCATTTGCATGTTTTAAAGGATATCGATCTAACAGTTCCAACAGGGGAAAAGCTTGTAGTTATCGGACCCAGCGGTTCTGGCAAGAGTACTTTGATTCGATGCATGAACTTACTGGAAAAACCCTGCAAGGGGAAGGTTACTGTGGATGGAGTTGAAATCACTTCACACAAAGCGCCGGTGGCGAAAGTAAGGGAATCTGTGGCTATGGTTTTTCAGCAGTTTAATCTGTATCCACACATGACGGTATTACAAAATCTGACCTTGGCACCCATTAAAATCAAAAAGGTGCCGAAAGCGGAAGCCGAAGAAACCGGTATGGCCTATTTGGAAAGAGTCGGGCTTAAGCACAAGGCCGATGCCTATCCGTCACAGCTATCGGGCGGGCAGCAGCAGCGCGTTGCCATTGCGAGAGCATTGAATATGCATCCGAAAATCATGCTGTTCGATGAGCCCACATCCGCACTGGACCCTGAAATGATTCAGGAGGTTTTAGATGTTATGATCGACCTGGCCCACGGAGGAATTACCATGGTGGTAGTTACCCATGAAATGGGCTTTGCACGACAGGTAGCCGACCGGGTGATCTTTATGGATGGAGGGGAAATACTGGAGCAGGGAACTCCGGAGCATTTCTTCAATAATCCTTCCCATGAACGTACACAGCTATTTCTAAGCAGGATTTTGAGATAAAGAATATATAAAAACAGGGGGTTTGTGAATATGAGAAAGCTTTTAAGTTTAACAGTCGGTGTAACGATGTTTCTGAGTTTGGGACTCACGGGTTGCGGCTCTTCCGCAAAACAAAGTGCAACTCCTTCACCTTCTACAGCACCTGCGGCAACAAGTGCTGCACTGCAGAGCGATTCTCCGGATATAAAGGAAATTCAAAGGAAGGGCGTACTGAAGATTGGATGTAAGGTGGATGTACCAAAATTCGGCTATAAGGACCCTGCTTCCAATAAAATTGACGGATTTGAAATTGATATAGCCAGGGCCATTGCCAAAAAGATTCTTGGAAGCCCGGACAAGGTAGACCTTCAGGCCGTTACTGCGAAAACAAGAGGTCCGCTGCTGGACAATGGGGAAATCGATATCGTTGCGGCTACCTTTACCATAACGGAGGAAAGAAAGCAGAGCTATAACTTCTCCGACCCTTACTTTACCGACGGCGTTGGTTTGATGGTAAAAAAGGCTTCCGGTGCAAAGAGTCTAAAGGACCTTGACGGAAAGAAAATCGGTGTAGCCCAGAGTGCTACCAGCAAACAGGCCATACAAGCCGAAGCCGATAAGCTCGGAATAAAGATCAGCTTCCTGGAATACGGCACATATCCGGAAATTAAATCCGCTCTTGATTCAGGCCGCGTTGATTGCTTCTCGGTAGATGGTTCCATACTTTTCGGATATCTGGATAATTCGACTACCATTCTTCCTGATAAATTTAGCCCGCAGAATTACGGAATCGCGTCCAAAAAGGGAAGTGACGGCCTTGCAAAGGCTATCAATGAAACCATCGGTGAATTGAAAAAGTCCGGTGAACTCGATAAACTTATCGCGAAATGGGAGATCAAATAATGAACAATCCTTTTGCATGGTTTAAATGGCAGGCACTCTTCAAAGAGTGGCATGTATTTGCTACAGGGTTCGGCACCACGCTTTTAGCGTCGGTGCTTGGACTTTCTCTGGCACTGGCACTAGGGATACTCTTCGGTGTTTTCCGGACATCCCAGTGGAAGGCCACTCGCGGCATTAGCAGTGTTTATGTGGAGTTTATACAGAATACACCCTTAGTGATACAAATATTTTTCCTATACAATGTTTTACCCCGGTTTGGCATGAATTTGCCTGTCTTTGCCGTTGGAGTTCTTGGCGTTGGAATTTACCACGGAGCCTATATGGCTGAAGTGGTGCGTGCAGGAATAGAGGCAATTCCGAAAGGCCAGGCGGAAGCTGCGTACTCTCAAGGCTTTTCTTACATGGATACCATGCGTTATATCATTCTACCTCAGGCAAAACGGGTTGCATTTCCTCCCATGACAAACCAGGCGGTAAGTTTGATAAAGAATACTTCCGTTATGGCCATGGTGGCCGGGGGGGACCTTCTGTACCATGCAGATTCCTGGTCCAGTAATAATTTGTATTATGGACCGGCCTATGTAACCACCGGGTTACTGTATTTGGCTTTATGCCTACCTTTGGCTCGTTATGCCCATCGTCTGGAACGGAAGGCGGAGGTGAAAGTATGATTAGTGAACTGTTTAAGCCGGAAATATTCATATTTCTGGGAAAAGGACTCATTACCACCCTGCGGATTGCCATTACCACCATTTTGTTAAGTTCACTATTCGGAACTATTATCGGAGTGGCAAGGTATTCAGCCTATCCAGTGATCAGCCGCGTTGCCGTATTGTATATCGAATTAGTCAGAAATATACCTATGTTGCTTTTCATACTGGCAGTACGGTTTATGACGCCCTTAAAGCCTATCAATGCAGGGATTGTTGCCATGACGATTTTTACCACAGCCATTATAGCGGAAATCGTTCGCGGAGGGCTGAATTCCATCGGAAAAGGCCAGTGGGAAGCTGCCAAATCACAAGGCTTCGGATATTTTTCCACCCTGATCTATATCATTCTCCCCCAGGCTCTGCGGAATATGATTCCCCCCCTGGTTTCCCAGTTTATTACGGTGATAAAGGATACTTCCTTCGTATGGGTGGTGGGAATTGAAGACCTGACAGGAAAAGGAATGATTATCATGGGGCAGTATGGAACCAGTGCGCAGGTTTTTGCTATCTATGTCATGATTGCCCTGACGTATTTTATTATTAACTATTCGCTTTCCTTAGGTGCCCGCCACCAGCAGCGCAAGATGGTTCATCAGGGAGTATAGTCAGGATAGCAAATCCAAGGGCAGGCGGGAAATAAAAAGGTATAGAGGAAAAACGGATTATTTGAAAAATTATATACAGGCCCTACGTACGAATAAGCAGCTGATCTTACCGGGATCAGCTGCTTTTTTCAATGGTAAGGAAAATATGCATACTTACTAAGAGTAAAGACTAGAAGTACCAAAAACTTGGGTACCTTTTAACGACTATTTCCTTACCATGGGGATTGCAAAGGGGATTCCCCTTGCCGGTCTCAGGAGGGTGCTCAGGATCGATAGATCCGTCGAAGGGAACCTAGGGTTCCATAGCGAAGAAGAAAGTGCGATAGCACTTTCTTCTGTGCAAATAGGGTATGTCAAAATGAAAAGATTTTGTGTTACTATAGTAGTAGGAAGAAATAAAAGTGAGGGGGATAAAGGTGGATAAAAAGTATGTATTGGCGCTGGATCAAGGAACTACCAGTTCCCGTGCAATCATCTTTGACAGGGATGGAAGGGTTGTAGCTCAGAAAAGCAAGCCCCACGGGCAAATTTATCCAAAGCCGGGGTGGGTCGAGCATGATCCCTTGGAGATATGGAAAAATCAACTGGAAGTTGCTTCACAGGTGATTGGTGAAAGTGGGATTCCCATAGAAGAAGTGGCTTGCATCGGTATCACCAACCAGCGGGAAACGGTGGTAGTATGGGATCGAACCAATGGGAAGCCCATTTACAACGCTATTGTCTGGCAGTGCAGAAGAACGGCTTCCCTGTGTGATGAGATGAAAAACAGAGGGCTGGAAGAGGTGATCCGTAAAAAAACGGGCTTGGTCATAGATGCCTATTTTTCAGGAACCAAGATACACTGGATACTCCAAAATGTAGAGGGCGCCAGGAAACGGGCTGAGACGGGAGAGTTATTGGCGGGGACCATAGATACCTGGCTGGTATGGAATCTCACGGGAGGTAAAGCTCACGTAACGGACTATTCCAATGCTTCCAGAACCCTCCTGTACAATATTAACAAACTGGAATGGGATCAGGACCTGCTGGAGGAATTGAAAATACCACGTTCCATGCTTCCAGAAGTTGTACCTTCCGCTGGCTTTACAGCGGAAACCGAGCTGGAGCTATTGGGGGCCTGTATTCCTATTACAGGGATTGCGGGGGATCAGCAAGCCGCTCTATTTGGACAAAGCTGTTTTGAAACGGGATGTGCAAAGAACACCTATGGCACCGGCTGCTTTATTTTAATGAATACCGGCAAAACTCCAGTTATTTCTCAGAATAACCTGCTGACCACCATTGCATGGGATATTGGGAATGGCGTGGAGTACGCGCTGGAGGGAAGTGTATTTAATGCAGGTTCTTCCATTCAGTGGCTGCGGGACGAGATGCGGCTCATTGACAGTGCACCGCAGGCGGACATGGAAGCGGAGACGGTTCCGGATACAGGAGGCGTTTACCTGGTTCCGGCTTTTACCGGATTAGGAGCACCCTACTGGGACATGTATGCCCGCGGGACCATTGTTGGAATGACCCGTGGAACCCGCAGGGAGCACATCATTCGGGCTACCCTGGAAGCCATTGCCTATCAAAGCCGTGATGTACTGGAAGCCATGGAGCGGGATTCCGGATTTGAACTGAAGGAATTACGGGTTGATGGGGGTGCCAGCGTAAGCGATTTTCTTATGCAGTTTCAGGCGGATATCCTGGGCGTGAAGGTCAACAGGCCCACAGTCACAGAAACTACAGCCCTGGGAGCTGCTTGTCTTGCCGGGCTGGGAGCTGGTTTGTGGAAGGACAGGGAGGAAATCCGGAGCCGCTGTGATATTCAGAAGAGTTTTGTTCCACAGTTGAGCGAAATTACAAAGGAAGAAAAATACATAAAGTGGAAAAAGGCTGTTGAGCGATCCCGGAAATGGGAGGAATAATTGGGTAAAATGCATAAAGTCATCGAAAGTATTGAAGCAAACCCTGTTATAGCTGCTGTTAGAAGGATGGAGGATATGGAAGATGCTATAAAATCGGAAGTATCCGCCATATTCCTTTTGCATGGAGAGATCTTCACGTTGAAAGAAGTGGTGGAAAGGGTGAAGGAAAGCGGGAAAAGTGTGTTCCTTCACATGGACTTCATCGATGGGTTAGGGAAGGATAACCGGGCCATTGATTACATCGCGCAGGTGATACGACCGGATGGAATTATAAGTACCCGTACCAATCAAATAAAATACGCCATGGAGATTGGATTATTCAGCATCCAGAGATTTTTTCTCGTAGACAGCTTATCCTATGAAACCGTTATAAAAACCGTAAATAATGTTCAACCCCACATGATTGAAATCATGCCGGGACTGATGACCGGGATACTGAAAAAAATAAGTCAGCAGCTGCATGTGCCTCTCATCGCGGGTGGTTTGATAGAAACCAAGGGTGAGGTCATAGGGATTCTAAAATCGGGAGCCATAGGGGCGTCTACGGGAAAAAAAGAGCTTTGGACGCTCTGATGTACTTCAACTCGAAGTTTGGGATACAGGAAGATAGGTCAAATTACAAATGGAAGTTAATGTAACTTTACTTCGTAATTTGGGGGGGACAGGGGGCGATAGCCTCCCTGTTGGCCGCTCCAGCGGACAAAAAAAGTATCCCCTTCCTCGGGAAGGGGGTAGGAGGATGGGGCAAATTACAAGTTAAAGCAAGTAATAAGGATTGAAGTACCTGGGTTTCTGTGGTAAACTATAGGTAGAAACTAAATACTTTTGTGGAGAATTGGAGTCACATAAAAACTGAGGCGAATCCGCCTTTGTTTTCGTGTGGCTTTTTTATTTGCCGCAGAATGGATGGAGGACAAAATGTTTGATGTAGTAATCATTGGAGCAGGTGTCGTAGGATGCTCCATTGCCAGGGAACTGGCCAAATATCGATTGAAGACCTGTATACTGGAAAAGGAAAGCGATGTTGCGGCAGGGACCTCCAAGGCAAACAGCGCCATTGTTCATGCCGGGTATGATGCCTGGCCCGGAACGCTGAAAGGAAAATTAAATGTTGCAGGAAATGCCATGTTTGACGCACTGGCTGCTGATTTGGACTTCCATTTGAAAAGAAACGGCTCTATGGTGTTGGCTTTCGCAGAGGAAGAATTGAGAACACTGGAGGAGCTTCGTGAAAGAGGGAGGTCCGGCGGAGTTCCAGGGTTGCAAATTCTTTCCCCGGAGGAGGTTCTCCAAAGAGAGCCTGCTGTGAACAAGGGCGTTAAGGGAGCTCTCTTTGCACCTACCGGGGGCATTACCTGTCCTTATGAAATGACCTGGGCACTGGCAGAAAATGCGGGGGCCAATGGGGTGGATATTCGGTTGGAACAAAGTGTTACAGGTATATCCAGGGAAGGCGGCGGATTCTTCCAGGTCGATACGGTGAAAGGGCAGGTTCAAGCTCGATTTGTAGTAAATGCGGCGGGGCTATATGCGGATGAAATCAGTAAAATGGCAGGAGCGGAAGCGTATGTGATCCATCCGAGAAAAGGAGAGTACTGTATCCTGGATAAGGAAACGGACGGGCTGGTAAAGCACACCTTGTTTTGCGTTCCTGGAGCGATGGGAAAAGGAATCCTGGTGGCACCCACCGTGGATGGGAATATACTCCTTGGGCCTAATGCACGGGAGGTTGAGGATAAACTGGATACCGAGACCAGTCCGGAAGGGCTGCAGGAGATCATGAAAGGTGCACTGCGTACTATTCCTGAAATCCCGCAAAAATCGGTGATAACCTCCTTTGCGGGACTGAGAGCCATAAGCGGAAATGATTTTATTATTGAAGAATCAAAGCAGGTAAAGGGATTTATCAATGTGGGCGGTATATGCTCTCCCGGCTTGACTGCGGCACCTGCCATCGGCGAGTATGTAAAAAACCTGCTGGAGGTGGCGGGATTAAGGCTGGTGAAAAACGAAAGCTTTAATCCCGTTAGGAAAGCGATTCCAAGGTTCAGGGAAATGGATTACAGAACCCGGGCGGAGTTAATAAAACAGAACCCGCTGTACGGAAGGATCGTGTGTCGCTGTGAGATGGTTACGGAGGGGGAGATTGTAGAAGCCATCCGAAGGCCCTGTGGAGCAACAAATCTGGATGCAGTCAAAAGGCGGGTGCGAGCCGGTATGGGAAGGTGCCAGGGTGGTTTTTGCTCTCCCAGAGTTGTAGAAATTCTGGCGCGTGAACTGAAACTTCCTTATACGGAAATCACGAAAAAAGGGGGGAATTCCAATCTTCTTGTGGGGAAAACCAGATAAGTGTGTTAAGGTTCGCTAAAGTAAACGAATTTTATAGGAAAGAGGGCATGGTAAAATGCTTGCGTACGATATTGTTATCATAGGGGGAGGCCCTGCCGGTTTGGCAGCCGCTATTGAAGCAAAGGAAAGCGGAGCGGAAAAGGTAATTATTCTGGAAAGGGAGCAGTGTCTGGGAGGCATCCTTCTTCAGTGTATCCATAATGGATTTGGCCTTCATCACTTTGGCGAGGAGTTGACAGGGCCGGAATATGCAGAGCGTTTTATAGAGAGAGTCAAAGCGCTGGATATCGAGTATAAATTGGATACCATGGTTCTGGAAATTACGGCAAGTAAAAAAGTAATTGCCGTAAACTCCCTCGATGGATTGATGGAGGTATCTGCAAAAGCCATTGTATTAGCCATGGGATGCAGGGAACGCAGCAGGGGAGCGCTCAATATTCCCGGTTCCAGACCTGCCGGAATCTACACTGCCGGAACTGCGCAGAAGTTTGTTAATATCGAAGGGTACATGCCGGGTAAAAAGGTTGTAATTCTAGGGTCTGGCGATATCGGACTCATCATGGCGCGAAGAATGACCCTGGAAGGAGCCGAGGTGGAGCTGGTGTGTGAAATCATGCCCTATTCCAGCGGACTGAACCGAAACATCGTACAGTGTTTGGAAGATTACGATATCCCGCTGGTCTTTAACCATACGGTGACAAAAATTCATGGAAGGGAGCGGCTGGAAGGTGTTACTGTGGCACAAGTGGATGAGGCGCATAAACCGGTTCCCGGGACGGAGCAGTTCTATGAATGTGACACCTTGCTGCTTTCTGTTGGATTGATTCCTGAAAATGAGTTGTCCAGAGGTGCAGGGGTGGACATCGGTACAATAACCGGGGGACCCGTAGTAAACGAGGGAATGGAAACTTCTCTGGAAGGAATATTTGCCTGCGGTAACTGTGTTCATGTTCATGATCTTGTGGATTTTGTTACGAAGGAAGGGATAAAAGCAGGGAGGAATGCGGCTATCTATCTAAAAACGGGGCGGAACATGAAGGGAGATTCTATTACGGTAGTTCCAGGGAAAGGCGTCAGGTACTGTGTTCCTGCCCGCATTGACAGAAAAGAGGAGTGTGGGGATGTCGATGTGTATTTCCGGTCGGATCAGGTATATGCGAATGTTTTCTTATCCGTATACTCTGCTGGGCAAAGGGTTGCCTGTAAAAAGCAAAGGGTTGTTACTCCCGGCGAAATGCAGACCATCCGGCTGGATCGCGATGTGATCAGGAATGCTGTGGATACAGTAAGTATTTGCCTGGAGTTGCAGGAGGTGTAGTGCTATGACAAAACGAAGTATGGTATGCATTGTTTGTCCTTTGGGATGCAGGTTGGATGTGGAGGCAGAAGATGGAATCCATGTAACAGGAAATGGCTGTAAAAGAGGAGTCGAATATGCTGTGAAGGAATGTACAAATCCAACGCGGAGCTTAACTACCACCGTAGCCGTAAGTCATGGTGAAATTCCGGTTGTACCTGTCAAAACGGCAGGGAAGGTGCCAAAGGGTCGAATCATGGAATGTATGAAAGCTATCGGGCAGATTCGGGTGGAAGCGCCGGTGAGGGCCGGCGATATTCTACTGAAGGATCTGCTTGGTACGGGTGTTGATGTTATCGCCTGTCGCACCATTGACAGGCGGTTGTGAAAAAGTGGTTTTACGGATTTTGCTGCAGCGCTTCCAACAGGAAGTCAAATTTGTGTAAGAGAATTGTCAATATAGTATAAGCGCTTTCCTTCTGGAACTGCTACGATAAAGTTGTTGAATAAATGACTGGGAGGCTTATATATGAGCAATTATTTGATGACACAGCGTGCGATTCCGATGGATGATAGCTGGGATGTAATTGTTGTAGGTGGAGGACCTGCCGGATGTACGGCAGCCATTGCTGCTGCCCGTGAAGGTGCAAAGGCCCTGTTGGTCGAAGCCACAGGCTGCCTGGGAGGTATGGGTACCTCCGGGTTGGTTCCCGCCTGGTGCCCGTTTTCGGACAAGGAAAAGATCATATATAGGGGATTGGCAGAAAAAGTTTTTAATGCTGCAAAAAAAGGGATGGCCCATGTGAGGGCTGAGGATCTGGACTGGGTACCCATCGACCCGGAAAAGCTCAAGAGAATCTATGATGAAATGGTGACGGAAGCGGGAGTAACCGTGTTGTTTAATACGGTTTTAAGCTCTGTTGAGATGGAAAATGAAAGCCAGGTTGCTGCTGTTGTTGTGACAAACAAAGCAGGGTTATCTGCATACAAGGCAAAGGTATACATCGATTGTTCCGGAGATGCGGATCTGGCTGCCTGGGCAGGAGCAGAGTTCCAGAAGGGGGAAGAGGGAACGGGAGATTTGCAGCCGGCAACTCATTGTTTTGTGTTGAGCAATGTGGATGATTATGCCTACCTTCATGGTCCTACACTACACCCCAACAATCGGCAAAGCCCTATCTATGATATCGTAAAATCCGGCAGATATCCTGAAATCCCGGACACACACCTGTGTAATAATTCAATGGGTCCTGGTGTTGTAGGATTTAATGCAGGTCATATTTGGAATGTAGATAATACGGATCCGGTCAGTGTTTCCAAAGCTCTCATGCAGGGAAGAAAGCTTGCTGCAGCCATACATGCGGCTCTGGTAGAGTACCAGCCAAAAGCGTTTGCAAATTCTTTTCTGGCAGCGACCGGTTCTCTTATGGGGATCAGGGAAACCCGGAGAATCCTGGGAGACTATGTAATTACCGTAGAGGATTATCTGGAGAGACGAAGCTTTGAAGATGAGATCTGCCGCAATAGTTATTATATTGACATACACCACTCCAAGAAGGAAATTGAGGTTGTAAACAATGGACGACCGGAGAATGAACAGCGAACTGCACGTTATGGAAAAGGGGAATCCCATGGAGTTCCATACCGCTGCCTGACTCCAAAGGGGCTCAAAAATGTTTTGGTGGCCGGACGCTCTATCTCCTGTGACAGAATTATTCAGGGAAGTGTTCGTGTAATGCCGGTGTGTCTTGCCATGGGAGAGGCTGCCGGAATTGCCGCAGTCCATGCAATGCAGCTGCCGGAGACGGATGTACACAAAGTGAATACCGAAAGACTGCGCAGCAGGCTCAAGGAAGAAGGGGCTTATTTGAAGTAAAGCTTCAGTTTGTAATTTAGGGGGTGCAGGGGGTTGGGTCTACTCATAGGGGGCATTCCCCCTAATGACGGATGTTAATCATCCTGTCACCCCCTTTGGAAGAAGGGCTATGGTAGCACTGCCTCACGGGTTCTCTGCTGGCCGCTCAGCGGCCAAATAAAACTGCCCCTTCCCCGGGAAGGGGTCGGGGGATGGGTCAAATTATAAAGTGAAGGGTATAACTACTTGTTGAGAATAAAAGGAGAGAATGGGTCAATTGAGCCCATTCTCTCTTTCTTTGCCTGCATTTAACCTGTACTCACCGGGTGTTACCCCTGTGTATTTTTTGAAAAGCCTGTTAAAATAAGTTACATTATTGAAACCCACTTGAAGAGAGATTTCCAAAATTTCATCCTTTGTACCGGTAAGGATTTTCTGCGCACTCCTAATCCGATATTTGTTTACATAATCAGAGAAATTGGTTCCTGTTTCCGCTTTGAACAACCGGCACAGATACTGAGGATTAAGAAAGTGCAGGGCAGCAAGCTGCGAGAGCTTTAAGTCCCTGTTATAATAGGAAGCTACGTAGTTCTGGACCGACTCTATGACCCAGTGGGTTGCACCTGTGTAAATGGGAGAAGTACTGCTGGCCTTGCCCTTAAAATGAGGATTTTCCCTAAGGGTGGAAAGTATAATATGGGATACTATTTTTGTGACTTCCTCATATTCCTCCAGTTGTTCCAGAGAAACCGGTTTCAAAGAGGATTGAGCTTCCAGCAGCAGTTCCTGCTTCACACCTGTGATGCCGCAAATCTTCTCAATCTTTTTCCCCATTTGCGGACGAAAAGACTCCAATTGAAAATTACCGACATAGATGATACAGATCATGCGGTCATGGTAGAAAACAGGTTTTACGATTTCTGCAGCACCCAGATAGCATTGTCCTATATAGGCTTCCTTTTCTTTCAAAGCTTTGGAGATACTGCGGTGTTTACAGCGCAAACAAGCGCGTAATCCTGTATTCGTGGTTTTGGCACAGTCGCAGAAATAGCTTTTGTGTATTGTATACTCCAGCGGTAGATGAAGCTCCGGTTGTGAATGAAGGATGCCGGAGGTATCATGAATACAAATATGAAACCCTCTTTCCCGGTGAAGCCATTTCAGGGTCTGGTAAAGAAGGCTGGAATCTTGCTTCTGTTGATCCACAAACATCCCCTCCTGTACATTTTTATTTAAATTATATCATATTATATCTTTGTTATAAAGAAAAAAGTCAATTTTGTTCAAGTGAGTAATTATTAAAACATAAAAAGTGATATATGTCGGAGAAGTATACGAAGTTATAACAGAATAGTATAGGGATGAAAAATTAATATAGTTGTTTTTCGGAAAAGGCTATAAGATAATAATAAACGAACTTTAACATATAAATCACTGATGGAAACAGTCAATAAGGAGGAAGGAAAATGAACACAAAAAGGAAAATTCGCGGCGTAAACCTTGGAGGATGGCTGGTGCTGGAAAAGTGGATGACCCCTACGTTGTTTGCTAATCGGAAGGCCGTAGATGAAACCACTTTTTGCATGGAATTGGGAAGTGGTGCGGAAAAGATACTGAGAGATCACTGGGAGAGCTTTATTACTCCGGCGGATTTTAAATGGTTGAAAGACCATGGAATCAATGCAGTACGAATTCCTATCGGTCATTGGATCTTCGGAGATTGCAAACCCTATTTTGGTGCTATTGATATATTGGACCGTGCCATGAAGACGGCAGAGGAATACGGGGTGGAAGTACTATTGGATTTACATGCGGCACCAGGCTGCCAGAATGGGTTTGATAATGGAGGGATCCAGGGTGTCATGGAATGGCATCTGCACCCGGAGAATGTGGATCGGTCCGTAGCCTTTATCCGCCGGATTGCAGAGCGCTATAAAGACTGCAATCACCTGCTGGGGATTCAACTGCTCAACGAACCGCGTTGGGATGTTCCCCTGGAAATCCTGAGAGAGTATTATCATCGGGGATATGAAGCGGTGAGGGAGCATATACCGGCAGAAAAGACGGCCGTAGTCATTCATGACAGCTTCCGGTTGAAGGAATGGAAGGATTTCATGCAGGAACCGCGGTACTCCAATGTAATCCTGGATACCCATATGTACCAATGCTTTACGGAAGAGGAGAAGGCTTTTGCCATAAGCAGGCATGTTCATCGAGCGGCTGTTGAGAGAAAACAGGATATTGATGAAATGATGGAATATTTTCCGGTCTGTGTAGGAGAATGGTCCCTAGGGCTGGTTCCCGCTGTCTATGAAGGGTTTGACTCACTTCAGAAAGAGACTGCTTTGCGGGCTTATGCTGCTGCCCAATTACTATCCTTTGAAGAGGGGGCAGGATGGTTTTTCTGGAATTATAAACTGGAAGAAGGTGTCATGCCGGCTTGGAGTTTCCGGGAGTGTGTTGAACGAGGATGGCTACCCGAGCACTTTTAGAATGGCTGAGGTAATATTTTCACTGCATTTTAGTGCCAGTACCTGGAAAAATTATTATGATTGCATTTTGCAGGGGATTATAGGATAATGAACTTAGTTTTACCACCTTGGTAACGCATAAAGAAGAAACTGCATTTGAAAAATGATGATCCTGAATATATAATTTTAATTAAGGGGCTGTAAAATAATCAGCGAGTCTTTTTTGCGGGTCCACCATGGCATTCATGAGGGGTGCAGCAAAATTAAGACTATGTTACTATTTTACAGGCCCTAATTTTAGGTAGATGCAGCAAGGAGGAGCATCACTGGCGGAAAAGCTTATAGATATCGCAAAAGTATACTGGAGAATCATTGGTTTTATGAAAAATGAAGCAATATGATACTTGCTGTTATAGGGGTATATAGTAAGATAATAGTACTATACTTTTACAAACAAAAATAACTCATACTCATGTGTGCTAGTAGAACGAAGTTATCAATATGAAAGAACGGTAGGATGATGAATATGAAGTTAAGTAAAGCGGGAAAAGACAAGAGGTTTTACATCAGTATTTTTGTTACACTGACATCCAGTATCGCTGTAACCATTTTTATTCTTTCTGCAATTCTTTATATTAATTTTGAAGGCATCCTTAGAAAGCAGATTTTCTCCTATACTATGGAAAACTTATCGCAGACAAGCTTGGGAACCGGGTTAATGTCGGAAACAGCGAATACAATTGCTAAAAAGATTTATACTGACATCCATATTTCAAAGGTATTAAACTATACAACGGAGGATGTTATTGAAATCAATACGGCATTACTCCAGTTGAACTATTATCGCGCCACCTCCGTGCTCATTGACTCCATCTATATTTATAACAGTGAATCCGGAAAGTTTTACACCAGTGCGGATGTGGGAGAAAATTCCGTTCAGAGTGAATCGAACTTTTATGATCAAGATATCGTCAAAATCGTCAGAAATTATAAGGATTATCCGGTCCTTGGACCCATTCCGAGGAGGATTGACGTGAAATATCCCGCAAATCAGCAAGTGGACGTCTACTCCTTCCTTCTTTATGATACGTTGAGCAGCAGCGAAGGGAGAAATATAATTGTTATCAATATTTCCGAAGCAAAGCTTCACAGGAATATTGAAGGGATGATCTCCAACACGGAACAGAACTATTTCATGATTGACCGGAGTGGAGTTTTAATTTCCAACGGTACGAGATATCCCATGCTTACCGACCTATCAGGGGAATCTTATATACGGAAGGTTTTGAGCACCAAATTTTCAGGTTATTTTATTGCAGATGTTAAAGGCGTCAAGTCCTTTATTGCATATACCAATCCCGATATCCTAGAGTGGAGATACATGCATGTCGTCCCATACAGTGATATTACCGACAGGGTTGCCCGAATGAAGATGATGACGGCGATTATTGGAGTAGGCATTCTCCTTTGCGGATTGCTCATTTCCTATATATTATCCCGAAAATTGTTCAAGAATGTGGATACCAAGCTTTCCCAATTAAAGCGGTTGGAGTCGGAGAAAAGAGACAGTCTTCATAAACTGAGACAGGAATATCTCCGGAATATTTTCCAAGGAGAAGAAAAGGTTGAACTGTCGAATGTACGGGAAAGATTTACTACGTATGATATCACCATGGATGTTGGAGGCACGATACGGGTTATATTGTTTAAAATCGACCATTATAGGGACTTTTCCGACTTATATAATAATGAAGACAGAAACCTCTTCAAGTATGCCATCATGAACATTGTGAGTGAAATTCTTTCAGAAAGTTTCCATACGCAGGCGGTGGATATGTATGAGGACAGGATTGCCGTACTGCTTAATGTGCCCAGCCAGGATTCCGAGGAAGTCATTGCCTTACTGGAGAGCCTGATCAAAAAGGCGCAGGCTTCGGTTGCAGAAATATTAAAAGTATCGCTGTCGGCAGTGTTGAGTACTACAGGGGATACCATCAAAAGTGCAAATCTTTTATATAAACAGGCGGTGGCAGCTTCTTTTCACCGGCTCTTTTACGGGCATAGCTGCATGATTTACACAAAGGATATTATGGAATTAAAGAAGAAACTGTATATATATCCGGATAACAAAGAGAAGCAGATGATTGAGGAGCTGATGCTGGGGCGGATTGATGAGGCGAAGGAACTGATGATGGAAATCATCGGAGACGCAGCAGAATATCCCTATATGTCATATAATTTGGCCATATCTCATCTATCGTTTACAGTGAACAACGTAGTTTATACAATACAGAATAATAGTTCTTCATTCCCGGAATTTGATATCAATACGCTTCTTATGGACCTTAATAATGCGGAAACTCTGGAAGAGGTATATAAACGGTTCTTTGAAGTATTTGACAGCCTTGCTTCAAAGGTTGAGGAAAGAAAGAATTCCAAGTATGATGAACTGGTTCTCCGGATCGTGGAAATGATTCATAAGGAGTACATGGACCAGGGACTTTCCATTGAAAGCATTGCAGACTCCCTTGGAATGTCTGCCACATATATCGGAAGGCTGTTTAAAAAGTATACCATGAAGACCATCCTGGACTGTATTATCGAAACCAGAATGAGTAAGGCAAGAGAATTACTGCTCAGTACAGAATATTCCGTAGGAGAAATTGCTGAAAGAACAGGTTTCACAAACAGCCCCTATTTCTATAAAGCCTTCAAAAAGTATAACGGTGTCACGCCGATTGAGTTTAGGAAGAACTCAAGAAACCGTCAACTGGATGAAAAACTGGGATTAGTAAAGGAATAATAACACGTGGAGAAAAAAGGGATCATAATTGAAATGAGAAATTATGATCCCTTTTTTGTGGAAACTTCGCTGCAAAGAGGCATCTAAAGCGTAAAAAAGTAGATAAGTCGCAATAGTATATAGTCCTTTTTTAGAAAAAAGTTAGAATTCTACGCTGATTTGTAGTTGCTGATTTGTTTATTCTTTCTTAGAATGAAGTTGTCGTTTGAAGCGATGTGTTTAAGGCTTAACACGAAATTGCCAGCAGAGCCTGGAAACAATATGAATTCATAAAAGGTACCATACTAAGAATTTTGCTAAGGTTCGATTAAAATCATATTTTACTTTTTCAAGAAGCGGGCAGTAGAAAGCTGGCAGCGAAGATGAAGGTAAGGTATATTCTAACGAACCGTAAGGGAGAGGAGTCATATGCAAAAGAAGGGCTTTATTAGTGAACTAAATAAAAACAAGGTTCTCTTCTTAATGATATTGCCGTGTCTGATTTATTTTGTGATATTCAGTTATTTACCCATGGTAGGCGTTTACTATGCCTTTACTAAGTTTGATTTTAATGGGGGGCTGTTTGGGAGCGAATTTATTGGCTTTAAAAACTTTGAGTTTCTTTTTAAGTCGGGAACCCTTGGTTTAATTACCAGAAATACGATCCTTTATAACCTTGCTTTTATTTTTTTCGGAACTGTGTTGGAAATCATCTGTGCCATATTCTTAAGTGAAATTGGAAGCCCATGGTTTAAGAAGATCTCTCAATCTGCCATGTTTCTGCCACATTTTATATCCATGGTTTTAGTCGGTGTCTTTGTGTACAATCTATTTAATGTAGACTATGGTGTAGTAAATTCCTTCATGAAGAGTATCGGTATGGAACCCTACAGTTTTTATACCGAGCCGGGGCCATGGAAATACATCATCGTATCCTTCAAGCTTTGGAAGTCGGTTGGATATGGAACCGTGGTTTATCTGGCGGCCATTATGGGAATCAGTGATGAATACTACGAAGCTGCAACCATCGATGGTGCAAACATATTCCAGCAGGTATGGAATATCACGCTTCCGTTATTGAAACCAACTATTATTATTCTGACATTGTTAAGTCTGGGACATATATTGAACGGTCAGTTCAATTTGTTCTATCAAATTATTGGAAACAATGGATTACTCTATGAGGCTACTGATATCATCGATACCTATGTATACAGGTCTCTTGCCGTGAATTTTGACATCGGTATGGGTACTGCTGCAGGACTTTTTCAATCCTTCTTCGGATTTGCTCTTATCATGGTGGTGAACTTTATCGTTAAGAAAATCCAACCGGATTATTCAATATTTTAAGGGGAGATGCTTATGTCATCGGTCTATACTAAACCTAGGAAAAAAATCAGAACGGAACCGTCCAGGGTGCTGTTTAATGCAATAGGGTATGGTCTGATTACCTTTTTATCCATATTATGTATTGTGCCGTTTTACCTCATTGTCATCGGATCTTTTACAGACGAAATGGTTGTAATTCGAGATGGTTTCCGGTTAATTCCCGAGAAATGGTCTCTGGAGGCTTATCGTTTGCTTTTTCAATCCGGGAAACAAGTGGCTTCAGCTTACGGAATCACCATATTCCTATCGGTTACGGGACCTGTTATCGGTTTGTTTATGCAATCCATGGCCGGGTACGTACTGCAAAGGAAGGATTTCCGATTTAGAAACGGTATTGCATTTTTCATTTACTTTACTACGCTGTTTGGGGGAGGACTCATTCCCTGGTACATTCTTATTGTTCAATACCTTCACTTAAAGGACAACATTCTCGCGATGCTGATCCCCCATCTGGTAAGTGCCTGGAACATTATCATGCTAAAAAACTTTATGAAATCAATACCGGACGAGATTACCGAATCTGCAAAGATCGACGGGGCCGGGGACTTTACAATCTATTGGAAGCTCATTATGCCCTTATCCATACCGGGACTGGCTACTATCGGCATGTTTATGGCACTGGGCTATTGGAATGACTGGTTCCTTTGCAACCTATTCATCACCTCGGAATCAAAGCTTAACCTGCAATATCTGCTATATAGAATCCTTTCAAGGGCGGAATTCTTAAAATCGGCGACCTACACCATGGTATCGACCCCGGATTATCAACCGCCTGCCGAGACCTTAAAATTGGCGATGGCCTGTGTGGTTGTAGGGCCCATCATATTTGTTTATCCCTTTATTCAAAGATTTTTCGTTAAAGGTTTGACAGTTGGCGCTGTCAAAGGTTAGAACCGGTTTTCCGGCTGACATAAAGGAGGCTGTAAAAAACATGAATATTCTTTTTCACAGCTTCCTAAAGGAAATATAAAAAAACAGGAGGAATATTTCATGCGAAAGAGATTATTACGAGTATTGGCTGGGGCAGTTTCCCTGATGCTCTTTACTGCATCCTTTACGGCATGTAGTGGAGGTTCCACCAATGGAAAGGAAAAGGATACTCAAAATGCGGCAACGGTAGAGGAAAAAAAGCCCTTAGCCCCGGTTGACCTTGTTTGGTATGTGGTTGCAGATCCCCATAAGGATCAGAAGATGGTGGATGATGAAGTTAATAAGAGACTAAAAAATGATCTTAACTGTACTGTAAAGCTTAACTTCACAAGTTGGACGGAGTGGCAGACCAAATACAACCTACTTCTGGCATCAGGAGAAAAGATTGACATGATTTTCTCAGCCACCTGGGCGAATTTTACGAAGTACGCCAGAGGGGGAGCCTTTATGGATTTAAAGGAGATGCTTCCCAAATATGCGCCTAAAACCTGGGCGGCTGTTCCGAAGGAAGATTGGCAATGGGTTACCTACAATGGCAAGATTTTTGCAGTACCCTGCACCACCTATGAGTTTACACCCTCCGGATTGTACTACCGGGAGGACCTAAGAAAGAAGTATAATCTCCCTGAGATCAAGGATGTGGCTTCCATCGAAGCGTATTTGGATGGAATAAAGAAGAATGAAAAAGGGATGACTCCCATCGGTGGAAATCCGAACAATGAGATCTATTCCATCTTCCTGAATTCCGCTAAATTTGAAACCATCCAGGGAGCCGAAACTTCCTTGCTTCAAGCAACATCCTACAACACACCCAGAGATATCGTTGCTTTTCCAATGACATCGCAATTTGAGAATTATGTAAAGAAAATGAAGGAATGGGCAGACAAAGGTTATTGGTCGAAGGATGCCATATCATCGAAAGCATCGCCACAGAATGAAATGAATGCAGGGAAAGCAGCTATAGCGTGGATGAATCCTGCTACTGCACGAGGCAAGTTCCAGGGATATGAAAAGGATCACCCGGACTGGGAAATGGGGTACTTCCCTCTATCAAGAATGAAGGGGTATGCAATGCCGAACTCACCCATTAACAATGGGATGTCCATACCGAAGTCCGCTGCCAATCCGGAAAGATCACTCATGGTCCTGGATTTATTCAGAAATGATCTTAATTACTGGAGATTAACTACCTGGGGAATTGAGGGATATCACTGGCAGGTATCCGATGATGGAAAGAAGAAGATCAGCCCGGCTAAGGGACAGGATCCCAAAGTAAATCCCGGCTTCTGGACAACTTCATGGGGATGGAATGTGGATAAGAACAACCTTCCTCCGGAGAAGGACTGGAAGGGTTGGGATGCACTGAACAGTGAATTCCAAGGGATGAAGAAGCCCAATATTTTCGCAGGCATCTATATTGATTATGATCCCATTAAAACGGAACAAGCGGCCATCAACGATGTGAAGTCAAAATATGAAGGTGCGTTGATCATGGGGCTGGTGCCGGATCCTGATAAGACGCTAAAGGAATACAGAGAGAAACTAAAGGCTGCAGGATTAGATAAATATGTTACAGAAATCAAGAAACAGGTGGACCAGTACTTTACCGAAGTGGGAGTAAAGTAAGATCACTTAGTAGTAGTTACAGAAAGGGTTCTTAGGAATCCTTTCTGTCTTGACTATATAAGTTACGAGGGAACGTAGCTCATTCGAGAATCACGCAGCCCCGGAATTGTTGGCTGCATGATCCAAAATAAACAGTTGCCAATCGTATTCTATATAAAAGCTGCAAGGAGAAAAGGATGGGTTGATTATGACAAAAACCAGATCAAAAGCAATACGGAAAGACCATCGCAGAACAATCGGATTATATCCAAATCGATCTGTTATTTTCGTTGGCATTGTTTCCATTGTTATTATTGCAGCCGTTGTTATTTCAGCCATCGCATTTTATAGCCGTACCCTGCAACATGAATATGTTGCCAAGGTCAACGGGGAGTCCATTGGAGAGAAGGAGTTTTTAAGGCAGCTCAATTTAGAACGGGCAGTCACAGTGAATTATTTTAAGCAAAAATATAATGCAGAGGTGAAGGGGGACTTTTGGACCAGGGATTTTGGTGGAGAAGTACCTGTTCAGTATGCAAAGGAGCGAACACTCAAGGAATGCATAAGCATCAAAGTCCAGCAAGCTCTTGCAAAAGAGCAGGGTCTTATAGAGGACATAACCTATACTGCATTTTTAAAGAAGCTGGCAGAGGAAAATAAGACAAGAAAAGAAGCAGTAAAAAATCATCAGGTCATATACGGGCCGGAACAGTATGACGAAAACGGCTATTTTTCTCATCTATTCAGCAATTTGGTGATTCGATTAAAGGAAAAACTGCTGGACAGTGAATTTAAGCCGTCCGATGCCGAGCTCAGGGAGTACTACGAAAAGGTAAAGGATATCCATTATAAAAAGGAAGATACAGTGGAGTTCCAAACAATTTCCATATTCTATGGAAAAGAGGGCGGAGCCTTCACGGATGCAGAAAGAAAAGAAGCCATTGAAAGAATGAAAGAAATAAAAGCACGGATTGATAAAGGAGAAAGCTTTGAAAATATAGCCAAAAGTAATCCGAATGGAATTAAAGTGGAAACAAAAAAGGTGAATGACGACTCTGCAAGCGCTTATTCCAAGTCAGCGCCCCAGTTGTTTGAAGCAGTTCGGAGTATTAGTGCTAACCAGGTGAGTGATGTGCTGGATGAGATCAATCAAAGGAAGGTAGAGATCATCAAAGTAGTAAAAAGAGAAGGCGGGGGATATAAAGCTTTCGAAGAGTTCAAGGATTCACTGCTTTTAAACTATTCCAGTGAAAAGTACAATGAGTTGCTGGAGAAACGAATAAAGGAAGCAGCTATAGAGATTAACGAAAAAGCATATCGGAACCTCCAGATCCAGTAGGCTTCTTTGGGTTATTGCGATATAAATAATAATTGTATAGAAAGGGGTGATGCAACCTGGAATTCATATTTTATATCGCAAAAACTTAATAAATAGAAGGGAGTGTAAAGGAATGAAAAAAAGTAGGAATGTAAAAGCGCTAAGTGTACTAATGGTTATTGTTATGATGGTCGGGATCGTATGTGCGACCCTTCCTGTACCCGTTTCTGCAGCTGGGGTCACTTATTATGTAGATGCCAACAGCGGTAACGACAATAATAATGGGACAAGCCAGACTACTCCATGGCAAAGCCTCGACAAGGTGAACAGTACCACGTTTCAGCCTGGCGATACAATCTGTTTCAAGGCGGGAAGTACATGGACAGGTACTCTTTATCCCAAGGGTTCGGGAATCAGCGGCAGCCCCATCACCATTGATATGTATGGTACGGGAAACAAACCCATCATCAATGGTAACGGTAAGGTCTACAGCAGCACCGATCCCATTGATGCGGCCGTTTACTTGAAGAATCAAGATTACTGGACTATCCGTAATCTCGAAGTCGTCAACGATTCCACAACTGTAGGAGAACGTCAGGGCATTCATGTGGATGCTTCCGATGCCAATGACCATACAGGGATTATTATTGAGAACTGCGTCGTACATAATGTAGCAAGCGATGGAAACGCCGGTGAACATGGACGCATGGCTGCGATTTGTGTCTGGGCAAGAGGATGGAACCAGGCATATTCAAATGTTGTGATAAAAAATAACTCGGTATACAGCACTGGAAGTACGGGGATTTATGTAAATGGCGAAAAATGGTCAGGTCCAGCGACGGGCATTTATATAGCAAATAACAATTTATATGACATCGGTGGAGATGGAATTTTAGTTGCCGGTGCTGTCAGTCCGTTGGTTGAATATAATGTAGTCAATGGATCACATATAAGAAGTAATTTGTATTGTGTGGCGCTGTGGCCGTTTGAGTGCGACAATGCAGTTTTCCAGTATAATGAGGCCTATAATACTAAAACAACAAAAGATGGTCAGGGGTTGGACGCCGATTATCAGTGCCGCAATACAGTTTTCCAGTATAACTATGCCCATGACAATGAAGGCGGGTTTATTCTGATTCCTTGTGAACCGACTACTTGGGACGGGAAGACGGCATTTAATGACGGTACAATTGTTCGTTATAATATCGCGCAGAATAACTCCACCCGGCAATTTCAGTTGGTTACGAAAATTACCAACACCTATATTTACAACAACACCATTTATGTCGGACCTTCCCAATCATCTAAAATAGTCGATACATACTCCAGGGATAACATTACCTGGCCCGACAATACACATTTCTGGAATAACATCATCTATAATCTGGGAAGTGACGGGGGGTACAACTTTGGCAACTCTACCAATACAGAGTTTGACTACAACGCGTTTTACGGCAATCATTCATCCACTGAACCCAATGACCCGCACAAGATCACTGCGGATCCTTTGATTGGCTATCCGGGTGAGGCACGAACAGGATTGGACTCCTGCGGGGTATACCAGCTCAAGGCCGGCTCACCTTGTCTGAACGCAGGCAGACTGGTAGCAAACAACGGAGGAAAGGATTTCTGGGGAAATCCGGTATCTTCCACGACAGCACCGAACATAGGAGCCTATAATGGCCCGGGATTGACTCAGGTACCGACTCCGAAGCCGACTCCCGTACCTGTAAATCTTTTACAGAATCCGGGGTTTGAGAGCGGTGTAAATTCTCCATGGACTACCACCGGCACAACAAGTGTGGTAAATACAAACCCACGTACAGGGAGCTATTCTTTACAGGTAGGTGCCAGTATATCCTCTGCAGAACAAGTGGTAGGTAACCTGTACCCGGGAACAGCCTACCAATTAACCGGTTTTGCAAAAGCAGACACCGGCCAGTCCATATTACTGGGTATAAAAGATTACGGCGGGACTGAAACCAACGTGCGGCTATCCAGTACAAGCTATTCATCCGGCACCATAAACTTTACAACAGGGCCCTCCAGTACAAGTGCAAAAATTTATTTATACAAGTCTAGCGGCACAGGCAACGTGTACTGTGATGATATACAACTCATACAGGTAGGCGATACTCCCCCTGCCACACCGACTCCGACTCCCTATTATGTCATAGGAAGCAGTGATGAATTCAACAGCACTACATTAAATCCCCAGTGGATATGGATCCGGGAAGATGCTGCAAAATGGAGTTTGTCGCAAAATCCGGGATCCATGAGGATTACCTGCCAAACAGGGGAAATCGTCGGTGCGGCAACGACTGCCAAGAACATATTGCTTACGGGAGCTTCAGACGGAGAGTGGACCATTGAAACCAAACTGGACGGCAAGCCGACATCCAGATGGTCACAGGGAGGGCTGATTGTCTGGCAGGATGACGATAACTTCCTTAGAATTACAAGGTTGTATGATAGCAGCGGCGTGTTCCAGTTTACCAGGGAAATCGGTGGAATTCGTACCTATACAAATGTAGCGGATCCTATAGCATCAACTACAGCGTACCTTAGGCTGATGAAGAGTGGAGATAATTACGCCGCATTTTATTCCGAGGACGGAACAAATTATACACAGGTATGGACAACACAAACCGGCAGCTTAAGTAATATCCGGGTCGGATTGATCTGCAACAACGGTACGGGACTAACCGGCGATTTTGATTACTTCCATATTACTGAAGGCACAGGTCCGGTACCAACACCAGTGCCAACGCCGACACCAACTCCAACACCGACACCAATTCCCACACCAACGCCGACACCAACCCCAACCCCAACCCCTACCCCAACACCAGTACCTACAGCAACGCCAACACCTGTATCAGGCAACCTTGTTGTCAACCCGGGATTTGAAACGGGCAGCATCAGTGGGTGGTCGAGTTCGTGGGGTCCGGTAACAGCGGTGAACAGTGATCCGTATACAGGCAGTTATGGTGCAAAGAACAGTGGTACATCAACAAAAGGGGCAGGACTCGAACAGGTAATCAGCGGTATACTGCCCAATACCAATTATACTCTGACAGCCTATGTAAAATCTCCTAATGGGGAAGATTGTTACCTTGGAGTAAGCGGCATCAATCAATGGAACGGCAGCAAGCAAGTAACCTGCAACAGTACTGCCTATACACTATATACGGTTAATTTTAAGACAGATGCAACCGTATCCAGCGTAAGGGTTTACTTTAAGAAATGGGCAGGTACGGGTGCTGCGTATATTGATGATGTAAGTTTAACTCTGTCAACACCCTGAGGGAGGAATAAAGATACCGATAAGAATATTTACAGCCCTGGCTTCCGGCCGGGGCTTTATTTTCTGTCCGGATGTAGACAAGGTGAAATAGAGATGGTACTATTTTCCTATAAGATTTATAAAGCAATATAGGAGGTGCGCGGATATATGGAAAAGACAAAAAGATGGTTGAGGGTGAATATTTACTGCTCTAGCCCCGGCTGGAGCTTTAATAGGCTGAAATAAGAAAGATTAAATTTTCTATGGGGGTTTTGTCATGCATCGAAGGATTAATAAGATCATAAGCGTCATAATTATTTTCATCATTGTATTTTCACCTTTCAATACTTTTGCGCAGATAAACACTTCTGCTGTACAGCGTTTTTCAGATATACCCGAGGGGCATTGGGCCGATCAAATCATCCATGAAGCACGTGCAAAAAACATCACCCAGGGTATGGAGAACAATCGTTTCGGGCTGGGAATCCCTTTAAAAAGAAGTGAATTTGTGAAATCTTTGGTCAGTATATTGAATTGGGAGTTGATTGATCCGGCTGCCGGCAGCTTTAACGATAACAGGGATAAAAACCAGTGGTTTTATAAATATGTTGAAACAGCGGCAGCTCACGGCGTATTCGGAAAGGATTCCGGGATTTTCAGACCGGACGAGCCTATTACACGAGAGGAAATGGCGGTTATGATCGTCCGTGGATTGGGCTATGGCCCGTTAGCGGAGCAAAAGTGGAATATGGAAAGAACTTTTGATGACGTAGATTCCAATGTTGGATATATCACTGTTGCAAAGGATCTGGGAATTGTGAGCGGGAAAGGGAACAATCTGTTCGAACCGTCAAGTACTGCTAACAGAGAAGAAGGAATTGCCATGCTGATGAGGATGTACAATAAATTGAATAGCGGCCTACAGGACCTGCACGCTTTTTATGCCATCAGTTCCTACGGACAAAGGGACTTTATTCCCGCGCTGTCTTCTGTCAGTTTTGGATGGAGTCGCTTGGAATTCGATCCCGCAAAGAATCAGGTCATTCTCAATATGTCCCAGCAAAATGGGAATAGTTTTTCACTTCCCGCCGGGTTTAGCGAGCCGGTGGCCCTTGCCAGGGAAAATCATGTTTCTGCGCAACTCAGCGTTTTTGCATCCCAGGATCAATTGGTTGCCGATCCAGAGAAGCAATCCCAGGTTGGTTTGGTTGAATACATCGTATCCAACCCGGAGGTGCGAAAATCCGTGATCGCGAGTATTGTGCGGCAGTTGGATTCCACTGAAAAAGACGGCGAAAAGACTTCTTTTGACGGTGTGGTCATTGACTTTGAAAATATGAAAGATACTTTTACGAAAGGTACTTATCTCAGCCAATCCTTCAATATCTTCTTGTCCGAACTGAAAGAAGAGTTGATTCACGGGAATAAAAAGCTATATGTCGCCGTCCACCCCAAAAGAAAAGCGGGGCAGCCGTACTATGACGGATATGATTATAAAGCCATCGGTCAACTGGCTGATAAAGTCATTCTCATGGCCCACGATTATAATGCAACGCGTCTAACCGAGGAGGAGATGAAACAGGGCTATACACTAACGCCGCTAACCCCCATCGATGAAATTTATTATGCTTTAAAGGCGGCGACGGACAAAAATTCCGGAATTTCCGATCCGGGAAAGATTTGGCTTCAAATATCTTTTGGCTCGGTACAGTGGAAATTAAAGGACGGAAAAGTTATTAACCAGTCCGCGTATCTGCCCTATTATTCAAGCATCCGGGAAAGGCTTGCAAGCTCTGACGCTGCACAAAATCTGAATGTTCAATATCCTGAAAACATTAAAAATCCACTTCTCCGTTACTTCAATTCCGGAGATGGTACTGACAATGTTCTATGGTATGAAGATTCGAGAAGTGTTCAAGCCAAGATTCAAATGGCAAAGATGTTTGGTGTCACCGGAATCTCGCTGTGGCGGTTGGGTACGGTTCCAAATTATGAGGCCGGGATACATCTGGATGTATGGCAGCAAATTGGCAAGCTTACAGGAAAGTAATTAAGAAGTATATGGGTGAAAATTGGGTTATACATCTTGTGCCAGTGAATTTATACAGAAAATTTGAAACGCCAAGAATAGGAGGGATTGAAGTTGTACAAGCATATTATTTGGGATTTTGATGGTACACTTTTTGATACATATCCAGTGATGGGGAGTATCTTCAAAAAGATGCTTGAAGAAGAAGGAATTGTGGAACCATTAGATGAAATATTGAAGTATATGAAAGTATCTATGTCTCATGCTTTACGGCACTACGAAAAAAAATATCATATAAACAATGCATTCATAGATAAATATAATAAACAAAGAGAAGATACGGAAATTCATTTAAGTAAACCTTATACGGGAATTGAGGAAATTTGTAGATACATTCATACTTCTGGTAAAAATAATTATTTATATACTCATAGAGGAGAATCTGCAATCAAATTTTTAAAAAATTATGGTTTATATGATTATTTTATTGATTTTATAACTTCACAACATGGGTTTGAGAGAAAACCAAGCCCTGATGCCATAAATTATCTTGTTGATAAGTATAATATAGTCCATAATGAAGCAATAATGATTGGAGATAGAGATTTAGATATTTTATCAGCAAAAAATGCTGGAATCCATGCTTGCTTCTTTACTGATAAGGGTGAAAAAAGTGATATTGCCGATTTTACAATAAGTAATTTCCAACAATTATATTCTATTATCTGATAAAATACCATGTGCTTTAATTTGATTTTTGCTCAACCATTTTTACATAGGACACAGGAAAGAATAGAATATCTTAAAAAAAAGTATTTACGGGGGCACAAGGTAACCTTGCTTCCTCGTAAATACTTTTTTATTTGGAACCATCTATGTCAGAACAGATACAACAAAGCCCTTGAAGGTTTTAAACTTCAAGGGCTTTACAATGTGGAGCTGGTGGACGGAATCGAACCCCCGACCTATTGATTACAAGTCAATTGCTC
>ENA-OFCE01000170-OFCE01000170.1-metagenomes-genome-assembly--contig:-NODE-170-length-47692-cov-5.916976_pt1 | contig 47692 bp, 46 predicted proteins | sample MGYA00153388_OFCE01 | MGnify analysis MGYA00153388 | reverse complement strand
CCAGTAGATCAAACTTCATCGTGCCTTTCATTTTTTTGTGGGGATTCCTCAGCCCACAGGGAGAGGGGACCGTTCGAGCTAGCTATCAATGGCAGAAGATCACCTGGCCTACACGTGAAGATATTCCCATATCTGTTCCCTGTTCTTGGGAGCAGGATAGTGAGCCAGAAATGGATCACCATGCCTGACCACAGCTCCGTATCAGCTCCCTCTCCTTGGGGAGAGGGTTGGGGTGAGGGAGACCAGCGAGCTTAACCAGTAACAATAACGCTAACTGTAGCCCTATGAAGGAGTGAACGATGAATATCGGTCAAGCAGCCAAATCCTCCGGCGTTTCAGCCAAGATGATCCGCTACTACGAACAGATCGGTTTGATCCCCAAGGCCATACGCTCGGATGCGGGCTACCGCCATTACAGCTCTTCGGACGTACATAGCCTGCGCTTTATCCGCCGCTCACGCGACCTTGGGTTTTCTGTTGAGCAGATCTCGGCGCTGTTGGTGCTGTGGAACGATCGGGACCGCGCCAGCGCCGACGTCAAAGAAATGGCGCTTTCCCACGTCGCGCGGCTAAAAGCCAAGATCGCCGAACTGCAGGCGATGGCAGAAACCCTCGAGTTCCTGGCCGATCACTGCCACGGTAATGACCGCCCAGACTGCCCGATCCTGGCTGATTTAGCCGAGCCAACCACAGCGACAACAGTGCCAAATAAGGCACCAAAGTTCGGTGTTGCGTCCGGTGTGCTAAAACACGGGGAAAAGGGGTTTGCCGTTGTAACGAAAGAGAAAATTTTGCAGAAAAACCTTTGACCTTGCCACGCTGGCAAACCTCATAGTGATCTGACACCAACCCGATGGAGATCAATATGCATCATTTCACTGTTCCCAATATGACCTGCGGCGGCTGCGCTAAATCCGTCACCAAGGCGCTACTGAGCGTTGACCCACAGGCCCGTATCGAAACCAACCCGGCGGCAGGTGAGGTAAAGATCGACAGCACTTTGGCAGCAAGCGAGTTACTTGCGGTACTTGGCAAAGCGGGTTACCCGGCCCGACATATCTGAATAGCAAAGGAGATCCTGGTATGAAACCTGTCAAAATGACCATCGCCGCACTCGCGTTGGCAACGCTTTCTTTCTCGGTTATGGCGGCCACGCTGGTTGATGTTGCGCCTGCCAATCAGCAGAAAATCGGCGTGATTAGCGCCTGTTCAAGCAGCAACAGCCTGAGCAGCCTCCAGCGTGAACTGGAGAATAAGGCTAAAGCAGCCGGGGCAAGTGCCTATCGCATTATCAGCGCTTCCGGCAACAACCGTATGTGCGGTACGGCCGAGATTTACCACTGATTATTGTCCCTAGAGAAGCCGCTTGATGCGGCTTCTCTATCCTGCCTTTTTATTCCACGCTGACTAATCGCGACTATTTTCTTATAGTTAACACGCTTTCTAACGTACCGCTTTGTAAGAACCGGCTTGTCACTGGCGTCACAACCACACTACGGTTGATTCGATATCCTTGATTTGCTAAGCGGGCGCAGCATGCAGCGCCCCTACGTTTTGAGCCTGTTGGGTGTTGTCAGCAGTCTTGCTACTTGCGCTTCTTCAGTTGCTGGGTGGCGAATTTCACCACTTTTTCATCCTTGTCCGTCAGCATCAGAACCAGGACTTCATCAGGCGTATTAGGGTGTTTGGCCACCAGGCGACGTACCTTGACCGATTTATCCTGCGCCATGATGGTGAGCAGGCTGGGGGCCGCGTAGGGTTGCCCTGGCAGTATCTCTCTTAATTCCAAAGAGCTATGCTGCGCCAGTTCGTTGAGGATTTCAGTTGGCTGATAAGTATAAAAACCCACCAGTGAATAGAGCACGCTCCAATGCTCGCTTTTAACCAGCTTCTCTCTGATATCTTCCGGCGTATTCGGGTTACTCGCCAGGCTCGACAAGACTTCGGCGCTGCTATCTTGCGCCAAGGCTCTCAGCATTGCAGCGGTCGTTTGCGGGTTGCTGGCAACGGCTACCCGTACCATTTCGTCCTCATCGTTGCCCAATTGCTCCAGCAGCGCAGGCGAACAATACTCATTTTCTGCCATTACGCGCCGCTCATCTGCGTCTGCATCGTTGATGCGCTCAGAGAATATCTCAGGATGCTGCTGCACATAGGCAGTTTGATGTTCAAGCGTGACTCTGGCCACCTCTGGTGAGGGATCATTGAGCAGTATTTCAATCAATGGATCTGGCAAGACCCGGTTTCTGGCGACATTTTCCCGCAACATCTCAAACGGGCATTGGCAGAATAAGCTGAGTATCGACACCGGGGTTAACGAACTGGTAGCGATCGAAGCGTTAAACTGGAACAGGCTGCTGGCAGTATCGTACAAATTGGTTTCAGAAGTCGGAAATTGAGAATAACCAAAGGTGCGGAACGGCGGCGTTTTATCGCGCACTTGAGGACACCTAACCGCAAGTTGTTCCACCCAACGAGAAAAGATTGGCCAATCTATCATGTTATCTTCCGCCAGTGCTGCCATACCGGCAAAGCACTCCTCGGTAAATACGTAGGGATGCTGCGCCAGCTTTTGCCATACGAGTCGGGCGCCTGTGCTCGGATTTGGATTAAGGAAAAACTGCCGGTTATGAGCCAGCCTGCTCAGGACAAACAGATCCATCGATTGGCTAAGCTGGGTCAATATAGGGCTGGATATCGCGCGTTCCGCCAGTTCACCTCTGACCCAGACATTGACGTCGTCCAGTAGCTCCATCATCAACGCTTCATCTTCATGATAGCGAGAAACCAGCCGGCACCTGACCAAATGAGAAGGATCTTTGGTCAGTGACTGCAACAGGGCCTGAGAAGGATTAACCAGCCGGAAAATCATATTTTCACGCACGGTTTCATCCGGATGATAAATAGCAATATTTGCCCAGCACGCTGGCCAACCTGGGTTGTTATCCAGCTTATCTAGGATCGGGCCAATCGGATCCATAAAATAGTCGGAGTAAACTTTGTCCGCAGCACTGTCTTGATCCGCTATCGATGCCATAGGCCGGCTGACAAGCCCCTCAATCAGCGCAGAAAAGCCTGAGGTTAACGCCTCCCATGCCAAAGTTTCGCTGGCATACTGCCATGGCTGCCAACGCCAGACCAACTCTGGCCATATCATGCAGGGGACAATAAATGGCTGCTTGCTTTGCTGCGCCACCTGGATTTTCAGTTCCAGCGAAAGCGCAGGCAGCATATCAAGCAAGGTCTGCGTGGTGGTGTCCTTCGAGTTAGCGATGGCTTTGAGAAAACGATCCGGGAACGCCGCCCAGCCGTGTTCAATCAGCAGGGCCGAAAAATCAGGCGCATTGAGGAGCTTACTGACGGTGTTACTGCGGGCTTGACTTAAGTCTGAGATGTCCATGGATCGCTGCTTTTGATTATTCCTTAGATGGGGAAATACTATCCGATTCACGGTACGCTGGATAGGTTCCACCAGCTGCAGGAAGATGACTAAACTGCATACTTGATACTGCGGACAAACCCTCACCGGGCTCACAATGATGGGGAGGTGCAGGCATCTTCCGTAATAATAATCAAAAGGTTAGTATTACTTTACAGCTCAATACCTACAAATTCAGCAAACCGAACCTTCAAAAAGGGATAATCTCGTGACCATACGCATTAGGCTCACTGTCGCAATAACATTGCTTACTGCGACACTGCCCGTATTAGCTAAAATGCCAGAAAACTTTGTCTATACCAGCTCCGGCGATCTTGAAGCGGCGTCAGTCATTATGGCGCGTAGCGACATTGGTGGTGCGCAGATCGTTTACAACTGGCGCTCACTCGAACCCGAGAAAGACAAATACAACTTTTCGCAGATTGAGCAGGATCTGGCTCGTCTCAAGGGAGCCAAGAAAAAACTTTTCATTCAGATCCAGGATCGGTTTTTCGAACAGAATGCCCGATACGTTCCTGATTATCTGATGAATGATGCCAGGTACGGTGGTGGGATATCACCACAATTTGATAATCCTGGCGAAGGAAAGCCGATTGGCTCGGGTTGGGTGGCACAGCAGTGGGATCCTGCTGTACGCCAACGTTATCAGGCACTGTTGGCAGCGCTTGCAGAGCGTTTCGATGGCCGAGTCTATGGTGTGAACTTACCCGAAACAGCCATTGATCTTGACGAGAAAAGGCCACCCAAGGGATTTACCTGCGATAACTATTTCGCAGGCGAAATGGAAAATCTCACCTTTGCGCGCAAGGTGTTCACCAAATCACATGTGGTGCAATATGTAAATTTCTGGCCGTGCGAATGGAACAACGACCACAATTACATGGGGCGACTGTTTGCGTTCGCAAGTGCCAATAACATTGGGCTTGGCGGTCCAGATATTGTTCCCAACCGCAAAGCGCAAATGAAGAACTCATATCCGTTCTTCAACAAATACAAAAATAAGCTGGCACTCGTTGCCATGGCTGTGCAGGAGCCGACCTTGACCTACAGGAACCCCAATACGGGCAAGCCATTTAGCAAGGAGGAGTTTGTACAATTCGCAGAGGACTATCTCGGTGCAGATATCATTTTCTGGAGCACGACGTCCCCCTGGTTGGCGAAGAAATAGGTATCAGTTGCTGAGAAAAGAAAGCCTCACGGCGAAATAATGGGGGCAGGTCACGGCCCGTGATATTTCCCCCGGGAGGCTGAGCAGTTATTAATAAGCACCAGATGATCGAGTCGTTAAACGAGTAGGTCGATAGCTTTCAGGAATTTCCGGGTTTTTACCGATGGTCAGTTCTTCACTCACCATCCTTCCGACCGTTGCCGCGCAGGTTACGCCCGGATGCATGACCGCCACGTAAATACCCGTTACATCATCAATAAACCCCATGACAGGATGTCCGTCCTGCGGTACAGGTCGTTGTCCTACCGACTGCTTGAGAAGATAGGCCGATGCCGTTCCTTGTAGCCTGCTTTTTATCGCCGTGAGGGTGTCAGACGCCACTGCTTCAGTATCACCCGTAACCGGATAATCCTCGGCTGCCAGGAGATCCCCGTTAAATGCATGGCGAACTTCAATGTCATCGCCCGATATTAGGGTATTAACAACGTGCTTTGTCACGCGGTAACGGAGGAGAATGGCTGGCGAAGCCACGATCGGGAGCGAAATCCCTATCATGCTCAGCAACGAAGTTATACCCGTCCCGCAGGCCAGAATGACACAATCCGCGTCTATTATGCCTTCCGCTGTTTCGATGCCAATTATTCTATTTCCCTCTTTCCTAAACCCGGTGACGAGCGTCTGTGTTTTCAACTCTGCGCCAAGACAGCAGGCCTTATCCAGCAGGGTTCGGGTGGCCTCTGTCGGATCCATTGCGCCATCCTGAACGGCATAATGCGCCCGTGAAGGTGGAGCATTCATCGCTGGCTCCAGCCGGGATATATCAGACTGCTGAAGCATTTTCGACTCATCTTGTTCGCAAGGCGAATCGGCCCCGTAACTTAGCGCACCGGCCCAACGTATACAAAGCTCCGGAATGTCTTTTTCTAACCTGTGCCAGTCTTCCGCCGACGCTCGGCGAAGAAGTGCATCTGGGGCATCGTCACTCACAGTGGTGTGGATCCAGCCAAAAGCGCTGCCGGTGGCACCAGAAGCTGGATGCGCTCGATCGATAACGGTCACTTTTATTCCGCGGCTGGCCAAATGATAAGCGATTGAGGCCCCTATAATCCCCGCGCCCACAATAATCATACTTTTTTTAGTGGAACACATACCGTTTCCTCGCATAAAAGGGCTCAGGCATTAGCAAAATCCGCCGTAACCCCTCGACATTAGTTTTGTGGCCATTCTTGCTTCAGTAGCGCGTAAATCAGTTCATCGCCCCATTGACCATCAAAGCGATCGTTCTGTCGTAAATGCGCTTCTTTACGCATGCCCAAACGTTCGACCACGCCGATAGAGCCGCGATTGGCTGCATCAAGTCGGGCAAAAATGCGATGGAAACCCACTTCGGTGAAGCCGCGTTCCAGCACCGAATGTACAGCTTCTGCCGCATAGCCTTTACCGGCATAAACCGGGTTAAAGATATAACCGATTTCTCCTTGTAGCGCCGCGCTGCTGGCCAGTTTAAGCAACACTTCACCAATGAGTTCGCCGCTGTCCTGCAATGTGACGGCACAATAAAAAGTGTCACCATCTTCACTGAAACTTGAGGCTACGGCCTTTGCCAACCGGTTTTCCATTTGTGCCTGCTCTGGCGGTGGAGCATACAAGTAGCGGTAGACTTCAGGCAGGCGATGGTAAGCCGCATAGGCGTGGAGATCGTCAGGGGTAAAACGGCGAAGACGCAGGCGCTCGGTGGAGAATGGCAGGGTAATCGAATGCAAGAAATTATCCTTTTCTAATGTGTTGTTATGGTGAAGGGGTCGATACTACCAATGACCCGTTAACGTTCCAGCATAGAAAGAATATGATTTTTGGTAAGCGGGGCCAGTTGCACCGGCTGGTTGCTAGAAGGTTCAAACCATATCACTTCTTCGATTTCTGCAGCGGGTAGAAAGTGAGTCTCTTCGGTGCTGATTCTGAACATGTCAGCAATCAGCATGTACCCAGGCTCGTTTGCTGCGAGATCCGTAAAACGCCCTAGTGGGATCATCTCATCAGGGTTGAAGGAGGCATTCAGTTCCTCTTTCAATTCACGTGCAAGTGCCACCTCTGGCCGCTCACCGGATTCAATTTTTCCACCCGGTTGCATAAACCACTCCGTGTTGCGTTTTCTGACCAGAAGGACCCGGCCAGCCCGATCGGTGATGACGGCTGCAGCTATATGAATTTGCTTACTCTCTGACATTCTGAATCCCGTTGTTTGGTATAAAAGCACCCCGCGTGAAGGCATCAAATGTACCAGAGTGGGGAGGGTGATTCCTAGCCTAGTCAGGCAAAGCAGATCCTCTAACCTGTGCTACGCTCTGGTTCTACAAAATCTAGAAGTGGAACTACATGATGACTAAACCTGCTGCCAGCTTTCAGTCCAGTTCGTTTGTGATTGCAGTTCGCGATCTCAAGAAAAGTGCTGCTTATTTTAGCGATGTCCTGGGATTTGACTTGGCATGGCCGGAGGGGATGGGTTGGCAACTCGCCACCAGGGGATGTGTGCGTATCATGTTAGGCCATTCACCGGATGCAATGCCACCCTCTGACACCGGCGATCACAACTATTTTGCTTATCTGTATGTCGATGATGCCCAGACACTTTATGAAGAGTTTGTCAGCAAGGGGGCGATCATACTGGCTCCACCCGTTGATAAACCGCATGGCATGCGTGAATTTACCGTAGGAACACCCGATGGCCACAGAATGGTGGTTGGCCAGGATCTCGATTAGCGTGTGTTTACCCGCTGTGAATTCAAGGAGGAAAGAGGGTGTTTTATACTTAATCTGACACTTTCTGCTTTGGGTTGTATAAGATCTGACCGTCCGCTCAGTGCCAGAAGCGGACGTTACTCATAGCTCAAGCAAACCGCCCCCTTAGCCCTTAATGAAGAATGGAGGGATTGGTATTAATAGGTGAATATCGGAAGGTCTCTAACAGGGAAAGGGCCGTTTTTAGGGGATAACTATATTGCCACCTAGTCACCATAAGAATATGCACAGAGAGAGCATATTTCACAACAGCCCTCTCAGTTTTATGCAAAGTAATAAAACTTGGGGATATTTAAACGCATTTGAACGTCAGGCGAGCAACGCCATTAACAAGTAAGTGTGTATCAATATCAGTTTTGACTTCACTCATGGATTTATTTTGTACCCTACAAAAATCAGAAGCCTTTTTAGTTGCAGTGCCAATAGCTCCCTGTATACGACCTGCAGCAGGAGCTGCTTCTACCTCAGTGAGATAGTCCCCATTATCCAGTTTTTTGACATCAGACTGATATGTCAAACCCAGGCCTTGAAACTGTGTTTTATCATTTTGCACAGCGCAACCGCTTAAAAAAGCACCAATTAAAATAGTGGTAGCAATTATTGATTTTTTCATGTGAAGAATAATCCTTATGTATTTGGTTAGCCTCTATTCTACAAGCTGGAATGAAACATTAATTAAACCAATTGCTATTTATAGATTTTCATAAGGTTATCGTACTGAATATTTGGAGAAATAAATCACACTAACCGACAAACAAGAACGTCAGGTGACACCGTGACAGATACTTTCACTTTCAGAACGGGCAGGCATTACAGGCCTTGATTAACTCTTCACTAATAGGGTGAACAAAATGCAACTCGCTGGCATGCAGCATCAGCCGCGGTGTCCGTTCGGTGCCAGGTATCAGGAGACCGCCATATAGATCGCAGCCCAAAATAGGGTGGCCCAGTTGCTGGCAGTGAATACGCAATTGATGGGTGCGCCCAGTCTCCGGGGTTAGTTCTACACGCGTCAAAGGCAGTGAAGTCCCGTCTTCCAACTCGCGATAAAAGCGTTCAACAACACGATAGTGAGAGCGAGCGGGCTTGCCGTGGATTGAGCAAATCGACATTAGTGGGAACAGCGCCGGGTCTTTTGCAATCGCAGCGTCTATCACACCGTTGTTGTCGTTCAGGTGTCCGCAGAGCAGTGCGCTGTAAACTTTGGTCACGGTGCGCTGGCTGAACTGCTGGCAGAGGGCGGCGTTGATAGCCTTGTTGCGGGCAACTACCATCAGCCCGGAAGTGCCGAAATCAAGGCGGTGAATCAGGGTGCAGCCGGGGAATATCTTTACCAGCCGATGATGCACAGAATCGAGATTTTGCGGATTCTTCCCCGAGAGGCTGAGCAGACCGGCGGGCTTATTGATAAGCACCAGGTGATCGTCCTGATAGAGGATCTCTATCTCGTCATGGCACGGTGGGGCAATAAAAGTATCGAAAATCGTAGACATTAGGCTGCCGGATGGAGAATGGATGTGGATAATAACGAATTTTCAGCAGGCTGGCGAATCTGGCCGTTAGCCTGATGGAGCAATGGTAATTTTTGATGAAAGTGATACTTGTTCGACACGCGCAAACGGAATGGAATCAGCGCGGTGTTATCCAGGGGCATATGGATAGTCCTGTGACAAAACGAGGTGTGCTCGAGACATCAGCGTTACTTGAAGCGTTAACAGAGGCAACTTACCCTACAGACTGTGTCTACGCATCTCCCCTTGGCCGTGCCTGGCATATGGGTCAGGCACTAGCGGACCGTTTTCTCTGCCCGTTGGTTGCGGAACCCGGGCTGAAAGAGCAGGCATTCGGTCACTATGAAGGGATGACACGGGAGCAAATACAATCTGACTATCCGAATGAAGCAGAGTCGCTATTTGCGCGAGATGCGCAGTTTTGTCCCCCTGGCGGTGAGTCGCTGACGCAGGCTTCTCAGCGAGTTATCAATTTTTTGCACAGGCAACAAGCGGTAGCTCCACACCAGACAATATGTATTGTATCTCATGGCCAAGTCAGCCAGGGCGTTCTGGCCTTGCTCAAAGAGGGAAGAATCGACAATTTTCCCCGTTATGCTCAACCGAACGCGAGCTACTCTGTTTTAGACCTGGCTGGGGATAAATGCGTAGCTCTCCGATGGGGGATCGCAACACATTTACTTAAGCTGTTGTGATTCGTCATCATCAATCATTAAGACCGGGAAAGGGCACCCGGTCACGATGTCGATACTCCGTGAATTATCGCCACAGCTAAATCTGCAACTGACCATTAATCAGCGTGCAACTCTGCCCACCAATCAAAGGCTCACCGTCAATAAAGCGAACGTTAACCCGGCCATCGCGATGTAGTTGGGTGCCTTGTCGAACCTGATACCCCTGCGCCGTCGAGACACCGTCGGGGAAGTTATTGGCCTTCAACAAACGGGCCAGGCACGCATTGGCACTGCCAGTCACTGGGTCCTCAACCAACTTGTCCCATTCAACCAGAAACGCTCGCATTTCATAATCTGCTGGCTCACCTGATGAATAGGCACCATAAATCACCACGCCATCAACTTGATGATCAGTTTGCAGCTTCTTAATCATGGCTTGATTCGGCGTCATCGTCAGACAGGATTGAGCGCTTGGCATACGTACCATCAGCCAGCGAATGCCCATGTCGGCAATCACCGGCATCGTATCGGCTTCAATAACCGCAGGCAGAAAGGCGGCCATTAGCTGTTCTCTTTCCTCAGCAGTTAGCGTTCGAAGCGTTACCGCAGGTGCGGCAAACGCCAGCGTTCCTTCAGGTAAGATATTAACCGCAACCAGACCAACCCCGCATTCTTGCATCACCACACCCGGCTGTTTGGTCACCAGCCCAGCCTCCAGTAATGCATGGGCCGTACCCAATGTCGGATGTCCGGCAAAGGGCAACTCTTTTTCGGGGGTAAAAATGCGCACCTGATAATCGGCTAGCGGATTAGTCGGTTTGAAAACAAACGTCGTTTCCGAAAGATTGGTCCAGCGAGCTAGTGAAAGCATCTGCATTTCATTCAAGCCCTCAGCCTCCAGGATCACCGCCAAGGGATTCCCCTGCATTGGCGAAGTGGTAAATACATCCACCTGTTTGTAGGCGCGAGGTTTCACATCATCTTTTCTGAGCATTTGCCGTCATCCGCTAGATACAAGACTTGATGATAGCGTTATTAAATGACGCACATCAATTGCTAATACCTTAAATTGGTTGGCTTTTGTGATACGTTGGCACTCATTGAGATTGATTTAACGCCAATGGTTATCACCCAAGCCAATAGAAAAACTTTTAACAGATGCTAAATTTTACCGTTTGCCGCCGATCATCAAGTTCTACAAACTAAGCGCGTCTGATAGAACCTTTAGCCCTCAATGATGGAAAATAGCAATGTTGAAGAAATCCCTATCCTGTGTGCTGTTGCTCGCCACCTCATGTTCAGTGTTTGCCGCACCGCAAACGGAAAAACAAATAGCCGACATTGTGAATCGCACCGTTGCGCCATTGATCAAAGAGCAGGGCATTCCCGGCATGGCGGTGGCAGTGATTTATCAGGGCCAACCTTACTACTTCACCTGGGGATTGGCAGACGTTGCCGGCAAGCAACCCGTCACGCAGCAGACCTTATTCGAGCTAGGTTCGGTCAGTAAAACGTTCACTGGAGTGCTGGGCGGTGATGCCCTTGCTCGCGGTGAAATCAACCTTGGCGATCCGGCGAGCAAGTACTGGCCAGCGCTGTCGGGCAAGCAATGGCAAGGGATCACTTTGCTGCACCTGGCAACCTATACTGCCGGTGGCTTACCGCTGCAGATACCGGACAATGTTACCGATGAAGCATCGCTGCAGAATTACTATCAAACCTGGCAACCGCAGTGGGCTCCGGGCACCAAGCGCCTTTACTCGAACGCCAGTATTGGTCTGTTTGGCGCACTGATGGTCAAACCGTCAGGCATGAGTTTTGAACAGGCGATGTCCAAACGCGTATTCCAACCGTTGAAGTTATCGCCAACCTGGATAAACGTGCCACAGCAGGAAGATAAGCACTACGCCTGGGGCTATCGCGATGGGAAGGCGGTTCGCGTTTCTCCGGGCATGTTTGATGCCGAAGCCTATGGCGTGAAGTCATCGATAGAGGATATGGCAAGCTGGGTGCAGGCCAACATGGCGCCTGCCAACGTGAAGGATGCCTCGCTGCAGAAGGGGATTACGCTTGCCCAGTCGCGCTACTGGCATGCCGGTGATATGTATCAAGGCCTGGGTTGGGAAATGCTGAACTGGCCGGTTAAAGAGAAAACCGTGGTCGAGGGTAGCGATAATAAAAACGCACTGGCAGCGTTGAGCGTCACAAAAATCACTCCGCCAGCACCACCATCAAGCGCCTCTTGGGTACATAAAACCGGCTCGACCGGCGGGTTTGGCAGCTATGTAGCCTTCATTCCTCAACAGGATCTCGGCATCGTGATGCTGGCTAACAAAAATTATCCTAACCCTGTGCGGGTTGAGGCGGCTTACCGCATTCTTGAAGCGTTACAGAAGTAATTGGCTCAGGGGGCCATATTGCCCCCTAAATCTCTCAACTACCCCAGCGGCTTTTCAGGTAATTGACGGCCTGCTGGGTCTGTGGCTGATTAAGATAGTCCTCTCTGAACAGGATCGTGCCTTTAATTTGCGATACGGACTCGTTCAAATCCAGCTGCTTTTGTAGCTCCAGCACGCCACCGTTGACCATCCAATCTGGCTCGTTCTTTGACGGGCTCCCAACTTTATACAGTGCAACACCGATATAAAGACGCGTATTGGTGGAGGTCACCACATTAGCCCACCATTTGGCGAGCACATCATAACGGGCCGCGTCACGCGCGAAGGGCCAATACAGCTGTGGGGCAATGTAATCCAGCAACCCAAGCTGTACCCAGCTACGGGTGTCGGCATAAGATTCATCATATGCCGCTGCACCTCGCGTATTGGAACCTGCCACATCGTGTGAGTGGTTACGCCATACGCCAGAAGGGCTGACACCAAATTCAACGTCGGGTTTCAACTTCTTGATAGTACGAGAAACTTGCCCAACCAATTGCTTAGTATTGTCTCGCCGCCAGTCCGCTTTCGAGCCAAAATGTTGACCATACTTTTTGAAGGTCTGGTTGTCGTTAAGCACGGATCCAGGGGACTCAGCATAGAAGTAATCATCAAACTGCACGCCATCAATATCATAGTTGGCAACCACCTCCGCCACGATGCTGGTGATCCAGTCCCGCACCTCCGGGATACCTGGATCGAGCACAAATCGGTCGCCTGCGGTGCGGATCCAGTCGGGGTGTAGTACATAGACGCTGGCTGGCTGCTGCGACAATGTGCGGTTCAGTTTATCAATGGTTACTGGTTTGGTGTTAACGGATACCCGGTAGGGGTTAAACCAGGCATGAACTTTCATACCGCGCTTGTGCGCTTCATCCAGCATAAACTGCAGCGGATCATAGCCTGGGTTGTCGCCAATATTCCCCGTCAGCACATCTGACCATGGCAAAATTTTTGATGCCCAGAGGGCAGTGCCATCTGGTTTAACCTGGAAAAAAACGGTGTTGATACCCAGCGTCTTCAGTTTATCCAGCTTGCCTTGCAATGCTTCCTGCTGTTGTTGAATGCGGATGGCTGGGCTGCTGGCGTTGAGCGATGTCACTGGTGGCCAATCGAGGCGGGAAACGGTTGCCAGCCAAACGCCGCGCACCGGTTCCTGGCTTTTCCGTGATTTATCCAGGTGTGGCTGTTTTGCCACCGAAGGCAACGGAGTGACTAAGGATTTCGTAGGCTCGTTGGTGCAACTGGCTAGTAAAAGCACACCGGCAAGAAGTACGCCCAGTTGTTTAACTTTGGTAAAGCGATGAGAACAGGCGATGATTCGCTCCGGCTTCTATTGATTACTCACTGGGGATAGCCCCAACACAATCCTATCATTCTCTTATTATTAGAATTTTAGTCAATACCGCTAGGGCAGATTGATCGGACGCCGGCCTATTGTCGTGACCTGCTGCATCGATCCCTCTCAAGGAGTTGGAGTACGGCCGTTAATCTGCCGTTTAAATCCGTTACACTATGATGTCTTCTATACCAAGGATTTCACCGTTGCCGTGACTAACCTGTCCGATAAAGGTCTCGATCTCAGTAAGTTATGTTTACAAGCGTCCTCTGCTAACAAAATAGCTCCTTCAATTTAACTAAAGAAACTTTTATGAATAAATGCCTGTTTGCTGTTTTTCCCGCCATTATTCTGTCCGGCTGTGCTGCCACATGGGAACCGTTAGGTACACCAACAATGACCCTGCAAGAGGCGAATAACCTTTGCGAAACTGAGTCATTAGCTCAGTACCCGGTTAAAAATGAGGTTGCTACCAGAAGCGTTGAAAAGCAGGTTTCATTGAAATGCAATAAAGATGACGATGGATGTAACAGCAGTGGTTATAAATATGAAAATAAACTAGGCGTTGAAAGCTACCCCTTGGACGTTAATATAAATAGTCGGAAAGCCGCATTTACTGCCTGCATGGCAAAACAGGGTTGGAGAAACACCAGCTGGCTTCCGGGCTGATACCCCACCCGGAGCTCGCTCTTTAGGAGGGGAACGAACGTTCCGCAATCTAATTGGGATACTCCTCCTCTAGGTCACCTCTGTACCTGAACACTGCACCGTACCAGCTCCCTCGTCCTGTGGGTGAGGGTTGGGATGAGGAGCAAGTAAAGCCAGTGTCTCAAGCCGTGCCGGGGTCAAAGGCACTCTTGGCTGCGGTATGGGCCAGTCAAACAGATGTCGAGCCGCTGTGGCGCAGATTTTCCCCTGGCAGGCCCCCATACCGCAGCGGCTATGCAGTTTGGCGGCTGCCCAGCCCGTTTTGGCGTCAATCTCCCCCAGCGTTACATCCTCACAGCGGCACAGAAAGGTGTCGGCTGCGCCGAGGGTTTTCAGCGTTGGATTTAGTACAAACGTCTGGCTGACAGCGGCGGCAAAACGCCGCCATACGCTACGTTTTGCCAACAATGCTTGAGCTCGCGCGATATTACCGCTGGCGGCATACCCGGCAATCGCGCCTTCCGCCAAGGCCAGTTCACTTCCCCCCACACCGGTACATTCACCCGCCGCATACAGGTTGGCCACGCTGGTTTGTTGTAAAGCATCAACGGCAATGGCCGCATTCTCTATTCTGCACCCCAATAGCATGGCTAATTCGATATTTGCCACCAGCCCGAATCCACAGGCAAGTCGATCGCAGGCGATCGTGCGAAGCTGATCCCCTTGTTGGACGCGAACTGCGGTCAGCCGCTGCTCGCCTAGCGCTTCCACTACATAGCTATTGGGACGATAGCGGCGGTTAATTAAGCGTAATGACTGCCGTACTTTCGCTGGCCAATGCCACAACCCACTGGCGAATTTCGCCAGGCGTTTCATCGGCGCTTGTTCGGCCAGCAGTATGACCTTGGCACCCGCTTTGGTGACGCTATCGGCAACCGCCAGTAGCAACGGTCCACTGCCTGCAATGACAATCCGCTTGCCTTGCAACGATAAGCCATTTTTGATCTGCGCCTGTAAACCGCCAGCCCCTGTCACGCCCGGCAGCGTCCAGCCAGGGAAGGGCAGTAACAGCTCGCGCGCGCCGCAACATAAGATTAAACGCTGATAGTCGATCGTCCCGCAACCCTGGGCATTTTCATACAGGAGCTGCTGCGGCCCGCTTTGTGCCACGACTTTTGTCGCACTGAGCAGGGTGAAGTTATCCAACGCGTCAACGGCTTGCCGATAGCGCAGAGCTATCGCGGGTAGGGCGACTGCTGGCCCATCACGCCAGATTTGCCCACCAGGCCGAGGATTATCATCAATCATGATTATGCGTTGCCGGCTTTCGCCTACGGCCAGCGCTGCTGCCAATCCGGCAGGGCCAGCCCCAATAATCAACACTTCGCATTGCAGATTGTTCATTTCTGCCCGCTCCTTTCGATACTCATCTCGGGTTGGCACAAGGTTTGGCAGGCCAGCCGCTGTAAGCCATTGATGATCACTCGGCATTCCTGGCACACGCCCATGCCACAAAACGGCGCTCGTGGTTGCTGGCTGACGGAGATCCGGCAATGATCCTCTCCGCTTAAGCTGAGTGCGGCGGCCACGGTGATACCTTCCTGTACCTGATAAGGCTGCCCGGCAATGGTTAAGGCAATCAGTTTCATTGGTTGGCCTCGGCTGTGGTGAACATACGCGTGGCTTGATAAGGGGTGTCATCAATTGCTGTGCGCTGCTGTTGGATTTGTGCGGCGATCAATGCGGCGCTGCCCATTGCCGTGGTGACGCCCAGTCCTTCATGACCGAGGGCCAACCACAGCCATGGATAAGCCGGGTGGGGGCCTAACAGGGGTAAACCATCCGCCGATGCAGCCCGAAACCCCGCCCAGCAGCGGATGAGGTTCATGGTTGCCAATGTAGGCAGGAACTCTGCGGCACGCTTAAGCATGATGGCGAGCAATGGCATGTCGATTGCCGGATCGAGCGAATCAAACTGGCGTGAGGAACCGATCAGCAACTGACCGGTTGGCCGAGCCTGCACGTTAAAGGCCACCGAGGTTCCATCAGAGGCATGCGCACTAGCCCCATAGCCCAACTCAACCAATTGGTGCCGAACCCGTTGCGGGTAACGATCGGTGATCGCCAGTTGGCCTTTTTTCGCTCTGAGCAGCGGGGCTGGCAACAGCTTGTCGGCGTGTAATCCACAGGCTAACGTTATCACCGGAGCGCTAAGCCGCTCCCCGTTGGCCAGCACCACAGCGTGTTGTTCCAACGCGACCACTTCACCGTAAACCCGCCGTACCGCATCCCCCGCATCTTCAACCAACCAGCGCGCAGCATTAGGGGCATAAATAATACCATCCCCCGGCACGCGCAATCCTCCTGCCAAGCCGCTACGCAACATAGGTTCAAGCTGTGCGACTTGTTGTGAGTCCACCAGTTCACTGTTGACCCCAAGTGCTGCCATCCGCTGCTGCTTCACTTCGGCAATCGCCATTTCTTGCGGTTTTTCCGCCAACCACAGCGTACCGCAGCCGCGCCAGGCACAGTTATCCGGCATACGGTCCAGCACGCTACGCCACAAATGCAGGGAATAGGCACTCAGCGCCAGCTCTGCTGGGTTGTCATCCATACAAACCAAATGGCCCATGCCCGCAGCGGTGGCGCCAGGGCGGCGATCGTCAACCAGTAACACCCGTAACCCTTGTTGTGCTAGCTGCCACGCGCAGGCAGCGCCGATAATGCCCGCGCCAATGACAATCACATCGGCGGTTGCCATTAACGTATCCCCCAGGCGAAAGCGTCACGTTCATCCAGCAAGAGTTGGCTATCGGCGCAGATAAAAGCCTCCCCGCGAATGAACGGCGTCACGCGGTTGTCTTCACTAGGCTGGTAATATCCGCTGAATTCACTGCCGATCACGCTGGACTGTCGCCATACTTCACCTGGCTGCAGTTTTCCGTCTGCTGCCAGGCAGGCGAGTTTGGCGCTGGTCCCGGTACCGCAGGGCGAGCGATCGTAAGCCTTGCCGGGGCATAACACGAAATTGCGGCTATCGGCCCGTTCATCGGCGGCGAAAAGCTCAATATGATCGATGATCCCTCCGTCTTCACCGTAGATCCCCGCGTTTTCGAGCGCCTGCCGTACCGCCCAGCTAAAGGCCGTTAGTGCTTCCAGATTGTGGGTGTCGATCGCCAAATGATGATCGCTGATGAGAAAGAACCAGTTGCCGCCCCATGCGATATCGCCGGTTACCTCGCCATAGCCGTCAACGGTCACGGCTACCTGCTGGCGGTAGCGATAGGCGGGGACATTCTCAATGGTTACGCTGCCATCGGCGTGTAGCGTGGCGTTCACCGTGCCGACCGGGGTTTCGATCAGGTGTTCGCCAGCGCTGATGCGCCCCAGGTAAGCCAGGGATGTGATTAGCCCAATCGTGCCGTGGCCGCACATGCCCAGATAACCTGCGTTATTGAAAAAGATCACCCCGGCTGCGGCTTGCGGTGAGCAGGGCTGGCACAGTAACGCCCCCACCAAGACATCGTTGCCCCGGGGTTCCAGAATGATGGCGCTGCGCCAGTCATCATAGCGTTGTGCGAAAAGCGCCTTTCGCTCGGCCATGCTGCCACTGCCCAGGTCGGGAAAACCGTCGATAATCAGCCGGGTGGGTTCACCGCCGGTATGGGAATCGATCGCTCGTAATGTGATGAAGGGGGATACAGGTATCATCGGAGTCTCTCAAGGTTAATTAATTGTTACCAATTACCTAAGACTGACCGAAAGCCACCCTCGCGGCTTGACCTGTTTCGGCAAAGGCCATGCCGAAATCAGCACAGTGCCAAATTGCCTGAGCGAACCCATCATTCAAGGGATAATAAAAAGTATTTATTTATCAGAATATTAATTATTTTTCAGCGTCAAGATCTCGCTCGACAGCCTGAAATCGGCCGAAGGCATGACAAAAGTATGCGGTGATCCGCATATTGGAAACAACGCGCTTGATAAGTTACAGAAAAGTTAATACTGATCCAGGTGAGTTAAAAACAGCCAATTATGGCCACTTGCTGAAAAGGGTATTGCTATGCGATTAACCTCAAGCTTTCAGGCTCCTCCGCTCACTCCCTGCAATGTTGAGCAGCAACCTCAAGAATGCTTTGCTGTCGAACACCTCACCCAGTTCTGTGATGGCTTGGTGCAGCAGCGCCCTCATTCGTTACATAGCGTATTGAATTCGCTGGCATTGATTGCGCCGTTGCTTAATGCCATTCCCAATGTGGTGTTTTTTATCAAGGATGCGCAGGCCCGCTATCTGCTGGCCAATCTCACCTTGGCCAAACGCTGTGGTTTTAAAACGGTGACGCCGCTGTTGGGTAAAACCTCGGCAGACGTTTTCCCAACCCAGTTGGGTTCAGGCTATACCGAGCAAGATCTGCGGGTGTTACACCAAGGGGTACAGATCCAGGATCAGCTTGAAATGCACTTATACAGCGGCCGTGAAACGGGCTGGTGCCTGACGCAAAAGCTGGCGCTGTATGACCAGCAGGGCAAGATTATCGGCATGGCCGGCATCTCACATGATTTGCAAGAAGCGAAGGCTAACCACCCGGCCTATCAGCGATTGGCGGCGCTGGATGTTTATATCCGTCAGCATTACGGCAGGCCGATCGCGATGGAAGAGTTGAGGGCGCTGACCGGCCTTTCCGTGGCGCAAATCGAGCGCTACTGTAAACGTATTTTCCACCTGACGCCGCGCCAGATGATCCACAAAGTCCGGTTAGAGAAGGCCACAGAACTGCTGGCTGGCGATATGCCGATTACCGATATCGCATTGCAATGCGGTTATACCGATCACAGCGCTTTCAGCCGCCAGTTCAAGGCCATGACCGGTGCTAGCCCCCGCGATTTTCGCGCCACATTAGTTCCCTAATCACCTGAAATTATGACTTTTATGATGCAACTGCGTCAGAGGCTCCGCTGCGCGCAATTCCCCTTCATTATGCCAATTTCGTCCTCGCATTCGGTGAAAACCGTCAAGCCGCTGCCGAGAATACCGGTCAATCTGTTATTGGATTTCACCAAAAATTAACCGTCATTTAACATTTCAAAGCAAAAGGGACCCATAAGATGAGCAATAAAGCGATTAACTGGAGTGGGGTATTTCCGGCAGTCAGTACGCAATTTCGCAGCGATTTTTCTCTGGATCTTGATGCTACCCATGCGGTGATCAAAAACCTGGTCAAAGACGGTGTCTCTGGCCTGGTGGTGTGCGGCACCGTGGGTGAAAACACCTCGCTGACCATGCAGGAGAAACTGGCGGTGATCGAGGTGGCGAAAGACGCCGCACAAGGCAAAATACCGGTGATCGCCGGGATTGCCGAATTCACCACCGCCTTTGCACAGAATATGGCGCGCGAAGCGGAAAAAGCCGGTATCGACGGTGTGATGGTGATGCCTGCGCTGGTTTACTCATCCAAACCGCACGAAACCGCAGCGCACTTCCGAAGCGTGGCCACCGCCACCGATCTGCCGATCATGGTCTACAACAATCCGCCGATTTATAAAAACGATGTCACACCTGACATTCTCACCACGTTGGTCGACTGCGACAACATCGTCTGTTTCAAAGACTCTTCTGGCGATACCCGCCGCTTTATCGATTTACGCAATGCGGTAGGCGATCGTTTCGTGTTGTTCGCTGGGTTGGATGACGTGGTGCTGGAAAGCCTCGCCGTGGGCGCAGAGGGGTGGATCTCTGGTATGTCCAACGCGTTCCCACGCGAAGGGGAAACCTTGTTCCGGCTGGCGAAGCAAAAGCGTTTCGAAGAAGCACTGGCCCTGTATAGCTGGTTTATGCCGTTGCTGCATCTGGATGCCCGCCCAGACCTGGTGCAGTGCATCAAGCTCTGTGAAGAACTGGTCGGCCGTGGCAGCGCAGTGACCCGTCCACCGCGTTTGGCACTGCAGGGGGAAACGCTGCAAGAGGTGACGACGATTATCAAAACCGCTCTGGCCAACCGTCCGACTCTGCCAGATGTCGGCCTGTGATCTCTCATGGAGGCCCGGCATTTAGCCGGGCAATAACAGGTAATCGAACAGGGGAAACCAATGCCAACTCACAACACATACGCCCTTAGCGGCAAACAGTTTATTGGCGGGCAGCGGATAGCTAGCGGTAACGCCGAACTCATCAGCCTGCGGGCCGATAATAATCAGCCAACAGGCTATCGTTTCCATCAGGCCAGCATTGCAGAGGTTGATGCCGCAGCGCAGGCTGCTGCCCGAGCCTTTAGCGCCTATTGCCAAACCAGTGCCGAGCAGCGAGCGGATTTTCTTGCCACCATCGCCGATGAACTGGATGCGTTAGGGGAGGATTTTTTTGCCTTTGCCGCACAAGAGACTGCGCTGCCTATCCCACGTCTGATTGGTGAGCGCGCTAGAACCAGCGGGCAGATGCGACTGTTTGCCGAACTGCTGCGCAGTGGCCGCGTGCACGGGGCGAGAATTGATTGCGCATTACCAGAGCGCACACCACTGCCAAGACCCGATTTACGCCAGTATCGCGTGGCCATCGGTCCTGTTGCGGTGTTTGGTGCCAGTAACTTCCCGCTGGCGTTCTCTACCGCCGGTGGTGATACCGCCGCCGCGCTGGCCGCCGGTTGCCCCGTGGTGTTCAAGGCACATAGTGGCCATATGATCACGGCGGAATTGACCGCACAGGCTATTGAACGTGCGGTGCAAAAACAGCAGATGCCTGCGGGTGTCTTCAATATGGTGTTCGGCAGCAGCATCGGCGCAGATTTGGTGCAACATCCGGCGATCCAGGCGGTAGGGTTCACCGGCTCGTTGCAAGGTGGCCGGGCATTATTTGATTTGGCGATGCAACGTCCACAACCTATCCCGGTGTTTGCCGAAATGTCGAGCATCAACCCGGTGGTGGTCTTGCCACAGGCGTTGGCTCAGCGTGGCGCGCACCTTGCAAAAGAGTTGGTTGCCTCTTTCACGCTCGGTTGCGGCCAATTCTGCACCAAACCGGGGCTGATTATCGGCCAGCGCAGCCCAGCCTTCAGCCAGCTGATCGTTGATTTACAAGCACAGGTTAATGCTTGCCCACCACAACCCATGCTGAATGCCGGAACGCGGGACCATTATCTGAGTGGCTTGCAGAGATGGGATCAACATCCTCAGCTACGGCATCTGGCAGGAAGCAGGGCAGAACAACCCCATCTTGCGGTAGCTCAGCTCTATCAGGCCGACAGTTGTTTGTTACTTAACGCCGATCCGCTGTTGCAGGAAGAGGTCTTTGGCCCCGTGGCGATAGTTGTTGAAGTCGCAGACCGGGCGCAACTGCTTGCCGCACTGGAAAACCTGCAAGGGCAACTCACCGCCACGCTACTGGCTGAACAGGAAGACCTTGGCGAGGCGAGTGAGTTGGCGCAATTACTGATCCACAAAGCGGGGCGTGTGCTGTTTAACGGCTACCCGACCGGTGTGGAAGTCTGCGAAGCCATGGTGCACGGCGGCCCTTATCCGGCGACCAGCGATCCCCGTGGAACCTCGGTCGGTACGCTGGCTATCGAGCGGTTTTTACGCCCGGTCTGCCTACAAAACTACCCAGCAGCGCTATTGCCCCCCGCGCTGCAAGACAGCAATCCACTGAACCTGTTGCGCCTGGTCAACGGTGAATACACCCGCGCAGCCCTCCATTCACCTGTGGCAATGAAATAATTCGAAAGGTAATGCTATGACCATACAGGGAAAATTTAAAAAGCAGCTGACGCTAACCGATCTGACATTTATCGGCCTGGGCGCGATTTTTGGTTCTGGCTGGCTGTTCGCCGCCAGCCATGTTGCTTCTATCGCGGGGCCCGCGGGGATCTATTCGTGGCTGATCGGTGGGTTCGCCGTGCTGCTCCTGGGGATTGTTTATTGCGAGCTGGGTGCCGCACTTCCTCGCGCCGGTGGCATCATTCGTTACCCGGTGTTTTCCCACGGGGAACTGATGGGCTATCTGTTGGGGTTCATCACACTGATTGCATTCTCCAGCCTGATCTCGATCGAGGTTGTCGCCGCCCGGCAATATGCAGCAGCCTGGTTCCCCGCGCTCAGCCAGCCTGGCTCGGGCGATCCCACGTTGATCGGTTGGCTGACGCAATTTATCTTGCTGTGCCTGTTCTTTACGCTGAATTACTACAGCGTGAAGACGTTTGCCAAATCCAATAACCTGATCAGCATACTCAAGTTCATCGTGCCGGTGCTGGTGATCGTGGTGCTGTTTACCTTCTTCAAACCTGAAAACCTGCACAGTCAAGGCTTTGCGCCCTTTGGTTCCGCCGGGGTGGAAGCGGCGATTTCAGCCGGTGGGATCATCTTCGCCTATCTGGGGCTGACGCCAATTATCTCGGTGGCCAGCGAAGTCCAAAAGCCGCAGCGAACCATCCCGATCGCACTGATCCTGTCAGTGGTGCTTTCCACCATTATCTATGTGCTGCTGCAACTGGCTTTCCTCGGCAGTATTCCAACCGAAATGCTGAGCGGCGGCTGGCAAGATATCAGCAAGCACTTTTCACTACCGTACCGCGATATTGCCGTTACGCTGGGGATGGGGTGGTTGGCTTTTCTGGTGGTGAGCGACGCGATCGTTTCACCGAGCGGCACGGGCAATATCTATATGAATGCCACGCCGCGTGTAGTGTATGGTTGGGCGCGGGCGGGGACTTTCTTCAAAATTTTTACCCGCGTCGATGGTGAGTCGGGGATCCCGCGTCCGGCGCTGTGGCTGACTTTCGGGTTGGCTATCTTCTGGACGTTGCCTTTCCCTTCCTGGGAGAAGCTGATCGGGGTAGTTTCCGCCGCCTTGGTACTTAGCTATGCCATTGCACCGGTTACCGCCGCCGGGCTACGCCGTAATGCACCGAATTTGCCGCGGCCGTTCTTTGTCTGGGGATTTAGCGTGTTAGGGCCGGTGTCATTCATCATTTCCGCATTGATCGTTTACTGGTCAGGTTGGAACACCGTCTCCTGGCTGCTTGGCCTGCAAATTCTGATGTTCTTTGTCTATATTCTGTTTAAAAACAAAGTACCGACTCACGCCGTCAGCCTGAAGCAGCAGATTTGGTCTTCGCTGTGGCTGATCGCTTTCTACGCCTTGATCATCGTGGCTTCCTATCTCGGCAGTTTTGGCGGCATCAATGCTATTGGCCACCCATGGGACACCCTGCTGGTGGCGGCCATCGCGCTGCTGATTTATTACTGGGGAGCTTACACCTGCTTACCTCAGGCAAATTTTGTCGGGGACGAGGAAGAGTAATGCTAAAGGAGGAAACGACCATGACCAACACCGTTAATCTTACGTTGCCAGAGGCCTATCAACTGGCATACCGAGCCTTGCACAGTAATGGTTTCAGCGCCAGTCATGCCGATGCGGTGGCAAAGAACGTCACCGCCGGTGAACGCGATGGCTGCCATTCCCATGGTTTGTATCGTGTACTGGGCTGTGTCCGATCGCTACACGCTGGCAAAGTGATGGCAGATGTCGAACCGACGTTCACCGACAGCGCTCCAGCTATTTTACGTGTAGACGCTCACGGTGCGTTCTCGTTGGTCGCCTATCAAGCGGCGCTGCCCGCCTTTATCGCCAAGGTTCGTCACTGTGGTATTGCCGCACTGGCGATCAATCATTGCGTCCACTTCTCTGCGCTGTGGGCGGATATCGAGCCGCTTACCGAACAGGGATTGGTAGCGTTGGCTTGCACCCCAAGCCATGCCTGGGTAACGCCCGCCGGGGGAAGTCAGCCCTTGTTTGGCACCAACCCGATAGCCTTTGGTTGGCCACGTCAGGGACAAGCACCGTTTGTGTTTGATATGGCGACCAGCGCAGTCGCACGCGGTGAGATTGAGCTGCATAGCCGGGCGAATAAGCCACTGCCAGAAGGATGGGGAATCGATCGTCAAGGTAAACCGTCCACCGATGCTGCCAGCGTACTGCAAGGCGCAATGTTGACGTTTGGCGGCCATAAGGGGTCTGCATTAGCAGCTATGGTGGAGCTGATTGCCGGGCCGTTGATTGGTGATATGACCAGTAAAGAATCGTTAGTTTACGACCAATCAACAGGCTCTTCACCTTATGGCGGAGAACTGATTATTGCGATGGATCCCGAGCGTTTTCTGGGGGCGGAGAAGGAAGAGCATTTCGCCAGAGCGGAAGGGCTTTTTAATGATATGGCAGAGCAAGGAGTCCGTATTCCTGGGGAGCGGCGTTTTAAGGCGCGTCAGCATAGTGAACAGTTTGGTGTGACATTACCGCTGACGTTATATAAAGAGATTGTGGCGTTGTGTCTGTAACCCCCTAGCAGGCTCATCGTTTACCGATGGGCCGATGTGTTTCCCGTTAAATACTCTCTTGTCGCTGTGATATAGATCCGCGAGCAACAATGTGTTAACAATGTTGAAACAATTTATTCGGCGGTAATATCAAAGAGACCGTTTGGTAAACACATTTTTTAAGGGGAAGGGCATGAGACAACAACGCTGGTGGGGAGTCGTGGCGGCATTGCTGCTAATCGTGATCGCTTATGCTGACCGGGTAAATATCTCCGTCATGCTGGTTAACCCCGAATTTCTCCATCACTTTGGCCTGGCAGACAGTCGCGCCTATCAAGGCACGCTGATGACCGCCTTTCTGTTAGGTTATGGCCTTTCAGCCATGTTGTTGACCCCGTTTCTGGAAACGCTATTCGGTTATCGTAAAGGTTTAACCCTCAGTGTGGTTCTCTGGGCGTTCTTTACCGCGGCTTCTCCGTTGGTCGGATCGTTCATCATTTTACTGGTCGTACGGGCCTTCCTCGGTGTTAGTGAAGGGCCACTTTTCTCGCTGAAAACCATGTACATCAGTGACCATTTCGCCGCCAATGAGCGGGGAAAGCCCAATGCGGTATCTGCATTAGGCGTGTCTTTAGGTTTGGTGATTGGTTTTCCGCTGGTGACTTTTCTGATGAGTCATCTCGGTTGGGCCCTTTCTTTTCATGTCCTGGCGTTAATCAATCTCCTGGTCGGCCTGCTTTTGGTACGTGTGTTTATCCATCCTAGAACAACCGGAGTGGTGCAACGCAGCAGTGAACCCATGATGCAACGTGTCTACCAAACCTTCATTCTGGCTTGGAAAACGCCAATGCTCGGCTGGATCATGCTGGTTGAGATAGCCACGCTAAGTTATCTTTGGGGTTCCAGCTCCTGGCTCCCAGCTTACTTGACCAATGAACGCGGCTTTTCCATCAACCAAATGGGTTGGTTAGCATCGCTACCCTTTGTTATCAGTATCTTCTCCAAGTATCTTGGCGGGGTGATCCTGGATCGTGTCAGACCACAACAGATGCCATTGATTTTTGCCTTTGGCGGGGCAGCAACGGCTATCTGCATGCTAGGGGTTATGCTGAGCTCGCAAAGTGGCTGGCTGGCCGTGTTCCTGCTATCGGCCAATGCTTGTTGGGGAGCTCAAGGTGCAGCAATTCCCACCCTGATCCAGCACCATGCCAAAGCAGAAAGCGTTGGTTCTGCTTATGGGCTGATCAACGGCGTGGGGAATATCTTTTCGGCATTTATTCCATTGCTGATGGGCCTGGTGATGATGTCGTTTGGCACCGTCTCATCAGGCTTTTCAGTGCTGGTGGCATCGCAGGTTTTGACTATGTTCGCTGGTGGGATGCTGTTTATTCGCATGCAAGGTAACCGGCAATTCACCACGGCGTGGTGAGCGTGAAGGTCTTGGCATTGCTAGTCGATCTGCAATTCGGCAGCGAGCAGCTCCAGCATGGCATCCACTTTTGGCTGCAGTTGTCGCCCAATGGGCCACACCAGATTGAGCGGCAAGCCATCAGTCGTCAGTTCCGGTAGGATTTGCACCAATTCACCACGTGCAATTTCATCGCAGACCAGCCACGTTGCCAACTGTGCGATACCGCATCCAGCCTTGACCGCGGCAACCTGAGCTTCGCCGTTGCCGACAATAATGCGGCCTTCCATTGTGCGCCGCTCAATCATTCCTGCATCATGCGCGATCAGCCACGGGCCCGTGGTTCCATCGGCCTTACCATATAGCACGGCATCATGGCGAGACAGTTCGGCGGATGATGTCGGTGTGCCATTGCGAGCCAGGTAATCGGGCGAGGCGCAGAAAATGAGGCGTTCACAGCCCAGGTAGCGATGGCCAACTGAGCTAGGCCAATGATCCGGCCCACCGATACGCACCGCCACGTCAATGGCTTCTTCAAGCAAATCAACGAAGCGATCGGTCAAAGAGACATGCGGGCGTAAGTGCGGGTGCTGCTGCGAGAACTGGAGCAGCAGCGGCCAAACCCGAAGGCGGCCAAATGTCGCCGGAGCATCTAGCCGCAGACGACCCACTGGTTCGCTGTGCTGTGCGGCGAGCACGGCTTCAGCTTCTTCCAAGTCGACCAGTACTCGTACGCAAGTGCGGTAGAACGCTGCCCCTGCATCCGTCAGAGCCAAGCGGCGGGTGGTGCGCTCGAACAACCGGGTCCCGAGACGATCTTCAAGGCGCGCCACACTTTTGCTGACGGCAGAGCTGGTCAGGTGCAATTGCTCTGCTGCAGCCGTGAAACTGCCTGCATCGGCCGTCGCCACAAAGGTTTCGATGCCCTTAAGTCTTTCCGATGGGATCATGCTGCTCTCGCCAATTAAGGAATTAAATTCAATAATACCGGTAAAATATATCAATAATAAGAATATATTTCTTAAATATACTAAGGGCAACAGAAAATCCCCATGTAGGAGCCTTTTCGATGTCTTGTATTACCGCACCGGGTACCGCCATTTCGGCGAGTCGTAGCCGCCTTTCCATCGTCATTCTTGCGGTGGCGGCTTTTGTCATTGTCACGACCGAATACCTGATCGTCGGACTATTGCCAGCACTGGCACGCGACTTGGATATTTCAATTTCGGCAGCCGGCCAGTTCGTCACCCTGTTCGCCTTCACGGTCATGTTGTTCGGTCCTGTGCTGACTGCGCTGTTGTCTCACATTGAACGTAAGCGCCTGTTCATTGCAGTTCTGATGATCTTTAGCCTCTCAAATGCTCTGGCCGCAATCGCTCCGAACGTTTGGGTGCTTGCGATTGCCAGGTTCATTCCAGCGCTGGTGCTGCCCGTGTTCTGGGGGACGGCCAGCGAGACGGCCGGACAGATTGCCGGGCCGCATCGTGCCGGTCGAGCAGTATCGCAGGTGTATCTGGGGATCTCAGCCGCCTTACTGTTTGGCATTCCACTGGGTACGCTAGCGTCGGACCTCATCGGCTGGCGTGGCACCTTCTGGATACTGGCAGGGCTGTCGCTGGTTATGACATTGGCCCTGGCGATCTTCATGCCGACCCTGGCACGCCCCGAACGGTTGAGACTGGCAGAGCAGACACGCATCCTCAAAGACCCGTATTTTGTCGGTAACGTTGTGTTATCGGTCGTTGTGTTCACCGCAATGTTTACGGCTTACACTTATCTAGCCGACATGCTGGAGCGCATCGCGGGTGTGGCTCCGGCGCAAGTCGGTTGGTGGCTCATGGGCTTCGGTGCTATCGGCCTGGTCGGTAACTGGCTTGGCGGGCGCTTTGTGGACCGCAGCCCACTGGGCGCTACCGCCATATTCTCGTTATTGCTGGGCATAGGCATGATGGCCAGCGTGCCAGCGGCAGACTCGCTCATTCTGTTATGGTTGGCTCTTGCGCTTTGGGGTATCGCCTATACTGCACTGTTTCCAATCTGTCAGGTAAGGGTGATGAAGTCCGCTTCACACGCTCAGGCGCTAGCCGGAACGTTGAACGTCTCTGCTGCCAACGCCGGTACGGGCCTTGGTGCCATTATCGGTGGCCTGGTGATCCCTCAATGGGGATTGGAAAACATCGGTTACGTCGCCACAGGTATCGCGATAACAGCCATTTTGCTGGCGGCTTGGCTTGTACGCTTTCGGCGGCAAAGAACGGAATAGCGAGCAAAAAACGGACAATTAGGTATCAGAAATCGTATTTTGTACATATGATACTTTCATGTATCAAAAAGGATTTAATAGTGACCATCATTGAAAACCTAAAGATAAAGTATCCGGGGGCCAGTGCATGGCCATTTGGCGATTCCGCCGAAATGGCAGACGAGCTGGCAGACCTGGTTATTAAAGGGGTAAAAACCGCAACCTGCTGTTCGCTTTCATCTTTCAAAAATGAAGAAGAATCACCAACGATCGGCGGCTACAGCATTATCCTAAATGGTAAAGGTGTTCCGGTCTGTGTCATTAGGACGATCGCTATGCGGATAATTCGTTTCTGTGATGTGACAGACGAACTTGCGAAAAAAGAAGGCGAGGGAGATCTCAGCCTCAGGTACTGGAGGCAAGGGCACAAAGAGTTCTTCCAACGAGAAGGGAGTTACTGCGACACAATGGAGCTTGTTGCAGAAGAGTTTGAACTGGTCGCGTTGTTGTAATCTATGATCTCACGGTGCCGTAAATTAAATGGAATAGGGTCAATTTAAATGCAGCTGATTTATCCCAGTGATTACTTTAACCCTGCCAAGGCCGATGAAACCTTTGAGCAGGAGTTTACCTGTGCCAGACAGAATGGATTAACCTGTGTGCTGCTGTCCTCTGAACACGCCTCGATGGGAAAGTACAAGTTCTCTCACAGCTTTGAGCCAGATGTCCCCGTGATATGGCGTGGATGGATGCTAAGCCCGGAAGAATATCAACAACTGCATAGAGCCGTTTCGCTAAGCGGCGGGCAACTGCTTGAATCATTTGATGATTACATTCGGTGTCATTACATCACCGGCTGGTACGAAATTTGCCAAAAGTATACACCGGAAACCGTATTGGTCAGTGCAGATGCTGATTTCGGTATGCTGACCGATCAGCTTAAGTGGCCGTGTTACTTTGTTAAGGATTATGTTAAATCACTGACAACCTCCAGAGGCTCTGTTGCCGCAAATGCCGATGAGATCCGCGAAGTGTTGAAATCCATTGAGCACTTCCGTGGGAAGATTGAAGGGGGAGTCAGCCTTAGACGTTTTGAAAATTTTATCCCCGAGAGTGAGCGCAGATATTTCTCATTGAATGGCAAGGTTTTCTCTGCTGACGGAATTATTCCAGAGGTGGTTATTGAAATCGCGCAGCTTATCGATGCTCCATTTTTCTCCATCGATATGATTGAAAATGATGCGGGTCAGCTCCGGCTTATAGAGATCGGGGATGGGCAGGTATCCGACATCAAGGAATGGCCAGTTGAGCGTTTTGTCCGGATATTTATGGCGTCATAGGAGCCCAAATAGACGGGCTTCAGGGGCGCGTAAACGCCCCGATTTAACTTACTCAAATAACCTACGGTGTAGCGCAATAACCGCACCATCAGCAACGTCGCTTGGCAGCAGGAAGCAAAGATTATCATTGGATGCGCCATGGAAAATCATGCGCACGGCATACTCATCCAGATCCACAAATGTATCCCGGCATACGCCCGTGCCACGATGGAGTTGATTGCCAATCAGCGTGACCAAGGCCAGCCCGGTTTCAATCTCGACCCGGCAATGAGAAGAGAGTGCTGTAAGCAACGCGGTGGTTAGGGTGTGATCTTCTCCCGAAGTAGATCCCGTGGAATTCAGGGCTAGCGCTATGCAGCTCTCGGAGGTAGTAACCAGATCCACATCAACCTGATGTGCTGCCAGAATCGCGAACATTTCGGCAAAGAATAGGTATGCTGGTTGCGCATGCAGGCTGTGCAATCTCAGCAACGTCTGTTTGCGGCGAACGGCAATGGCGCGATAAAGTGGCGGATCCTCTGTCTCGCGGCGAACCAGCGTTCCACCGGCAGCGGTATTTTTGCTGGAGCCCACAAAGACCGGGATATTTTTCCGCATCGCGGGTAACAGGGTCGCAGGATGGAGCACTTTCGCACCAAAAGCAGCCATGTCGCTGGCTTCGGAAAAGGAGATGTGGTCGATACGCTGGGCCTGCGCCACAATGCGCGGATCGGTGGTGTAGATCCCGGCCACATCAGTCCAGATATCGACACGTGCGGCCTGCAATGCTTCCCCTAGCAGGGAGGCTGTGTAGTCGCTGCCGCCCCGGCCAAGCGTGGTGGTATGCCCGGCGTCATCACGGCCGATAAAACCCTGGGTGATAACAATTGCCTGCTCAATACGCGGCCGCAGATGGGTTTCTGCCTGATCTTCCACCAGGCTGATATTGGGTTCGGCGCAACCGTAAAGGTTGTTGGTTCGAATGACTTTACGGGCATCAAACCATTCTGCTTGCACCTCACGTTCACGAAGCACTTCAGCAAATAACAGGCTCGACATCAGCTCGCCATGGCTGACCAGTTCATCACTCAGCGCCGTGGAAGGCGTTGCCAATGCCGTCTCGGCAAGACGGGCAATATTTTCAAGGAGTTGATCGATTTCTTTGCTGATGACCAGCGGCGCTTTCAGGCGGGAAATAATGTTGTACTGGATAGTGCGAAGGGTATCAATTTTATCCATACGATCACGACTTTCCAGCCCTTCAGAAAGTTCGACCAATAGATTTGTGACCCCTGCGGAGGCAGACAAAACGGCCAGCCGGACGTGGTCATCAGCAAGAACAATACCGGCACTGCGATTCATCGAGTCAAAGTCAGCAACGCTGGTGCCGCCAAACTTGGCAACGACGAATTGTGGATAAATGCGTGTCATAACAATCTCATATCAGGGCGCCATAAAAAATGGCAAGAAAATTTTCATTCTCGGCATAAGGGAAGCGCGCTTCGCCTTACGAAATGTCCGCCCGCGAACATTTCTGATGACAACCCAGGAAAGCCTCCTGTTGTCGATAACGTGTATTGCCTCTTACGCGTTACCGGTGTGATGCGCATTATTATTTATTTACGGATAGTAAAAATAAGCGCGCCATAGTAAGTGATTTATCTTAATGGATCGACATTTTTATTTTATTTGGCAATAAATCAGTGAAAAAGAATGCCTTACAGACCAGAATCTAACATTCTTAACGGTAAAATCGTGTAACAAAAGAATAAAACCATATCAAAACGATGGTTTTCATGACGTTGTATCCTACCTGGGCATTCGTAACGCTTTGCGCGACATTGGTAACAAAAATTAATGCATGCTGAAATGTAACTCATTGTTATAATTAAACTTTAAAGAGGTGGATGCATGGTGAAACAAATGATTGAGTACACCATTAAAATAATATATATTGGCCGCGTTTTTACAGGCAATCCCCTTAACCTTTTACTCAACCCGGCGTTAATAATACCCGAGGTTGTGGGAGTGATATGATGACGGATAAAGTCCGTATTGATACTTTAAGTGCTAGTTCATTACCACAAAGCAATGATACCTTTTTAGCGAGACAGGCCGAGTTTGAGTCTAACGTCAGAAGCTATCCACGAAAACTGCCATTGGCAATAGCCAAAGCGCAGGGCGTTTGGATTACTGATGTTGAAAATAATCAATATCTTGATTGTCTTGCAGGCGCCGGGACTCTGGCGCTGGGTCATAATCATCCTGACGTGCTTCAAAGCATTCAAAGTGTCATCAGCAGCGGCTTACCGTTACATACGCTGGACCTTACCACACCTCTGAAAGATGAATTTTCCTCTTATTTACTCTCTTTATTACCGGGCCAGAGCAAAGAATATTGCCTGCAATTCACCGGTCCGTCTGGCGCTGATGCGGTTGAAGCCGCGCTCAAACTGGCCAAAAAAGTAACGGGCCGTTCAAGCATCATCAGTTTCTCCGGCGGCTACCACGGTATGACGCACGGCGCGCTCTCTGTAACCGGTAACCTGTCACCAAAAGAAGCGGTCAGCAACATGATGCCGGAAGTGCAGTTTATGCCTTATCCGAATCAGTACCGCTGCCCGCTGGGTATCGGTGGCGACGCAGGCGTAAAAGCGCTGACGTACTACTTCGATAACTTGATCAACGACGTGGAAAGCGGCGTACGCAAGCCAGCGGCGGTGATCCTCGAAGCGGTGCAGGGCGAGGGCGGTGTGAACCCAGCTCCGGCCGAGTGGCTGCAGCGCATCCGTAAAGTTACGCAGGACCATGGCATTCTGCTGATCATCGACGAAGTCCAGGCTGGTTTCGCACGCACCGGTAAGCTGTTCGCATTTGAACACGCAGGTATCGAGCCAGACATCATCGTTATGTCTAAAGCTGTCGGTGGCGGTCTGCCGTTGGCCGTACTGGGCATCAAAAAACAGTTTGATGCATGGGCGCCAGGCCACCATACCGGAACATTCCGCGGTAACCAGCTGGCAATGGCCACCGGTCTGACCACGCTTAAGCACCTTAAAGACAACGCCATTGCGGATAAAGTTGCCGCCCAGGGCGAGTGGCTGAAAGGCAAACTGGCCGAACTGCAAAAACGTTATCCGGTTATCGGTCACGTACGCGGCCTGGGCCTGATGATCGGCATTGAGATCGTGAAGCCTAACGAAGCACAGGATCACATGGGATGCTATCCGGCGGATGGTGAACTTTCGGCATTGCTGCAGAAAAAATGTTTCGAATCCGGTTTGATTCTGGAGCGTGGCGGCCGTCATGGTTGTGTACTGCGCCTGTTGCCGTCACTGCTGATCACCGACGCTGAGCTGGAAATTTTCCTCGATAAATTTGAAAACGCCTTGCTGGCCACTGGCATGGAGCCGGTTTAATCGGAGTTAACGATCGTGTCTGATAACAACCCAATTCTCTCCGGTTCGGCGCAAAGTATCGCCGCCTATCAGGATGCCATTGAGCAGAGCAGCAAAGCCGTTATCGAATGGTTAAAGCAGCCAGAAATGTATCAGGGGAAAACCGTCGACCAGTTGCGCGAGCGCATCCAGTTGAACTTTACCTCTCAGGGCCTGGGTAACCAGGCCGCCATTGAGCGCGCAGTTGAGTATTTCCTCAAGGACAGCCTCTCTGTACATCATGCACAATGCGTGGCGCATCTGCACTGCCCGAGCCTGGTGATTAGCCAGGCTGCAGAAGTGCTGATCAATGCTACTAACCAGAGCATGGACTCCTGGGATCAAAGCCCATCAGCGACCATCATTGAGATCAAACTCATTGAGTGGCTGCGTGAGCAGATAGGATACAGCGCCGGTGATGCCGGCGTGTTCACCAGTGGCGGCACCCAGAGTAACCTTATGGGGCTGATGCTGGCGCGTGATGCTTTCTTCGCGCGTCAGGGGCACTCCGTTCAGCAGCATGGTTTAACGGGTGATCTGAGCAAAATCAAAGTGTTCTGCTCCGAAAGCGCGCACTTCTCCGTGCAAAAAAACATGGCATTGATGGGGCTCGGCTACCAGTCAGTCACTCAGGTGAAAACCGATGCGTTCTCGCGTATGGATATCGCTGACCTGAAAACCAAACTGGCGCAGGCGAAAGCCAACGGTGAGCAGGTGATGGCGATTGTTGCCACCGCCGGTACGACCGATGCGGGTGCGATTGATCCGTTAGAGGATATCACCGCCCTGGCCGCACAGGAAAATATCTGGGTTCACGTTGATGCCGCATGGGGCGGAGCGCTGCTGCTTTCTGAGAAGTATCGCCACTACCTGAACGGCCTGGAATCCGCTGACTCCGTGACACTGGATTTCCACAAGCAGTTCTTCCAGACCATCAGCTGTGGTGCATTCTTGCTGAAAGACGCACGCCATTACGAGCTGATGCGTTATCAGGCGGCGTACCTGAACTCTGATTTTGACGAAGAGCAGGGCGTACCGAATCTGGTGTCAAAATCACTGCAAACCACACGTCGTTTTGATGCTCTGAAACTGTGGATGGGCCTTGAAGCGTTGGGTAAAAAGCAGTACGCCGAAATCATTGATAATGGCGTTACGTTGTCACAGAAAGTGGCTGAGTATATCTCTGCACAGCCACATCTGGAACTGGTTATGCAGCCACAGTTGGCAAGCGTACTGTTCCGTTTCTGCCCGAAAAGCGACGATCGCGCGTTTATCGCGCTGTTGAACCAGCGTATCGGCGATGTTCTGTTGGCATCAGGTAGCGCCAACGTTGGGGTAACGGAAGCAGATGGCGTAACCTGTCTGAAGCTAACGCTTCTGAACCCAACGGTTTGTCTGGAGGACGTAAAAGCCCTGCTGGCAAGCGTGAAAGAGACGGCTGAAAAATTGCTCAACGCGTAATCCTTTAGTAACCAAATCTGCGTCGAGTTGCTAGTCAATTCGGCGCAGCTAGATGAAATCTGGTGGGTAATGATAGCCATTAGTTCTCAGATTTCACATAGCGCGATCAAAAAAGGAGGGCGTTTTGAACGATATTGCACAGCTTTTGCCAGTAATCCAATTACTGGAGGTTAAACTCCATCAGTCGGCAACGCGCAACGATGCCAATCTCGTCGGAGAATTGCTGCATGACGATTTTGAAGAGATCGGCTGTTCCGGGCTGCACTATGACAGACAGCAAACCATTGCGGCGCTAAAATTGGAAAGCGGCCAGCCAGAGATCTTTGCCGAAGAGTTCAAACTGGTGAAGATTGCCGATGGTGCCGTATTGTTGAGGTATAAAAGTTTTCAACGTGATACGGATGGCAGCATTGTTCGCCGTGCTGAACGTTCTTCGATCTGGTTGCAATCGTCACAAGAGAGCGGAGGCCATTGGCAGATGCGTTTTCACCAAGGAACACAGATCGAGGATTGAAGCCGACTGTGTATCAACTCGAATAATCGCCACTCATGTATCAACTTCTAGAAAAACCAAGCAGACAAAGCGTGAAGGTGAGGTGTGATAAACATAGCGGGATAACCCGGTGCGTAATCGCCAATGCAATTTAACATAATATACATTATGCGCACCAAGGTAACGATACGTGGAATCTGGCTATCTGCTACTGTCATTGGTCTTCATTGGCCATTGTCAAAAATTCACTTGGCCAGCCAACCCCATGCTCTTACCTGACTTTTCAGTACCAAATCTCATCCAAGGCAATCATACAACCGACAAAGCTTGTTCTTCATTTGCAGTTGGCCGGCAAGGATCGAACAAAATCGAGAACTGAGTCTACCAGTTTCCGGCGTAGTAAATTATCCCAAAAAGTTGACGATCCTTCTCGCACCCATTCCTGGATTTTGCGACCTCGCGAAATCATTGTAACAATATCTGGTTGTTCGAATGCCCAACTGTCTCGACCTTTTCCAAGCCTGACCAGCATCCCATCATCACGAGCCGCAAAGATAAGCTTGCCATCAAGAAGCCAAGCCCAACCACCAAACATAGCTTTTCGGTCAAGCCAGATAGAGCTTCAAGATCTTCCCGTAAGATTTCCTCCAGTCCTTGATCGCGTGCCACGAAATTTCCTTGTTCTTTGTATCATCACTGAACTACCAATATGATGATCGGGCGGGATTTCGTTTTCGCAATCTTCGCGTTAACACTATGGCCAAACAGATACCTAAAACCAACCTGTTGATCATTTTTACCTCATCAACAGACCAAAACCCCCTGCTTTACTGATCGCGCTACGTGAAATCTGAAATGATATGGCTACACTAACCCGTGCAGATTTCACCAAAATGTATGCCTGTGATGACTCGTTCTAGCCTCTTCGTCGTTACTGTTCTTCACTCAGTGCTTCAACAGCAAAACTGTCATGGTCCAGAGTTGCCCTTAACATTAGTATGGCTTATCATACCAAAGTTCGGGTGTCACAGAACCCCGAACCGCTTCGCGGTGAAATCTACGGCATCTCAGGTATATTGACGCTATATTTTTGAGGAACGAAAGTTGGCTATATTAGAATTGTTTTCAAAAAGGCAAAAAAAATTAAGAGGTGAGGTTCCAGATGTTTACCAGTACACGAATATTTCCAATACATTCCGTGTGCAGGTTGTTCATATTGTAAGAGATGCTATCGGTGAAGATGTTGGATATGGTGAAAGTAGTAATCTTTATCGTTCACTCCATCAATCATTATGCAAAGAATATGGTGTTTTTTCTTTACAAAATAATTACAACTCTAACTTTGAAGCAATATTCGAGTACTTTTTAGCAGAAAAAAATTATGAGAAATGCTTAGATATCATAGAGATATCATAGAGATATCATTTAGGTCTATAGATGGTTTTGTTCGGGAAAATCAGTGGCACTTCAGATCGAGCAAACAGACAGCAGATGATGCTATCAATGAGTTAAATATTAGGTTTAAAGAGTCCGGACTTGGATATCAATACGAGTCAGGAGAACTAATCAGAGTTGATTCACAATTTATACATTCAGATGCTGTAAAACCAACTCTTCAGCTGCTTGGTAAAAATAGTAGCTATCGAGGAGCTAATGATGAATTTTTATCTGCACATGAGCACTACAGACACCAACGTTATAAAGAATGTCTAAATGACTGCCTCAAGTCTTTCGAGAGTTTAATGAAAGCTATACATAAAAAACACTCGTGGCCATTTAATAACACGGACACAGCAAAAAAACTCATTAATAGTTGTTTGATAAATAATCTGGTACCGGAATATTTACAAAATCAGTTTTCTTCAGTCAGAACTTTACTTGAGAGTGGAATTCCAACCATCCGAAATAAAGAAGGTGGGCATGGGCAAGGTTCTGAAATTACAAAAGCTCCTGAATACTTAGCAAGTTACACGCTTCATTTGACTGCATCCAATTTGCTATTTTTAGCTAAGTGCGAAGAAAACTATACAAAAAAATAGATATTGGTTCGTATAATGACGTTATGCAAAAATGCCGCCTGCGGAATCTGATTTTCGCAGGCGACTTTTCTACATAACGCGTTGACATTGCGCACTAAGGTAACGATACCTAGAATCTGGCTATCATTCCATTCGCCGACAACGCCATACAGCGCCTTCGTGCTGTCGAGAGTATTAAATCGATAATCCGTACCGCCAGCATCAAGGATAGCGACAAAAGTTACTACCGTAGGCAGCGCCTGAGGCGTGAAAAAATTAAATTTCCACTCGGTGGGCACATCGTTTTGGACTGAAGCCTCGGGCTGGCCCGCACCATGGCACGCCATCAACACCAGTACCGGAAGAAGCCCCACCAGACGAGTTAGGAACAATGTCTGCTACCAATTACCATACGGATACGCCTTCCCTTTAATAAATTCAATTATGTCTTTGTCATATCCATAAGAAAAATCACTCTTGGTTATCCCTTTGCAAAGCTCTAATTTATCCCCGGATACGGTCTTTAAGACTGATGGCGTCACGCGAAAATTTGGCTGACTACCGATACCTCGTAGCCAGACTGCAATCTTACCTTCCGGAGCAAGACCAATTTGTATATTGTCGTAATACCGGATATTACCCTGATAATCCTTATACACGCTGGGTTTGCGCATTTTATCCACAACGGCGTCAGACAGGGTCAGGCGAGTTTCATACACTCTTTTATCAATCACGGAGTCCCAGCAAAAAAGAATATGCCTAGGGGGATGTTTAACGTGATTCCAGTGCCCTCCGGGTGCTCGATCGCTATCATTCCAATTACCGATGACTTTATCCAGGTCTGGTGTGCTGTCCAGCGTATTAAACCGGTAATCAGTACCGTTAGCATCAAGGATGGCGACAAACGTTACCCGTGCAGGTAGTGCCTTGGGCGTGAAAAAATTAAATCTCCACTCGGTGGGCACATCGTTTTGGACAGAAGCCTCGGGCTTGCCCGCACTGTGACTGTGGCACGCCGTCAGCAGCAGTACCGGAAGAAACCCTGCCAAACGGATTATTTTCATATTTTATTTCCCACCATATCGTAAACTGTCCGCTGCCAGCGCTCGTCTGGACGGTTGGTAAAGTTCACCAGCTTTGCCGGTTTGACTGCCCCAGCTATCATCCCCTCACCGTCCCTGACCACGCTGTTCCAGTTGGCTGAACAGTGAATATATTTTTCTGCCAGTATTTCGATTTCCTGAGTGGAAAATCCGGGAGCAGACGCCCCATTCCGTACCGCTCGGCCCATCACAATCGCTTTTTCACACAAGCTATTGAGTTCTGGGCTAAGCCATAATTCTGTATTCGTATTACGAATAGAATCGAATACTACGCCTGCATCCTGCGCAGCATCGATCATTACCCGCAGCACCACCCTCGACCAGTCGTTGCGCGTCGGGCGCTCAATGACCGCTGCCGCCCCGCTGCGTTTTTGCGGCATGCCGTAGCGATCGGCTGGCATCCGCTCGTCGTGCCAGGTATCAATGTTAATCTTCAATGCCTGCAACAAAGGGCCAATTGCTGGCCAGGTATCCATCGCACTGAGTTGCTCACAGGCCTGCTGATAAACCCGCGTTTTCGTATCAGCTGTGGAAAAGGGCACGGTTTCAAACTGCGGACGGGTAATGAAATAGGCTTCGTACTCGTCAGGGTTGTAACCGCCACCAATGTCAGAGTGCGCACCTGGCAAAGCCAGTTCCGGCCACGCAGGCTTCACGCTGTTCAATGCAAAGTTGAACCGGCACTCGTGCTGTGCGGTGATATGAAAAACCTTCTCTGCCACCCCCGGACGCAGCACAATATTCACCTCGCCCGTATCGGCGCTGTGCGGATTGAACCCGTTGACCGGCGTACCGATGCCAGCCACCGTATCAAATATCCCCAGAAAACGGGTTTTACCGCCGGGCGTACCTGAGAACTCAATACCTCCCAGACCGGACTTGATAGCAGCGATAATCGCCTGCTCCTGACTGAAAACCCGGTTGGCAAAATGCCGTGCCGCAGCAGCTCCCCGGCTGAACCCGAAAATATCAAACTGCAATTCTTTGATAATACAGGAACTGGCGTCAGGCAGGTTATCCAGATAACCGTTGATAGCAGCAACCAGCATAGCGACTGCCTTATCGGTTTTCCTCACCACGCCGGTGTTACCCCTGCCGGTGCCCATCCCGTAAGTACTGTCGCCTTCCCCGCTTTCCGTACCAATCCCCTCGATATAAATTGCGCGCTGGCCGTATCCCGTATCGGCAGTGAGTTTTTGGTTATACAGAATATTGAGCCAGTGCACATTGGTGTAATATCCGAGATGACTACCTGCAGCGAAGCCGCTGTGTCCGCTTTTTAGCTGAACACACTGGAAATAAGCTGATTGAGCATCGGCATTGTTCATCCCAAAATGCTCTCCGGAGCAGGCATCAAGGCTGGCGGCGGTATTATCCGCATTATTGCCGGTGCCGTCGAAAAATACCCCAATGGTCAGGGTAATTTCCCTCTTCTGCCTTTCCTTTTTGGCCGCCTGCGCGTGCTGCTCTGGCTCTGCTGCCTGTTTCTTCACACTCTTAGCATACTGCGCTGGCTCCGCTGCCTGTCCGTTATTCATCAGCATTGAGCTCGGAGATATGGATGGGGCAACCGAGAGCGGTTGACTGCTCGCAACTAGACGATGGCTACCAACCGGACAACCACAAGCCACAAGGTGGCCGTCAAGTGCCGTTGGTACACCATAAAAACTTAAGTTTGCTTCCCCTTCGGCAATAACCCCGATTTTCCCGCAAGCCGGACACGAAACCTTATGCCCTTTCAGCGCGACGGGAATACCATCACACGTGTAACGATTTCCCAGAACTCCCTCCAGTACCCGCCCCCCTGTGGTGGTGGTATCGCCCTGGCAAATGACCGATATTCCCTGGTAGTTCATTCCTCTGCTCATATCCTGCGAGCCTCTTTGTCAGCCTCTTCCATGACATTACTCCATGTTTTATTAAGGGTTGTATCCGGAACCAGACTAAACTCTCTACGACAAACTGTCAAAAATTGACCAATTTGAAGAAGCCAGTGGACACCAGCATGTTAAACGTCAACATCACGAAATCGGCGCCAATGCGTATCATCGGCCTGTCTCACACGGGTTCTTACAGAGAGAGCAATCGGGCTTTCACTGGAGCTATACCAGCTGGTGAATTGTGTTCGCGCTGAAAAGCCAAGTATTAATGTCGAGGAATATTGAAGTGGCATTCAGCACTGGAATGCCACGGTGTGCGTCCCTAGCGATACCGGCTAGCTACCTCAACGCCAGTTCGGATCCTTCATTACCGAATAGCGACCACTGCCAAGGAAGGCGATGGCCAGCCCGGCAAAGAAATACACCGCCATATCTTCTGCTCCCCAAGCCCCTACCTTCGTCAGCATCAGCGCCTTGCCGGGATCGATCAGCAGATAAGCCGCCAGCATGGTAAATGAAAACACCAACGCCGCCGGGCGGGTAAAAATCCCCAAAATAATCAACAGTGGAGCCACTAACTCGCCGAGGAAAACGCCGTAACCGATAAATCCTGGTAGCCCATGTTGAGTCAGCAATCCCTGGATATAATCGATACCGCCGATCAGTTTATGCCACCCATGGAATATCATCATAATGCTGAACGCCAAGCGCAGGATCAGCTTGCCCAGATCTGGACGATCCATGACACGATTAAACCAATTCACCATGTTGCACCTATTGAAAGTTAATGATAATCACAATCAATCTAATCCTAAGTTGTATTTTTACAACGGAATTCGAAGTAAACCTTGATCTAACACATTAAACAACCTTTCATAAAAACCGACACCACCTGCATGCCTGCCTCCTTAGAGCGCGGCGTTATAGTAAGCACGTAAAGAATTATCTTTCTATCTATAGGAGCTAAATGTTAGTAATTGGCATTTTATGCTGACGTGCGTTTTTTTACAGCAAAACATCTTGCTCTCAGGGGAATTATATATCATTAAATACTTTATTAATGCTTAAGCTTGCGGAATATGGTCTCTCATACCATATTTATTACACTCCGAAGAATGTGGTGGATTAAGTGAAATTAAAAACTTAACCACGTACTTTAACCCGTAACATTCTGAACGAGCTTTTATTTTAATGAGATACCACGTGCCTGCGTAATGCTGGCACGCTATGTGTATTTCATTTTATTTAGCATAGCAATTCACCGCCAATATAATTAGCCCGGGAAGTAAACATTGTGAATCTCACGTAACTTTTCGCCACCAGCGGTGGTATTGCTTGCGAGAGGTACACACTATTCGTTTAAATTCAAAAGGTTAACATGGGTTAAATTGTCGTTATTGTTTTTACAATAGCGTACTTTTTAGTGCGCCTAAAGAACGAAAAATCATGAACACCCACGTTACTGGAGGCTCAGGGATTAATACGCCCTATTAATCCACAGCAATAAATAAAACGACTAATGCAACCTGTTTTATTGATTTTTCCCGGTGGCAGTAATAACGCCACCATAATAAAAACCTATACAGGCAGCACCTTATGAGCGATGAACAACTAGCATCCGATGCGGCACTACAGCAATTTATCGATCTTTCCCGTTTATTAACCGGTTTTGACCGTTTTGAGTTACTCGGTACTGGCCAAGCCGCCTTTTATTATGACTGGGTACAAACGCACGCGGCAGAACGTTTTGCCACATTGTTGGCGACCTACGGCGAACTTCCGGCAGATGCTGCACAGCACTCGTCCTTTGTAGAAACCCACCTGCTGCGTTCAGAAAAGTTGTCAACGTTGGTGCGCAGCATTATCAAACTGTGGTACCTGGGCCAGTGGTATTCACCAGACAACCCGAAGGAGACCCAGATCCCCAGTGCTAACAGCTATCAACAGGGCTTGGTGTGGGATGCGATCCATGCCCATCCACAGGGTGCCAAACAACAAGGCTTTGGTGCCTGGTCTGAACCACCGGTAACCTCCTCTACGGTGGTGAAACTATGAATATCATCACTCCTGAACAAGCAGAAAAAAACGAGTACGACGTGGTGATCGTGGGCGGAGGGATCTCCGGCGCCATCGTTGCCAAAACCCTGACGCAGGCGGGAAAACGCTGCCTGATCGTCGAAGCCGGTACCGGATTGGGGACGGACTATCAAGGCTATCTGGACTACCTCAACACCTTTTATACCGCCACCATCAAAATCCCCAATGCGCCCTACCCAAGCAACCCTAATGCCCCGGAACCGCTGGAAACCGAAGTCAGCAAAACGCCGAACGACAAGGGTTATTTCGTCCAACGTGGCGAACTGCCCTTTAGTTCGACCTATACCCGCTATCTCGGCGGCACCACCCTGCACTGGCTGGGCACATCCTTACGTATGCTGCCCGAGGACTTTCGCACACATTCACTATATGGCGTCGGTATCGATTGGCCGATCGATTATCAACAGCTGGAACCCTGGTATCGCAAGGCCGAGCTGGAACTGGGGGTTTCCGCCAATGTGGAAGAACAGTCCTACCTTGGCGTCACCTTCCCGCCAGGTTATGTCTACCCGATGCACGGTCTGCCCGCCAGTTGGAGCGATAAGCAACTGGCTAGCCGTATTGACGGCATGAAAGTGATCGATGACGGCAAGACCCATATCCTGAAGGTGCGTGGCACGCCCGCCGCGCGCAATAGCGTGCCCAATAGCGCCTACGATCATGGCCGGGGTTATACGCCAAAAGGTGCCGTGGGTAACGACAAAGTGGGTCACCGTTGCATGGGTAACTCCAGTTGCGTGCCCATCTGCCCCATTCAGGCCAAATACAACGCCCTGAAGACGCTGGACACGGCCAACCACGAAAAGCTCGATATCGTGCTGCAGAGCGTGGCTTTTCAATTGGATATCGATCCGCACAGCAAGGCGATCTCCGGCGTTCAGTTCAAACACTACCAATATCCAGGAGACTTTACCCCCAGCCTGCATACGGTGAAGGGTAAACGCTATGTGCTCGCCGCCCACGCCGTAGCCAACGCGGTGCTACTGCTGGCCTCCGATGCCTGCAAAAGTAGCAAGGTGGTTGGCTGCCATTTGATGGATCACCCGGAACTGCTGACCTGGGGGTTAACCAAAGAAACACCACTGTGGCCGCTACGTGGGCCATTGGCCACCTCCGGCATTGAAGATCTGCGCACTGGCAGCTTCCGCAAACACCATGCTCCGTATCGGTTCGAAATGGGCAACGACGGTTGGTTGTGGCCCGCTCAAGCACCGTCGAAGGATCTGAACGACCTGGTAGATGGCGGCAAATTCGGGACCGAATTACGTCAAGAGCTTAAAAAACAGGTCTCACGCCAGTTCCGCTTCGGCATTCTGGTAGAACAACTGCCAGACCCCAAAAACCATGTCACCATCGATAAGCAATTTCTCGATAAAATGGGTAACTACCGTCCGATCATTAATTACACTTTATCGGACTATACTCGGGACGGTTTTGCCAGTGCGTTCGACGTATCGATGGAGATCTTTAAACAGGCCGATATCGACAACCATTCCAGATATTCGGAGAAGGACCCCGGATACTTTCTCTGCAAAGACAAAAAAAGAGGCTTCACCTTTAACGGTGCCGGGCATTTTGCCGGAACCCACTGCATGGGGAGTTCACCGGAAAGCTCCGTGGTGAATAAATATCAGCGTACCTGGGAGCACCCCAATCTCTATCTGGTGGGCTGCGGCAACATGATCAACATGGGTACCTCAAACCCCACGCTGACGATGTCTGCACTTACCTTCTGGGCTGCGCATAACATCCTGCAGGATCTCAACGGGGTACCTTATGCGGCAGATTGATTGGCAGCAAGCCACCGCCCAACCCTATGATGCGGTGATCGTAGGCTCAGGATTTGCCGGTTGCATCATGGCCAAGCAGCTGACCCGCGCTGGCCGCCGGGTGCTGATCGTCGAAGCCGGGACGGGCAACGACAGCTTTGGCCAGCACCTTGATCATGTACAAACCTTTATGCAGGCCGTGGCAAAAACGCCTAACGCGCCCTATCCCGATTCATCCAACGCACCACAGCCAGAAGTGACTGACGTTGAACCCATCACACCCGGCAAACCTTCGCACAAAGGGTATTTCGTGCAGATGGGGCCCTATCCCTTTGAAAGTAACTATACCCGCCGGCTGGGTGGCACGTCGCTGCACTGGTTCGGCAGTTGTCCACGGATGCTGCCAGAGGATTTTGCCATGGCCACGCTGTTTGGTCGTGGCGTGGATTGGCCACTGAGCTATGAAGAGTTACTGCCGTATTATCAACGCGCTGAACTGGAAATTGGGGTTTCCGCCGACGTACAGGATCAGCAATACCACGGCATCTATTTTGCACCAGGCTATCAGTACCCGATGCAGAAAATCCCGCAAAGCTATCTGGATCGTTGGATGATCGCCGGATTGGCCGATGCCGAATTACCCGGTACGGCAGACAAAGCCCAGATCCGCTCTATCCCGCAAGGCAGAAACAGTGTGCCCAATGCAGGTTATACCCCGCGAGGTGCGGTGGGTAATTCGGCCGTGGGTCGTCGCTGTATGGGCAACTCCAGCTGTATTCCTATCTGCCCGATCCAGGCGCGTTACAACGCGTTAAAAACCCTGGTGGAAACGGATGCCGATTTGCTGATCCAGGCGGTTGCCTCTCGTCTGCATATCTCGCCAGAGACGGGGAAAATCAGCGCGTTGGACTGCAAGGTGTGGAAGAACGACAGCAGCCATGACTTTGAGCCGATCACCTTACACAGCGAGCTGTTTATTCTGGCCGCCAACGCCATCGAAAATGCCGTGTTATTACAGGCATCACAGGCCTGTCAGTCCAGCGGAGAGCTGGGGCGCAACCTGATGGATCACCCCGCCATTCTGTCTTGGGGATTAGCGCCGGAAGCGATAGGTGCATTTCGTGGACCGGGTTTGACGTCAACGCTGGTGAACTACCGGGGTGGCGAATTCCGCCGCGACCGCGCCGCATTTGTGCTGGAGATCGGCAACTGGGGCTGGAGTTGGCCACGCAACGAACCGGTGGACAGCACGGTGGATATGATCGATGACGAGCGATTATATGGCAAGGAGTTACGCCAGCGGCTTGGGCAAGTACTACCCCGGCAAATCCGCCTGGACATGATGACCGAACAGCTGCCGGATGCCGCCAATCGCGTCACCATCGACGATCGCTGGCGTGATCCGCTCGGTAATTACCGGCCCGTGATCCACTACAACGTGGACGACTACAGCCAGGGCGGCATGGTGTTTGGCCGCGAAGTGGCCAGCAGCCTGTTTAGCCAACTGGGCATCAAGGATTTCACTCACTACCGATCAGACAACCCCGGTTATTTCACCTGGCAAGGTAACGGTTACATCTGGGCGGGCGTTGGCCATATTGCAGGCACCCACCGGATGGGAACGCGGCCAGAGAATTCGGTAGTCAACCGGCACCAGCAAAGCTGGGATCACCCCAACCTTTACGTTATTGGCTGCGGCAGCATGCCAACGCTGGGCACCTCAAACCCCACGCTCACCATGACGGCCCTGACCTTCGCCACTGCCGACCATATACTCGGACGGAAACATTGATATGAACATGACCGCAAAAGCCAAGACCTTCCAGCTTGCTGAAACCTCGTTTGCCCAACTCGGCTATGTGCAGTTTGCCGAAAAAAAAAGCCTGGCGCAGGATCTGACCGAACTGCGCAATCTGCTGCAGAGAGCCATGCAGCTGGAACATGCCACCATTCCCCCCTATCTGACGATGCTCTATACCCTGGATGACGACGTTGACTGGCGCATCATCGAAACCCTGCGTTCGGTGGTGGTGGAGGAAATGCTGCACTTCACCCTGACGGCCAACCTGCTCAACGCCATCGGCGGGACACCCGCGGTCGATTCGCCCGACTTCCTGCCCCGTTATCCCGCACGTCTGCCTTACGATATTGATGATATTGAAGTGAATCTGTACGGCTTCTCCAAAAACGGTATCTTCCAGGGCATGGTGATCGAGCATCCGAAAGATGTCCGCCCGCGCGCCATCGCCAATGAAGTCCCCAGCGATATGACCATCGGGGAGTTTTATCTTTACGTTGAATCGCGGCTGCGGGCAGCGGTGGAAAACCATGGAGAAAGGGAGATTTTCTGCGGCGATCCACTGCGCCAGATCCCGCCGGATGTTTTCTACTACGGCGGCGGGGGCAACGTACTGAAAGTAAGCGATCTGAAATCCGCGGTAGCCGCCATGAAACTGATTACCGATCAGGGTGAAGGCACAGAAAACGATATCTGGGTGGTGGATGAAGATGAGTTGGCCCACTATTTCCGTTTTAGCCAGATCTACAATGAACGGCTGTATCAAAAAGGCGATACCGTGGCCAGTGGCCCTACCGGCGACCCATTCCCGGTGCCGTGGAACAAAAGCGTGCTGATCGACAGCAATGCCAAGGTCAACGATTATCCACCCGGAGAGGTTCGTGACGCCATCATCCGGTTTAACCAGCGTTATTGTCAGTTACTTGGCGATCTGCAGGCGGCATTTACCGGTGCCCCAGACAAGTTGATGGCCGCCGTGGTGGCGATGTGTGCGCTGCGGGATGATTTCCGCGCCATAACCGCCAACCCGTTCCCCGATAAGGAGTTATTCCACTGCGCCCCCACGTTTGAGTACACCGTGGCTAACCACCAGCCGCTGGGTAAACAGGTGTTGATGGCTGCTCCGGCCACCGCAGCCGTAACCATAACCGACAGTGCTGATGCCAGTGCCAGTGCCAGTGCCAGCAATGAGGCCACTCTGGATCAACTGCAGCAAGCCTATTCCAGCGGTAACTTGCAGTTGGCACTCTCCTGCATGAGTGACGAGGTGATCTGGGATATCTCCGGCCCCAGCGAATGCCCCTATCTGGGTGTGTTCTACGGCCACGAAGGGTTTACCCGTTTTTGGACGCTACTTGGTGCAACGGTGAATTTTGGCAGCGCGGGCGTCGAGAAATCCTTCTTTAGCGGCGATCAGGCAATGTCCTACGGGGGCGAACAAGGCACGACCAAATGCGGCCGCGTACCCTATCGCTACGACTGGGCGATCCGCTATCAATTCAATGAACAGCATCAAATCACCCTGATGCGTCAGTACTTCAACCCACTGAACATTCTTTCGGCGCTGAAGGCCGCGTCTTATCCGGTACCGGCGGCTTGCCCACACTCGGCCAAACCTCAATCCCAACAACAGTAGGAACCACGCACATGTCTAATCAGCAGAATGATTTACCCAGCATCCCGACGCCGTTCACCATGCCGTTCTACTACGCCTCACTGACCAACGTTGGCGTGTATTATCTGGTGCCGTTGAGCCGCGTGGAACCTTACTTGCAGGGAACCGGGCTTAGCCCAGCGCGGTTTGGCGACAAGGCGATGGTGAGCTTTAACTTCCAATTGTATGCCGGGCAGTTTGCCTCTGGTCTCAATACCCCGCCGGAACAATGGGGCAGCAGCGGTGCGGCGATCACCCAAGAGCTGGAGCTCAACATTGTCGCCTATCCTGAGCACCGTAAAGACCAACTGGCCCCTATTGGCTATCAGGAATTTATTCAAGACGGCGATCAAACCAAGCTGTACGGCAACCACCGCGTCTGGGTGCCTTGCGATGCCCCCATCGCCATCGCCGCCGGTGAGCAGCTGTTTGGCGAGCCTAAATTCCAGACCACTTTCAAGGTCAATTTGGCCTCACAAAATCCGGTGCGGACCAACTCTCCGGTCTATCAGCCCGAGTGGGTGGAAACCTGGGGCTTCCGGGTGGACGATCCAAAGGATGCCAAGACCGCGATCTTCACCTGCATCGTCAACACCTTGGGCATCAAGGCGATCCCAGGCAACATCTCGCCAATTACCGAATACGGCGTTCACGACGGCAAACTGATCGGTTGCCGCTGGAACATCCTGCAGGCG